>ERZ772875.2299-NODE-2299-length-14441-cov-22.508898_pt1 | contig 14441 bp, 14 predicted proteins | sample MGYA00580585_ERZ772875 | MGnify/ENA primary metagenome ERZ772875 (study PRJEB29015, sample SAMEA2737736) | human gut metagenome | biome: human gut; feature: human-associated habitat; material: faeces | place: China | collected 2012 ... | reverse complement strand
GGATCTGCTTGACCAGCTCCTTGCGGCGCTCCTCCGTCAGCTGGGGGAAGGCCAGACGGATGCACTTGCCGTCGTTCTGGGGATTGATGCCCAAATCAGACTCCTGAATAGCCTTTTCGATGCCCTTGAGGATAGATGCGTCCCACGGTGTGACCACCAGCGTACGGGGGTCGGGCGAACCGACGGATGCGATCTGCTGGATAGGCGTGGGGGTGCCGTAATAGTCCACGCTGATGCGGTTGAGCACGGAAGCGTTGGCGCGTCCGGCACGCACGGTGTCGAAATCGCTGACCACGGATTCAATGCTCTTCTTCATTTTTTCCTCGTAGATCTTGTACTCGTCCTTTAGCATAGGGTTAAGCCTCCTTCACGATCGTTCCGATTTTTTCGCCGCGCAGGGCGCGGATGATATTCTGGGGGTCTTTCAGTGCGAACACCAGCACGGGGATGTGGTTGTCCATGGACAGGCTGGTGGCGGTGGAATCCATCACAGCCAGATGCCGCTTGAGCACCTCGTCATAGGTGATGGAATCGAACTTGACGGCCTCCGCGTTTTTGGCCGGGTCGCTGTCGTACACGCCGTCGATGTTCTTGGCCAGCAGGATGATGTCGGCCTCGATCTCCGCCGCCCGCAGCACCGCCGCGGTGTCGGTGGAGAAAAACGGGCACCCGATGCCGCAGCCGAAGATGACCACGCGGCCCTTCTCCAGATGGCGGATGGCCCGCGCCCGGATATACGGCTCCGCCACGGCCCGGATCTCCAGCGCCGTCTGCACCCGCACGTCCACGCCCTTCTGCTCCAGCACGTCGGCCATGGCCATGCAGTTCATGGCGGTGGCCAGCATGCCCATGTGGTCGGCGCGGGTACGCTCGATGTGCCCCTCGCCGTCCTTCACGCCGCGCCAGAAGTTGCCGCCGCCGATGACGAGCCCCACCTGTACGCCCATATCCACACAGTCCTTGATGACATCGGCCACGCGGCCCATCACCTGAAAGTCCAGGCCGAAGTGCTTGTCGCCGGCCAGCGCCTCGCCGCTGATCTTAATGAGTACCCGTTTGTATTTTGGCTGCTCCATCGCATTGCCTCCCCGTTTTTTCTCTAAGGTATTCTACCTTATTTCTCCGGTTTTGCATAGGGGGTAAACAAAAAAATTTGTTTTTTCCCCGGCGCGGTGTATAATGGGGAAAACACCGCTTCTGGAGGGAACTGCCATGGAACTCAAGCACATACTGGGCCGCACATGGGCGGCGGAGGGCGCCACCGCCCTGCTGCCCGTCTACTTTCTCACCGACCGGGACATCGTCCTCATCGACACCGGCTACGCCAAGCTGGATCGTCCCGGCCTGACCCGTCTCATCGACGACAACGGCCTGCGTCTGCGGGGCGTCATCTGCTCCCACGCCCACTTCGACCACACCGGCAACGTCCGCTATCTCCAGCAGCGCTACGGCTGCCCCGCCGCCATCCAGCTCATCGAGGCCGGCATCTCCGTGAATCCCGACAGCTACCGGGCCAACTATGTGGCCCTGACCTACGGCAAGAGCCGCCAGCTGTTTCTGGAGGAGTGCTTCACCGCCGACGTCATCATCGGCCCGGAGGACGACCATCTGGATATGGCCGGCGCCCGCTTCGGCATATTGCAGCTGCCGGGCCACTCCGCCGGCCACATCGGCATCGTCACGCCGGACGGCGCGGCCTATCTGGGCGACTGCCTCATCGACCACGACCAGATCGCCGCCGCCAAGCTGCCCACCAGCATGTTCATCGCCCGCGATCTGGAGAGCAAGCAGCGGCTCCACGAGCTGGATGCCCCGGCCTACATCGTGGCCCACAAGCAGGTACTGACGGAGCGCGCCGCCTTCGACGCCCTCATCGACGAGAATATCGCCTTCATCCACGCCAAGGAGCGGGAGCTGCTGGACGATCTTACTGACGGCATGACGTTCTCCGACTGGATCGCCGCCTTCTGCCGCCGGGAGGATATCCGCACCCACAATGAGCTGAAATTCAGCGTGGTGGAGCGGAACTTCTCCAACTTCGCCGCGTGGCTCACCGACAGCGGCCGCGTCGCCATCCAGCGGGAGTTCTGCGCCAAGCGGTACTACCGCGCCTGACACCCCCACCGCAAAAAACAGGACGGACGCTGCGCGTCCGTCCTGTTTTTTGTGTATTCAGTCCATCCTGGGCCTCTCGCTGCCGTAGAAGAACACCGCCACGGTGCCCGGCCCCGCGTGGGAGCCGATGATGGTGCCGATGTCGCACAGCCGGATTTTCCCCCGCAGTCTGGGGAATCGCGCCTCGATGGCATCCATAACCATCCGGGCGTCCTCCGGACACTGGGAGTGGCACACGAAGCACTTGCCGTCGTAGTCCCGGCCGCCCTCGGCACACTGCTCCATGGTGTCCACCGTGACCTCCACGGCCTTTTTCTTGCCCCGTACCTTGCTGTACGCCTTGATGGAGCCGGTATCGTCCAGCCGCATGATGGGGCAGATGTTCAGCACCGTGGCCACGGTAGCCGCCGCGCCGGACACGCGGCCCGTCCGCCGGAACTGGGTCATATTGCTGGAGAAAAACTGGTGATGCACCCGGTTCCGGTTGTCCAGCACCCACTGGGCCACCTCGTCCAGCGACTGGCCCGCGTCCCGCATATCGGCGGCGCTGTCCACCAGCAGGCCATAGCCCGAGGAGGAGCACAGCGAGTCGATGACAATGAGCTTTCTGTCCGGATACTTCTGCCGCAGCTCCTCCGCCGCCAGAAGGGCGTTGTGTACCGAGCCGGACTGCCCGGAGGTGAAGGCGATGTGCAGCAGGTCGCCCTTGCGCAGCAGCTCCTCGAAGAACGCCGTGTAGGTCGCCACATTGATCTGGCTGGTCTGGGGCAGCTTGCCCTCCTGAATGAACCGGTAGAACCGGGGCAGCGCCTCCGGGTCGCGACCCATATCATCGTCGTACTCCACGCCGTCCACCACATAGGTGTAGAACAGCACCGGGATATCCCGGCTCTCCATGTAGCTGTACGGCAGATCCACGGTAGAGCAGCAGCTCAGCGTAAATTGTCTATCCATGTTCTCCTCCATGTAATACAGAAAATTATGTTACGCAATGCGCAGGATCATCTTTCTGTTAACAGTATAACGATTTCACATTTTTGTCAATATGCGCTAACGGCGGATTGCCAAAACCGCCGGAACGCGGTATAATGTGGCGTTATCATCTGACATAGGAGGCACACATGGTCATCATCATCAAAAAAGAAACGCCGGAGGCGGCCATCCGCCAGCTTCTGGCCCAACTGGCCGCCCTGCACGTCAAGGGCGGCTGCGTGGCCGGTGAGGAGGCCATTCTGCTGCCGCTGGTGGGCGAGACGTGGCGTCTTGACCCCAACGCGCTGCAGGCGCTGCCCTTTGTGCGGGAGGTGCGCCGCCTGACGCCGCCCTACCGTCTGGCCGGGCGCGCCGCCCACCCCGCCGATACGGTGGTGGCCGCGGGCGATGCCCGAATCGGCGGGACGTTCTGCTTCATCGCCGGGCCCTGCGCCGTGGAGTCCGCGCCTCAGATCGCCGCCGTGGCCCGGTCGGTAAAGGCCGCCGGCGCGCAGGTGCTGCGGGGCGGCGTTTTCAAGCCCCGCACCTCGCCCTATACGTTTCAGGGGCTGGGTGCCGCCGGGATAGAGCTGCTGGTGCAGGCCGGCCGCGACGCGGGTCTGCCCGTCATCACGGAGATCACTGACGCCGCCCAGCTGCCGCTGCTGGAGGACGTGGACATCCTGCAGGTGGGCGCCCGGAACATGCAGAATTACGCACTGCTGAAGGCGCTGGGCCAGCTGCGCCGCCCGGTACTGCTGAAGCGGGGGTTGTCCGCCACGGTGGAGGATCTCCTGCTGGCGGCGGAGTACCTTCTCGCCGGCGGCAACGAGCAGGTGATTCTCTGCGAGCGCGGGGTGCATAGCGGCCTGTCCGCCGCCCGGGCCGCGCTGGACGTGTCCTCCATCCCTGTGCTGAAGCGGGCCACCCACCTGCCGGTGCTGGTGGACCCCAGCCACGCGGCGGGCCGCAGCGAGCTGGTGCTGCCGCTGGCTCTGGCCGCAGCCGCCGCCGGTGCCGACGGCCTGATGGTGGAGGTACACGACCGCCCCGCCTGCGCCCTGTCCGACGGCGGCCAGTCCCTGACCTGCCGCCAGTTTCAGGAGCTGACAAAAGCCGTTGCCGCCATCCTCCCCCATGCGTGGCGCCCCGAAGATCTGTAAATACGCGATATAAAGCCGTCGTGCGAAGGCAACACTCCGCACGGCGGCTTTTTCATTCTTATGGCTCCCGGCAAAGGCGCAGCAGCGGTCCGGCAAAGGGCAGGAACAGCAGATAGCCCGCCAGTCCCCCTACCGTGTTGGCGATGAGGTCGGTGATGTCCGCCGTGCGGTGTGTCGTCAGCAGCGGCTGCAGAAACTCGATGCCCAAACTCAGCAGAAATGCCGCCAGCACCGTCCGCCACAGTCCCCTCCGCTGCCGCACCAGCGGCCACAGGAAGCCGAAGGGCACCGTCATCACAACATTCAGCACCAGCTGCCGTGCGGCGTTGCCGTACCCGTTGCGCAGGTCGCGGAAGGGCTCCAGCTCCATGGGCACATAGCGGTTCCCCGCCAGCTTCGGCAGGTTCCCCAGCACCGGCAGCAGCGTCACCCCCAGCACGCAGATCAGATAGAGGAAGAACGCCGTCCGCACCGCCAGCGTCCGTCCTCCCGCCCGCCGCCAGCGGGGCAGCAGCACCAGCAGGTACACCGCCGCCAGCACCGCCAGATCCGGCAGCATCTGTAAAATTTTTCCCATATCAAAATGCGGCATACGCCCCGTCCTCTTTTGGCAATACCATGTATGGCCCGCCGCCCCCGCAGGACGCGCGGATGCTATAGTATAAGCCGTTTCCGGAAAAAATGTCAACCGCGCCGCGAAAAACTTCAGAAAAACGTAAGAAACACCACCACACAAGCCGCCGCCTGTCTTTCCGTCCGTACAGGAGGAACGCCCGCCGCAGCCGCCGGCCCGGCAAAACAAAACGTCGCTTTTTTTGCCGGTCTGCTTTCCTTTTGCCGGAAAAGCTCTACGGGGCCTTTTCCGGCAAAAAAGGAACTCCCGCCGGAGCAGGAGTTCCTTTTTTGCACTTTTCAGACAGCCTGTGAAGCGTTCGGCTTAGAAGCAGCCCTGCTCCATCATGGCCTCGGCAACCTTCTTGAAGCCGGCGATGTTGGCGCCAGCCACCAGATCGTAACCCAGACCGTACTCGGCAGCCGCCTCGGCGGACACCTTGTGGATGTTCTCCATCATCTTGTGCAGCTGGTGGTCGACTTCCTCAGCCGTCCAGACCAGACGCTCGGAGTTCTGCGCCATCTCCAGAGCGGAGACGCCCACGCCGCCGGCGTTAACAGCCTTGGAGGGAGCCACGATGATGCCCTTCTGCGCGCGCAGATAGTTCAGAGCATCGTTGGTGGTGGGCATATTGGCGACCTCGATGTAGTACTTCACGCCGGAAGCAGCGATCTTCTCAGCGGACTCCATCTTGACGTCGTTCTGCATGGCGGCGGGCATGTACACGTCAACATCCTTGACGCCCCAGCACTTCTCGCCGGCGACGAACTCGCAGCTGAACTTGTCGGCATAGGGCTTGCAGTGCATGGGATCCTTGGCACGCATCTCCAGGATGAAGTTCAGCTTCTCCTCGGTGATAACGCCGTCGGGATCGTGGACATAGCCGTCGGGGCCGGCGAAGTAGGTGACCTTGGCGCCCAGCTGGGAGGCCTTCTTCATGATGCCCCAGCCCACGTTGCCGTAGCCGGAAATGGCGATGCGCTTGCCCTCGATGGTGTCATTCTCGTGCTTCAGCACTTCCTGCAGATAGTACATAGCGCCGTAGCCGGTGGCCTCGGGACGGATCAGGGAGCCGCCGTAGCTCAGGCCCTTACCGGTCAGAACGCCGTTCTCCCACACGCCCTTCAGGCGGCGGTACTGGCCATACAGGTAGCCGATCTCGCGGCCGCCCACGCCCATGTCACCGGCGGGAACATCGATGTCGGGCCCGATGTAGCGATACAGAGCGGTCATGAAGCTCTGGCAGAAACGCATGACCTCGGCATCGGACTTGCCGGCGGGATCAAAGTCGGAACCGCCCTTGGCGCCGCCGATGGGCAGGCCGGTCAGGCTGTTCTTGAAGGTCTGCTCGAAGCCCAGGAACTTGATGATGCCCTCATACACATTCTTCTGGAAACGCAGGCCGCCCTTGTAGGGGCCGATAGCGCCGTTGAACTGGCAGCGCCAGCCGCGGTTGGTGTGCCACTGGCCGTTGTCATCGCACCACACCACACGGAAGGTAAACATGCGCTCAGGCTCGACCATACGGCCCAGCAGGTCGACCTTCTCGTACTCGGGGTGCTTCTCGATCACAGGCTCCAGAGAGGACAGGACTTCCTCGACGGTCTGCACGAACTCAGGCTCGTTGCCATGCTTGGTCTTGACGTTCTCCAGAACGCTGGCCAGATAAGCATTCATAAATAATTCCTCCTCAAATAAATGTTCCGTTCGGAATGTGTCAGCGCAGTGATCCCGCGCCTTCACCTGAATCGATGATAACACTATTTTCCTTTTTTCTCAAGGGGTCAGCGGACAAATCCCCCCCCTGCGTCCGTAAAAAATCCGCCGCTCTTTTTGTGCATATTGTTGAATCACCGTTGCGAAAACCCTGCACCAAACCTCCGCGAAACCGGCACATTTTTTGTGAAAGCGGCATTGCTTTTGCACTTTAAAGTGCGTCCTCTTTTCCGCGCAAAATTGTGGGGCTGTCCGTCTGCATCTTGACTTTTTTTCGATTTACCTTATAATGTAGGCTGTCGCTGTGTTGTGCAGCGCTCCCAATTCATGACGGCTGACGGCCCGCACGCTGCGCCGCGCCGCAAAAGGAGATTTGAATCATGTCTGTGTATCCCATTACCGTGGCCGGTCTGCAGCGGGAGCTGCCCATCTGTAAGGTGACCGACGACCTGTACATCGGCGCTTTTATCTGCTTCGGCGACGCGGAGCTGACCGTAGCCTGCGCCCGGGAGATGCTGAAGCTGATGCCGCAGGACAGCTACGACTACCTGCTCACCGCCGAGGCCAAGTCCATTCCCCTGATCCACGAGATGGCCCGTCAGAGCGGCGCGACCAAGTATTTCATCGCCCGCAAGGGCTCCAAGGCCTACATGCCCGACCCTATCCATGTAGAGGATAAGTCCATCACCACCGCCGGGGTGCAGAAGCTGTATCTGGGCCGTGACGATGCCGATCTCATCCGCGGCAAGCGTATCCTGCTGATGGACGACGTGATCTCCACCGGCGGCTCCATCCACGCCATGGAGGAGCTGGTGAAGCTGGCCGGCGGCACCGTGGTGGGCCGCGTGGCGGTGCTGGCCGAGGGTGACGCCGCCCAGCGCACCGATATCAGATTCCTGGCCCCCCTGCCGGTATTCAACGCCGACGGCAGCGTCAAGTGACACCGTATGCATAAGTAAAAAGTGTGGCAGCGCCATGGCTGCCGCACTTTTTTTATAGCTGGAAGGGTGGACATTCCTTATAAGCTGTGGTAATATTTAGAATTAACAAAACTAATGGCATTTGGGAGTTATTTTCGGAAAGGAGCCTACCTCTATGTCTGTAAAGGAAAGCTATGCCGGCAAGATCAACCGTAAGCTCAACAAGAAGCTGCGGGTCATCGCCGTGGCCGCCGGACGGGAGCCGGCGGATCTGGTACTGAAAAACGCCACCTACGTCAACGTGTTCTCCAACGAGCTGTGTCACGGCGACATCGCCGTGGCGGAGGGACTCATCGTAGGCATGGGCGAATATAACGGCACGGAGGAGGTAGATGTCAGCGGCAAGATCGTGCTGCCCGGCTTTGTGGACGCCCACATCCATCTGGAAAGCTCGCTGGTGAGTCCCACGGAGTTTGCCAAGGCCGTGCTGCCCCACGGCACCACCACGGTCATCACCGATCCCCACGAGATCGCCAACGTCATGGGCACCGACGGCATCGAGTACATGCTGCAGGCCACGGAGGATCTGCCGGTGGACGTGCGCTTCATGCTGCCCTCCTGCGTACCGGCCACGCCGCTGGACGAGTCCGGCGCCAATCTGGACTACCGCGCCATCGACTCCTTCTACGACCACCCCCGCGTACAGGGGCTGGCGGAGATGATGAATTTCGTGGGCACCATCAACGGCGACCCGCAGGTGGTGGAAAAGATCGTGGCCAGTCAGGCCCATCACAAGAAGATCGACGGCCACGCCCCCGACCTGAAGGGCAACGACCTCAACGCCTATGTGGCGGCGGGCGTCTACTCCGACCACGAGTGTCACGATCTGGCCGACGCCATCGCCAAGCTGGAGCGGGGCCAGTTCATCATGATCCGCGAGGGCACCGCCGCCCGCAATCTGGAGGCGCTGGCTCCCCTGCTGTGCGACAAGTATGTGGAGCGCTGCATGTTCTGCACCGATGACAAGCACCCCAACGACCTGCTGGAAAAGGGCCACATCGACTACATCGTAAAGAAGGCCATCTCGCTGGGCGCCGACCCCATCACCGCCATCAAGGCCGCCTGCCACAACGCGGCGCGGTACTTCCTGCTGAATAACCGGGGCGCCATTGCTCCGGGCTATCTGGGCGACTTCGTGATCATCGACAACTTTGAGCATTTCAACATCGAGAAGGTGTTCAAAAAGGGCGAGCTGATGTACAGCGATGGCGTGCTGAAGGACTTCCCCACCCCGGAGATCGACCCCTATCTGGTGAAGCACGCCCACGACACGTTCCATGTAGCCTCCCTGAGTGCGGAGGACTTCATCGACCGCCGGCCCCACGCCGTCATCGGCATGGTCAACGGTGAGATCACCACCACCGACGGCGGCTACACCGACCGCATCGACGTGGACTATGACATTCTGAAGATCGCCGTCATCGAACGGCACAAGAACACTCACCACATCGGTCTGGGCTATATCAAGGGCTACGGCCTGAAGAAGGGCGCGGTAGCCACCAGCATCAGTCACGACAGCCACAATATCATCGTGGTGGGCACCAACGAGGAGGACATGGCCTTCGCCGCCAACCACGTCGTGCGGAACCACGGCGGCATCACCGTGGTGGAGGACGGTGCGGTAAAGGGCGACGTACTGCTGGCCATCGCGGGCATTATGTCCGACGACAACCTTGTCAACGTCAACCGCGATCTGGAGTCTGCCAAGGCCGCCGCCTACGCGCTGGGCGTGTCCGAGGGCATCGACCCGTTCATGACCCTGAGCTTCATGGCGCTGCCGGTGATCCCCAGCCTGCGCATCACCACACGGGGCGTATTTGACGTGACCTCCCAGCGCTACGTCTGAGACAGCATACATACACAAGGAGGGACGGCCAATGGCCGTCCCTCCTTGTGTCAAAGGGCATATCTTCTCACAGCGCTTCGCCGTCCTCCGCCGTGCCCGGAGCCGCCAGCCCCGCCAGTCCCCGGCGGCAGCACACGCAGCCCGCCGCCGATACCGCCGCCATGACGGCAAGGGCATACCAGCCCCCGCCCGCGCCGCTGAGCAGCCCCAGCGGGTCGTTCATGGCATTGAACGCGGCATGGGCGGCAAAGCCGGGCAGGATGCTGCCCGTGCGGCTGCGCAGGAAACCGAGGGCCAGTCCGATGAGGAACGCATAGGCCATCTGGATAGGCGTCCCATGGGTCACGCCGAACAGGACGGCCTGCAGCACCACTGCCGCCCACACGGGCATAGCGCGCGCCAGCCGGGTCTGGATGACACCTCGGAACATCAGCTCCTCCGCCAGCGGGCCTGCCACGGCGATGGACAGCGCCGGGATCAGGCCGGTAGACAGCAGGAGCTCCATATGGTCGTTATAGTCGGACAGCCACACCGCCGGCAGCAGCGCCAGCGCCAGCTGCAGCACCACGAACAGCTCCACCGCGCCGAAGGCGCAGAAGGCCGCCGTCCAGCCGGAGCAGCGGCGCAGCCCCGCCGCTTCCCCCAGCGGCTTATGCCGCAGCCGGAACCACAGCAGTATCGCCGCCGCAGTCAGCAGGTAAGCGAAGAGCACGGCCGTCTCCGTACCGGCAAGAACACTTCCGGCGTCCGCCTCTCCGTGGAACAGCGACGCGCCGGCGACAGCCATGACGGCATAAATGATGCCCGCCAGAAACTGGATTGCCAGAAAGAACAGCAGGTACAGCAGGGACTTGCCCAGCGCGGTCAGGACGCCCTTTGCGGAATATGCGCGTTTGTTCTCCATGTCGCTCCACTCCTTTCTCTCTGATGCAAGTATACCTTCTCCCCGCCTCATTGTCTATCAACCTCAGGTTGCATCGGCCAAAACCGCGCAACCTCAAGTTGTCATTGCAAATAAATATCCCCCGGCGAATGGTCGGGGGATATTTATGATTACAGCTGCACATCGCAGGCCATGCTCATAACAGCGCGGCCACCCACCCGCACGGTGACAGCCTCGCCGTCTGCATACAGGCGGCTGCGGATCTCGGAGGGACGACGCATATGCTCGCCCTGCATAAATACGTTCTCCCGCTCCGGCTGCACCATGCCGTGGCGGTAGAGATAGTAGGTCAATGCGCCGTTGCTGGTGCCGGTGGCGCACTCCTCCGGGATATCGTACAGCGGTGCATAGTTGCTGCAATAGGCGGTGCAGTCGTCGCCAAGGCAGAACATATGGACGCCGGTAACGTCATACCTTCTGGACAGCGCCGTTACCGCCGCCTCGTTCTGGACGGCGCGCAGCAGCGTATCACGGTTCCGGACGGGCATCATGATATCGGCAAGACCGGTGGAGACGATGGCGGGCAGCAGCCCCTCCGGACAGTCATCCGGCGTCAGGCCGTAGGCCTCGTACAGCTCCGGCAGCTCCTGCTCCGTCAGCTCCCGAAGCCAGCGGGGCGGCGCCATATCCATCCACACCGTATCTCCCTGCACCTCAATAGACAGCTCGGCGGCCTTGGTGTGGGCGGTAACGACGCCGTCACCGATGCGTCCCAGCGCCCGCAGCAGTGCAAAGGTGGCAATGGTGGCGTGGCCGCACAGCTCCACCTCCCCTGCCGGGGTAAAGTAGCGCAGCGTCACGCTGCCGTCCGGCTCCACGGTGACGAAGGCCGTTTCGGAGTGCTTGAACTCGGCGGCGACCTGCTGCATCACCGCGTCCTCCAGCGGCTGCTCCGGCAGCGCCACACCGGCCTGGTTGCCGCCGAACAGGCGGGCGGAAAATGCGTCCATCACATAAGCTTCCATAAAAATACCCCACAGTTTTTTTAATTGAGATAATTATAAACTGTCTTGCCATTCATGACAAGAGTATTTGACAGAACGGCTTTTTTTCGTTAGAATAGAATTATATATCCGAAACGGAAATCAAATAAGAAAGGAATCTCATCCAAAATGCTCAATGAGCGAAGTCTGTTATCGCAATTCCTGCATTTCGTAGCCGCTACGGTGGCATCCCTCATGGTTTTCAGCCTGTACTCCATTGTGGACGGGCTGATGGTGGCCAAGGGCGTCGGTGAGTACGCCATGGCGGCGGTGAATCTGGCAGTGCCGTTCACCAATGTGCTTTTCTCCATCGGCGTCATCTTCGCCGTCGGTACCAGCACCATCATCGCCATCTATCTGGGACAAAACCAGGGCGAAAGGGCCAATAGCCTGTTCTCCCAGAACATCGTGCTGCTGACCTGCATCGGCCTGACCATCACTGTCCTCGTCTTCGTATTTCTGGAGCCGTTCGCCGTGCTGCTGGGTGCAAAGGGCGTAACGTATCAATATACCATCGATTATCTCCGGGGTCTGGCCCCCTTCGCGCTGTGCTTCATCGTCTCCTATAACATGGAGGTGCTGATCAAGACCGACGGCTATCCCCGCCTGGCCATTCTGACGGTCATCACCGGCTGCCTGGCCAACTGCGTACTGGACTATATCGCCATCTTCGTGCTGAACCTGGGCGTGTGGGGCGCAGCCTTCGCCACGGGCCTTTCCCAGCTTCTGACGTGCGTCATCTATCTGCGGCACTTCCTGGGCGGACACAACACCTTCCACTTCGTGAAGTTCAAGATGGACTGGAGCATCTACAAGCGGCTGATCCCGCTGGGCTTTGCCGACGGCGTGACGGAGCTTTGCAACGGCGTAATGATCTTCCTGTTTAACCGGGTCATCCTCCGCTGCCTCGGCGACGACGGACTTGTGTGCTACACCATCATCGCCTACGTGAACACCCTGATTATCAACACCATGCTGGGCATTTCGCAGGGCAGCCAGCCCCTTGTCAGCTACCACTACGGCAAGGAGGACGCGGCGGGGTACAAGAAGCTGCTGCGGTACGGCTTTACGGCGGTGGGCATCATGACGGCGGTGATCTTCGCCGGTGTGATGATCTTCGCCCCCCAGATCGCCGGGATCTTCCTCGGCGCGGAAAAGCCGGAGCTGCTGGGCAGCGCGGCCGGCGCGCTGCGGCGGTACGGCCTGTGCTACATACTGTTGGGAAGCAACATCCTCATGGGCGGCTTCCTGACGGCGGTGGAGCGGCCAAAGGCGGCTATCTCCATCTCCGTGGGCCGGGGACTTGCGTTCCAGGCCATGGCGCTGTTGCTGCTGGCAGCTGCCGTGGGCGGTACGGGCATCTGGTTTGCGCCGGTGATCTCCGAGGCACTGTGCGCGGTGATGGCCGTGTGGTTCCTCCGGCGTTTCCTGAAAAAAACAGCGGCATGATCCGCAAAGCTTCAAAACCTGAAAAAGCGTCCCGTTTAGGGGTGTCCAGTTAAGAAAGCATTCTAAGGCAAGAGAGAAACGGTATAGCTTCGGTTATGCCGTTTCTTTCATTTTTGCCTGCTATCAAATACTTTGGACATTTCCAAAATCCCGATACCCTTGCAGTAGATATCTACCTCTTGTCTGCGGTTGATTTTGCTATGGGGATCGGTCGCTGCGTGAATGACGATCTTCTCAACGAACTCATGCAGGATACGAGGTGTCAGTTCCGGGATACGGCTCTTTATGTCCTTGATGATCTGATAGCCGCAGAAATCCTCGTTCTTGATGGCCGTCAGAACGCGGGCATCCAGCAGCCCTCGCTTCAACTGAGCGTCCATTCCGCGTCTCTTTTTGCGGTATACCGTGTATTTTGAAGTATTGATTCTGTCAGCGGCTTTTTTGCAAAGCGCAACGCCGGCTTTTCCTTCAAGCCGCACACCCGCAGAGCAGGCCTATTGACAAAACCGCCGTCCGTTTGTATAGTTTACGATATGCATTGTATAATGCGCATCGTCCGATGCATGGTGCAGTCCCGCCGCGATCGAGCAGAGACGGTACGAATGGCGAAGGCCCCGAAGCCCCAACCGGATCGCCTGCGCTACCCCGGATGCGGCGTCAAAACGCGGACTCGGAGGAGCATCACATGAGAAATACCGCGCTGGTCGTCATCGACCTGCAAAGCGATATCACGAAAAACTACCGGGACATCATCGAAGCCGTCAACGCGGCCATCGGCTGGCCCGTTTAAGAGGGCTGTGGGTCGTCTACATCCAGCACAACAGCCCGTCTTGTGATCGCCCGGTACCGCTGGCGCTATTCCGCGAAAGACGGCACGCTGTCGGTCAGCGCGTCGGAAAGGGACGGCGCGCCTGCTGATCCCGACAGCAAGCAGGGTCCCATCGTTTTCCCGACGTATGCGGGGCGGCGCTTTAAGGCGAGGGTCGATACCGGGCATTCCGATTCGACGCTCAGCGCCGTCTGGCGCACACGGCTGCCGGATATCGAACGGCACGAGGCGGAGATGGTGGGCATCGGCTCCACGCCGTGTGCGGCGACGCCCTATGTACGGTGCCTCCCTCTCCAACTTCAGGAGCATCTGATCCGGCTGCGGGATGTGGATATCCGCGAAACGCTGTACGGCCAGCCGGCCGATGTGGAGGCGCTGCTGGGGTACGACCTTCTGGAGGGGCGCGACTGGCAGCTGGATCAGACGTTCCGGCTGCAATAGCGCCCGCAGGTTCGATCACAAAGCCGACAGAGAAAGGAGAAAACATGGAACAGACGGCTTTTGAGGTCGTCCGCGTACAGGCGCAGGACGCCGCCGCATTGCTACGTAGGTGAGGAAACGGACAACCTCAGCTTCGGCCCGGAGGGCGTACCGCTCTCCGCGGAGGCCGAGCAATCCTACCTCGCCATGCAAGCGCAGTCCCACGACCATATCCAACTGCTGCCCAAGGTGAACGGCGAGATCATCGGCAGCACCAGTCTCAATCGCAAGCGGAACCGCATGCGTCACCGTGCAGAATTCGGCATCAGCTTGAAAAAAGCCTGGTGGGGCTGCGATGCGGCGACTCCGTTGGCGAGGGCGTGCTCATCTTTGTCCGGGAAGCTGGCGTGGA
>ERZ772875.2293-NODE-2293-length-14496-cov-3.807631_pt1 | contig 14496 bp, 12 predicted proteins | sample MGYA00580585_ERZ772875 | MGnify/ENA primary metagenome ERZ772875 (study PRJEB29015, sample SAMEA2737736) | human gut metagenome | biome: human gut; feature: human-associated habitat; material: faeces | place: China | collected 2012 ... | reverse complement strand
TTTCATTGGGTTCTTCGGCCGCTTCTTTTTTATAAGCAGCCTTCTCCACCAGCTGATTCAGGTCAAAATGATATTTGGTGTGGCAGAAATGACAGACGACCTCGCAGTCAGGATCCTCATCCCGGAGCTTTTCCAGCTCCTTGCGACCCAGGCTCAGCAGCATCTCTTCGGTGCGCTCTTCACTGCAGTCACACTTGTACTGCACCTCGCGCTCATCCAGTACATTGGGGTTGAAGCCTGCCAGAGCAAGGTTCATCATATCCTCGGGGGTCTTGCCTTCCCGAAGCAGTTCAGTGACGGAAGGCATTGCGGCGATGTTCTGCTCCAGCTGGGTGATCTCGGCATCGGTGGCACCGGGCAGCAGCTGCAGCAGGAAGCCGCCCGCGCAGGCAATGGTCAGGTCAGTATCCACCAGCACCCCCAGGGCACAGACGGTGGGCACCTGCTCGCTGTAAGCATAGTAGCTGGTCAGATCCTCGGCGATCTCGCCGGAGACCAGCGGCACCTGGCCCACAGTGGGTTCTTTCTGCAGGCGGTTGTCACGGATGACAGTCAGCACACCGTTTTTGCCCACAGCACCGCCCACATCCAGATGGCCGTTTGCTTTCAGAGGCAGCTCTACCAGCGGGTGGTCGATGCAGCCCTTGACATTGCCGGTACCATCGGTACAGGCAACAACCGTGCCGGTGGGGCCGCCGCCCGCCACACGCAGCGTGATGGAATCGCCGTCGTCCTTGAGCATGGAGCCCATCAGGGACGCACCGGTGAGCAGGCGGCCCAGGGCTGCGCTGCAGGTCGCACTGGTGTGGTGCAGCTGCTCGGCCGTACGGACGATCTCAGTGGAGTCCACACCACAAAACACAACACCGCCGTTTTCAGAAATACCGCGGATCAGATTAGACATTTTCTTTTTCCTCCAATTGGGTATACTGCTTGACGGCACAGAAAAAATAGCGCTCGCTCTCTTCGGTCAGGGGGCCGAAGCTCTCACCGTCGCAGACCTTTTCCAGCACAAAGCCGTGCTTTTCCAACGCAGCTCGGATGGTATCCAGGTCGTAGGTATATTCATAGAACTGTTCATGGAAGTGTTCGCCGGTCTCGCGGTAGTCGATGTCCACCGTGATCTCCACCCGGCGGTCCGCAGGGTGATAGTGGTTGCGCCAGACGCAGGCAGCATCCTCCTCCTCAAAGGTAAATACATTCTCCCCCAGCACCTTCTGGTGCTTGTAGGGAGTGTTCATATCAAAGAGGAACACGCCGCCCTCTTCCATGAAAAAAGCCGCGTTGGCAATGGCGGTATCCAGGTCCGGGATGTGGTTGAAGGTATCGAAGGTAGACACCGCGCCCCGGATGGTGCCGTAGAGGTCAAGCTTGAGCAGATCCTGCTGCAAAAGCAGCAGCTTGCCGGAAAGGCCCAGTTGTTCCGCCTTATCCCGCACAACACAGAGCATCTCCTCAGACTGATCGATGCCGATCATATCATAGCCCGCCTGGGTCAGCATCAGGGTCAGCTCCCCTGTTCCACAGCCCAGATCAGCCAGAATACCATCCCGGATATCGTGAGCATTCAGTTCCTGCCGGATCTGCTCATAAAGGGCATCATAGTCGGCTTCGCCGTTGAATTCATCATAGAAATAGGCAAATTCATTGTAGGCCATGGTTTACTCCGCTTCCTCGTCATCGGTGAACTCTGCCGCCACAGCCTCGTTCAGCACCGCCTGCAGCTCCGGGATGCCGTAGCCGCTCTCGCCGCTGGTCAGCACCACCTTCTGGCAGCCGTAGGGCAGGCAGAGCTTTTCGAACTCCTCCTGCGTCTGGGCCAGCTGGCTCTTCTTGAGCTTGTCGGCCTTGGTCAGGGCCACGACGAAGGGAATGTTGTGGTAGTGGAGATAATGCAGCATCTGGATGTCGTCGGCGCTGGGGGCGTGACGGCAGTCGATGAGCTGGACCAGCAGGGTGTGGTGGCGCTGAGCCTCGAAGTAGCTGTTGATGAGGTCGTCCCAGCGCTCACGGTCGGCGTTGCTCACCTTGGCATAGCCGTAGCCGGGCAGGTCCACGAAGTAGCAGTCATCCACCGCGTAGAAGTTGATGGTAGCCGTCTTGCCCGGCGTGCTGGACACGCGGGCGAGATTCTTGCGGTTGCAGAGCTTATTGATGAGGCTGGATTTGCCCACGTTGGAGCGGCCGGAGAAGCTCAGCTCCGGGCGGTCGCTCTCGGGCAGCTGGCTGGAAATGCCGTAGCTTGCAATGAAATCCGCTTTGTTATAGTTCATAGCTTCGCTCCTTTCGTCTCAGCAGACCGTACCCGGCTGCGGCTTTTCAGCGGTCTGCGGCAGGGCCGCAGCCTCAGCGGGCTTTACCTTCCTGGTGCGGGGGTGGCCCGCAGACACCGTCTTGGGCTTGAGGAGGGCTGCGGCGAGGACCTGCGACAGGTTGGACATGGGCAGGAACTCGATGTTCTTCTTGACCTCGTCGTCCACCTCGTACAGATCGGACACGTTGTCCTTCGGGATGAGGACCGTCTTCATCCCCTCGCGGTAAGCGGCCATGCTCTTCTCGCGGAGGCCACCGATGGGCAGCACATTGCCGTGGAGGGTGATCTCGCCGGTCATGGCCACATCGCCCCGCACCGGGATGCCGGACAGGCAGGAGATGAGGGCCGTGGTCAGGGTGACGCCGGCAGAGGGGCCGTCTTTGGGGACTGCACCCTCCGGGGCGTGGATGTGCAGGTCGCACTTCTTGAGGCTCTCGGAGTCGATGCCGTACTCGGCGGCATGGACGCGGGCATAGGTGATGGCCAGCTGGGCGCTCTCCTTCATCACGTCGCCCAGAGAACCGGTGACAGTGATCTTGCCGCTGCCGTTGTCGATGACCTGCACCTCGATGGGCAGGGTCTCGCCGCCGATGCTGGTCCATGCCAGACCGTTGGCGATGCCGATGGCGTTGGTGCGGTTGAGGAACTCGGGCTTGACCATGCGGGGTCCCAGCAGCTTTTCGAGGCTGGTGCCGGTGACGGAGACATTCTCCGCCTCGCCGGAAGCAATTTTCCGGGCGCACTTGCGCAGGACGCTGGTGATGGTGCGCTCCAGATTGCGGACGCCGGCCTCGCGGGTGTAGCCGTCGATGATGCCGTAGAGGGCGCTCTGGGAGAAAGTGACCTTGCCGGTCAGGCCGCAGGCATCCAGCTGCTTGGGGACCAGATGCTTCCGGGCGATGTTGTACTTTTCCACCCGGGTGTAGCTGGGCAGCTCGATGACGTCCATGCGGTCGCGCAGCGGGCCGGGGATGGCGCTGAGGTCGTTGGCCGTGGTGATGAAGAGCACATGGCTCAAATCAAACGGCATATCGATGAAATGGTCGTTGAAGGTGCTGTTCTGCTCGGGGTCGAGGGCTTCCAGCAGAGCGGCCGCCGGGTCGCCCCGGAAGTCGCCTGCCAGCTTGTCGATCTCGTCCAGAAGCATCAGGGGGTTCGAGCTCTTGGCAGAGATCATGGCGTTGATGATCTTGCCGGGCATCGCGCCGATGTAGGTGCGGCGGTGGCCGCGGATCTCGGCCTCATCCCGCACGCCGCCGAGGCTGATGCGGACATACTTGCGATTCAGGCTCTCGGCGATGGAGCGGGCGATGCTGGTCTTGCCGACACCCGGAGGGCCGACGAGGCAGATGATCTGGCCCTTCACATCGGGGGCCAGTTTGCGGACGGCCAGCACCTCGAGGATGCGGTCCTTGACCTTCTTCAGGCCGTAATGGTCCCGGTCCAGCACGCGCTGGGCCTTGGCGATGTCCAGATCGTCCTCGGTGAAAGTGTTCCAGGGCAGGTCGAGGCAGGTGTCCAGATAGGTGCGGATGACCGTGCCTTCCTGATTGCTGCTCTGCATTTTGGAGAGGCGGTCCACCTCTTTGAGAAGCTTCTTTTCCCGGTCCTCGTCCAGATGGAGGGCCGTGATCTTCCGGCGGTACTCCTCGGCCTCGGCGGTGGTATCGTCGTCCTCGCCCAGCTCCTCGCTGATCATGTGGAGCTGCTCGTGGAGGTAGTAGTCGCGCTGGTTCTTGTCCATCGCCTCGTCTACCTTCTGGGCGATCTCCTTATCGATCTCGAGCATCCGGCGCTCCCGGTGCATCTTCTCGATGAGCAGATGCAGACGGCCCATCAGGGTGCCTTCGTCCAGAATGGCCTGCTTATCCTCGAAGCGGAACAGGAGGTTGGCCGGGATGTACTCGGACAGGAAAGCGGCGTCGGTGCTGGTGGTGATGGCAAACACCACGTCCTTGCCGATGTGGGGGTTCAGAGCCAGCAGGTCGTCAAAGCTCTTTTTGACGTTGCGGACGAGGACATCCGCCTCCGGCAGCTCCTCGGGCTTTGCCATCTTGACCGGGGCCGGGCGGACGGTGGCCAGCAGGAAGCTGCCGTCGTCCTCCATCTCGGAGAGTTTGGCGCGGTATTTGCCTTCGACCAGGATGCGGACGAGGTCATTCGACACCCGCATCACCTGCTTGACCTCGGCCACGACGCCGTAAGTATAGAGGTCGGCGGCCTTGGGGTCCTCGACCTTCATCTCTTTCTGTGCCACGAGGAAGACGTCAGAGTTGTTGCTGACGGCCCACTCCACGGCGGCGATGCTCTTCTCGCGGCCCACCTCGAAGTGGAGTAGATTGTTGGGGAAGACCACCAGCCCGCGCAGGGCGATGGCCGGAAGGTGGAGGACGCTCCGCTCCACCTTGACCGTAACTTTTTCAGACATAGTACAAAACCTCCCAGCCGTCCCTCGGATGCGAGTCATCCATAAGGGCGGCTTTTTTGTAGGGTCATATCAAATCTATCATTTTATTATAGCGAAAAATGTTTGCAGATGCAACTGTTCAGCGCTTTTCCCGGGTGTTGTAGCCCAGTCTGCCCAGTGCGGGCAGGATGGCCCGGAGGGTCAGCGACGTGAGGGCGCCCATGACAAGGCCCAGCACCAGCATCACCGGCGCATAGTACAGCGACATGGCCGAGGACAGGATGAGCCCCGCGCCAAGCAGCTGGCCGATGTTGTGGGACAGTGCGCCGCAGACCGACAGGATGAACCATGTGGGCCGGAACGGGAGCTTATAGTAGAGCACCCACATCACCAGCAGGGACAGCAGTCCGCCGCAGAGCGAGAGGAAGCCTGCCGTCCAGCCGGAGACGAGAAAGACGAACAGCGCCTTGAGCAGGTCGAGATAGAGCGCCTGCCGCGCCCCCATGAAGAACAGTGCATACATCACCACGATGTTCGCAAGGCCCAGCTTCATGCCCGGCGCAAGGCCCGGGATGACCAGTGTGCCTTCGATAAAGGAAAGCGCCATCGCCAGCGCGAACAGCAGGCCGGAAAGTGCGACCTCGTGTGTTTTCTTTGGGTCATGGTTTCGGTTTGCCATCGGCTCTCCCCCTTTGCTGCATCGGTCATTCTTCGCTGCCGGCGGTCTGCTCGTACTGCTCCTGCTCCTCGACGGCGGCTTCCCATGCGGCGAAAAGCTCGTCCTGATGGAAGCGCAGGTCGCTGAGCTCGTCGCTCTTTTCCCGCAAAAGCTGGGGGTCGTTGTAGACTTCCGGCGAGTTTATCTCGTTTTCCAGCTCCACTTCGCGGGCGCCGCAGGCTTCCATCTCGTCCTCGCAGGCTTTGATCTTAGCGCGCAGCTCGGCCCGGCGGCGGCGCTGCTCTTTGCCGTAGCCTGCCTTGGCGGGTTCGCTGCTCTTCTCGGCCACGGGGGCGGGAGCGGCGCGGCCCATCAGGGCGTCATAGCTGGGGTAGATGACCGCCTTGCCGTCCTCGAGGTAGAGGATGGGGCAGGCCAGACTGTTCATCAGGTGGCGGTCATGGGTGACGAGGAGCAGCGTGCCAGTGTAGGCCATCAGCGCCTCGGTCAGGTTCTCGCGGGTGTAGATGTCCAAGTGGTTGGTGGGCTCGTCCAGAAACAGCAGGTTCGGCCGTTCCAGCACGATCTCTGCAAAGCGCAGACGCGCCAGCTCGCCGCCGGACGCGACCTTTGCCATCGGCCGGAGCGCCTCGCCCACGTTGGCCGACATCAAGAACCGCACAAGGTCAAGCCCTGTCTCCTGCGGCTTCTGCTCCTCAAATTGACACTGGAACTGTACCTTCGGCATGTCCAGCTGTGAAAGCTCCGTCTGGATCCGCTGCTCCAGCTCCACGGCGGCCTGCTTGCGCGCTTCGCGCAGCGCAAGCCCTGCCTGCTGTACTTCCGCATCCTGCTTGGCCAGCTGCGCCCGCAGCCGCTCGATTTTATCGCTTGCAAATTCAATCTCGTCGAGCTGGCTCCGCGCCTGCTCCAAAAACACCAGCACGTCCTCCACGCTCGCGCCATATTTCCGCTTCAGCTTGTGCAGCACATCGAGCCGCTGCTCGATCTGCTCCAGCTCCTCCGCCGAATACGTCAGCTCGTCGCGCACATCCCGCGCTTCCTCCGCCGCGTCCTGCGCGGCGTAGACAAGCTCCGTCACCTTCTGGTGCAGCGCCGCCACATCGTCCGACACACTCTTCACGCGCGAGAGCGCCTTTTCCGCCTGCGCCAGCAGCGCCGCCGCGCCGTCGCTGTCCTCATCGCCGTAGAGCGCCGCCGCCGCAGCCTCCAGCGCGTCCGAGAGCTTTTCGGCATTCTGCAGCAGCTTCCGCCGCGCCTCCAATTCCTCATCCTCGCCAGGATGCAGCTCCGCGCGTTCGATCTCACCGATCTGATATTCCAGCGTCTCTACCAGCCGCGCCTTTTCCGCCTCGTCCATATCGAGCCGGTCGATCTCGCGCCGCAGCGCCTGCGCCTTGGAAAACGCCGCGCCGTACGTCTCAAGCAAAGCCTCGTCGTGCGCAAACGCATCCAGATAGATCAGATGGTTCGCCTCGTCAAACAGCCGCTGCGAATCATGCTGCCCATGAATGTTAATGAGCTGCAAGCCGAGCCGCCGCAGCAGTGTCACCGTCACGGGCCGCCCGTTCACGCGGCAGCTGTTCTTCCCGTCCGGGAAGATCTCGCGCTGCACCAGCAGCGCCTCCGGGTCATAGTCCACGCCGTTCTCCGCAAACCACGCCAGTTCCGGCACGCCGTCGAATACCGCACTGACGAAGGCTTTCGCCGCGCCAGTCCGGATGACCTCGCGCGGCGTCCGTTCGCCGAGAATCGCCGAGATCGCGTCGATCACGATGGATTTACCCGCGCCGGTCTCGCCGGTCAGCACATGCAGCCCGCCGCCGAAGTCGACGTCCGCCGTCTCGATGACCGCAACATTTTCAATATGCAGCGTTCGCAGCATCCTAACCCCTCCGTTGCCCGTCTTGACGGTCAGACTTCGATCTGTTCACGGATCTCCGCACAGAACGTCGCGGCAGACGCATTGTCGCGCATGATGACCACGCACGTGTCGTCACCCGCGAGCGTACCAAGCATCTCCGGCAGCTCCAGCTTGTCGATGGCCGAGCAGGCCGCGTTGGCCAGCCCGGGCATCGTCTTAATGACGATGAGGTTCTGCGCATAATCAATGCTCGTCACGCACTGCCGGAAGATCATGTTCAGCTTTGCCGAGAACGCATGCTCCACCGGCTTCGGTGAGGACACATAGCGGTATGTCCCGTTCGGCCCAAGCTCCTTGATGATGCGCAGCTGCTTGATGTCCCGGGAAATGGTCGCCTGCGTCGCCTGAAAGCCGCTCTTTTTCAGCTCGTCCAAGAGCTGCTCCTGCGTCTCGATATCATGATCCTGAATCAGTGCAAGAATTTGTTCCTGACGCTTTGATTTCATCTCAATACCTCTGTCTGTCAATAAATTTCCGGTTCAGCAGCTCAAAAAAGCTCATATCCTTCAGCCGCACCAGCCGTGTCGCCCGGTCAGAGCTTTTGACCGTGATCACGTCGTTCGGATTCAGGCGATAGGCCCGCCCACCATCTACGGAGAGAAAGGCGTTGTGCCGCCCGATCTTGCTCACGCGGATGGTCACGACGCGCCGCGGCCCAAGCACGATGCTTTTTGCCAACATCGCGTGCGCACAGATCGGCGTCATCAGCAGATTCTTGGCCGACGGCTCAATGATCGGCCCTCCGGCCGACATGGAATAGGCTGTCGACCCGGTCGCCGTGCAGACGATCACGCCGTCGCCGGAGAAGTTCGTCGCCTCCACACCGTCGCAGCAGACTGAGATCTGGATGACCCGCGCAATCGCCCCCTTGGTCACCACTGTGTCGTTCAGCGCGATCTCATGGAACGTCTGCTGCGTCCCGTTCGTGACAGTAATGTCCAGCATGCTCCGGTTCTCAATCGTATATTCCTTCTTTGGGAGCTTCCGCAGCAGCTCCAGCTCCCCGGATTCCAGCTCCGCAATGAAGCCCATCGTCCCGATGTTCACGCCGAGCACGGGCAAATTGTGCTGCGTCGCGATCTTCGACGTATGCAGGATCGTCCCGTCGCCGCCGAAGCAGATCAGCATGTCCGCGTCGCGGATCTCTGTGCGGATGTCCGTGAAGCGGATCGTGCGCGGCAGCTCAAAATCGCGGTCAACGTCGAACGGCAGACACATTCTGGTCACGCAGCCGCACTCCTCCAGAATTTTCTTCGCTTGCAGCGCCGTCTGAAACTGCTTGTCCCGATATGGATTTGGAGCTAAAATGATTTTCATATGCCCTTATCCTTTCAGCGTCTCATGCGCGGCGGCGACAAGCGCCGGAACGTCCGGCACGAGCGCGTCGCCCGGCTCCATGCAGAGGTGCCCCAGAAATTCAATGTTCCCTTCAGGACCCTTAACCGGTGAAAAGGTCAGATTCCTCAGCGTGAAGCCCAGCTCCGCGGCAAGCGCCACAAAGTCCCTCAGGACCTGCTCATGCACCGCCGGGTCTCGGACAACCCCCTTTTTCCCGACGTTCTCCTTCCCTGCCTCAAACTGCGGCTTGATCAGGCAAAGCACCTGTCCCGTCGGCTTCAGCAGCTTCTGGATCGCCGGCAGCACGATCCTCAGCGAGATGAACGACACATCGACCACCGAGAGGTCGAGCGCTTCGCCGAGATCTTCCGGCGTCACATAGCGGATGTTCGTCCGCTCCATTACAACGACGCGCGGGTCAGAGCGGATCTTCCACGCCAGCTGCCCATAGCCCACGTCGATGGCAAATACCTTACTCGCCCCCTGTTGGAGCAGACAATCGGTAAATCCGCCCGTCGACGCGCCGGAGTCGCTGCACACATAGCCCGTCGGGTCAACGCCGAAGTCGCGCAGCGCCTTTTCCAGCTTCAATCCGCCGCGGCTCACATACGGGCACACGTTCCCGCGCACCTCGACCTCGGCTTCAAGCGGGACATCCATGCCAGCCTTGTCGGCCTTCTGGCCGTTCACATAGACCTCGCCCGCCATGATGACGGCCTGCGCCCGGCTGCGGGACTCCGCAAGCCCGCGCACCACCAGCAGCACGTCCAGCCGTTCCTTATGCTTCATGCCCGCAAACCTCCCCGATCAGTCCGACAATTCCATCCGCGTCCAGCCCGGCCTCCCGCAGTAAGATCGCGGTCGCGCCGTGCGTGACGAATCTCCGGCCCAGATTTCTCTTATTCCCGACAAATGGGATCTGCGCCTGCCCGAGCCGCGCGAACAGCTCGTCCGCGACGCACCCCCGGTCAGACGTCTCCTCCGCCACGACGATCCGGCCCGTCTTCCGGGCAGATTCCGCCACGGCGTCAAAGTCCAGCGGTGCCACCGTTGCCAGCTTCAAAATCTCCACAGAAACGCCCTTTCCGGCGCACCGGTCCGCAGCTTCCAGCGCAGCTTCCACCGTCGTACCGTAGCAGACCAGCGTGCAGTCCGCGCCTTCGCGGATGCAGGTCTCCGTCTGGACGTCCAAATAACATTTCCCCTCGCCGCCGCGCGGATAGCGTATCGCGACCGGCCCTTTGCACTCCAGGACCGCCTCGCGGAGCATCTTTCGCAGCTCGGCAAAATTCGCGGGACAGTATACCCGCATCCCCGGTACAAGCCGCAGATATCCCACGTCGAACATCCCGTGGTGCGTCTCGCCATCCTCGCCGACGAGTCCGGCCCTGTCAACGGCCAATACCACGTGCAGCTGCTGTAAGGCTACATCGTGCAGCAGCATGTCAAAGCTCCGCTGCAAAAACGTCGAATAGATGGCCGCCACCGGGATCATCCCCTGCTTGGCCATGCCCGCCGCCATCGAGATGGCGTGCTCCTCCGCGATACCCACGTCGAAGAACCGGTTCGGCAGCGCATCCGCAAAATGATTCAGTCCCGTCCCATATTCCATCGCCGCCGTGATCGCGCACACGCGGCTGTCCTCGCGGGCGAGCGCCGTCAGCTCCTTGCCGAACACATCGGAGAATGTCTCCGCGCCCGTTTTCAGCGCCTTGCCGCTGTCGGGGTCAAATTTTCCAATTCCGTGGAACTTCTGCGGACCCTGCTCCGCCGGGACATAGCCCTTCCCCTTCTGTGTGATGAGGTGGACAATGACCGGTTCATGCAAGGCCACCGCCGTCCGCAGAATTTCCGTCACCTTCTCCACGTCGTGGCCGTCCACCGGCCCGAGATACGTGAAACCCAGCGTCTCAAAGAGCGTCGTGCCGAGCAGGCTCCGCCGCATCCGCTCCTTGACCTTGTGCGTCAGCTCGTAGAATTTCCGCCCCGCGGCGGTCTTCGCCGTCGCCTTGCGGTACCACAGCTTGAATCCGATGTATTTTGGCCGCAGCCGCGCCCGCGCCAGATACCGCGAGATCGCGCCCACGTTGCGCGTGATGCTCATGCCGTTGTCGTTCAAGATCACGACCATCGGCTCGCGGCTGATGCCCGCGTTGTTCAGCCCCTCATAGGCCAATCCGCCGGTCAAGGCCCCATCGCCGAGCAGCGCCGCGACCTGATAATTCTCGCCCCGCAGCGTCCTCGCCCGCGCCATGCCCAGCGCAACCGACACCGCGTTCGACGCATGCCCCGCCACAAAGGCGTCGCATTCGCTCTCGCACGGCTTTGGAAATCCTGCGATCCCGCCGTACTGCCGCAGCGTGTCAAACCGTTCCATCCGCCCGGTCAGGATCTTATGCACATAGGATTGATGCCCCACATCGAAGACCAGCCGGTCACGCCGCGTATCGAATACCGTCTCGATCGCGACCGTCGTCTCCACGATCCCGAGATTCGACGCCAGATGTCCGCCCGTCCGGCTGACGTGCTCGACCAGAAACTGCCGGATCTCCGCGCAGAGCGTCCGCTGCTCCTCCGGTGTCAGCCGCAGCAGATCGTCTCTGGAATGTATCGTCTCTAATACCATAATGCCCTCAAACGGCGCTTATTTGCGCCTTTTATTCTGAAAAATGGTGCGGAAAAAGCAGAGCACCTTTGCAGTCGACCGCACGACCTGCACGCTCCCACCCATCGCGAACGTCTTTCCCACGGCCTTCCCGCCGACGGTCACGGCCGCGACCAGCGCGCTCATCCCGAGCGTCACGATCGTCGCCTTCGTGCTCTCCATACCAAGCACGGCCCGCGCCGCGATGACCGCCGCAGCCGAACCGGAAATGACACCGCAGATATCGCCGATGACGTCGTTGCAGAACGAACTCACGCGGTTCGCATTCCGCAGCAGCTTCAGCGCGTCCGGCGCTTCGGCCACTTTGCGCGACGCCATTGCGTGAAACGGTGCCTCGGGACATGCCGTTACGGCCACGCCGATGATGTCAAATACAATGCCGATGGCCACAATGCAAATCAAGATCAAAAACGAAACGGCCATGCCCGCGTTGCCCAGCAGCCGCGAGGAAATAAACGACATTGCCGCCGAAATTACCATCGTGATCACAAAAATAAACAGGATCCAGCTCCAGTCCGGCCCTGTTTTTTTGCCGCTCTTTTTCTTTTTGCCGTCTGCCACGGTCTTCCCTCCATCTATCTGATCGCTCCGCACAGGAGCGTTCCCAACAAAGCACAATGGCGATGGACCCGGTAAATCTTACGGTTTAGGTCGGGTTTGTTTTCCACGGACGCGAACCTCCCGTCGCCGCGGAGGCGGTTTCCCTTTGATACGTCCGGCGGCGCGTCGCCGCAGCCGCTACCCGATTGCCACTTAAGCCGTACCGCAATCCCGGATCCACCCATTTCTGACAGCCTAGGTGATTTCCACAGCGGACTCTTCCGGTTCTTATCCTCTTTTGCAAACAGTCTTTCAAGGGAATATCGCCCTCCGGCCCAAGGCCATGGGCCGCGGACGCTTAGCTTCCCTTTCCCTGATCTGCTCACGCAAGGCAGGCTACACTGCACACAGCGTTCACGGCTTGAAGCCGGGTAGCACCGCAATGCAGGTTCAGTCCGGTACCGTACAGAGGTCGCTGACCACAAAGGGAGTACGCCTCTGCACAATATCCGGTCTCCACAGCGGCCGGGTCCGTGCTTCCCATGCCATTGGGACTGGCCCGTCCGCCGCAGGCAAAAAAATGCCTCCCCCCAGCATCCACCCCAGACTGGGCGTAAGAAGCAGACACCACGGGTTTCATAGATATGCCCTTCAAAGGATTTTTAGGCCCTTCCCCGATACCGGTGGGGCCGACTAGGATACTGCGCCATTGCTACGTCTCACTATACCATACTTTCGCTGTATATACAAGCGAATATTCATGAATTTTCCGTAAAGAACCGCCCTTCCCCCGCCGCAGCGGATTGCCTTCCCCTCCGGGGAAGGTGTCTGCGAAGCAGACGGATGAGGGTTTGGGAGCAGTAGCAGTACATCGTTACAACCTCCGATCTTCCCCCTCACCCGTAGGGGCGGACGACTCTGTCCGCCCGTTCCTCCGATTTTCCGCCGCACCATGTAGGGGTGGACAACCCTGTCCGCCCGCTTCTCCGATTTTCTCCTACATAATTTCATTTGCAAAAAAACCACCCGCCCCTCCGGGCGGGTGGTCATGTTCAAGATTCTCTTACCGCGAGCTTTTGTACAAGCTCCTTCAAAAACGCCGGATCTTCGAAGACTTCCAGCGCCGCCTCGGCCCTCTCTCCCTCCGCGGCGATCATCTCGCCGCAGCGCTCGAGACCGTAGAGCCGCACGAACGTGCCCTTCTTTTCGTCCACATGGACGGCCTTGCCGAGCGTCTTCGCGTCGCCGAGCACATCGAGCATGTCGTCCCGGATCTGGAACGCCAGTCCCAGCGCCGTGGCGTACCGTGCCGCCGCTTCATACTGTGCCGCGCTCCCATGTCCCGCGACCACACCGCAGCAGCACGCCGCGCGGATCAGCGCGCCGGTCTTCAGATCCTGCAATGTATAAATATGCTCCGCGTCGGGCATCTCCTCCTCGGCCGCGAGGTCGAGCACCTGCCCGCCCACCATGCCGAGCTCGCCCGCCGCGCCGGCCAGCGTCTTCATCGTTCCGGCAATAATGTCCGCGCCCGCGCCGGAATTTGCCAGCGTCTCAAACGCCGCCGTCAGCAGCGCGTCGCCCGCGAGCACCGCCGTCGACTCGCCGAACACCTTGTGGTTCGTCAGCTTGCCGCGCCGGTAATCGTCGTTGTCCATGCACGGCAGATCGTCGTGGATCAGGCTGTACGTGTGCACCATCTCCACCGCCGCCGCGATCGGCACCGCCTGCTCCCAGTCTCCGCCGCACACCCGGCAGAATTCCAGCGCCAGCACGGGCCGGATGCGCTTCCCGCCTGCGAGTAGGCTGTACCGCATCGCCTCAAAGAGCCGTTTCTGCGGCAGATCTTCCGTGAAGCACCCATTCAGGTACACCTCCACCGCTTCGCGGTAGGCGCTCATTCTTGCATCAAACTCACTCATCGCGCACGAACTCCTGCTCCACTGGTTCCCCGTCCGGCCCTTTCATCAGCTTCACAACCTCCAGCTCCGCCTTATCCAGCAGCTTTGTGCAGCCCTGCACGAGCTTCGTGCCCTCCTGAAAGAGCTTCAGCGACTCTTCCAGCGGTACATTTCCCTGTTCCAGCTGCCGGACGATTGCCTCCAGCCGCTCCATCGACGCCTCAAACGTCTTCGATCTCTCTGCCATCGCTGTCCTCCCTGATCTCGCGTACTTCCGCGCTGACGCTGCCCTTGCGCAGCGTGATCTCCAATGTTTCGCCCACGCGGAGCTGCTCCGCCCGCTGGACGACGCTTCCGTCCTCTGTCCGCACGAGGCTGTATCCGCGCCCGAGCACCTTCAGCGGACTCATCGCGTCTAGCGCCGCCGCCAGATGTGCGAACCGCTGCTTCTTCTGCGCGACTGCCCGCTGCATCAGCGTCGTGAGCATCCGGCTCTCGTGGTCGAGCAGCATCCGCCGATCCTGTAAATATCCAAGCGGCGACTGTAAAACCCGCCGCCCTGCCAGCGCGCCGAGCCGCTGCCGGTCGAATTGTAGTTGCTTTTTCACCGCTGCCAGCATCCGCGCATGGATGTTTGCCAGCGTCTGCCGCAGCTCCGCCTGATCCGGCGCAACCAGTTCCGCCGCGTTCGACGGCGTCGCCGCCCGCACATCCGCCACAAAGTCCGA
>ERZ772875.2286-NODE-2286-length-14528-cov-10.103572_pt1 | contig 14528 bp, 13 predicted proteins | sample MGYA00580585_ERZ772875 | MGnify/ENA primary metagenome ERZ772875 (study PRJEB29015, sample SAMEA2737736) | human gut metagenome | biome: human gut; feature: human-associated habitat; material: faeces | place: China | collected 2012 ... | reverse complement strand
GGTTTGAACAGAACAAGCTTATTATCAACCGTTTCAGAGCTGATTGCGGCTCGTGCTCTGAAGAGATCGTGGAAGAGGTTGCCACCCACTGCAAGACCTTCTATATCCGTGCCAACCGCTGTAGTTCGCTCTACAATGACCTCTTCGCTCTCAGAGGCTGGAAGAGGGGAGAAATCAACGGCATTGAGTTTGAGCTGAATTCCATTCTTGTAGAGAAGTGGAAAGGCAAGACATACCGGCTTGTGATTCAAAGGCGGAAACGGATGGACGGTGAGCTTGACCTCTGGGAAGGAGAATACACATACCGCTGCATCCTGACCAACGACTACGAGCCTTCCGTAAGAGAGATTGTCGAGTTCTATAACCTCCGCGGAGGAAAGGAGCGCATCTTCGATGACATGAACAATGGTTTCGGATGGTCCAGATTGCCCAAATCCTTCATGGCAGAGAACACAGTGTTCCTTCTTCTTACAGCACTTATCCGTAACTTCTACAAGGTCATTATCCAAAGACTTGACGTAAAGAGGTTCGGACCCAATAAAACAAGTCGCATAAAAGCGTTTGTCTTCAGATTTGTCTCTGTACCAGCCAAATGGATCAGAACATCAAGGTGGTATGTGCTGAATATCTATACCTGTAATAATGCTTACGCAGATGTATTCCAGACTGATTTTGGATGACGACTACAACTTATGGGTATGATACTGCGTATTGTCTCAAGTCGCATTGTGGGGTAAGGGGGTATTGTAGGCAGAAGTGGGTATTTCAGCCTCAATTTATCTAATAATTCAGTAATGAGAGAACGTGTACACGTAAATAGGACGATGAAGGACTTAGTTGCGGATTTGAGGCTTATGAAAAGCGTATTGCTTTCTCAATACATGCCGTTCCTCTTCGCTCAGCGACAGGAAATAGGCTTTCCATCCCGGACAGAAATTGATGTGCCATCGCCAAAAACGACCCAACAATGACTTGGGTGAACGGTCGTATCGCCGCCTCAGTGGGCACTGCTGACAGTTATGTTTCTTTTCCAATACTTTATCTATTTATCTTTCGTAAAACTCTCGTGGCAAAAATAAGGATTATTTTCAGTGATCAAGCACACAGTTCATTAAAAAAGAGAGGATTTGCTAAGATTCAGAATAACGACGAGCCATCGACCCCAACGGGAGTCGAACTTCAAGTAACCGCACATGATACAATGTGCGGGTCGAAGTGCCTTCCCAATCCACGACCCCAACGGAGGTCGAACCTTTCTACAGATTATATGGTTCGACCCCGTTGGGGTCGGATGTATAGGAGTCATCTGGCCATCCGCAAGTCTTTGACATTGCGGTTAACGGGGGTGAGACCCTTTTCAGGGTCTGTTTGTTTGCACACCTTCATTCTACATAAACGGCTAAATTCAAATATTAAAAGCGTTTACATATTGCAACGTATTTATCTGTTATGCTCCTATTAAATTGTTCTATATCCTTATACTTTTCAACTAAATCCTTTATCACAGGCGCATTTAAATCGACGTTTAGGGTATATTGAACAAAAGCACGTAGCATCTCATAATTATAATTTACTCAAGTTTCGGATTTAGGTTGAGAGGATAGATTTGGGCATAAAAAAGGCTTTGAGGATTTCCGTATGTCACGGAAATTTAGTAATTTAGAGGTGCCCAAACAACTAATTACAATCACTCAAAGCCATGAGCAAAATTACAAAAATTCCATCGGAGATCCGCAACTTTTTCACGGGAAAACGAATCAATCCCGCATTTTCCAAGTTTATGACCCTCCTTGAGGGGATGAGGATTTCAGACAAAGATCTCGGAGGGAAAAAACGTGAGAACTGTCAGCTTACCAACCTTCAACTTTTCCAGATCATATTGATTCTGCCGTTTATGGCCGTCCCGGGTTTTTCTCATTATGCCGGATCGTCAATCTCGAAACTGTTCGGGGGTAAGAAGGACCTACTCTATTCGTTTATGGCCAAGGACAATATAGACTAGCAACATCATCTGGCACATCGCCTGTCATCTCATCAAGGCCGTGACCATAAGGAAAGACTATCAAAAGAGCCATCTTCCGGCAGTGCTTATTGTGGATGATTCCGACCTGCCGAAGACCGGATTGAGGATGGAGTGTATTGGCAAGATATTCTCGCACGTGTTTCAGCGGTGCATTCTCGGCTACAAGCTGCTGGCCCTGTGCTGGAGCGACGGCCGCTCTCAATTTGTCGTGGACTTCTCGATTCACGGCGAGAGAGGGAAGGTCGATGGCAAGGAACAAGGTCTTACGGCCCGGCAGCGCGAGAGGCGCTACAACCGCAAGCGTGACAGAGACTGCCAGACCGAAAAACGCAAGGAAGAGTATTTCGTATCCAAGCTTGAGCGCCTGAAGAGCATGGTGAAGAGACCATTGGAGGATTGTTCGCCGATATATATGAAGGCGTACACGAGCTCACCGTCGTGGAAAAGATCTGGTCAATCATTATTGATGTAATAGCAATCGTGGCTGAGATTTTTACCATTGACGAGAACGAATTGATGGAGCAAATTATACGGGATAACCGCAGGTTCAAGGCCATGCAACTGATCGCTCAGACTGCATAAAACCTAAATCCGAAACTTGAGTAAAATACATAACTGTAATAATCTACTACTAATCTAAAATAAAGCGATTATAAGCTATCCTTTTTCCTGTGTTTGTTTTAAAGTTTTCATCTATACACTTTTTTATCTTTTCCTGTTCTTTTTCTTTATCCATAACCGTTAAATTTTCAAGCAAATCAGCTTCCCATTGTATTTGAAAATCAAGTCCATCAATTTTAGATGGAGTATGATGGTTGCCTATTATAAAGCATATTCTATCAATATTTTTGTTATAGCCTACCTTTTTTAATATTTCTTTCGCTACTTCTGGTCCTTCCTTTTCTTGATAGACACCATCAATAGAACCGTATTTTTTTTGTGCTTCAACCGCACCAATATCATGTAGTATAGCAATAATACTGATGAATTCTTTTTCTTCCTCTCCGATATTTTCTCCTTTCATTATATCTTCTGCATTTTTCAAAACTTTGAGAGTATGCTCTATGCCAAAAGGAATTTCTTTGAATACTTCTTTCATCTCTATAATAATTTTTTCTTTAAACATAAATTACCTCCATTTATACCTTATAGGTGTTTTAGTTCTATCTATCCACTTTTTTGTTCGCCGATACAATCAGCATCATGGGACGGCGCATTTCATCCTGCATCCCCGGAATATCCATCATGTTTTCCGGCGGCTGCGGCTCCACAATATGATTTATTATAAAACCATTTGAAAGCAGTGTATTTAGATATGTGGTCAGTGTTCTATGATATTTTGTAACCTTTTCTCCCAAAAAGACAGCTGTCCGTTTGCCCTCATAATAATAATTATCCACCGGAAAATGCAGTATTTCTCCTTTTTCGTTATAATACCAGTCTTGTGTTCCATAGGCAGTAAAAACAGGATGTTCAACCGTAAAAACTAGCTTACCACCAGACTTCAGTATTCTATATATCTTTTTTACTAAAATCTCATAATCTGCTACATAGTGAAACGCAAGTGAACTTAATATTACATCAAAACTCTCCTCTGGGAATTCCACATCTTCTATAGCACAGCATTTATATTCAACCTGTGGAAAATGTGTTTTTTCTTTGGCTACCTCGAGCATTTTATGAGAAATATCAACACCTACAACAGAAGACGCTCCGTGTTCCATCGCATAAATACAGTGCCATCCATAGCCGCATCCTAAATCAAGCACACGCTTATCTTTAAAATCCGGCAGCAGCTTTCTCAATGTTTCCCATTCTCCTGCACCGGCTAGTCCCTGCTGTGAGCGACTCATTTGACTGTATTTTTGAAAAAATATATTATCATCATATTTGTTTTCTTTCATCTGAATTCCCCTTGTTTAAAAAGTTATTTATCTCCGTTGCAATTTTCTTCACTTCTTTATAAGGCTTCCCGGTCATATCATAGCATTCAAAAAGTGAAAGACCGAGTAATTCAAAAATATGATTAACCCTTTGGCGTATTTTTCAGGTTTATATTAAAAAGTTTCAAGCAGTTTTATAGCTTTCTTTTCGCCTATTCGAACGTGGTGGAAAGTACGCGAACATAAATTCCCGCGCCCCTATGCGCACGCAGTGCGCTCACGTGCCGAAGGCACATATCGCGCCAGAGGCATATCGCACGCGAATGAAATGTAGCGTATATCGCAAATCCGTGAGGATTTATATCGCTTTAGTTTGTCTGCTTCGTCAGACAAACTAAACTTTCCACGTGGCTGGAGAGGACAGAATGAATGTCATTTGAGTACGTCCGTTCTCGGAAACATATCCACTTCGCTTTTGGCACTATCGGTATACGGGAACATATCCAATCTCTCTCAGGAATGTATACCATACTTTTAAAAGGCAGAATAGCATTTTAACTAATGCTACCCTACCTATAACTAAACATTTACAGTTGCATGTGGCCTATTGTTTTTAGCCGTTAAATATTTTATAACTATTAAATAGCGATACAAATTGTTCGAAACTAATATTGTTTATATCATATATTCTCGCATATTTTAAAGCTTTATTAAATTGATTTTTTGTAAACAGTTTTTCATACTCTTTGTTAACCCATTTCATTACAAAAGTTTCATATTTTTTTCTCTCTTTAAATGCCATTTTTGCTGGCTTTCTTTTTAATACAATTAATGCGCTATCCACTTTAGGTTTTGGATGGAAATAATACCTGGGAATTTTTGCTAATATAGAAATATCTACCTCTGCCATTAACAGCAATGCTAGTGATCTGTTTGTATCTAATAACATTTTAGCAAAACCATATTCTACTATTAAATAACTTATTGTGGCTGAACTTTCAAAAACAATTTTTCGAATTATATTTGTGCTTATGTTGTAAGGTATGCTGCCAAATATTTTATATGGATTGTGGCTAGGAAATGTAAATTTTAGTATATCATCATTTACTATTTGATAGTTAGGATAATTTAAGAGCTTATTACGAGTTACCTCACATAATTTAGAATCAATTTCTATCGCCGTAACAAAATTACATCTCTTTACCAATTCAGCAGTAAAATGACCTTTCCCTGCACCTATTTCAAAGATGTTATCTTTTTCATCTAAACTTATGCAATTCATTATTTTTTCTATGTGATATTTTGAAGTAATAAAATTTTGACTATCTTTTATATTTACTTTGTTCATTATAACCCCTCCTTAATTTATTTCATTAACAAACAGTTTTTATGTTTTCATTTGGATATAGTTTTTTCTTATCTGGTCCTATCATAGGATACACCTCTCTTTCATACTTTTATATATTTTCTATCGTGTTTTATATGATTCATTATTTTGATACCATAGCAAAGCATCCTTTTCTAGTTGCTTTACAAATGCATCCTTACCAGTGCAGTAGCCTTCAATATCCTCCGAGAATCGATAAGCCAGCTCCATCTTTAATTCACCATACTCTAAAGCGATGTCTGGATGTGTACGCAGAAAGTCCCTTACTGCTATATGCCTATTAATATCTTTGTGATTGCTTTGCTCAAAAATATGAATCTGGTGTGTCCTGTTATCGCCGCCTTTGCGGAAATATCTACGTCCTTCAATACCAAACTCACCCATACACTCATAACCAATCGCTACAAATTCTTTGTTATGCTTATCAACCAAACTAATATTTGTCACTACGGGCATTATATCAATGATTGATTTAGCGGCTAACCCTTTGACTGCTGTACTGCCAATATGGTAAACCTCCACCAATATATCCTTCAATATATTCTTTATCTTCTGTGATTCATTTTCATACTCTACTTCCCAAAAGGGGTCGTACGGAACTACTCGTATAAACAATATAAACCCTCCAATCTCATTCTCAACGAATAATATTTTTAGAAAAAAGTCTTTATACTTTTTAACAATGGAGCCGCCAGCCAGAACAGACTATACTGATCAGCGACTACCTTAAATTTAATGTTTCAGATTTATTTTCTTATCTCTAATTTCATAAACTACATCAGCTACATTTTCGAGTAAGCGTTTATCGTGGGTGATAAACACGATAGTTCCGGCATACTCCTTCATTAGTATTTCCAAAGCCTCTAAACTTGGTATGTCAAGGAAGTTACTGGGTTCATCCATTAGTAGGATGTTATATCTACCCATGAGCATTTTAGCTAGCAACAATTTTATAATTTCTCCACCGCTTAAAACAGATAAGCTTTTTCCAATATCGTTCTGTTTGAACCCCATAGATGCTAGCACTGAACGAATTTCTGATATATTGTAATCACAATCCTCCTGCATAAACTCCATGACATTCTGATTACTGTTGTACTTGTAACCATTCTGTGCAAAGTAACCTATTTTTGCCTTAGGTGAAATAGAAATTCCTTCTTCATGGTTTAAGATCATTTGGATTAAAGTTGTTTTTCCGGTTCCATTACCACCAGTTAACGCCACTTTTGCTCCTAGAGGAATTTGAAAAGATGCATTTTCAAACAGTGCCTTATCCCCAAATATTTTATTAATTTCCGTACCGACTATAGGGTATGGATTATGGAGCTCCAATGCTTTACTTTGCCTGAAACGAATTCTGCGAATGTCTTCCGGAGCTTCTACATTTCCTAAGGCTGCAATCCTGTGCTCTAGGGATTTAGCGGCATTATGCATCTTTTTTTCCTTACTTCCTATTGATTTTTGATGAGCTAAACGCCCTCCGCCTTCAGTACTTTTTTTCTTTGAAGCACCTTTCGCCTTCTGTTCTATTTTACGAGCCTGTTTTCGCTTTTCCTCCGCAGCCCTTTCCAATCGGGCACGTTCCGCAATAAATTGTTCGTATTCTGCAGCTTGGCTCTTGCGTTCTTCCTCTTTCTGACGAAGATAATCAGAATAGTTTCCCCAATACTCAGTGATTTTGCCATCTTTCAGTTCCCATATTTTATCTACTATTTCATCAAGAAAATAGCGGTCATGGCTAATAACTAACAGTGCACCTGTAAAATATTTTAGCTGTCCAATTAGAAAATCAATTCCTTCACGGTCTAAATGGCTCGTAGGTTCATCCGCTAAAATACCATGAACCTGTGCCGATAAGGCCTGTGCTATTTTAAGCCTTGTTTCTTCACCACCGCTCATGGTCTGTATATCTAATTGCTCAACACCGAGCTTGCCTACAAGTGCAAAATCTTTTTCCACCTGCAAAGTTACTTCGTCCAACTGGGGAATATAGGCAAGTTCACCCAGACGATTCATTTTACATCCTGGGGGAGTTAATTCTCCTAAAAGTACCCTGAGTAAAGTGCTTTTTCCAGCACCATTTGCTCCTACTAAACCAATACGGTCATAATCATATACTTCTAATTCATTTATATCTAAAACATCGCGTCCTTTGAATTCCACACGAATATCTTTTGCTTTTAATATCAATTCCATAACATTTCCTCCTGTCTATAATCGCATGTTTTCTTTTGCTTGTACGCAGGGAAAACCCTGCGATTTTAGCAGGAAGAATTACATGAAAATTAAATACATAAATATGGTCCCTCCTATGAATTTTGTTTTAAATCTAATTTTCTAACCTCAGTTATCATGGGGCAAGCTATGGCAATGCCAATAATTAAAACACCTGATAGTAAAAACCAATGATTTACACCGATTCTATCAGCAAAGAACCCAGATAGAATTAACCCAATTGGCATAGCAAGTGACATGATACTTCCGGTCAAAGAAAATACACGTCCTAAATATTCAGGCTTAATTTTCTCCTGAAAAAGAGCTGTTTGCACACCGCTGTAAAACGGAACCGAAAGCCCCATTATTGCACAGCAGACTACAAATATGAAAAATCCACTTTGGGGAAGTAATCCTGAAATGGTTAAGCTTATCCCCATCATAAAAATGGATGCCGTTATTAATAAGATTCGCTTTTGGTAATTCCCAAATAACCCTAATAATAGACCCCCTATCAACATACCAGAGGCATAAGCAATCTCCGTAATAGAAATATGCATCGGTGTACCATTAAAACATTCCATAGTGATTAAAGGATATAAAGCATTTATGGGCATATAAACAAACATATATAATGTTCCAACGAGTAATAAAGCAAATAATCCTTTATTTTGCCGTAGTACAGCCATTCCTTCTTTCATTTCTCTTATGAAATTTGGTTCCAAACTTTGCACTCGATCACCCAGCTTAGGTATACGTACAATTGCTACCGTAATAGATGCAATCACAGCACCCAATACGTCGATGGCAATAATAGCATTTAAATCCCAAACGGAGTATAAGAGTGCTGCAACTGCCGGACTAACAATATAGCTTATAGACTGCAAAGACTGACTATAGCCTGCGCATTTCGTTAGCTGCTCTTCTGGTACTAAAAGTGGTGTAACCGAATTGAGTGCTGGGGTATGAAAAGCTGTTCCAATGCTACGGATAAACAATACTATCATAACCATCCAGACAGGTAGCTCCATATAGAATGCAACAATAGCTAGCACGGCCCCAGCTGCTGCGATAATTAAATCAGCACCAATCATTATCTTCTTCCTATCATGACGATCCACTAATACACCAATGGCTGGTCCAAAGACCGCATAGGGTAAAAAACCTACAAGTGAAGCCATAGACAAGACCATCGCAGATCCTGTTTTTTCTGTAAGGTAAAAAATAATCGCCATTTGCAGGATGGCACTAGTGATTAATGATACTGCCTGCCCTGCCCATATTGTATAAAACTTAAGTTTCCAATTGTTGTATTTTTCCATTTATATTATCTCCCTTAATTCCGCAACACTTTGATTTAACTTTATTTATAAGTTCCTGAGCAACAAAAAGTTGCTCAGGATTTTGCCATGTCAGATTTTTCACTTATCTTAGTGTTGCAAATCAAAACAGTAAGTGTCCGAAATTCGAGGCACTAAGAATTGACCACCTGAATATCAGGTGGTTTCATTCAATTTTAAAATTTTAAAATTCGTGGTTTTTATTCTTTTTTATAGGTTCTTACCCCACAAATGAGGCATAAAGCTGTCTATTGTGCGGTTAGGATTATGTGCATTGGCGATTAGATCTTCCCAGAATGCATACGGATTGATTTGATTCAGCTTACAACTCTGAGTCAACGAGTATGCGAAAGCAAAATTCTTTGCAGCCTCGTCACTACCAGAGAAAAGGAAATTCTTACGGCCTGAAGCAAGGTCGCGCATCAATTGCTCCGTCATGTTATTGTCTGCACGATACCTGCCATCAGAGGTATAGCGCAACAATCCATTCCACTCTGCTTTTGCGTAGTGGATGGCCTTCATTAATAAACTTCCGCATTCCTCAGCCGCATTTGTCGCATAGTGATTGAGATCTTGGAGGATGTCACCCAGTATGGGAAGTATATCCGATTGACGATGGTCCTTGACTTTATCTGGAGGGAGCTTATCCTTCTTGTATTGCTTCTCGAACTTATATATGAGTTGGATCTTGTCTAGGAACTTTCTCGCTATGCCATTGTCAGTCTCGAACTTCAAAGCTTTTCGAAAATACCTTCTGATATGAACCAGGCAACTTAAACGCGTTATTCCCAATTCCGGATGTTTCTCAAATATCTTGTACATCGATGCACCATCTGTCTGTATCGTACCTAAAAACTCTTCAAGGAACTTTTTAATCACTTCCCTGCTTCGAGAGCCTCGGTCGTATATAAAATAAGCAAGGCAAAATGCAGAAGAATAAATGCCCCAATGATAACGCGTACGCAAATGTCGCTTACCATCTTCGCAATTGACAAAAACATCCTCAACAGTCTCATCGACACCCAGATAATTATCTTGAAGTATCCACCATTTGAAACGGTCCTCCATAAAGGATCTGATACCTGATAGAAGCTTGTTTACGTGACTATTGACCGTCTTACGTGATATGTTCATCCCTATCTGATATTCAAGAGTCCGTTCAGTTTTATTCTCTGACATACCATTTAAGAACTTATTGAGAATCATATTTGTAGAGTAGCGCGGACCCAGATGTGCATTTTTCAAAAAGCCATTAGGCATTGTAGCCCACACCTTCTTGCCATTAACCCTGCATCTAAACAAATGATTAACTATCTTACAGAGCCTTGGCAACGTTATCTCCCATTGCTCTTTAATACGCTCACCATAAATAGTACAATTCGCATCGCAACCTTCGGGAAAGATGTAATTATGAGTAATGTCTTCTTCATCAACATCACCATATTGGCAGTAATCTGTTGAACGAGGAGTTGGCTCGTAGTCCTTCTCACCATAGTCTCCACGCTGCCGGATAGGGCTTTTTACCTTACTGTCATCATCAGCTGCCTCCTCCTGGGGATCTGTAGCAGTTTTCTGTTCGGCTGTAAGCTTCTCGCTTCCCTTACCAAAGGCCTGGTCGGTCATAGCAAGGACTTTCTTCTGTGCCTCTACAAGCGCAGCTATAGCCTCGTCTTTCGTATCAAAAGTCTGGGTATTGGATTTACGCTTGACAGGTGCAGAAGTGCCCCCATGACCTCCATTCTTGCCTTTTCCCTTCTCCAGCTCTGCAATCTTTGCCTCATATTCGGCAGCCATCGACCGCATCAGACCTTCATAGTAAGAAACAAGCCGGTCGTGCTCCTCTGCTACAGCCTTGTGCACAATCTCATCTACATCTGAGCGCTTAACCATTTCGGTAGCAATCTGATTTAGCAGGCTAAAAATACGATCGTCTTTACTATTAAGCATAACATCCCTTTCCTCCACCTGTTTTTTCAGTCGGGAGTTGTCTGACCTCAATTTGAGATTCTCCTGAGTCATATGTCTGCTTAATCTTTCGTCGTTCATGGTTACAAAGATAGCGCAAAACTAACTCATATGCAAACGACAAGACATTATTTAACATATTGACACTCAGCCATTTAAGCAATATAAAAGCCTCTAATGAGACCGGAATATGCATTGATACCACTCATTGTACAGGGTCTTCATAGCACATTAGAAACGAGCTATGAAACGCCATTAGACAACATTCAACCAATTGAATTACAACAATTTACTACAATTCCCATTGAAATTAATCAACCAAAAATTATAATCTTTTAACCACATCAATCGTGGTTAGGCCACTTCTGTAAGGTAAACCTTGGTCACGACTGCATCTTCTAGTAGCAAAACAAAATCTGCCCAACATATATTGTACTTCATCTTCTTCACATCAAAAATGGGCCTTACAAACCTATACTCTCTATCCAAAAACTTTTCAGAAAGCACATAACCATTACGTTCATAATAGAATACCCGAAGATGACGTCGGTCCTGATGCATAAAGATGAATACTTTTCCAGAACGAGGATCTTCCTCTAATACATACTTGATATAACTCTCAAGACCATCCCATTTGTATCGGAAGCTGACTGTACCTTCACAATACATGTACTTCATACCACCTGTCAGACTCAGCATGGCCGTATCGTCATCAGATGGCTGACTACTGTTATCAAGTCTATGGCGGTAATCCCTTGTATCCGTACCTTCAGATCTGTGGGGGTCTGAATGGAGACCTCGTGAATAAATGAGGTTGCTTTGGGATCAGGATGACCACATGGTAAATCCGTAATCTCGAGGTCTGCAGCGACCACCTGTTCTTCTGGTAGCTCTGATAGGAACTTATCCTTTTTCAAGGCTTCCACCATCTCATAATAATCAAGCATTCTTTCTCGGCAAAAATCTGCAACTCGAATCTTGCCTGACTTTTGCAGCGTTCTAAACTCTTTAACGTAATCTGTCATTTCCATAATGCGATAATTTTTAGTTAATAATCACCGCAAAGGTATTAACAACAGATTCAACCGCCAAATTTGCTATGACCCACATTTCGGACACTTACATCAAAACAAGCGTAAATCGTAACAAGACATGGCAAAGGTACAAATAAAATCTGAAAAACTCACACCTTTTGGAGGAATTTTTTCAATCATGGAGCAATTTGACTCCATGCTTTCACCCGTTATCGACTCAACACTGGGTCAGAGATGCCGCAGTATCATCGGATATCAGTTCAGCGAGATAGTCCGTTCGCTGATGAGCGTTTATTTCTGTGGCGGCTCATGCGTGGAAGACGTAACGTCACAACTGATGCGCCATCTCTCGTATCATCCTACCCTTCGTACATGCAGCTCTGATACCATCCTCAGAGCCATCAAGGAACTGACACAGGAAAACATCTCATATACTTCCGATAAGGGCAAGACCTATGATTTCAATACGGCAGACAAGCTCAACGCCTTGCTTATAAAAGCCTTGGTTTCCACTGGTGAACTGAATGAGGTGGAAACCTACGATGTTGATTTCGACCATCAGTTCCTTGAAACAGAGAAGTATGATGCAAAACCGACATACAAGAAGTTCCTCGGCTACAGACCTGGCGTATATGTCATCGGTGACATGATTGTCTATGTCGAGAACAGCGATGGCAACACAAATGTGCGCTTTTATCAGGCTGAGACCCACAAGAGATTCTTTGCCCTACTGGAAGCCAACAGCATCCGTGTGAATCGCTTCAGAGCCGACTGTGGTTCGTGCTCGAAGGAAATTGTCAGTGAGATAGAGAAGCATTGCACGCACTTCTACATCCGCGCCAACAGATGCAGTTCGCTCTACGATGACTTGTTTTCACTGAGGGGATGGAAGACGGAGGAAATCAACGGCATCCAGTTTGAACTCAATTCCATTCTTGTTGAGAAATGGGAAGGCAAGTGCTATCGTCTTGTCATTCAGAGACAAAAGCGCATGGATGGAGAGCTTGACTTGTGGGAAGGTGAATACACCTACAGATGCATTCTTACCAACGATTATGACTCATCAACAAGAGACATCGTCGAATTTTACAACAAGCGTGGGGGCAAAGAGCGTATATTCGATGATATGAACAACGGATTCGGCTGGAACAGGCTCCCCAAGTCGTTCATGTCAGAGAACACCGTGTTCCTGCTGCTGACGGCAATCATACGCAACTTCTACAAGTTCCTCATGGGAAGGCTTGGCCCAAAAGCATTCGGACTGAAGAAGTGCAGCAGGATTAAGGCCTTCGTGTTCAAGTTCGTCAGCGTACCAGCCAAATGGATAAGGACGGCAAGGCACTATGAACTGAACATCTACACGGACAACCAATCATATCTAAACCCTTTTGCACTCGCTGACGGATGAGATACAGACTTTGCGGGTCAACGACAGCATAAAACCCCTGTAATGCTTGACGGGGTAAGGGGGAGGTGAGCATGAACAACACATAATCACGTCGTGTAGTGGCAAGACAATCGTCGGATGGAACAGCAACCAGCAAAATTAGTCAGCATCACTATTAGTTGCGGATTTTAGGTGCATTAAGAAAATCTATGAAAGTGGATTGATTGAATATGAAGAAGAATGGTATAAGAATCAAACTACATCGCAATTAAAAGGTGCAGCATATACTGCTCAACGTGAACAAGCCCTCATGCAAGGACTTGATGCGCGGCGTCTTCCCCATTCACGATCATTATCGTCCTTATCACGTCCCCAGCCACTGCCAGGACTGACCACCTTGCAAGGACTTGATGATGAATTTGAAGACGAATTGGAATTATAATTATATAATAAACTCACTTAACGAGATAAGGTTCTCTTTTGCCTCGACAAATCCCCCACGATTCCCTCCATCTCCCTGTCCACTTTGGATAGATCCTCCTTGGACAAAGCATATATGCAGTCAATCGCCAGTCGGTTGGCTGCTATTTTTCTGTGTGCGAGGATGGTCTCTTCACCACCGATGGAGGGGCGGTTAGCACCGCTCGCCTCCAGGTAGTCGTTTACTGCGTCACGCATGGTGAACTCTCTCATTCCTGTTTTTGCCCAGTAGATAAGGGCATCAACAGCGGCTTTTCTTGTCTTGCTATATTCGTTGTCTGTCATAATTCTGATGTTTTGAGTTTTCTAAAAAAGTTTGATACATATCCAAATGGTGATTTCAACAAAGATGATAGCCCAACTTAGAAAAGCCAAGCCGAACATCCAGGCATAGGTGCGACCGTTGAAGTATGCACCTTCCTCAATATTGCAGATGCGTTTAAGTTCTTTCTGCTGGTGGATGAACAGGTTGTTTATCCGCTTCTCGTGCTCGTCAAGGGCTTGCTTGAAGCCAGAAATGGCGGTGCTGTTCCTCTCATCCAACAGGGCAAGTCCTTCATCGTTGATGCCAACTTTGAGGTTGCTCTGCTCTGCCTTGACAATGGCATGGCAGATTCCGTCAACGATGTTGTCCGTACTCCTGTGGGCAGCCACAAGTGCTATTCTCGTTGATTCCAACCTATGGTAGGCATTGCCCAGTTCCTCCTTTGCCTCATAGAGAGCTTTCTTGGCTGATTCAATCTCTTCTAGAGTCACTTTTATTTCTTCCTTGCCACTCTCGATGTTCTCGTCCTCCTGCATCTGGTTGTACAGGT
>ERZ772875.2266-NODE-2266-length-14593-cov-7.431696_pt1 | contig 14593 bp, 9 predicted proteins | sample MGYA00580585_ERZ772875 | MGnify/ENA primary metagenome ERZ772875 (study PRJEB29015, sample SAMEA2737736) | human gut metagenome | biome: human gut; feature: human-associated habitat; material: faeces | place: China | collected 2012 ... | reverse complement strand
CAGCCCATCTCAGGCTGCCGGACTTCTCATATAATACCAGCCAGAACCGGCGTTCCAGTTACCGGGGCAACGCCGGAGACTGGGGCGGACGGTAGACGCCGGAAGCGGCCATGGAGACAAAGTCCTCGTCCGAGACGATGATGTGGTCGGCCAGAACGATGCCCACGGCGTCCAAGGCGGTGCTCAGCCGCTCCGTTGCGGCGATGTCCGCCTGGGAGGGTAGTGCAATGCCGCTGGGGTGATTATGGGCCAACACCACAGAGGTGGCATTTACCGACAGAGCAAACTCCACAATCTTCCGGATGGGCACCCCCGCCGCATTGACGCTGCCCCAGCCCAAAATTCGGCAGGCCAGGGGCTTGCACTTGGCGTCCAGACACAGGGCACACACCGCCTCATCCCGGAGTCCAAAAAACCGGGGGGTTAAATAAGCGCCACAGCGCTCCACCGTATTCAGGACCTGCCCGGCGCTGCTCCTCTGGATCATGTAATACCGGCTGGCGGCGGGCACCAGCTGGAGCAGGGGGGCTCCCTTCTCCCCCATACCGGGAACCTGGGCCAGGGCAGAGACGGGAGCCTCCAGCACACCGGACAGGGAGCCAAACTGCTCCAGCAGAGCGTGGGCAATGGGATTGGTATCCCGGCGGGGTATGGCATAAAACAGCAGCAGCTCCAGGATCTTGACTTTGAAATAGCCCTTGCGGATGGCCTCCGGCACGGAGTAGAGCTCGGCAAAAATGTGCGCCACGCCCTGTGACGAGCGCGTGACAAAGCAGGCTGAGTCCGCGCAGAATTTTTCGATGAGTGCGCTCGGCCGCACCTCAACGTCCTCGAGAAAGCACGACAGGCAGTCCGGTGCGCGTGCCGGGTCGATCGACACCGTGATGCCGTGGTAGTGCCCGGTCGGGAAGCGTGCCGGGGCCGCTGCCGCCGAGCACTGCACGATCGCCAGATCGCCCGGCGAAAGGAAAAAGCATGCGTCGCCATACGGGTAGGCGATGCGCCCCTCGCGGCAGTGGTGGATCTCCAGACAGCCGGGCGCGCGTGTGCGCTGCATGGCGCAGGCCGTGGCGTGCACGTCGTGATACACGATCTCAATGCCCGGGAAAACCGGGTAGACCGTCTGCACCACTTCCCCATCGGCGCCGCCGAGACGATAGACCGTGTGCTCGGCATCCTGATGCAGCACCGTCGCCAGTGTGTCCGCGAAAGTTTCGTTTTGTTTTCCTGTGGCCATTGCGCCGCACCTCCCGTTTTTAGTTAGATGTATCTAATTTAGTAGGAAAATAAAAGCGCCGTTCCAAACGGCTCTATGTATATTTTATTATACCGTGCCCCTGCCGCCGCGTCAAGCGGCAGAGTACAAAAATGCCCTGCGGCCAAAGACCACAGGGCGTTTCTGGAGCTAGTGATGTGACTCGAACACACGACCTGCTGATTACGAATCAGCTGCTCTACCGACTGAGCTACACTAGCACATTTCTTACAGCTTGCACATTCTATCACATGTCTCAGTGGATGTCAACAAAAAAGTTCGACGATTACTATTTGTTTTCATGCATGAAAAAATGTCGCATTTCTGCACAAGTCGTCGATTTTTTTTGCTTCCTGTCCGTTGTGCAGAATTTGCACTGTTACACCCCCCCGAAAAACACGCGCTGTTTCAGGCTTTCCCGCCCGCGGAGAAGATCAAAGTTCTTACATTTTCGTGACAATGTGTTTACATAACTTTTTACCGGCTTCCTGTTTGCTGTGAGTTATCAACATTTTCAACCGACTTTTCAACACCGGATTTTCTTTTCTATTTCAAGTGTTTGCTCCGATTCTGCATAAATAAGGAAACGTTGGAAACGGACTTTGTGGATTTCGCAAAGACCGATTTTGTTACCATAACACAAATCTCTCGCAGCCGCGAGAGATTTGAAAAAAAGCTTGACAGGCAAAATGCAGGATTTGTGCCGCTGGTGATGATTCAGAGCAGGCCGCTGTCGGCAAACGACACATAATCCTCGCCGCAGACGATGATATGATCCGCGAGCGTGATTCCTACGAGCAAAAGTGCGTCCCGGATGCGGCGCGTCGTGAGCTCATCCTCGCGCGACGGCAGCGCATAAGCGTCCACATGGTTGTGGCTGAGGATGACGGACACCGCCTTCTGCGACAGGGCCGTCTCGACGATGGCGCGCACGGACACTTCTGCGGCATTGACCACGCCGCGGCCGACCTCCTTACAGCTGATGAGGCCGCACTTGGCGTCCAGACACAGGAGGTAGACGACCTCCGTGCGCTCATACAGGTACAGCGGCACGAGATAGTTCCCGGCGTCCTCGCTCGAGCGCAGGATCGTTTGCTGGCGGCGCTTGGCCATCTGGTACCGGCGGCCGACCTGCGGGATGAGCGTGAGGAGCGTGGCCACGTTCTCCCCCACGCCGGGCACGCGCATCATGTCCTCGCAGCTTGCCTCAAAGACCGCGTCGAGCGTGCCGAAATGATCCAGCAGCGCGTGCGCGAGCTCGTTGACATCGCGCCGCGGCACGGCGTAAAACAGCAGCAGCTCGAGCACGCTGTGGTCATCGAAATTATCGAGCCCATTGCGCACGAAGCGCGCCTTCATACGGGCGCGGTGGCCGTCATGCACGCCCATAAAACGGCACCTCGGAGATCTCCATATTGGCCCAGGCGTTGAGTTCGCTGCCGGCGCGCGCGCCGCGCAGATACTCATAATACGCCTGGCAGCCGATCATGGCGGCATTGTCGCCGCAGAGCTTCAGCGGCGGGACGAACAGGCGGATGCCGGCCGCGTCACACGCGGCCTGAAAATCGCCGCGGATGCGGGAATTGGCCGCGACACCGCCCGCCACGGCGAGCTTGTCATAGCCGAGCTCGCGGACCGCCGCCATCGTGCGCGGCACGAGGCTCTCGCTCATGGCGCGGCAGAACGACGCAGCGAGCGAGGGCTTATCGAGCGGCTCGCCCTTCTGCTCCGCCGTGTGGGCAAGGTTGATGACAGCCGTTTTCAGGCCGCTGAAGCTCATGTCATACGGGCAGCCGTCCACGTGGCCGATGGGGAGCTTGTACTTCCGGTCGTCGCCGGTCTTGGACAGGTCGTCGATGGGCTTTCCGCCGGGGTATGGCAGGCCGAGCACACGCGCAGTCTTGTCAAAGCACTCGCCGGCCGCATCGTCGCGCGTGGCGCCGAGGATGCGCAGGTCGGTATAGTCGCGCACGTCGCAGATGAGCGTGTTGCCGCCCGAAATAGCCAGGCACACGAACGGCGGCTTCAGCTCCGGGTAGGCGATGTAGTTGGCCGCGATGTGGCCGCGCACATGGTGCACCGGGATGAGCGGCACGCCGAGCGCGAGCGCGGCGGACTTGGCAAAGTTCACGCCGACGAGCAGCGCGCCGATGAGCCCCGGCGCGCAGGTGACGGCCACGGCGTCGATGTCGCCGCGGGTCAGACCGGTCACTGCCAGCGCGCGGTCGGCCAGCTGGGAGATGACCTCCACGTGCGAGCGCGAGGCGATCTCGGGCACGACGCCGCCGTAAATGGCGTGCAGATCGGCCTGGGAAAAGACCTGATCGGTCAGCACCTCGCGCCCGTCGCGCACGAGGGCGACGGCCGTCTCGTCACAGGAGGATTCAATCGCAAGAATAATCATATCGTCTCTGCCTCTCTCCGGAACCAGGTCATGAGGAGCGCGTCCTCGTCCGGCTTCTGATAGTAATTTCGGCGCTGACCGACGGTCTGAAACCCGTGCTTGCGGTACAGCGCGATGGCGGGCGCATTGGATGCGCGCACCTCCAGCGTCAGGAATGCGAGATCGAGCGCCGCCGCCCGCGCGCACAGCGCGTCGAGCAGCGCGTCCGCGATGCCCTGCCGCCGGTGCTCCGGCGCAACGGCGACATTGCCGATGTCGCCCTCATCGAGCACGTGCAGAAAGTTTGCGTAGCCGAGCACCGTCTCCCCCGCAGCCGCGATGAGAAACACGTGCCGGTCGTCCGGCAGCTGGCCAGCCAGCTGCGCGCGCGTCCAAGGCGCAGAAAAGCACGCGCGCTCGAGCGCGGCGAGCTGCGGCAGGTGCGCCGCCGCGGCGTCGCAGATCGTGTAGTCCATCAGTGCGCCTCCGCCCAGCTCGCGCCGATCTTCGCGTCCACGAGCAGCGGCACGCGGTAATCGACCACGTGCTCCATCTCCTCGATGAGGATGGCGCGGACCGTTTCGGCCTCCGCCGCCGGACACTCGACGATGAGCTCGTCGTGCACCTGCAGCAGGAGCTTTGCCTCGAGTCCTTCGGCGCGCATGCGCGCGTCCACGCGCACCATGGCGGCCTTGATGATATCCGCCGCCGTGCCCTGAATGGGCATATTGAGCGCCACGCGCTCGCCAAAGCTGCGGAGGTTGAAATTCGACGATCTCAGCTCCGGCAGGTCGCGCCGGCGGCCGAAAAGCGTCGTGACGTAACCGTCGGCCTTTGCCTGCTCGACAATGCGCTTCATATAGTCGCGCACGCCGTGGTACTTGGCAAAATAGCTGTCCATATACGCCTTGGCCTCGCTCTGGAACACGCCGATATCCTGCGCGAGGCTGAAGGCCGAAATGCCGTAGACAATGCCGAAATTGACGGCCTTGGCGTGTGAGCGCTGCAGCGGCGTGACCTCGTCGAGCGGCACGCCAAACACCTGCGACGCCGTGACGGCGTGGATGTCCTCCCCGCTGCGGAAGGCCGCGATCATGGTCTCATCATCGGCAATATGCGCCAGCAGGCGCAGCTCGATCTGACTGTAGTCCGCGTCGACGAGCACCTTGCCGGGCGAGGCCACGAACATGTTGCGGATCTGCGCGCCGAGCTCGCGGCGCACGGGGATATTCTGCAGGTTCGGCTCGGTGGACGACAGGCGTCCTGTCGCCGTAACGGTCATCTGGAAGTTCGTGTGGATGCGCCCGTCGGCCGAGATCTCCTTGAGCAGCCCGTCGGCATAGGTGGACTTGAGCTTCGTGAGCATGCGGTAGTCGAGGATCTGGTCAATGATCGGGTGCTTGCCGCGCAGCTTTTCGAGCACGGCGGCATTCGTGCTCCAGCCAGTCTTGGTCTTTTTCCCGGCCGGGAGCATGAGCTGGTCAAACAGCACGTGGCCGAGCTGCTTCGGCGACTGGATGTTGAACGGCTCGCCCGCGCAGGCCCAAATGCTCTGCTGCAGCTGCTCGATGGCGCTCGTGAGGCTCTCGCCGAAATCATACAGCGCCTTGCGGTCCACGAGAAAGCCCGTGTGCTCCATGCGCGCCAGCACCGGGCACAGTGGCAGCTCGATGTCCGTATAGAGCGGCAGCATACCGAGCGTGTCCATCTTTTCCCGCAGCACCGGCTGCAGCGCCCAGACGGTCTGCGCATCCGGCGCTTCCCCGCCGAGATACGCCTGCGCGAGACGCGGGAGATCATAGTTCCCGGCCGTGGCGTCGAGCAGATAGGCCGCCAGCGCCGTGTCAAACACGAACCCGTCCGTCGGCAGGCCCTCGGCGAGCAGCGCGCGCATGAGGTCTTTGATGTTGTGCCCCGCTTTATGCACGCGGTCGGAAAACAGCAGGCGCAAAAATGCGTTATAGTCATCGCCAAGCTGCGCCCACGCGAGCGCATAGCACGCCTTGCCGTCGCAGAGCGTGAGCGCGTCGAGCCCTTCGGGCGCGAGCACCGCGACATACGGCGCCGCCGTGACCGCCTGCTCAAGCGCGTGCAGCGCGGCGCTGTCCGTCACGTCGACGGTCGGCAGGGGCGGCAGCGCATTTTCCGGCGCGGCCGCGCCGTCAGCCGGCTGCAGCCCCCACTTTTCCGAGAGCTTCAAAAAGCCCAGCCGCCGGAACCAGTCATAGAGCTCGGGGCGGTAGTCCCGATCCCAGACGGCGGATTCGGGCGCGAAATCAATGGGCGCGTCCGTGCGGATGGTGGCAAGGTCGAACGACAGCTGCGCGCTCTCGCGCCCTTCCGTGAGTTTTTTGCGCACGCCGGGCTTGATGTCCAGCGTGTCGAGATCGCGGTAAATATCCGCCACCGTGCCGAAGCGCACGAGCAGATCCTTCGCCGTCTTTTCGCCGATGCCGGGCACGCCGGGGATGTTGTCCGAGCTGTCGCCCATGAGCGCCTTGAGGTCGATCATGTGGATGGGGTCGAAGCCGTACTCGGCGCGGAAGACTTCGGGCGTGTATTCGATCGTCTCCGTCTGGCCCATGCGGGTCTTGACATGGCAGACATGGGTGGTGTCCGTGATGAGCTGGAGGCTGTCCTTGTCGCCGGTGACGATCTCGCACGCCCAGCCGGCGGCCTCGCAGCGTTTGGCGACCGTGCCGAGCAGGTCGTCCGCCTCCCACCCGGCCAGCTCCAGCCGCCGGATGCCCATGTGGTCGAGCGTCTGCTTGAGCAGCGGCATCTGCACGACGAGCTCCTCCGGCATGGGCTTGCGCTGGGCCTTATAGAGCGCGTACTGCTCGTGACGGAACGTCGGCGCGTGCACGTCGAACGCCACGCACACCGCCTGCGGCTGCTCGAGCTCGAGAATGCGCTGGAAAATGGTCAGAAAGCCGTAGACCGCGTTCGTCGGCGTGCCGTCGGGCGCGTTGAGCATGCGGATGCCGTAAAAGGCGCGGTTGACGATGCTGTTGCCATCGAGAATCATGAGTTTCATTCGGGTGTCCTCCTTGCACGTCACTGGCCGCGCAGCTCAATGAGCCGGTCGCGCAGCACGGCGGCGTACTCATATTCGAGCATTTCGGCCGCCTTTTTCATCTGCGCCTCGAGCCGCGCGATCTCGGCCCGGCGCTCGGCCTCCGTCATCTTCACGCCGTCGGCGCGTTTGGGCGCTTCGACGTCGCTCGAAATTTCAAGCAGCTCGCGCACGCTCTTGACGATCGTTTTCGGCACGATACCGTGCGCCTGGTTGTACGCCGCCTGCTTGGCGCGGCGGCGGTTCGTCTCCAGGATGGCCGCGTGCATGGCAGCCGTCTCCTGATCGGCGTACATGATGACCGTGCCCTCGGCGTTGCGCGCCGCGCGGCCGATCGTCTGGATCAGGCTCGTCTCGCTGCGCAGGAAGCCCTCCTTGTCCGCGTCAAGGATCGCCACGAGCGACACCTCCGGCAGATCAAGCCCCTCGCGCAGGAGGTTGATGCCGACGAGCACGTCAAACGCACCGGTGCGCAGGTCGCGGATGATCTCCATGCGCTCGATCGCGCCGATGTCGTGGTGCAGATAGCGGCAGCGGATGCCCGCATTCGTGAGGTAGGCCGAGAGATCCTCGGCCATTTTCTTCGTGAGCGTCGTCACAAGCGTGCGCTCGTTTTTGGCGATACGCGCGTTGATCTCGCCGATGAGGTCGTCGATCTGTCCCTCAATGGGCCGCACGAAGATCTGCGGGTCGAGCAGGCCGGTCGGCCGGATGATCTGCTCGGCGATCTGGCCCGCGTGCTCACGCTCATAGTCGCCCGGCGTGGCCGAGACGTAGATGGCCTGATGCACCCGCTGCTCGAACTCCTCAAACTTCAGCGGGCGGTTGTCATACGCGCTCGGCAGGCGGAAGCCGTACTCGACGAGCGAGTCCTTGCGCGCGCGGTCGCCGCGGTACATGGCGCGCACCTGCGGCAGCGTGACGTGGCTCTCGTCGACGAAGAGCAGAAAGTCCTTCGGGAAATAGTCCAGCAGCGTCATCGGCGCGCTGCCGGGGGCACGGCCGCTGATGATGCGCGAATAGTTCTCAATGCCGGAGCAGTAGCCGAGCTCCTGCATCATCTCAATGTCATAGTCCGTGCGCTGGCGAATGCGCTGCGCCTCGAGGAGCTTGCCCTGCTGCTCGAACGTTTTCACGCGCGCGTCGCACTCGGCGCGGATCTCGCCGATGGCGCGCTCCATCTTCTCGTGCGTCGTGACGTAGTGCGACGCGGGATAGATCGCCACGTGGCTGAGCGTGCGGATGGGCGCGCCGGTGACGACGTTGATGTCCGAAATGCGGTCGATCTCGTCGCCGAAGAACTCCACGCGCACGGCATGGTCCGAGGAATAGGCCGGGAAAATGTCGATCGTATCGCCGCGGACGCGGAACATATTGCGCGCGAAGGCAATGTCGTTGCGCTCGTAGCGGATGTCGATGAGCTTGCGCATGAGCTCCTCCGGGTCGCGCTGCTGGCCGGTGCGCAGGGAGATGACCATGTTGGCGTAGTCGATCGGGTCGCCGAGGCCGTAGATGCAGGACACGGACGAGACGACGATCACGTCCCGCCGCTCAAACAGGCTCGACGTGGCCGAGTGGCGCAGGCGCTCGATCTCATCGTTGATGGAGGCGTCCTTTTCAATGAACGTGTCCGTGTGCGGGATGTACGCCTCCGGCTGGTAGTAGTCGTAGTAGGAGACAAAATACTCCACGGCGTTGTTCGGGAAAAACTCCTTGAACTCGCTGCACAGCTGCGCCGCGAGGATCTTGTTGTGCGCGAGCACGAGCGTCGGCCGCTGGACGCGCTCGATGACCTTGGCCATCGTGTACGTCTTGCCGGAGCCGGTCACGCCGAGCAGCACCTGCTCGTCGATGCCGTTTTCCAGCCCCTGCACGAGCGTGTCGATCGCCTCGGGCTGGTCGCCCGACGGCTCGTAGGGCGAAACAACTTCAAAATCCGGCACGAAACGGCCTCCCTTCGTGAAAAATCGAATCAGAATATTATACCACCATCCGCCTTGTTTCACAAGCGGAAAACGCCCGGAAGCGGCTGCTTCCGGGCGCACACATGTCTGCAATTATTCGCCGAAATCGAGCACGCGGCGCATGCGGATGAGCGTCAGGCGGTTGCGGATGGCCGCCGAAACGCTGAGCATGTCCTCCGACAGGGCCGGATCGATACCGATCTGCTCGGGCTTGTAGAACGCGCCGAGCTTCTCGCACAGCGCGGCCAGCTCCTCGGCCGAGGGGATCTCGGCGATGATGGCGCGGATCTCGTCCCAGTGGTCGACGATGTTCTGCGGGTCGAACGTACCGAGCACGTCTTTTTCGTTCTCCTTCATGATGCCGTCGGCGAGCGGGCCGAACTTCTCGTCCACCCACGCGCGGCTCAGCGGCTCAAAGGGCTTGGCCTTCGGCGTCGGGAGCGAGGCGAGGTAGTGGTACTCCTTCGCGCACAGGTACGTGCCCACGCCGACGCACTGGCCGTGCATGCCGTGCGCATTTTCAAACCGCGGCGGCTTCATCTCCACCAGATGCGCCATCAGGTGCTCGGCGCCGGAGGCGGCTCGGGAGTGGTTGAGCAGCTGCATGGTCAGGCCGGAGATCATCTGCGCCATGGTCATGGCCTCAAAGTCCGGCTTGCCGCCGGCCGCCATATCGTCGGCCGCCTTGCGCATGATGGTCAGCGCCTCCTGCGCGAGGTCGGCGACCATTGGGCAGTAATACTCGCCCGAGACGAGGTGCGCGATCTTCCAGTCCGCGAGGGAAATGTACTTGGCCAGAATATCCGAAATGCCGCTCACGGTCAGCCACAGGGGCGCGCCGGAGACGACGTTCAGGTCGCAGACGACGAGCGCCGCCGCCTGCATGGGGATGGACTTTTTCTGTCCGTCGATGATGATCGAGCAGATATTGGCCGTGAAGCCGTCGGAGCTCGCCAGCGTCGGTACGGCGACGAACGGGATGCCGAGGTGGTAGGCCGGGTAGCGGCCGAAGTCCATGATCGTGCCCGAGCCGACCGCGACGATGACGTCCGGATGGTCAAGCTGGCGCATCATGTCCTCGATCATGCCCTTTTCGGAGTGCAGGCCCTCGGCGTTGAGGACGATCTCCTGGTCGGCGCGCACGTGCCTGAGCGTCGGGAGGTTGTAGGTGTTCGTATCGTAAATGACGGCACGCTTGCCGCTCAGGCCGACCTCGTCCATGTACTGGTCGAACTTGTCGAGCGCATTATACTCCACGACGACCTTCTTCGTCTCCAGTGTGTGCTCGCGGCCGCAGCGGCACGGGCCGACATATTTGCTGCAATCGAGAATCATGCAAACATCGCTCCTGTTCCAGATAGAATTTTTCCTTACCAGCATATTGATTTTTCCCGGCAAAGTCAAGCCCTCCGGCCGGATATCGCGCCCAAAACGCAGAAAACATTCTATTTTCGTTTTCATTGAAAAACATTCATCCAAAATTTTAAGGGACGATGCCGCCGGTAACGGTTGCAAAATCCATGCGCACGGTGTAAGATTGCAAAGTCGCTTTACAGAGATTTTAAATCCTTTTTACACTCTGGCGAACTTTTTCGTCTTTCCTATAGATATTCTTTGTACCTGGACGGTGATTTCTTATGGAACTGACTGCGATCGCGCAGTGGCTCAACACCGCGTTTGCGGGCTATGACTACGCCATTTTGCAGGCGCTGCACAATCTGGCCGAAGCGGCCGGCGGCTTCTTCACGCCGCTGTGCCGGGCCATCACGCTGCTGGGTGAGAAGGGCATCCTCTTTCTCGTGCTCGGCATCGTGCTGATGCTGTTTCCAAAAACGCGCAAGGCGGGCATCTGCATGTTCGGCGCCGTGTGCTGCGGCGCGCTCATCACGAACTTCTGGCTCAAGGACTTTGTCGCCCGGCCGCGTCCGCTGACGGTAGAGCCCTTCCGCACCTGGTGGCAGGCCGCCGGCGCGTATGCCGAGAGCGAGTACTCCTTCCCCTCCGGCCATGTGACGGCCGCGATGGCCGGCGTGACCGCGCTCGTGCTCACAGGCAAAAAGCCCGCGCGCTGGTGGGCCTATCTGTTCGTGGCAGCGATGGGCGTGGCGCGCAACTATCTCATGGCGCACTACCCGTCCGACGTGCTCGGCGGGATGATCGTGGGGCTGATCGCCGCCGCGATCGCTTATGCGATCACGCTGCTGATCTACCGCATCGTGTCGGCGCACCCGGACAATCGCTTCTGCCGCTTTGTACTCCACGGCGGCATCGGCGGCAAAAAAGAACGGCAGGCTGCATAAGCCTGCCGAACGCAAAAGCCCGCTTCGCACGGCCGTGCGAGGCGGGCTTTTCTATGTGCTTATGCCTTGGCGGTCTCGGCCGGCGGGTTCTCCGCAGCCTTGGCGCGGATGGTATCAATGACCTTGCGGCAGCGCGCGGCATTGTACACGACCGGCACCGGATAGTTCGGGTTGGCCTCGGCCAGCGCCCAGGTGATGATCTGCGGGATGTCCTCTTCCTGAATGAAGTCAAAGCCCTTCGGGATGCCCATGCGCTCGTTCATGGCATAGATCTCCGCGATGAAGGCCTGCGCCTTCTCGGCGTCCGTGCCATCGGCCTTGACGCCGGCGATCTCGCACAGGCGCGCGAGCTTCGGATACACGGCCTCACCGTAGTCCTCGAGGACGATCGGCAGGATGACCGCGTTTGCCAGACCGTGCGGCGTGTTGTACAGGCCGCCGAGCGTGTGCGCGATGGCGTGCACGTTGCCGACGCCGGCGCGGGAGAAGGCAAAGCCGGCCTTGAAGGCGGCGATCATCATGTTCTCGCGGACCTTGAGATCCTCGCCGTGCTGGTATGCCAGCTCGAGATTATCGAAGATGAGCTTAACGGCCTCTTCGGCGAGGCGCAGGCTCTCCTTGGTGTTATACGTCCAGCTGATGTACGCCTCGATCGCGTGCGTGAGCGCGTCCATGCCGGTGGTCGCGGTCGTGCGCGGCGGCAGGCCGACAGTCAGTTCCGGGTCGAGGATGGCATACAGCGGCATGAGCTTGAGATCCATGAGCGCGTACTTGTGGTGCGTCTCGCTGTCGGTGATGACGGCGGCGATCGTCGTCTCGCTGCCGGTGCCCGACGTCGTCGGAATGGCGACGATGGGCGGCACGGTCTTGCCGACGCGCATGACGCCGGCCATATCGTCGCAGCTCTTTTTCGGGCAGGCGACGCGGGCGGCCGCGCCCTTCGTGGCGTCCATCGGGCTGCCGCCGCCAAGGGCGACAAAGCCGCTGCAGCCGGCCTCCAGATACTGCGTGCGGATCTTCTCGACCGTGTTCACCGAGGGGTTGGCCTCGACCTCACTGAACACCTCGTAAGGCATGCCGGCGTCCTCAAGCGCGGCAAACAGCTTCGGCCCGAGCGACTTGACCACGTGCGAGCCGGTGACGACCATGACCTTCGTCACGCCGCTCTTGCTCAGCACATCCGGCACCTGCCGGATGCAGCCGGCGCCGGAGATCACGATCGGCTTGCGCCAATGCAGGCAGCGCATACCAATGTCAAACACCTGCTGGTAGGTACGGTAATATGCTTTTTTCAGTCCATCCATAAACGATTCCTTCCCTCCGCCGGGGGCGGATATATCCGTTTTCCATCCCTCTTATAGTACCGGATCGCAGAAATTTGTCAAGCATTTTTGTGCAGAAACTGACAAGGCCTCCCGCTGCGGATCAGAGCATCCCGGCGAGCTTGCGGCCCATGAGCACGCCCATGGCCGAGGCCATCATCAGGCCGCGCGTCCAGCCGGAGGAGTCGCCCAGGCAGTGCAGGCCGGGCACGTTCGTGTTCAGGTCGGCGTCCATGGCGATGCGGTTGCTGTAGAACTTCAGCTCCGGAGAGTACAGCAGCGTCTCATAGGCGGCAAAGCCGGGCACGACCTCGTCCATGGCCTTGATGAAGTTGATGATATTGAGCATGGCGCGGTACGGCATGGCAGACGTGATGTCGCCCGCGACGGCGTCCGGCAGCGTGGGGCGGACGTTCGACTGCATGAGCTCCTTCTGCCAGGTGCGCTTGCCGTCGAGGATATCGCCGAAGCGCTGCACCATGATGTGGCCCGCGCCGAGCATATTCGTCAGCTCGCCGACCTTCTGCGCGTAGGCGATCGGCTGGTTGAACGGCACGGAGAAGTTGTGCGAGCAGAGGATGGCCACGTTCGTGTTGGGCGACTTGAGCTCCTTGTAAGCATGGCCGTTGACGACGGCGAGGTCGTTATCATAGTTCTCCTGCGACACGAAGCCGCCGGGGTTCTGGCAGAACGTGCGCACCTTGTTCTTGAACGGGGCCGGGTAGCCGATGAGCTTGGACTCGTACAGCACGCGGTTGACCGACTCCATGATCTCGTTGCGCACCTCGACGCGCACGCCGATATCGACCGTGCCGGGCTTGTGCTCCACGCCGTTCTCGAGGCAGACCTTCTCCAGCCAGTCGGCGCCGCGGCGGCCGGTGGCGATGACGGTGTGCCTGGCCTCGATGGTGTAGTCCTGGTGTCCATCGTGCGCCACGACGCCGCAGCAGCGGCCGTCGCGCAGGATGACGTCCTCGCACGTGCAGCCGAAGAGCATCTCCACCCCGTGGTCGCGCAGGTAGTTTTCGATGCCGAGGTAGACCTCGTGCGCCTTCTCGGTGCCGAGGTGGCGGATCGGGCAGTCGACCAGACGCAGGCCCGCGCGGATGGCGCGCGTGCGGATGCGCTTGATCTCCTCCGTATTCTCCAGACCCTCGACGTGCTCGTCCGCGCCGAACTCCAGATAGATGCTGTCGGCGTAGTCGATGAGCTCCTGCGCCTTCTGCTCGCCGACGAGGGTGGGCAGGTCGCCGCCGACATCGCTGCACAGCGAGAGCTTGCCGTCCGAGAACGCGCCCGCGCCGGAGAAACCGGTCGTGATGTGGCAATACGGCTTGCAGTTCATGCACCGGCCAGTCTTGGCCTTCGGGCAGCGGCGGTTTTCAATGGCCTGCCCCTGCTCAATCATGACGATCTTTTCCGGGGAGCCGCGGCGCAGCAGCTCCAGCGCCGTGAAGATTCCGGCAGGGCCCGCACCGACAATGACAACATCTGCGTTCATAGTCTTCTCTCCTCGTTTTTCCTCATTTGGCTGACAGGTCCACCCCGCGGCGCACCAGGGAATACGGCGGCACCGCCTTGGGAAGGTCCATATAGAATTTCATCTGTGGGGTGCGGGGTTCCACCAGGGGCGCCCCCGCCTCGTCCCGCATCTCCGGCACGGTTATGGAGAAGGGCCGCAGATCCGGGCCCACGATCTCCACCGTGTCCCCGGCGCGGAACTTGTTCCGCAGGGACAGCACGGCGTGCCCGGCGCTGTCGCAGTCCGTCACCACCGCCGCCACCTGCCATTCCCGGACATAGCGGGAAGTGGCGTAATACTGGCCCGGCGGGCCGTAGTAGAAGCCGGTGGAGTAGGGCCGGTGGCTCACGTGCTCCACCTCGTCCCGCCACACGGGATCGAAGGACTCCCCTGCCGCCGCGGCGTCCAAACAGTGGCGGTAGGCCCCGGTGACGATGGCCGCGTAGTAGGCGGACTTGGCCCGGCCCTCGATCTTCAAACTGGAGAGGCCCGCGCCGCACAGGTCCCCCAGGTGGTCGATCATGCACATGTCCCGGGAGTTCAGGATATAGGTCCCCTGCTGGTCCTCAAACACCGGGAAATACTCCCCCGGCCGCTTCTCCTCCACCAGGGCGTACTGGTACCGACAGGGCTGGGCACAGGCGCCCCGGCTGGAGTCCCGGCCGGTCATATAGTTGGAGAGCAGGCACCGCCCCGAGTAGCTGACGCACATGGCGCCGTGGACGAAGGCCTCGATCTCCAGGTCCGCCGGGGTCTTGTCCCGGATGGTGC
>ERZ772875.2256-NODE-2256-length-14642-cov-3.051004_pt1 | contig 14642 bp, 9 predicted proteins | sample MGYA00580585_ERZ772875 | MGnify/ENA primary metagenome ERZ772875 (study PRJEB29015, sample SAMEA2737736) | human gut metagenome | biome: human gut; feature: human-associated habitat; material: faeces | place: China | collected 2012 ... | reverse complement strand
TCATCGGTGCGTACGGTATACCAGCTACCCGTATTCTTAATAACCAATCCCCTCATGTTAATTGAAAGTTGAAAATTGAAAGTTGAAAGATAAGGAGGAAAGGAAGGATCTATTCCGCCACTTTCAACTCTCAACTCGTTATACCGTCATTATTTCTTTTTCTTTTGCAGCGTAGAGTTCATCTACTTTCTTGATATACTTGTCATGAACCTTCTGAACTTCTGCTTCTGCATCTTTCTCGACATCCTCAGGAGTTCCGTCAGTCTTAATGCTCTTCTTCAATTGCTCAATTGCATCACGGCGAGCGTTACGAATACTGATTTTAGCAGTTTCCGCTTCCTGCTTAGATTGTTTAGCCAACAGACGACGACGTTCTTCCGTCAGAGGAGGAATACCCAAACGAATCACTTCACCATTGTTTTCAGGAGTGATACCGACTTCGGAATCCATGATCCCTTTTTCAATATCCTTGATAATCTTCTTCTCCCAAGGAGTAATCATGATCGTTCTCGCATCCGGAACAGTTACGGTAGCCACATTTGTCAAAGGAACAGGAGCACCGTAATACATTACTCTCACGCAATCCAAGATTTTCGGATTCGCCTTACCGGCACGAATATGAGACAACTGTTCATCCAAATATTCGATCGCAAAGGTCATCTTCTCTTCTGCCGCCTTTACATACTGTTTTATATCTGCCATAAGTGATTGTATATTTTTGTTTTCTTTGTTTGTTAGGCAAACAAAAATAGTAAAGTTTTTCTTTTTGGCAAACTGTTTATGGAAATATGTTATTCCCGAACCGCTGGGACTACTTCAGCTTTGTAAAAAGGAAAAGCAGGTAAAACACTCCGACTGCCAAAACCAGCAAGGCGCCTGTCTGCGAATGAAGAGCATCAGAAGCAAAGCCCATCAAGAGCGGAAAAACCGTTCCACCGAAAAGTCCCATAATCATCAAGCCGGATACTTCGTTCTGCCGTTGGGGCATCGACAATAAAGCCTGAGAGAAAAGGATGGAGAAGACGTTCGAATTGCCATATCCGACCAAAGCGATGCTGACATATAGCAGAGCCTTGCTGTCGAACAAAAGGAAACCCGCCATCGAAGCTACCATCAACACGACACTGACAACAAAAAATTTCTTCGGTGTCCAATGGGCCAGGATCAACGAACCAGTCAGGCAACCGACCGTACGGAAGATAAAATAGAGGCTCGTTGCAAACGCTGCCGCATGTATGTCCATCCCCAACCGTTCCATTAGGATCTTCGGGGCGGTAGTATTCGTGCCGACATCTATGCCGACATGACACATGATACCGACAAACATCAACAGGATAAACGGGTTACCCAATAAGGCAATGCATTCGGCAAATGTGGAAGGTTTGCCTTCAGGTGCCTCTTCCTTGATAGAAGTCGCCCCCAACAGTAAAATCGCCACAATTGCTATCACCATATAGATCGGAAACAGTACACGCCAGCCCAATCCCAGCGAAGGGATCGCCGCAGTCGCTCCCCACATGGCGATATAGGGCGCCAGAAAAGAAGCGATCGCCTTGACAAACTGCCCGAAAGTCAAACTACTCGCCAACTTATCTTCAGTAATAATATTAGAGAGAAGCGGGTTCAGAGAGGTCTGCATCAAAGCATTCCCAATCCCTAATAAAGAAAAAGAGACCAACATCACCATATAGCCATCGCCGAAACATGGGATCAGCAACGACACGAAGGTAACAACCAGGCTCAGCATGACCGTCTTTTTCCGTCCGATCTTATTCATCAACATTCCCGTCGGGACGGAAAAGATCAGAAACCAGAAGAACACTAAAGAAGGAAAGATATTCGCTTCGGAATCCGTCAATCCTAAATCCAACTTCACATAGTTGGAGGCAATTCCTACCAAATCCACAAATCCCATCGTGAAGAAAACTAACATCACTGGGATCAGCCTTATATACAAGCTTTTCTCTTTCATAATCAGTCTTTATATAGGATAAGCAGGCCATGCACCCTCTTTCGTACAAACAAAAGCTGCTGTCCCGACAGCTGTTTGATGGGCTTCGCGCAAGGATTTACCGGCTAATATAGAATAAACGAATGCTCCAGAGAAAGAATCTCCCGCCCCGACCGTATCAGCCACCTCGACTTTGGGAGTAAGAATCGTCGACTTGTCGGCAACCGTATAGACAGAACTGTAGCGACTGCCGGCAGTCAAAATCATATAGCGCAGGCTGTAACGCTCAACCAATTGGCGGCAAGCTGTATCTTCATCCTCCGAAAGGGAGAACATTTCACGTATCAGGTCGAGTTCCTCGTCATTGATCTTAAATACATTCGCCTCTTCCAGCAGACTGGCGATCAACTCCTTCGAGTAGTAAGACTGGCGGATATTGACATCGAAAAACCGAAGCGCCTCTTTACGGGCATAGGAAAGTAACGCATGAATCGTCGCACGCGATTCGGGCGAACGCTGCGCCAACGTACCGAAGCAGATGGCATCCGCTTCTTTCACCAGATCGACGGCTTCCTGAGTCAAAGGTATATGATCCCAGGCAACACCTTCTATAATCGTATAGGTCGGGATACCGTCTTTCAACTCCACCATCACGCTTCCGGTAGGATATTCGACTGTCCCCAGCAAATGGCAGATACCGTTCTTATCCAACTCCTGGACGATCTCCGTCCCAAACACGTCATTCCCGACCGCGCTGACCGCATATCCTTCGGCCCCCAATTGGGTAGCATGGTATACAAAATTGATCGGAGCGCCTCCGGCACGCTTCCCCGTTGGCAACACATCCCAAAGGAGTTCGCCTATACCGACAACAACAGGTTTACTATCTTTCATTAATTTACTTATTTTATATTTTCTAAATTACTCCCAGATGGATCGGAACGTGTATACTTCCATTTCTTTTACTTCGATATTATTTCCAAAAAAATGGAATCCTTCCCTGTTTTTCAAGTCCGGCCGACGCTCCATCGAATAAGAATAAGCCCCATCATCAATATAAACTTCAATAGAAGTTTTATCCAAGATAATATCGGCCGCGATTTCCATGCTTGTCATGTCCTCGGGCGAATAAAACACACCATTGATCCGATTGTAATTCATATCGTAATCCAGTAATGACTGCCCGAACAGGTTCAGGCCGGCATTCGTGGCATGAGACAATTTGAGGGTTGTACGGATACGCAATGTACTTGCATCCTTATACTGCCGAAGCAGTTCATCAGCTTTATCTGCCGTCAGCGCTCTCCACTTTCCGACTGAGGTCTGCAAGCGGTCAAGTTCGTCGATCGGTTTACTAAACAGGCGAATGCCGTCTTTCGTCGTTCTCAAAGACAACTCCGTCGGGAATAACATCATCCCGTTAAAAGGCATTCCCGGATGAGAGATACGCCCCCAACCGATCTGAATACGACGGCCATCCGACTCAGGTATATTCGTAAACGTCTGGGCAGCATAGATAGAACCGGTCGAATAGTAATATTTGCCGGATTCAGGTGTAAATTTCTTTCCGTCAAACACACCCAACATATAAGTCCCGGAAGCACCATACATCACCCATTTAGTATTGTCCTTATTCCCATCGACAGGGAGTTCGAACAATTCAGGGCACTCCCAAAAACCGGTAATATGGCTTTCAAACGTCCAGTCTTTCAAGCTGTCAGAGTTGTATATGGAATGTCCATCGCGCTCATTCAGCACCATGACCCATTTACCTGATGGTTTATGCCAAAAGACTTTCGGATCGCGAGTATCCTTACTGTTCCATTTGGCCTTAGAATCGATCACCGGATTGCCCTTATATTTTGTCCAAGTGCGTCCTTTATCCAGGCTATAGGCTATACATTGCACCTGCTTTTCCGGGTTGTCAGCTGTATAAATAGCCACCATCGCCGGAATACCATTCTTTCCGAAGCCGGAAGTATTGTCATAGTCGATCACTGCCGAACCGGAAAACACCGTACCGTGTTCGTCGGGATACAGGGCGATCGGTAGCTCTTCCCAATGTATCAAATCATTGCTTACTGCATGCCCCCAATGCATATTCCCCCAGCCGCGTTCATACGGATTATGTTGGTAGAACAAGTGATATTCACCGTCATAATACAGCAATCCATTAGGATCGTTGTTCCATCCTCTACGTTGAGTATAGTGGATTTGCGGACGGTTGGTTTCTTTATACAAGCTATCTTGCCCGGTTATTTCATCTGCTTGATAAATCTTGTTTATACCTGTTTTATTCCCAGTATAAGATATTTTTATCTCTTTGTTCTTCAAGGCAGACATATCGCAAAACACCCAATAGTCCGGTTTTCCCGAGGCCAAACGAATCTCAAACACCCGCTCTTGCCGCCCTCCCACATCAAATGTCATCAGAGCCCGGTCTACCTGATGCGAAACCGGCAGATTGAGGTATCTCTTCGTTATTTTCATTGTCAGGTCTTGCGCACTCAAGGTGAAGATACAACCCACCAGGGCACTCGCAAGCACCCCTATACGTTTGTTATTCATTTCAGCATTAATTATGCACCAGCGTTCCGATGTTTTCACCGCTCATCACCTTTTTCAGATTACCGTTGGTGTCCATGTCGAAGACGATGATCGGAAGATTGTTTTCCTTACACATCGTGGTGGCTGTCAGGTCCATCACCTTGAGGCCGCGCGTATAGATTTCGTCGTAGGTGATGTCCGAGAACTTGGTAGCAGTCGGATCCTTTTCCGGATCGGCAGTATAGATACCATCTACACGGGTTCCTTTCAGCATCACATCCGCTTCGATCTCGATACCACGCAGGGAAGAACCTGTGTCAGTCGTAAAAAACGGATTGCCAGTACCGCCCGACATAATCACAACATGGCCCTGTTCAAGCAATTCGATCGCACGCCATTTGTTATAAAACTCGCCGATCGGTTCCATACGGATAGCAGTCAGCACTTTGGCTTTCACGCCCTGAGCGACGAGGGCAGAACTCAAGGCCAGACTGTTGATGACCGTTGCCAGCATCCCCATCTGGTCGCCTTTCACACGGTCGAAGCCTTTGGAAGCCCCGCTCAGGCCGCGAAAGATGTTGCCGCCACCAATCACAATTCCAATCTGGACACCCATTTCGGCAATTTCCTTGATCTGCGTCGCATATTCGTTCAGACGAACTTCGTCTATACCATATTGTTTACCTCCCATAAGCGATTCTCCGCTTAATTTCAACAGGATACGTTTGTACTGAGCCATATTGTCTTGATTTATTTGATTGTTATACCCACAAAAATACAGTATTTCAATGACCCTGCAATAGCAGTCCTTTATTTTAGTAAAACATTTTAACGAGACTGTACACCCACTGTAACAATTTTGTAACATCCCCCTTCTACCTTTGTCTGTAAAAAAGAGAAACACACACTTATATTACTTATTTTGAAGACGTGAAGAAATCACCAAGACCTTATTCCTAACTTTTATACGGCAATCCTCTTTCAGCGGAAAGAAACGGGTTGCCGTATATTTTCCCGCAATACCTATAAATACTTTAAAAACCGAAACAATACGGATTTACCTCTTGTTTTGAATAAACAAAACTAAAGTAGTAATCATTTAAAAACGTAATGGTATGAAAGATTTATTAATCGGTATGGTAGTCGGAGTTGTCACAGGTTATGTACTCCGCAAAATGGAAGATGATGGAAAATTCCGTTGCCTCCACGCAAACCTCCACCACCTCGCTTCAAAGGCAAAAGAAGAAGCGATGAACCTGAAAGACGCAGGCTTGGACAAAGTAGAATATGTTGCCGACCGCGTTCATCAGGTTGCAGAGCAGGAAAAGAGCAAAAAATAAAATAGTCGAAACAAAATCCTGCTCACTAATTCAGACATAGTTTGAGAAAGGTGTGTCAAATATCGGTATTCATGGGACACAAACAACGAAGACGAGCGCAGATCAACGCAGATATTATTAATTATCAGCAAAATAAACCTACGTCTATCTGTGTATTCTGCGTCATCTGCGTCCAGTGATATCAAATTGGCACACCTTCCTCGAATTATCGTGACAGACGTGTTTTACTAACGCGCCTCTCCATTTTATCAGAGTTTATCCTTTAAATATTTTCCCGTATAAGATGCCTCGCACATGGCCACCTCCTCCGGCGTTCCGGTGCAAACCAGATTTCCTCCGGCATTCCCACCTTCGGGGCCGAGATCTACCAGATAGTCGGCACATTTGATCACATCCATGTTATGTTCGATAATGACAACCGTATGACCTTTATCGATCAGGGCATTGAAAGCCTTTAGCAACGTCTTGATATCATGGAAATGCAGGCCAGTCGTCGGCTCGTCAAAGACGAAAAGTGTCGGTTCCTGCTTCTCTTGACCCAAATAGTAAGCAAGTTTCACACGCTGATTTTCACCACCGGACAAAGTGGATGAAGTCTGTCCGAGTTTAATATACCCCAACCCAACATCCTGGAGGGGTTTCAACTTTTTGACAATCTTCTTTTCCTGTGATCCCGGATATTGTCCAAAGAACTCAATCGCCTGGTTCACGGTCATTTCCAGCATATCATAGATACTCGCACCGTGATATTCGACATCGAGCACATCCTGTTTGAAGCGCTTGCCGTGGCAGGTTTCGCATTCGAGGGTGATATCGGCCATGAACTGCATCTCGACCGTGATCCTGCCTTCTCCTTTACATTCTTCACATCGCCCGCCTTCCTTATTAAAGGAGAAATAGGCAGCCGAATAGCCCATCTGCTTAGCCAAAGGCTGCTCACCGTAAAGTTTACGGATCTCATCATAGGCCCCGATATAGGTCACCGGGTTGGAACGGGAACTCTTTCCGATGGAGTTCTGGTCGACAAACTCGATACTTTTGATCATGTGCATATCGCCTTCCAAGCCGGAACAGTCAACCATCAAGCGGGCAGCCTCGTCTAAATAATGCTTGACACCTTCGTAGAAAATATCACGCACGAGCGAACTTTTACCCGAACCGCTGACACCTGTTACGACTGTCATCACATTCAAAGGGAACTTCACATCAATCCCTTTCAAATTGTTTTTACGGGCACCTTTCACCTCGATATAATTATTCCAGGGACGACGATAAAGGGGCACTTCTATCTGGTCCTCTCCCGTCAGATACCGGACGGTATAGCTGTTGCTACTGGTTTTCAAATCGTCCACATCACCCTGATAGACCACTTCCCCACCCAGGCGACCGGCCTTCGGACCGATGTCGATAATGTAATCGGCCGCACGGATAATCTCTTCGTCATGCTCCACCACAACAACCGTATTACCTAATGCTTGCAATTGCCGGAGCACCTTGATCAGCAAATCGGTATCACGAGAATGGAGCCCGATACTCGGCTCGTCCAATATATAAAGAGACCCGACCAAGCTACTCCCCAAAGAGGTCGCCAAATTGATACGCTGGCTTTCTCCTCCGGAAAGAGAGGAAGACAGGCGGTCAAGCGTCAGATAACCCAACCCCACATCCAACAGGAATTGCAGGCGGTTAGCGATCTCCGTCAGCAAACGTTTGGCAATGGATGCCTCGTTCTCGTCAAGTTGAAGGTGATCGAAAAAGGCTTTTGCTTCCGTGATCGGAAGGGTAACCAGTTCCGCAATATCCTTTCCCCCTACCTTTACATAAAGGGCTTCGGGACGCAGACGGGACCCTTTGCAAGTCGGGCAAACGGTCTTTCCACGATAACGCGCTAACATCACACGGTACTGTATCTTATACAGGTTCTCTTCCACAAATTTAAAAAAGTCATCGATGCCGTGCAGTCCGCGGGCACCGTGCCAAAGCAAGTCTTTCTCCTTTTGCGTCAGATCGTAATAAGGACGATGGATCGGGAAGTTATATTTCTCGCTCTTCACTATAAACTCTTTCAGCCATTCTCCCATCACATCGCCTTTCCAGCAGACTACCGCTCCCTGGAAAACAGACAAGCTTTTATCCGGCACGACCAGATTTTCATCGATACCGAGCACCTTCCCGAAACCTTCGCAAGTCGGGCAGGCGCCTAACGGGTTATTAAAACTGAACATCATATCGGTCGGTTCCTCGAACACCATACCATCGGCCTCGAATTTCTTGGAATATTCTTTTACAACCGTTCCTTCGGATGTGTAGATACGGATGATACAGGTATCGTGCCCTTCAAAAAATGCCGTTTCGGCAGAATCAGCAAGACGGCTTTTCAATGTCTTGTCATCCGATACGACCAGACGGTCTATCAACAGTTCGATCACCGGGTAGGAAAGCAATGCGTCATCCGCCAATACTTCACCGATACGGTAAACGGTCTCATTGATAGACAAACGGGTGTAACCTTCTTTTTGCAGGATTTCCAATTGTTCCTTGATACTGCGCCCATCCGGCAGGACGACAGGGGCGTATACGGCAAAACGAGTCCCGGCGGGATAACCCAAAACTTCTTTCACGATATCGCTCACCTGATGTTTCTTCACCTCCTTCCCCGACACGGGAGAGATGGTTTTCCCGATACGGGCATACAGGAGCCGAAGGTATTCGTATATCTCCGTAGAGGTTCCCACCGTCGAACGTGGGTTACGGGTGTTCACCTTTTGTTCGATGGCAATGGCAGGGGGAATACCTTTGATATAGTCACATTCCGGCTTGCTCATACGCCCCAAGAACTGACGGGCATAGGCCGAAAGGCTCTCCACATAGCGGCGCTGCCCCTCCGCATACAACGTATCAAATGCCAATGATGATTTTCCACTACCGGAAAGGCCGGTTATAACGACCAGTTTATCTCTGGGGATCTCGACATCGATATTTTTCAGGTTATTGATTCGAGCTCCTTTGATGAATATAGAATTGTTTTCGGACATAATGATGATTTATCAGCCTGACATATAGACACGGATTACACATCTGTGTAATCCGTACCCAATATAAACAACGCAAAGGTAAAAAAGGATTGCCGTTTTGCCAAGTAAACGACTGACATTCACATTCGGAAACAATCAATTTACACATTCTATACAAACGGGGCCGACCAAGCCGGATTTCTGCAACATATCGGTTGGTTTCCAGCTATTGCAGGGTGTCCAGGTTTTCCGTTCGGATTCCGGCAAACCGCTGTCGCCGATCAAACGGTTCATCCAAGTGGTAACGACCTCTATCTCGACTTTATTCTTTCCTTTACGAACCAAATCCGTGACATTTACCCGGTAGGGAGCCGTCCAGACACCACCGGCATACTGACCGTTGATCTTCACTTTTGCCATCACACCGACATCGTTCAGATTCAGATACAATTCGCCCTCAGGCTTCTTTTTCAACTTAAATTCCGTTTCGTACCAAATCGTACCGGAATAATAGCGGATATCGGGGTTCTCGTTCTTACTGATATCTTCCAGGCGGGCAAAGGTCTGGCTTGCGGGGCCTCTTCTCTTTTCCTCAAAGGACACTTTCCAGGGAGCATCCAGGCGGACGAGCGTCTGCAGAACCGGATAGTTTAGTTGTAACCCTGTCCCCTCTGCTTTTGTGGCCGGCCGACGGAACACGACGAAAGCACTCTCATAAGGATACAACTTCAATGGAACGACTGTCCCCGCAGCTGTCTCCTCATAGGCCGGAAGCGTACGAATACGGCCTGTTGTCGCATCCCACAATTCCGGTTGCCTTGAACGGATACGAAATTCCGGACGGATCTCAATCATCTCGTCTTTCTGGTTGGAGATAAAATAGATATCGGCATCTCCGGCAGAACGATGTCCATAGAGAACCGGAGCATCTGCCGGCAATCCGCAATCCGGCACACAACCGATATACTTCAAGGCCTCCTCCATTGTCATACCGAACAGCAATTCGCCCTTTCCTCTTTTGACAGCCTTCACACTTCGCCCGTCCAGACCTGACCATAATTCGCCGGCCAACTTTTCAACCTGCCTGTCAGCCGTCGGGAATGATTCTCCACTCGGCGAACGTTTCGGAGCCGGACCTAAGACAACTGCGCCGTCTTCGATCAGTTTCTTGATCTTGGCAAGCAGTTCGGGACGCATGGTTTCAAGCTTCGGAAGTACCAGTATCCGGTATTGAGTGCCGTGAGGCAACGTCAGTAAACCGTCCTTGACAAAGAGGTCGCGCTCGATCACCTCGGCATTGATATAATCGAACTGGTAGCCTTTCGGCAGTTCAGGGTCTACGATACCGGTCATCTTGGGAGCATCTTCGCCGATGAAATAAGCGACATCGGCAATATTCAAGCCTTGTTGCAACATATAGTTGACTCGTTTCAGATAGGATGTAAACAAATCCATCTGTGGATACCAAGTGTTCAGCCGGTTGAATTCGCTGCTGAACCAGGCGTTCATCCCCGGCTCCCGTTCTTCCGAAGGCTGCGAGATATAGACATGCAACAACGTATTATTGATTCCTTCCGTAAAGAAACGGTCGCCACGCTGTTTCATCATGGCAGGATAACAGCTGAAAGGCGTCCCTCCGCTGGTGAACGATTCGGCCGAAATCTTCTGCTTTCCATAGATATGTCCACAGGAAGAGGCGGCACGGTTCTCGATATTCCCCAAATCGCCAAAACTCCAGAACTCTCCTCCTATCTCGTCCGATTGTCCGCCATATTGCAGGAACTCACCGGGGAACCCCCAGTGCCCGTAGTTTTCCAACCAGGTCGTCAAGCCATATTTATGGCACACCTCCCGTAAGCCGCCGACATAATCGTATGCGACCTTATCTGCGATCAGACGGCGCAAATCCCAAAGGAAACGGTCGGAACGATCCTCGCTCCCGACCACATATCCTTCATAAGCGGGAAGAAACGGTAACGGGTCATAGCCGTAACGCGCCTGGAATTCCGACAAGAAATCGTCGGTAAAGTTTTGTCCGCCCGTTTCGTAACTATCTTGTACGACTACTTTCCAACAAGCACGGTCTTCAGCCGGAATACGACGGTAGATTTCACCCATGAAAGCCTCGAAATGCGCTTCTACATGCTTGCGGCTCATCTTATCTATCTCCAGTCCGGTTGCTTCGGGATCAGCCGGGCTGTTCGTCACGCCCGTCGGGAGCATACCGGTACGCAGGATCGTCCATTCTCCCGCCGGAGCTTTCCAGACAAGGCGGTCTCCTTGCAAGAAAGCAGAAATATCCAATACTTTCCCCGGATCGATAACCAGAGAGGGATCACCCACTTCCGGTTGTACCGGCCACTGGTATTCATGCCAATAAGGAAGCGGAGTCTGAAACATCTTGGCTAATGTCTTTTCGGGATAACGTTCCACAGCAGGAAGGGACAAGAATTCCACCTCTCCCAATCCCATACCAGATGCCGTGTTAGCCAGTTCCAACCGGAACTCGCTTGCCGTCGTCTCCGGGACAGAGATAACAACCGGAGCATACGGATCGAAGCCGACATTCAAATTCGCATTGAAACGGCCGATCTTAAATTCGGACAGCATCCGATAGCCTCCGTTCTCTTTTACTAATAAACGGGCATTGGTTTGAATCGGCTGACGGGCAGGGAAGATTTGCAAACTGCGTAAAGTAAACGGTTGGTCCGTCCTGAAATCAATCGCCACCGGCTTTTCGCTTTTTTCCGTAAAAAGCACGGCAGTCTCCTTATCTCCGTCAATCAGGCTGTTCAGGTTTTGCAAAGACATAGCAGATGTCACTTTTGCATTTGCCGCCGACAACCGGGTCGCTTTCTTTTCGACAGAGGGAAAAGCGATCACCCTCACATCCTGAAAGTCTTTATCGGGTTTCGCCAAAACCACTTCTACCTGTTTTCCTCCACTGACTTCCGCCTTTACCGATGCCAGATAACGCATCGCCTGCTCCGGTTTCACCCACGGACCGCCCGACTGGCTCCATCCGGGTGAATTAAAGATACCGATCTCTATCCCTAACTCCGTCGCTGTTTTAAGGGCTGCATGCAATATCTTCCACCATTCTTCACTATAAAACGGAACGGTCTTATAGGGCGTATGAATCCCTTCCAAGCCGATATTCCCGATAAAAGCCCGGTTGATCCCAGCTTCTTTCATCGAATACAGGTCCTTCTTCACTCCTTCTTCCGAGATATTCCCGGAGATCCAATACCAATAAACGGAAGTTTGTACCTTTTCAGCCGGATTCATAAAACCGGCCTCAAGTGCATTTTTATCTTGCCCATTTCCCGTAAAAGGGACCAACAACGAAAGGCAAAGCAATGTTTTAAACAGAGGTTTTCTCATGATCTGTTCTTTTTAAGATTCCGACGGTAAAAGTAGCAAGATTATCTTTCACCTCTGGTTTCTATATTGATTTATATCTTTTCAAAAATGCTTTTTCAAACAAGTTTTTATCCAGCATTATTTCCAAAACCATTGTTTATAACATAAAAAACGATAGAGACTTTTAAACTTTTGCTATCTTTGTGTCGGCTTGTACAAAGTATATAAGACAACAAACAAAAGAATCTCAAATCACAGACTTCATGATGGCAAAACACCTCCGTCTGTTACTGATCTTGTTGCTTGGAGCAGTAACATCCTGTAAGACGACACAACAAATACCGCAGCAACCGACTGGAAAAGAAGCGAAACGAGAATTTCGCGGAGCTTGGATACAGACAGCTTTCCAGGGAGAATATAAGGATATGACACCCGCACAAATGCGGAAAGACTTTATCCGCAAGCTCAACTATCTGCAAAAATGCGGGATCAACGCTATCATCTTCCAGGTACGCCCGGAAGCCGACGCCTTCTATAAATCCGACATCGAACCCTGGAGCCGTTTCTATACCGGCAGGCAGGGACTCGCCCCGGCCGGAGACTTCGATGTGACGGCCTTCCTGATCGAAGAATGCCACAAACGGAATATGGAATTCCACGCCTGGCTGAACCCTTATCGGGCAAGCACAGCCGGGAATACCCGTTTTGCCGATTCACATATATATAATAAGCATCCGGAATGGTTCGTGACCTACAACAAGCAAATCCTGTTTGACCCGGGACTACCGGAAAGCCGGCAGTTCATCTGCCGAGTGGTACGGGATATCGTGAGCCGTTACGATATAGACGCGATCCATATGGATGACTATTTCTACCCCTATCCGGTAGCGGGCATGCCTTTCCCGGACGACAAAAGTTTTCAAAAATACGGATTGAACAAAGGATATAAAGTATCACAACGTGCAGAATGGCGAAGAGAAAATGTAAACAAGCTGATTCGTGAGATCAAGCGTACCATCCTATTATCCAAACCGTGGGTAAGATTCGGCATCAGTCCGTTCGGCATCTACCGCAACAAAAAAAGCAGAGTAAAGCATGATGACCAGAATGGTCACGGCAAAAAGCAATGCTGCAATTCTATTTCTCTTTTTTCTTTCCATTCTGCTCACCACCCTTCTATTTTCTGCTCTTTTATTTTCTGCAATCGGCACAAACGCCATACAGAATCGTTTCCGTTTTGTCGATTTGAAAGCCTGTGCTTTCCAGCGTGCTATGCAGAAGCTGTTCTGCTTCCTTTTCTCCAAGATGAATGCTTTTCCCGCATACCCGACAGGATAGATGCAGACTGTCCTTACATCCCTCTGCGGCAATATATTGATAATACACCTCTCTGGTGTTCTCTCGGATACTGCGCTTCAGAATTCCCTCCTCCTCCAAGGCGGATAAATTACGATAAACGGCGCTGATGCTGATGCTCTCTGCCGTCAGTGCATCGGCTATCTGCCGCGCGGTCATCTGTTCATCTGTATGCTTTGAAAGATATTCGAGAAGCTGCTTGCGCTGCCGCGTCAGATACCTTGCCATCAGCCACCCCTCCAATTTGCAACTTATTTGCAAATTAGTATACAGTACTGTTTTGCATTTGTCAATATGCGAATTGATTGCAAATAGAGGGTATTCTGCGAGGTCAGGCACAGTGCAGAGAGCGCCATCGAACGGCAATTCATTTCCAAGAGCCACCTTGTTAAAAAAAATTTAAAAAAATTTGCATTTTAGGTGAGAGTTTTTCCGATTTTATGTACCTATATAAGTGAAAGGACTTTTCAGCCACAGCTTCACACAAACGGAGAAAGGAGGTTCGAACGATATGTACGATACCGCAATACGAGTCGCGCTCGTCAAGCAAAGAGTGCGCGAAAACACCCGTTGGATGCATCTTCGGCACGATACTGCTGTGGGAGAACGCGAACGGCCATGTGCCGATGACCTTCGTTTCCTTTGCAGCGGTGGCAGCGATTATCACGCTGTGCATTCGGCTCAGAAACAGAGAAAATCGGAAAAAAGGTGGGACGAGCAAGTCCAACCGAAATGAACAGGAGGAGAAAGCCTATGAAAAAACGAATACTCAGCATCCTGCTCACCTTGTGTATGGTGCTATGCCTTATGCCAACGGCGGTCTTTGCCGAGGGTAACGAGGATACGCCTACGCAAGCGTTGACAAGCGTCGATATTACCTTCCCCAAACCGGAGGAAGGCAAAAAGATAGGAGATGGCTCGGCAGCATCCGCCAGTGGCTTGACGTTCCTTGAGTTTGGCCCCGCGCTGTGGCAGCAGGACGGCGAGCCCAAAAAGCTGAAAGCGGATGATACTTACGAGAAGGACAACATCTATCTGCTGTATTTCGCCTTCTACACGCAGAAGCCCATC
>ERZ772875.2251-NODE-2251-length-14666-cov-3.509821_pt1 | contig 14666 bp, 13 predicted proteins | sample MGYA00580585_ERZ772875 | MGnify/ENA primary metagenome ERZ772875 (study PRJEB29015, sample SAMEA2737736) | human gut metagenome | biome: human gut; feature: human-associated habitat; material: faeces | place: China | collected 2012 ... | reverse complement strand
GCCTGCGCGTGCTCTGCCATGGGATGGATGATGTTTCTGCCCACCCCGGCTTTTTTGCCCACGATTCCGGCAAGATCCTCGTCAACGGTGCTGCTGCCGGGCTGACCGGCCCCGCCCTGGCGGAACTGCTGCGTCGGGACTGGCAGTTTGAAACCGAGATGTCCTGTGGTGCCAACGTGCTGGCCATGACCTCCCCCTGCGATGAAGAAACCGCCCTTGACCGTTTTGCCGCTGCCCTGTTGGTGATCGATGCTGCGGCGGCGCAGAACGCTCCCCTGCCCGCCTCGGCGCAGGTGCTGCCCACCCCCGGCCCAGCCGCCTGTTCCATCGCACAGGCGCTTTTTGCCCCGCACACCGCGTTGGCACTGCAACATGCCGTTGGCCGCACCTCGGCGGAGTATGTCTGGGCATATCCACCGGGCGTTCCGCTGCTGGCACCGGGCGAAGTGATCACTCCGGAATTCATCGCGGCCTGCACCGCCCTTGCTGCCTGCGGCACCCACCTGCACCACACTGGCCTTGGCGGTGGCTCCACTTTGGATGTTCTGCCATAGCACCATTCCTGTTGTGGGCAAAAAACTGCCCGCCTCCCCGCAAAAATCCCCGCTTTTGCTTGACAAACCCTATGGTTTCCGTGTATATTTAATATAATCTATATTTATAGAAGAGGTGAAATTTCATGAAGCACATTCAGACTCTGAACACCCGCGATATGGCTAAGAGCCTCCAGAACGGCGGCTGCGGCGAATGCCAGACTTCCTGCCAGAGCGCCTGCAAGACCAGCTGCGGCATTGCCAACCAGCCTTGCGAGAAGAAGTAATTTTTACTTGAACTGGCTTTCTGCCGGGACTGCCTTTTACCAAAAAGGCGCTCCCGGTTCTTTTTATGTAACCCCACTTTGATTCGGATATGAGGAATAGTATGATCCATCAATATAAACTCAACGGCTACAACATTGTGCTGGATGTCTACAGCGGCAGCGTTCACGCCGTAGACGAACTGGCGTATGACGCCATCGCCCTGGTCGATGCCGGCCACCCCCGCGCAGAAGCTGCCGACCTGCTGGCAAAAAAATATGCTGACCATCCCGAAGTGACCGCCGAGGACATCAACGACTGCTTTGACGATATCGAAGAACTGAAGGCCGATGGCAAGCTGTTTGCCGAAGATATTTACGCTGACCATGCCTTTGACTTCAAGAATCGTTCCACCGTTGTCAAGGCACTCTGCCTGCATGTGGCCCACACCTGCAATCTGAACTGCGAATACTGCTTTGCCGCCCAGGGCAAGTTCCACGGCCAGTCCGGCCTGATGAGCTTTGAGACCGGCAAGCGTGCGCTGGATTTCCTGGTGGAGCACAGCGGCACCCGCCACAACCTGGAGGTTGACTTTTTCGGCGGCGAACCGCTGATGAACTTTGAGGTCTGCAAACAGCTGGTTGCCTATGCTCGCAGCATTGAAAAAGAAAAAGGCAAGAACTTCCGCTTCACCCTGACCACCAACGGCATCGGCATCACCGATGAAGTCATTGAGTGGGCCAACAAAGAGTGCTACAACGTGGTTCTTTCTCTGGATGGCCGCAAGGAGATCAACGACCGTTTCCGCAAGGATATTGCAGGCCGCGGCAGCTATGACCGCATTGTGCCCAAGTTCCAGCAGCTGGTCAAGGCCCGCGGCGGTAAGGGCTACTACATGCGCGGCACCTTCACCCATTACAACACCGATTTCACCAACGACCTGTTCCACATGGCGGATGATCTCGGCTTTGACGAGCTTTCCATGGAGCCGGTCGTGAGCAAGGCCGGCAGTCCCGAAGCCCTGACCGAGGCCGACCTACCCATCCTGTTTGACCAGTATGAGCTGCTGGCCAAGGATATGCTCCGCCGTGAAAAAGCCGGTCATCCCATCACCTTCTACCATTACATGATCGACTTGGCCCATGGCCCCTGCATTTACAAGCGCATTTCCGGCTGTGGTTCCGGCACCGAATATATGGCCGTTACCCCTTGGGGCGACCTGTACCCCTGCCATCAGTTTGTCGGCGACCCGGATTACAAGCTGGGCGATATCTGGAACGGCGTTACCAACACCGAACTGCGGGATGAATTCAAGCTGTGCAACGTGTACGCCCGCCCCGACTGCAAGGATTGCTGGGCACGCCTGTACTGCGCGGGCGGCTGCGCCGCCAACGCCCTGCACGCCACCGGCGATATCCACGGTGTGTATGAATATGGCTGCGAAGTGTTCCGCAAGCGCATTGAATGTGCCCTGATGATCAAAGTAGCCGAAAGCCTTGATCCCGAGCTGGCAGGCCGCGCCGCAACGGCAGCTCCTGCTACCGACGAGGACTGTGGCGACTGTTCCTCCTGCGAATAATTTCCTTTTCCCAGGGTGTATCTGAAAAGTCGAAAATATCGGCTGTTTCTTTGTTTTCAGATACACCTTAACCGCCGAGCCAGCAAAATCGGCGTTTCTTGTTTATCCCCGCACCAAATCTTCCATCAAATTCATCTGGCAAAGCCGGAATAAGGAGCGTAACTTGTATGGAATACCGTGTCTGCCGCAATACCCCTGCCCCCTATAATGACCTCAGCGGCAAAATCAGCCTGCTGGGTCTTGGCACCATGCGCCTGCCCCTGCGGGACGCCGCCGACCAGACCAGCATTGACGAGGAAAAGGCACAGGAGATTTTTGATTATGCCTATGCCCACGGCGTGAACTATTTCGATACTGCTTACCCCTACCACGGCGGCATGAGCGAAAAGTTCTGCGGCAAAGCTCTGGCCAAGTATCCCCGCGCCAGCTATCACCTTGCCAGCAAACTGCCCGGCTGGCTGTTGAAATGCGATGAGGATGTGCCCCGTATTTTTAACGAGCAGTTGGCCAACTGCTGCACTGATTACTTTGATTTTTACCTCGTTCACTCTGTGCATGAAAGCAGCTGGTCCAATTACGCCAAGTACCACGCCTATGACCAGCTGAACGAGCTGCGCAAGGCGGGCAAAATCAAGCGGCTGGGCTTTTCTTTCCATGGCAGTGCTGAGCAGCTGCCAGAGATCCTTGCTGCAGGCGATTGGGATTTTGTACAGCTGCAGCTCAATTATTTTGACTGGGACTATCAGCAAAGCCGTAAAAAATACGAGCTGTGCGCCGCTGCCGGGCTGCAGGTCATCGTTATGGAGCCGGTGCGCGGCGGGATGCTGAACACCCTTTGCCCTGAAGCCGCCGCCCTGCTGCATCAGGCCGCCCCGGAAAAGAGCCTGGCCAGCTGGGCCATTCGCTGGGTTGCCAGCCTGCCCAATGTGCTGTGCGTACTTTCCGGCATGACTACCCTGGAGCAGGTACAGGATAACGTGGCTTCCATGGATCCCTTTATTCCGCTTTCCACCACCGAGCAGGATACCCTCGCCCGTGCGCTGGATGTGTTCAAGGCCCAAAAGCTTGCCCCCTGCACGGCCTGCAAGTACTGCATGCCCTGCCCCGCCGGGGTCAACATTCCGGGCATGCTGCACGCCTGGAACGAATACCGCCTGTGTGGTGACCGCCTCGCCACCCTAAAAGAGGAATATGAGGACGCCCCCGCCGCCACCCGCGCCGAGCATTGCATCAAGTGCGGTGCCTGCCTGCCCAAATGCCCCCAGCACATCGACATCCGTTCCATGATGAGCACCATCTGCGATACGCTGTGATTTTTGGATTTACGGGGGATTTTTCCAACCTTTTTGAAAAAAGGCTTCGGCGAAAACCTTTAATTCAATAGGTACAATCGTATAAATAAGGCGCACCACGGGGATTATTCTGTGGTGCGCCTGTTTTTTGTTGTTCCTGTTTATGATTCCTGCCTATGCGAAATTACAGCAGGTTCAACCCTTGCCACGAACTTTTCCCGCCGTCCCATTTCGAATTCCTAATTTTTCCCCTCTCCGCGTAAAATGCCAAAAGCCCGATGTCAACACGGCATCGGGCTTTTGGATTTTCTGCATATAAAACGTTAATTTACTTATCCTGCGCGTTATGCTTCGCGGCAAACGGCAGCTTGCCATAGATTCCGCCGGTCGTCTCCTTGGCGGCACAGATTTTATCTGCCAGGCACACCAGCCACGCTTCACGGCAGGTGGGTGGGATGGGGGTTAAGGGGAACATGTGCTTTTTGATGATCTCCCGCTCCACCGGGGTCAGCTTCCAATCCTCGCTTGCGTTGTGCAGGGCGGTGCCTGGGTGGGTAAAACCGTGCCAGTGGTGGCCGTTGGCTTTATCGTGCCAGTCATACAAAAAGTAATCATGCAGCAATGCACCGCGGATCAGCGCCCGCTCGTTTACGCGCAGGTGCAGCGTTTCCGCCAAGACGCAGGCGGTATCCGCCACGCTGACGCAGTGGGCATACACGCTGACCTTGCCGTGCTGGATGCACCGCCGGGTTGCCGTGTAGCGGCCCTCTTTTTCCAGCCGGGCGGCTGCGGCTGCCACGCGGGCTTCGATTGCCCTGCGGCGTTCCCCGCTCAACTGAAGGTCACCACATCATCACGCGGGGCCGCGGCAGGCTCCACGTTGATGGCCGTCAGCACCGGGCCGACAGAATCCGGGGTCTGGCCCTTGTAAATCGGGTGGTATTTCAGGTTCACCTTTGCCGTTACCGTGATCCAGTCACGCTGCTTCAGGTTCTTGTACTCCGTGTACTTGCAGGGGAAGCCCACAAACTGGATATCCTGCACGCAGCAGGTCATGGCAAAGCGGCCGGGCACAAAGCTGTCCTTGCCGGCGCGGTTGGTCTGGCACACCTGAGCCAGGAATTTCACCGTTTTGCCGTCGTACTTCTGCATCTCATCCATGCAGTCCATATACCACACGCCAAAGAACTCTTCGGGAATCTCGATCACCGGGGCGTTTACATCGAACGGCAGCGGGTCCGGGATATCGTCATAGGCAACGCTGCCATCCTTGAACTCATAGGCGATATCGCAGCGGCGGCTGGCCTGGCGCACCAGCTTGTGGATCAGCTGGTGGCTTTCGTCATCGTTTACCGCCTCGGCACGGTTCACCACCAGCAGCTCGCTGCCGCGCAGCTTGTCCAGCAGCAGGCCGCGCATGGCATTGTCGTTGGCATAGGTCTTGATGGTAGTGCCGTCTGCGGTGGCCAGGCACTGGTAAATCAGCCAGTTATCCGGCAGGGCATCGTACAGCTCCTGCACCAGCCACATGCCGTTGTATTCAATGATCACACGCCCACAGTCAGACTTTTCAGCCAGCTGCTGCAGGTGTTCGCGGTTCAGTTCCGCTTTGTCCTCAATGGTGGCAACGGTCACGCCGCCAAAGGCAAATCGCTCGGAATCATATTCCTCTTCGCCTTCCTCACAGATCAACAGCAGCGTTTTGTCGCCGGAATCAAACTGCGGGTCCTCCATTGTTTCCTGAATAAACTTGGTTTTGCCGCTTTCCAGCATACCCACAAAGAGGTAACAGGGAATCTCTTTCTGCGCCATGTTTTACTCCTTTACAAATCAGGCGTGGAACAACTCTTCCACCTCATGTTCCTTCAGCTGGGAACCGATCACGCACACCTTGCCGGTAACATCGGGGCCGCAAGTGCGGATCTCATGCTCACCGGGCACCATGTCGAACTCGTACCAGGTGTCGCCGCCGTCCACAATGCCCTTGGCACGCAGCACAGCGCCGTACTCGCCGGAATCCAGCGTGGTCAGGATGCTCTCCAGCTCATCATGGCTGTACTTGTGGGCAGTCTCGTGGCCCCAGCTGGTGAACACTTCGTCTGCATCGTGGTCATGATGATGGTGATGATGGCCGCAGCAGCACTCGCCGTCATGGTGGTGATGATGGTGTTCATGCTCGTCATCGTCGTCATCATGGTCGTGGTGGTGATGGCAGCATTCGTGGCCGTGGTCATCATCCTCGTCATGATGGTGGTGATGCTCGTGCTCATCCTCATCATCGTCGTCATCATCATGGTCGTGGTGATGGTGGCAGCACTCGTGGCCGTCCTCATCATGGTCATGGTGGTGGTGATGATGCTCTTCCTCATCCTCGTCCGCATGGGCAGCATTGGAAGCCTGTGCTTCGCTCAGAAGCTCGGCAACCAGGTCGCGCTTACCATCCATAACGGAAACGATCTGTGCACCGGTCAGTTCGTTCCAATCGGTGGTCACAATGGTGGCGGTGGGGTTCTTTTCCTGGATCAGGGCAACGGCTGCAACGATCTTCTTCTCGTCTGCGCTGCCGGTGCGGCTCAGGATGATGCAGGATGCGTGGCTGATCTGGTCATCATAGAACTCGCCAAAGTTCTTCATATACATTTTGACCTTGTTCACATCGGCCACAGTCACAAAGCTGTTCAGGCTGACCGGCAGGGTCTCGCCCACACCCTCAACAGCGCGGGTCACATCACTCAGCTTGCCAACGCCGGAAGGCTCGATCAGGATGCGGTCAGGATGATAAGTCTCCACGACCTTTTTCAGTGCCTCGCGGAAGTCGCCCACCAGGGAGCAGCAGATGCAGCCGGAGTTCAGCTCGTTGACCTGAATGCCAGCCTCACGCATAAAGCCGCCGTCAATGCCGATCTCGCCGAATTCGTTTTCGATCAGCACGATCTTTTCACCCTGGAACGCTTCCTTGATGAGCTTTTTGATCAGGGTCGTTTTGCCTGCACCCAAAAAGCCGGAGAAAATATCAATTTTAGTTACCTGTTCTGCCATGGTAATATTCCCTTCTATCTTAAAGTTTGTCTGTGTTGTTAGCAATCTTGTTTTCTTACTGCTAACCTTATTATATCAAACCCGTCAAGAGCTTTTCGCCCATTTGGGCCTGTCAAAATTTAAAATTTTTGAAAACTTCTTGCCCCGTCAGCGCCTTTTTGCCGCGGCGTTTCCCCCGTTTGCTGCAAAATCCTCTCACCTTTCAGCAGTTTGCCCGAAAAACCGCCCAGTATCGCCTGAAAAACCGTTTTTTCTATTGAATTTTGCGCCGGGCGCGTGTTACACTTGATGTATGCTGTTTTTACCGGAATTTTGCCTTGTTCACGCCCTGTTTTGGAGGTGAGCACCTTGCCCGCTGCCCCTGCATCCCGCGCCGCCGGGCGCGAAGTGACCCCCGTGGAACTGTTCCGCCTGCTGCCCGCCCATTTCGCCGCGGTACTGGTTTGTACCCTGCTGGGAGGTATTCTGGCCTTTGCTGCCGCACGCCTTGCCCCGCGCAGCTACCAGGCCGAAGCCCAGCTGTATGTTGCCGCCGCACAGGAGGGGCTGACCTCCGGCTATGCGGAACTGCAATTAACGGCTGATTATCAGGAGCTTTTGACCAGCCGCACCATGCTGGAATCCGTTATTTCCACCCTTGGCCTTTCCACGGATACTGCCCACTTAAAAGACCAGATTACCATTCTGCACCCGGCAGATACCCATATTCTGCGCATTGTTGCGGCCGATTTTTCCCCACAGCGCGCAGCAGATATTGCCAACGCACTGGCTGCCCTTGCGTTGGATGATCTCTCTGCCCGCATGGGCACCACCCCGCCCCGCCTGGTGGAGCAGGCAGCCCCGCCGCAACGCTTTTCCGGGCCGGGGGCTGTGTTCCACGCAGCGTTTGGCGCTGGCATCGGCTTTTTGCTCTGCTTTGCTTTCCTCTGCCTGCATTACCTGCGGGATGACCACATTTATACGGCGGACGATCTGGCCCGTTGCCTTGGCTCTTCGCCGCTGGCCTGCATCCCGGATGCCACGCCCCGCCGCCTCCATACCCGGAAAGGCGGCCGCCCATGAAAGAACTTGCTTTGAACCACCTGCCGGAGCTGGCACCCCGGACGGTTGAATCCCTGAATCTGCTGCGCCTGCGTCTGGAACAGACAGCCCCAGACGCCAAAATCATTCTGCTCACCAGCACTACCCCGCAGGAAGGTAAAACTACTCTGGCTTTGCAGTTCTGGCAGCTGCTTGCCGGGCTGGGCCAGCGCTGCCTGCTGGTTGACGGTGACCTGCGCCATTCCGGCATCTGCCGCCAGTGCGGGCTAACCGGTGAACACAAAGTGCCGGGTCTGGCACACTATCTTTCCGGCAGCGTTCCTCTGGAGGAAGTTCTCTACCACACCGAGATCCGCGGCACCTGCCTGGTTCCGGCCTCCGGCACCACCAGCCGCCCGGCCCTGCTGCTGGAACACCCCCGTTTTGCCCGCATGGTGGAAAGCTGTGCACCAAAGTTTGCATATCTTTTGGTAGATGCTCCAGCCCTGAGCGAATGCAGTGACGCTCTCAGCCTTGCCAAGGTATGTGACGGTGCCCTGCTTGTGGTACAAAGCGGCGGCGTTACCCATCAGGAGCTGCGCCAGGCGGCTCACCTTCTGCAGGGCTGCGGCCTGCCGCTGCTGGGCACTGTGCTGAACCGCACCCCGTATTGACCTTTTATGAAAACATGTTAGAATGGACTTGTTCAACATTCTGCATATAAGGAGAGGACTATTTTGACGACCAATGAAAAAATCGCCGCTCTGCGCACCGCTGCCCAGGCAGCCGGTGCCCACGGTGTTTTGCTGATGACCAGCGACCCCCACTCCAGTGAATATCTGCCCGCTTATTACAACAGCCTGCCGTTTTTCTCCGGCTTTACCGGCGAGAACTCCACCCTCGTTGTCACCCTGACCGGCAGCGCCCTGTGGTGCGATGGCCGCTTTTATGTTCAGGGTGACCGTCAGCTGGCCGGTACCGAAATTGAGTGCATGCACGCCGGTTCCGCCGGGGTGTCCACTGTGGAAGAGTACCTGACCGCCCATTTTGCCGCCGGCCAGACCCTGCTGCTGGACGGCAGCTGCGTTCCCGCCACCATTGCCAACGGCTATGCCGCCGCTCTGGCCAAGAGCGGCGCCAAGCTGGAAAGCAAGGATATCGTCTCCCCCCTGTGGGAGAGCCTGACCACCCGCCCCAGCCTGCCCAACACCCCCTGCGAGCTGCTGACTGTTGAGCAGACCGGCGCCACCGCCGCCCAGCGCATTGCCATGGTGCGTGACGAGCTGAAAAAAGCCGGTGCCACCGCCCTGGCCGTGACTGGTCTGGACTGTGTGGGCTGGCTGACCAACATGCGCGCACGCGACCTGCCCTGTACCCCGCTGGCCGTTGCTTATGCCCTTGTCACGATGGACAGCTGCACCCTGTTTATCGCCCCCGGCCGCCTGAATGATGCCGACGCAAAAACGTTGGCCGATAACGGCGTTTCCCTGCGCGACTACCCGGAGCTGATCGATACCGTACACGCTCTGCCCGCAGAGGAAGTGTTCCTCGTAGACGAGAAAGCCACCAACTATGACCTGTACTGCGCCCTGAACGAGCACAAGACCGTTACCGGTGCCGACCCGATCTTTGCACTGAAAGGTGTCAAAAACCCGGTCGAACTTGCCAACATCCGCGAATGCCATGTGCGTGACGGCGTTGCCATGGTGCGTTTCCAGATGGACTTGGAAAAGGCCATCGCCGAGGGCAAAATCCTGCACGAGACTGACATTGAAAAGATGCTGCAAAAGCGCCGTGCCGAAATGCCCGGCTATTTTGAGGACAGCTTTGATACCATTGCCGCTTACGGCCCCAACGCCGCCATGATGCACTACCATGCCGAGGGCGAAGTGGACAGCGTGATTGAGCCGCGCGGCTTCCTGCTGGTGGATAACGGCGGCCAGTATGACTGCGGCACCACCGATATCACCCGCACCTATCCCGTCGGCCCCCTGACCGAGAACGAGCGCAAATACTACACCTGGACCCTGCAGAGCCACATTGACATTGCCCGCGCGGTATTCCTGGATTACTGCACCGGCTTTGCACTGGACAGCTTTGCCCGCGGCCCGCTGTGGGCACACAAAATCAACTACCGCTGCGGCACCGGCCACGGCGTTGGCTACATCTCCTCGGTGCACGAAGGCCCCCAGAGCCTGCGCCCCCAGAACCCCATTGTCTTCAAAGAGGGCATGACCATCACCGATGAGCCGGGCGTTTATGAGACCGATGAAGTCGGCATCCGCATTGAGAACGAGCTGGAATGCGTGGATGCCGGCACCAACCAATATGGTCACTGGCTGAAATTTGAGCCGCTGACCCTGGTGCCCATCTCCACCGAACCGGTCATTGTGGACGAACTGACCCGTGACCAGATTAACTGGCTGAACGCCTACCATGCCCATGTATACGAGATGCTCAGCCCCCGCCTGACCGAGGAGGAAAAGACCTGGCTGAAAGCCAAGACTGCCCCCATCGACCGGTAAAGCTTTCTTTTCCGCATTTTTGAGTTATTTGAATCACTGAATTTATCGGCCCCTGCCGCACCAAGGCAGGGGCCGATTTTGTTTTGCCTTGGGTCCTGCTGTGCTATGTCCACATCAACCTTCCCTTTCCGTATTTTCCTTTTCCCTGTCTGTAGGAAACGGTCTTGACCGTTCCGTCCCCTCATCCTACCACCCTTTTATAAATGCACCTCTCTCATGGCCTCGAGCAAATCAACTTATTGTATTTTATTTAATTTTATATTCAAATTGTATTTCCCGTTTTTCTGCGTCCGCTCCTCTGTCCATTCTGCACATTCCGACCAAATTGGCGCATCGGGTGCTGGTCATTCTGCTATTCTTTCATAAATCTTACCCAAAATCACACGTCTAACACTGTGCAATCATCCCATTTTCTGGACTTTTTACTCATTCTTGGGTAAAAAGCCATGATTATTGTTGATTTTTTGTCAAAGTCGGTCTATAATAAAATAGCTGGCAGGGTCAGGCCCTCCAGCTGCTTGAACTGAATTTATAGGAGGTACCTGTTATGCTCGTAAATGCAACCAATATGCTCCTCAAAGCTCGTGACGGCCACTATGGTGTTGGCCAGTTCAATATCAATAACCTGGAATGGACCCGGAGCATTCTGCTTCAGGCTCAGGCCATGCAGAGCCCGGTTATCCTGGGCGTTTCCGAGGGTGCCGGCAAATATATGACCGGTTTCAAGACCGTTGCCGCCATGGTGCGCGCAATGGATGAATCTCTCGGCATCACGGTTCCCGTTGCCCTGCACCTGGACCACGGCACCTACGAGGGCTGCAAGGCCTGCGTTGAGGCCGGCTTCTCCTCCATCATGTTCGACGGCAGCCACTACTCCATCGAGGAGAACGTGGAAAAGACCAAGGAGCTGGTCGCTCTGGCACACTCCAAGGGCCTGAGCATCGAGGCCGAGGTCGGCTCCATCGGCGGCGTTGAGGACGGCGTTGTGGGCGCTGGCGAGATCGCAGACCCCGCCGAGTGCGCAAAGATCACCGATCTGGGCATCGACTTCCTGGCTGCCGGCATCGGCAACATCCACGGCGTTTACCCCGCCAACTGGAAGGGCCTGGACTTTGAAGCTCTGGAGCGCATCCATCAGGCTACCAACAACATTCCTCTGGTGTTGCACGGCGGCACCGGCATCCCCGACGAGATGGTTCAGAAAGCCATCCGCCTGGGCGTTTCCAAGATCAACGTCAACACTGACTGCCAGCTGGTATTTGCTGAGGCCACCCGCAAGTACATCGAAGCCGGCAAGGATCAGCAGGGCAAGGGCTATGACCCGCGCAAGCTGCTGAAGCCGGGCGCAGACGCCATCATGGATAAGGTCAAGGAGAAGATCGAGCTGTTCGGCTCTGCCAACAAGGCTTGATTTGGCTAAGATTTAATTTGCCCTTTATCCTGTAACATTACGCCCCGGAATCGCATATTCTTATGCGGTTCCGGGGTGTTTTTATTTTACGCTGTTTGCGCTATTTTATTTGTAGGTACTAGCCATAACCTCGCAGTAGGGCGGGGTCACCCGACCCCGCCGAAGCCTTAGCCCATCTCTCATATTACAAATTTTGTAATGCACCTAAAACAGATTTGTAGGGGACGATGCTTCGCATCGTCCCACATGCCGGACCTTGTCTAATATTTCACCACATCATTCTCCGCAAGGCAGCGGGCGCACATTGTGCGCCCCTACAGGTGGCATACCATCACAATCCCTTCCACATCACTCAAAACCCGTCTTTTTCCTCACCATCACATTCCAGGGCCATCTCGCCTGTCCCATCTTCACACAAAAAACGGCGCCGTACCCCATAAAGTCCGGGGTACAGCACCGTTTCTTTTTATCTTATTCTATAATAAACTCTATCATCATGCTCTGTGCTTTTTGTGCCTGCTCACCAATACGCCAAGCACTATCGCCAGCACAAAATAGATCACTGCCATCACCACAAAGCGGCCAAACAAACCGCCCACATAAGCAATCAGCAGGTTTTTCAGGGCAGGTGGGTCAATGCCCAGGCGCGTTAAGCCGATCATCGGCTTAACGCCCACACCCAGCACCAGGCACACCACAGCAGCACCGCCAAGGGCATACACCAGGCAGCGCGCCCCCAGGTGGGCATCTTTGCGGCTGATGTGCAGCATGGACACTACCGCAGCGCACAGCAGCACCGCACTGACCACCAAGCCGATTACCATCACCTTTTGCAGTTTCTGCACCAGGGTACGCAGCTGGCTGACCAGCGGCACCGCGGTGTAGGAGGCATACTCCATACGCACAGCCTCAGCCACGGTTTCCACGGCCGTCTTGGTTTCGCCTTCCAGCGTAATGCCACGGTCTGCCGTAGCCTGTTCCATGGCGCTGTAAACAGCTTCCGCGATATTATCGCGGGTATAATAGGTCAGCGTTTTGGCATACAGCCCCGCCACAGCATCCTGCATGTCGCTTTCCACCTGGTCAACAGACATAAACCCCGTCATAACATCGGCATCAAAACCGGTGGCTGCACCATAACTGATAAAATCCTGTACCATATCATCATAGGCGCTCTGGGCATAGCCGGAGCTTTTCACGCAGCTCTGCATATAGCCCACGTTACCAAACGTGGTAAACAGCATGACAAACACCGCCAAAAGTGCCAAAATCAGGCTGCTCAGCCAGGAAAGCACCATCGGCCACACAGCGCTGCCTTTGCGGGAGTTTTTTTGTTGCGTCATCTCTGCATCTCCTCCCTCAACGGTCAGCATCCAGCTCCGGGCCGGATGTGTAGCTGGCATAAACAAAGTAGCGGTTAGGGGTAAAGCCCAGCGCATCAAACGGGTAGCAGGTATACAGGATCAGGTTTTCATCGGTGCGTGTAAAGTCATACGTGGTGGTATCCTGGTAATCCCGCACCTCGCAGCGCTCCACCGTATAGGTGTAGGTACCGTAATGGGTCTCGATCGTCACCACATCGCCCACCTCAACACTCTGCAGGTCGTTAAAAAAGGTGTTGTTGTGGCCCGCCATCAAAATAGTCTTACTTTCACCAGGGATGCCTGCTCCGCTGCTGTCCACATAAGTACCAACACCCTGGTTCAGGATGCTGTTGGTGTCACCGTAATACACCGGCGCGTCCACCGTGGTGCCCGCAATCGTAATGCGGCCATAGCGATCCCCCTTGCTGGGGTAGGTAATGCTGCTCAGCGGGATGGTCTCCTGTTCCGGCTCTTCCTGTGCGGTCCGGTCATTTTCCGTATTGGTCAGGGTCTGGGCTGCCTCATCAAACAGGTCCTTGGGCTGGGTTTCCACCACGCTGGTTTCCATAAACCACTCTACCAGCGAGTAGTACGGTGCGGCAAACACCTTGAACATGACCGCCAGCAGCGCCAACGTGACCAGCGCAAACATCAGTGGCACTACCACCAGCCCTGCCGGACCTTTGCGCAAAAAATCGTTCTTGTGCGTCATTTATTTTTTCTCCCCGTTCAGGTACAGGCTGCGGCCCATACCTGACGCTGAAACAAAAAAATTCGCCGCGGCACGCCGCGGCGAACAACATGTTAGTTAGGCGTGATTACTCAGCGTCACGGCTCTTGCGAACAGCAACACCCATGGTGCCCGCGATGGCAACCACAGCAACCAGCATAGCGATACCAGCATTGTCGCCGGTAGCCTTGATAACGCCATTGCCGCTCTTCAGGCTGGCAGCAGCGGTGGTGGTGCTTTCAGCAACGCCCCAGGTGCCATTCTTGATGGCTTCGCCGATTTCCGGATGGGTATCGGCATTGTTGAAGCTGTAAGAGACGTAGGTGCCGTTGATGTTGGCAGAGATGGTGATATCATTGCCGTTGACGGTAACCTTTGCATCGGAAACAGAAACGCCCACAGCATTCAGGATGCTGACAGCCTCGTTCTTTGCACCTTCGGGATCAGACTTTGCACGGTTCAGCAGCTCGTTTGCCTTGGCAACCAGGCTGTCGGCAGTGTAGCCAGCAGCAAGAGCCTTGTCAACATCAGAAGCGGTAACAGTGTAGGCAATGCCCTTGGAGTTCAGGTAATCCTGAGCGCGGGCAACCTGTGCATCATTGGCAGCAAATGCGCTGGTAGCGAACACACCAGCCATAGCGGCGCAGGCAACGAAAGTGGTCAGTTTCTTCATTTTCATTACGCACATCTTCTTTCTTCCTATTTGAATATCGGAATGTATATTCTTTAATGCACCCCATATTAGCCGATGGTTCATTAGAACTATCAATAATAGCAGTATAGCATTTTTTTGTCAAATGTCAAGGGCAACACCGCACAATTCCCGCCTTGCGGCTTAAGCACCGCTCCGGCAACTGCGGCACGGCATCTGCGTTGCCAAAATGCTCGATAATGTCGGGTTGCGGTACC
>ERZ772875.2247-NODE-2247-length-14682-cov-4.898612_pt1 | contig 14682 bp, 8 predicted proteins | sample MGYA00580585_ERZ772875 | MGnify/ENA primary metagenome ERZ772875 (study PRJEB29015, sample SAMEA2737736) | human gut metagenome | biome: human gut; feature: human-associated habitat; material: faeces | place: China | collected 2012 ... | reverse complement strand
TGGTGTTGGTCCTGGCGTTGGTGTTGGTCCTGGCGTTGGTGTTGGTCCTGGCGTTGGTGTTGGTCCTGGCGCCGGATTATCACTCTTATTAAGCTCTTCATTTTTTGCACTAATAGCACTTAAAAGACTCTGACCTTTTGTTGTCCAGTAAACTGCATCAACTGTAAAACTGCCATCTGAATCTGCTGCTTTTGCTGTAAGTGTTCCATTTTTATCAACAACAAATACCTGCTGTCCATCTGGATTAACGCCCGCTACCCTTGATGGTGCTTTGACAGCCTTTGAGAGTGATATATTCATATTCTGAATCTGTTGTGCAAAAAGTTCTGCTGTTATAAAACCACCAAGCTTATTGCTATGTGTGCTATCTCCTGCTGACATAACCTGCATACCATTAACAGATTTGCCATTAGCTGCCTTTTCATCTGCTTTGTATGCTTCCTCATACATATTTTTTGTTATCTCAAACCCGTCAATAAGCAACACATTCTGTTCCTTTGCAAGCTGTTTAACTGCTTCAACATATGCATTATTTTCTGTTACCAGTGTTCCTGTTGTTGTATCTGTTGAATCATGATGTGGTTTGATACTTCCATCATTTGTATAATAAAGTCTTGATACTGGTGTTACAAGAACTGGTATAGCTCCCACTTCTCTCGCTGTCTCAATATACTGTGTGAGATACCACTTATAAGTGCCTCCACAGTCATACGAATAAAAGCTGTCACCATACTTTGAAGCAAGTGATGATGGTGTTGCCACTTTAGTTCCTGCTGTTACCGGATATATTCCATTAGCATCTGGTTCTCCAAGTGGTACATATCTATCTTCAAGATATCCTTTTCCATTAGCGCAATCATTGTGACCAAACTGTATAAACAGATAATCACCTTCTTTAATATTGGCTTTTATCTTATCTAATGATCCTTCATTAATAAAGTTACGGCTGCTTCTTCCTCCATTAGCATAGTTCTGTACCTTAACCTTTGAAGAGTCAAAGAATGCCTGTAAATATTCACCCCATGAACCTTCTGCCTGAGCCTTGCCACTCATATACATGCCTGATGCTGAATAATCCTTAACTGTTGAATCACCTGCTAAAAATACATTTACTCCATCACCAAGTTCTATATCTGTTGAACCCGTTGGATCTTCATATCCTTCCCTTACATATGCATCTGCCTTATAACTTACCGCTTCAGACTTTATTCCGCTTAGGTTTTCAGGTACAACTTCAACTTCAATATACTTTCCAATAGCATCTTTTGTGATTTTATATGTATTGTCTACATTGGCACTTGTTGCTTTTACAAGAGTCCTGTTTCCGTCATTATCAACAATATACCAACGGATTACAGATGCATCAGATGCATCATTTGCATTGCCAAGTGAATATACTACAGTAAGAGTATGTCCAGGATATGGTGCATTGATATCTCCATTATCAACAAGATATGGTGTTTTTTCAAATATCACTGTGCTCTCATCAGCAACATAAGCCGAAGGTGTCCAGCCAGAAAGATAATCATTCACAACATCTTTCTTTGCAACACTATCATCTGTTACAACTCCTGTAACTCTCTTAGAAATATCAACTGCTGTTCCATCTGTATAAACAGAATTATATTCTTTATAGTTTGCTTTTTCTGGTTTGTTACCAGACATATCAAACCATCCTTCATCTTTTATGTAACTGCCATTTATCTTAGTATTAAGGAATGTCACTCTCGCATCCTGTCCCCAAGGTCTTCCAAGATATCCTGCATTTACCTCAAGCTCATCGTTTCCTGTTATAGTACAGTTTCTAAACACATATCCTGTCTTAGTTGCTGCTGTTGGCTTGTGTGCTGTAATATATCCGCCAACAGAACCTGTACTATAACCAAAGAATCTAAGCTCACATCCGTCAAATACTGCATTGCCATCACCAAATATGTAATCTGTATTACCTTCTATGCGACAGTTCTTAAAATACATATTAGTTGCAGAATTACCAGTATATAATGTATCCTGGCTTCCAAGGAATGCACAATCTGTAAATTCTACCTTATCAGCTTCTATAGCCATTGCTGTTGCTCTTTCAGTTGCTGCTTTTGATGTAACATCTGTTGAGTAATTTCTTTCTGGAAGCTTCGTATCAGTTGGACTTACACCATCTTCTATTTCTTCATCTGTTATATATCGATTAAAAGAAGCCTCAAATGTAATTCCATCAGCACTAAATCCAGTTGCTGTATTTTTAAGCAATACTGAACATCCCCACTTTGAAGCAGCAGCTTTATCATACTTATCATATGCATTTTCAACATTATAATAACCTGTTGAATCTATGCTGTAATACTCATATCCAATTCCATAATACCATGTAAGAAGTACCTCTTTACCTGATGACTTTTCATCATTAACAAGTCTTACATAAGGAGTTGATATAACAACCTGTTCTCTGTATGTACCAGGAGCAATATGTACAGTAACTCCATTCTTTTCATCCGGAGCTGGTGTCATTGCCGATATTGCTGATACTGCCTCTTTTACTGTATTAAAATTAATATTTCCTTTTTCTTCATATCCAACATATATATCAGATACTCTTTCAATCTGCTCTTTATCCTTAGTAGATACCATTAAAATATCTTTAGTCACATCAGCATCATTTACTACTATATGTGTTGTTGTTCTATACCCATCAGCAACAGCTTCGATTGAATATGAACCATTTCTTAACATAACTTCATATCCATCTGTCGTTACTTTTCCTGTATATACATAATTATCATCTACATTCGTAAACTTAACAGATGTAACAGCTGTATTACCATCAAGTCCTGCAAACTTTCCTGCTACCTTATATAACCTTCTGGCAGAAACTTCAATATCTCTGGAATAGCTTACCTGACTTATTATCTCGCCTCCGCTTAAAACTTCATAATCATTAACTCCGATAAGTTCAACTGTATACTTGACATCAGGTTCAAGTGTAGCTGTAAATGCCTTTTCAGAATCAAGCTTAAGAATCACATCATCTGCTAATGAAGATGAATCAGCCACGAGTCTGACTGATAAATTAGATGTATCGTAATCAGCAGCAAAACCTGTAACCTTTCCTGTGTATGTATACACTTTCTTCTCTTCTATGCTTAATGTAACTCCAGACTTTCCTGTAAGAGCTTCATCTACTGTTGTCGAAATATTCTTTGTAGCATTCGAAAATCCATATCCTGCTACTCCTGATAATACTGCTGTATAATTACAGCCTGCTGCAAGTGTAGCTGTAAATGTATTCCCCTTTATATCTGCATCATATGTAATACCATTAGCCTCATCCTTAAACATAACCTTATAGCCGCTTAGCTGTGCGCCATCTATTGTTCCACTTACTGCAACTCCAGGTATCCTGACAATTCTGTTATATATAGGTTTTCCTGCTGCTGCATCTGTATATACCTTATATGATCCACTATACTTAGCCACAAATTCATATTTAGTACCCTTGTTAGTAAAGCTGGCTTTTTCTACCTGTTCATTATCTTCACCAAGATATTTAAAAACAAGTGTTCCTGTAGCAGCATTGCTTGATGCCATGTATACAACTATCTTATCTCCTGCTATTACATTGTTAATGGTAACATTTCTTCTTGTCTCTCCTCCTGTACCATTACAGTAATACATACCACCCGCTGTATATCCATCATCATATGCTGTTGTTGCTAAAGCATTGGTTCCATAGTTTTTGCTTGATGTTGAGAACAATCTGTCATTGGCTATATGATTGATAGTAAGATCACCAAATGTTGTCTCTCCAGCAACAAATTTTCCAGCCTGGGATACATTGGCACAACTATCCCAGTCAGAAGCAGTGATATTATTATTATATTTACTAGTATCTGCTTCCTGTACTGCACCCATATCCCATACGTCAATCTTTCTTTTTGACGCATCTGATCCTGCTGCAAATGCAGCCACATCTATGCTTGTAATAAGCATAAGAACTGCACATAAAAGACTGCTAAGACGTCTTTTAGTTATTCTGCGCATATTGACCTCCCTTTCTACCATTAAAAGGCATCACTATATTATATATTTGCATGAATATCAATAATTTTTATTTCAAAAACTATTTAATATTCATAATGCAATTGTATAGTATGAACCAATGTCAAGGTCAATATTTTTAATGTATTTAACAAAGAATTGTTTTTATATACGTACACGTCACATTATAAAACTGCTGCCATTAATCTTCCCAAGGACGAATCCTGTAAGCAGCCCCTATCTCATCACATAGCTTCTGGCACTCTGCCTCTTCCTCGTGAGATATGGTTGTGTCAACTGTTGTAAGAACAACATTAGGGATATACCTGGTACATTCCTTTGCGAAGCTTATCATTTCATCAAATGATTTTTCGCCGAACTTACTTCTTACAAGTGCATTGTATTCATCTTTGTGTGGATTGTTAAGACTGATTGATATTGTGTCAATCAAGCCTTCCATCTCTGGCACAATGTCTCTGCCATTAACAAGATTTCCAACTCCGTTAGTATTGATTCTTGTCTTTTTGCCATATGTTTTCTTAACATACTCAGCAACCTTGATAAGAACATTGAATCTTTCTGTCGGTTCTCCGAATCCGCAGAATACGACTTCTTCGTACTCATCCATATTGAACTTCTCAAATTCAGCAATAACCTCATCATATGATGGTTCTCTCTCAAGCCAGAGTCTGCCTGACTCTCCGATTCTGTCCATTGTCTGTCTTAAACAGAAAGTACATGAATATGGACATTTGTTAGTTAAATTAACATATAAATTATTATGAACCTTATATAATATCTCCATTGTAATTCTTCTCCTTTTTACTTCAACGTAGTCAGCAGTTCCTCAAACGGCACACCGTCTGTCAGAGGAATATCCATCTCTATAGCCTTGAGTATGCATTTTTTTATAAATGTAGATGCTTTTCTTACTGACTCATGGAAATTCACACCATTTACAGCATCTGCAGCTATTATAGATGCAAATATATCTCCTGTTCCGGAACGCTGTGTTCCAACCTTCATAGTCTTAATAAGATAGTCTTCTCTGTTCTTTTCGTAACAGTAATTACCAATATAATGGCCCCGCTGGATTCCTGTAATAACAATCTTAGATGGTCCCATTGCAACAAGCTTCATCGCAATTTTTTTAAGCTCATCATTGGAATAATCCGGTCTGTATGGCTCGTCAGTTATAATACATGCTTCTGTGAGGTTCGGAGTAAGAATATCTGCATATTTTACAAGCTTCTTCATCTCCTGGCATGTCTCATCAGTATATGTCGGATACAGATTTCCGTAATCACCCATAACCGGGTCGATAACAACAATATTATCTTCGGTCTTGAAATTCTTGAAAAATTCTTCAACAATTGCAATCTGATTATGTGAACCTAAGAACCCTGTTACAATTCCATCAAATTTAAGGTTTAACTTCTTCCACTCTGCCATATAAGGCGGCATATTCTCTGTGAAATCTTTAAAATAAAAGCTGTCAAAACCTGTATGATTAGAAAATATCGATGTAGGCATTGGACAGCACTGAATCTTCATTGCTGATATAACAGGCAGCTCAACTGCAATAGAACATCTTCCAAAACCAGAATAATCATTAATTGCTGCTATTTTCTTCTGGTTATTATGAGACACATTTTTATCCGGCATATTGTCTCTCCTTTCGTCTGAATGTTACATAAAATCTTTACCCCTTAATATACAAAAAACTGGCATATGATAACATAGCCAGTTTATGTAATATTTATATGGTCAGATTAAGCATTTCCTTCGACTTAAATTCTTTATCGAATACAATGCTTTCCAGCCTGTTTACCACAAGCCTTAATTCTTCCTGGACTTCTTTGGTAACGGTGAATGAATACAGCCTGTTAAGCTGTGCTGTAACAATATACTGGAGTGTATATACCGTTGAGCCCGAAAGTGTAATTCCATCATATACATTTACAGCACAATTCTTACAGCATAGTCCGTTTCTTGAATATGAATATACATACAGATTATCTTCTCTTCCGCATTCATGACATGTGAAGAAATCCGGACATTCACCGTTGACTGCAATCATTCTTATCTCGTATATGAATCTTATAAGTTCATGGCTTACAGCACCTCTGCCCAATGCCTTAAGAGTGATATAAAGCAGATTAATCGTTTCTGATGCATCAAGATTCTCCCTGCCATAATAATCTGCAATCTCAGCAAAATAGCAGGCGTAGCACACGGCATTAAGGTCATTTACCACATTTTCAAAGTACTCCTTAGCCGATGCTTTATACATCGTATATGATTCGCGTCCACGGTACACCTCAAATGTTCCGAATATAAAGCTTCTCGTAACACCAATCAATGCGCTGTTAGGCTTTCTCGCACCTTTCGCAAATACAGTTATCTTGCCATACTCCTTAGTCAGTATAACCAGTCTTCTGTCATATTCCCCGACAGGCATGGCGGAAAGTATCATGCCTGTAACAGTAGTAACCTCCGCCATCGCACCCTCCTGTCATGTATATTATTTGTCCTTCTTCTTGTCATATCCGAAGTTCTTAAGAAGAATATCACTGTCGCGCCATTCCTTCTTAACTTTTACCCATAGCTTAAGATTAACCTTCATGTCAAGCTGCTTCTCAATCTCATATCTTGCATTAGTTCCGATTTTCTTAAGCATTTCGCCGCCCTTGCCGATAATAATTCCTTTGTGGGAATCTCTTTCGCATATGATAGTAGCGTCGATATCTGTTATAGGACCTCTTGCATTTCTTCTTTCCTTGAAGCTGTCAATAACAACCGCGATTCCGTGTGGAATCTCGTCATTTAATGCATGAAGTGCCTTCTCTCTTATAAGCTCTGCAACAATCTGCTTCATTGGCTGGTCTGTTACTGTATCTTCATCATAGTACATCGGACCATAATCAAGATGTGAGAATATAACATCAAGCAGGTCGTCAACATTATTGCCGTTTCTTGCGCACACAGGAACAATATCAACGAAATCAAGTTCCTTTCTGTAGCAGTCAATAACCGGTAGAATCTCCTCTTTCTTAATTGTGTCAGTCTTATTGATAACAAGAACTATAGGAGTCTTACACTCTTTAAGCTTCTCAACGATATGCTCCTCGGCAGCTCCAAGATGTGTTGTAGGCTCAACAAGCCAGCATATAAGGTCAACCTCACTGATTGTCTTCTCTGCCGCACCAACCATGTATTCACCAAGCTTGTTCTTAGCCTTGTGGATACCCGGAGTATCAACGAAAACAATCTGTCCTCGCTCATCAGTGTATACAGTCTGTATTCTGTTTCTTGTAGTCTGAGGCTTGTTAGAAGTAATCGCAATCTTCTGTCCGATTATCTGATTCATAAGTGTTGACTTACCAACATTAGGTCTTCCTATAAATGTTACAAAGCCTGTCTTAGTTCTTGTGTTCTCTGCCTTAGCACCCCCGGTAATTCCACTGGCTGCAAGCATCTCATCTAAATTCATACATTCTTCCTTTCTATTATCCCTGCACCTTGATAAGTGGCTGTATCTTATCAAAAAGCTCACTCTCTTTATTGATTTCCTTGCTGCTTCCCACAACGCAGAAATAATTCTCATCCATTGCACATCTTACAAGTGGAGCAAGCTCTCTTATTCTTTCTACATTACAGTCAAGAACCTGACCTCTTTCTTTCTTGAGTGATTCATAATCTGTGTTACAGATGTATGCACCAAATGATCTTGTTCCCTTTGCTGCCGGATTCATAGGTGTATCTATATCACCGATTGTTCCTATTATGAACTTGACCATATCCCTGTCGCTTACATCAAAATGTTCAAGATAGTCTGCTGCATTTTCATATATATCGTTAGTCTTTCTTAAGTTAGGGTCTCTGTAAGAAACCATATACATGTCACCGTTTCTGTAAGAACCGCTCATGCAGCCGTATGCGCCGCCTTTAACTCTTACATTAATCCAGAGATAATCATACGAGAATATAACCTTAAGCACTCTTAATGCTCCTGTGTATTCATATCCTCCATCCCTGAAATTGCCACATCTTGCAACATACTGAACCTGTGAAGCTGAAGTATATCCTGTCTTGACATTTGCAGGTGTGTACTTTCTTTCGCATGCTGGCATGTCCGATTTTTTCAATTCTTCCGCATACTTTCCGAAGGCAGGTGCAAATGCATCATATCCTTTATCATCAGCAGTAAAGCTGACAATAATATTCTCTTTGTGGAATATATAATCGACAAGTTTGCTTAACTTATCTGAGATATCTTCCTTAAGCTCATCAAACTGTGAGTCAAGCTTCTGTATAAGCTCATAGAACCCATATCCTCTCATCTCGTTAGAATAATATGCATTTCTTGAGAACTGTGCCATACCTGCAAGCATTGCTGTTGAATGTCCTGCACTTGTCATTGTGCTTTCCATTCTTGACTTAAGCTTCGCAATTATCTCTTTAAGTCTCTTATAATCTGAGAACTTTGTCTTATATATAATTTCATTCATCATATCAAGGACGAACTGGATATTGTCATAGAGAACCTTACCCTTAACCTCATACATGATAGTACATTTGTCAAAATCCTTATTATCTGTGTATATGGCAGCATCAGTTGAGATTCCACCACAGTTAATATTGATTTCATTAGTCAGCTCTGTATATGTGTACTTTTCAGTATCCATAAGTCCAAGAACCGAGCTTAAAAGTCCGATATATGGAAGCAGTTCATCAGGCACATTCTTACAGTCGTAGCACATCATTATATATGCAATTCCATTAGTGAACATATTGTGGTGGATTACATCAACACCACCAATCTTCTTAGGGTCAATATATAACTTAGCCGGCTCTCTTGTGATATCCTTTAACTCAAGCTGTGGAATCTTCTCAAGATCCTTCTGGCTTGAAGGTGTATCCTGATATTCCTTTAATGCCTTTGTCTGCTTAACAAGCTCTTCCAGTTCTTCCTTGGAAAGTGTTGCCTTATACTTTGCAAGCTGCTCTGCTTCCTTTGCTTCCTTCTCCTCTGCAAGTCCATGCTTTGGAACAAGGCTTAACACTACCTCATGATTATTATTAATAATATTGTCTTCAATGAATTTCTCAAAGAAGCCGTTCTCTGAATTCTTCTTGATTATTTCAAATGTCTCACCTGCCTCAACATGAACAAATGGCTTGTTCTCATCATAAAGCCAGCTGTCCATCATTGTGAGATAATACATAAGTCCCTTTGGATATGGTCCAAAATCAGCTTCTCTGTATTTGAATTCGTAATAGTTGATTCCTGCCTTAACCATTCTCTTGCTAAGACCGTTCTTAACAATATCAGAAAGCGTGTCTTCAACAACACTCACAAATCTGTCTCTGTCACTTTCATTCGCATTCTTAGTAATAATTGAATACACCGGCTGATACACAGAAGTCTCTAACACACTATACACATCTGTTCCAATTCCGGCATCAATAAGTGCCTGCTTAAGCGGAGCACCCGGTGCCATGATAAGTGCATAATCAAGAATCTGTAATGCAAGATAGCTTACTGGGTCTGTTGATGTTCCGATAACAACATTGTAAGAAAGATAAGTGTTATCCTCCTCTGGCTCATCATCAGTAATTGCATACTCTCTTGTCTCATACTTAGGTGCGTCAAATGCTTTCTGGAAAGTTACCTCGGCATCTATATTGACATCATTCTTATCAAAAGCTGAGAGGTATTCGTTATTAAGATATTCAAGCCTCTCATCAACATCAATATCTCCGTACAGATAGATATAACTGTTCACAGGATGATAATATTCCTTGTGATACTTAATGAAATCTTCATACTTAAGCTGTGGTATAGCCTCAGGGTCACCACCGGATTCATTCTTGTATTCAGAATCAGGGAAGAGTGATACAAATGTATATCTTGAAAGCACATCATCTGCTGAAGAATACACACCCTTCATCTCATTAAATACAACTCCGTTATAAGCAAGCTCTCCATCTACATCTTCAAGCTCATAATGCCAGCCTTCCTGCTTGAATATCTCCTCATGCTCATACATTGCAGGATAGAATACCGCATCCATATAGACATCCATAATATTCTTGAAATCTGCCATATTGCAGCTTGCAACAGGATATACTGTCTTATCCGGATAAGTCATTGCATTAAGAAATGTGTTAAGAGAACCCTTGCATAATTCTACAAATGGGTCTTTAACCGGATATTTTCTTGAACCACACAAGGTAGAATGTTCAATTATATGCTGCATTCCCGTGTCATTATCCGGTGGTGTCTTAAAACCTATAGAAAATACCTTGTTATCATCATCATTAGAAATAATTGCAACTCTCGCACCTGATTTCTTATGCTTTAATAAAAGTCCTACGGAATTAAGGTCATTAAGCTTTTCAATGTTCACAAGCTCATATGCACCGTAATCTTTATTAAGTTCGTTATATCTTGTCTCTAAATTCATATTACTGCTTTAATCTCCAATCTTTACAATAAGGAATTATACATATAAATATAATACCCCACAATGTAGGATTTTACCACATTGTGGGGTGAGTGTAAACTTACATTACATATGTAAGCTATAGTATTTATTTGCCGAAAAGACCTTTCTTCTTACCGTGTCTTTCATTGCCTGTAAGCGCCTTTTCATATGCCATAAGTGCGTCCTTCTGCTCCTGATTAAGCTTTGTAGGAATATCAACTATTAAAGTGATATAATGATCGCCTCTCTGTGCTGCATTTCTTACACTTGGCATACCTTTGCCTTTAAGTCTTACTCTTGTACCTGATGCTGTTCCCGGCTTAACTTCGTACAATACTTCTCCATCAACAGTCTTAACCTTGATTTCACCGCCAAGTACCGCTGTTGGATAGCTTATTACAACATTAGAGAATATATTGTATCCGTCTCTTTCAAATTCTGTGCTTGCTGAGATAATAACAGCAACTAAGAGATCACCTCTTGGTCCGCCATTAACTCCCGGCTCACCTTTGCCCTGTATACGTACGCACTGGCCATTATCGATACCAGCTGGGATATTGACTTCAATAGTCTTCTTGCTGCTTATATAGCCTGTTCCGTAACAATCCGGACACTTCTCCTTAATTATCTTACCAGTTCCATGACAGTCAGGACATGGCTGCTGGCTTCTTACCATTCCAAGGAATGACTGCTGTGTGAAAGTTACCTGTCCACGGCCACCACATTTGCTACAGGTCTCTGGTGATGTACCAGGCTTAGCTCCTGTACCGTGACAGCTTGAGCACTCATCCTTTAATGTAACATCTATCTTCTTGGTTGTTCCCCTTACTGACTCGTCAAATGTAATTCTTACATTAACTCTTACATCAGCACCTCTTCTTGGTCCATTGCTGTTTCGTCTGCTTCCGCCGCCTCCGAACATACCGCCAAAGAGATCTCCGAAAATATCTCCCATGTCACCAAAATCGAAATCGAAGCCACCTGCTCCAGCTCCACCTGCTCCGCCTTCAAATGCGGCATGGCCAAACTGGTCATACTGTCTTCTCTTTTCAGCATCGCTTAACACCGCATAAGCTTCAGAAGCCTCTTTGAATTTTATTTCAGCTTCTTTATCCCCTGGATTCATATCAGGATGATATTTCTTTGCAAGTTGTCTGTATGCTTTCTTAATAGCAGCGTCATCGGCATCCTTAGGCACGCCAAGGACTTCATAATAATCTCTCTTATCTGCCATGATTGCTTCCTCTTTCTTATTTAATCAACAGAAACTGCACGGAGTTTACACCCCATGCAGTCCTTATTCCAGTCAGTTATTGCTGACAATTAAACCTCTTTGTAATCTCCGTCAACTACATCATCACCGTATGGAGCTGAACCATTAGAAGCACCAGCACCCATATCAGGACCTGCACCTGCTCCCATGTCTGGGCCTGCACCACCAGCAGCCTGCTGTGACTCATATAACTTAGCGAAAAGCTTCTGAGCACTTTCCATAAGTTTTTCCTTGGCAGCCTTGATTTCATCAACCTGTGCATCTGTCATGTTTTCTGGGTCAGAACCATCAACAAGTGCCTTTAATGCGTTAAGGTCAGTCTCAACTGCAGCCTTGTCAGAAGCATCAAGCTTGTCGCCTGCCTCATCCATAGCCTTCTGTGTCTGGAATACCATTGAATCAGCTTCGTTACGTGCATCAATAGCATCCTTACGCTTCTTATCCTGAGCCTCGAACTCAGCAGCTTCCTTAACTGCCTTATCGATATCTTCATCAGACATGTTAGAACCAGCAGTAATTGTGATGTGCTGTTCCTTACCTGTTCCAAGGTCCTTAGCAGATACATTTACAATACCATTGGCATCGATATCAAATGTAACTTCAATCTGTGGAACACCTCTTCTTGCTGGAGGGATACCATCAAGTCTGAACTGTCCAAGTGACTTGTTATCTCTGGCAAACTGTCTTTCACCCTGTACAACGTTGATATCAACGGCTGTCTGGTTATCAGCAGCTGTAGAGAAAATCTGGCTCTTCTTTGTAGGAATAGTTGTATTTCTCTCAATAAGTCTTGTAGCAATACCACCCATTGTCTCGATTGAAAGTGAAAGTGGTGTTACATCAAGAAGAAGGATATCACCAGCACCTGCATCACCAGCTAACTTACCACCCTGGATAGAAGCACCGATAGCTACACACTCATCTGGGTTAAGAGTCTTGCTTGGCTCATGTCCTGTTAATGACTTAACCTTATCCTGTACAGCAGGGATTCTTGTAGAACCACCAACTAATAATACCTTTGAAAGCTCTGAAGCTGTAAGACCTGCATCTGAAAGTGCGTTCTTAACTGGCTCAGCTGTCTTTTCTACTAAGTCGTGTGTAAGTTCATCGAACTTAGCTCTTGTAAGTGTCATATCAAAATGCTTTGGACCTTCTGCTGTTGCTGTGATGTATGGAAGGTTGATGTTAGTCTGCATAGCACTTGATAATTCCTTCTTAGCCTGCTCAGCAGCAACCTTTAATCTCTGAAGTGCCATTGTATCTGTAGAAAGATCTACGCCTTCCTTAGCCTTGAAGTCATCTAACATATACTGTGTAATAGCATTATCAAAATCATCACCACCAAGTCTGTTGTTACCAGCAGTAGCAAGAACTTCGATTACACCATCACCGATTTCAATGATAGATACATCGAATGTACCACCACCAAGGTCATATACCATAATCTTCTGCTCGTGTTCATTATCAAGACCATAAGCTAAAGCAGCAGCTGTAGGCTCGTTGATAATTCTCTTAACATCAAGACCTGCAATCTTACCAGCATCCTTAGTTGCCTGTCTCTGTGCATCATTGAAGTAAGCTGGAACTGTGATAACAGCTTCTGAAACTGTCTCACCAAGATAGCTCTCAGCATCAGCCTTTAACTTCTGAAGAATCATAGCTGATATTTCCTGTGGTGTGTACTTCTTACCATCAATATCAACCTTGTAATCTGTACCCATATGTCTCTTGATTGAAGAAATTGTCTTATCAGCATTAGTAACTGCCTGACGCTTAGCAGGATCACCTACCAATCTTTCTCCGTTCTTTGTAAATGCAACTATTGATGGAGTAGTTCTGATACCTTCTGTGTTAGTAATAACAACTGGCTTACCACCTTCCATAACAGCTACGCATGAATTAGTTGTACCTAAATCTATACCAATAATCTTGCTCATAATTATCTTCCTTTCTATGTCTTATATAGACATACTGTTTAATAATATCAATTCTATTTGTTACAAGTGTGTGTATTGTTCTGATAAGCCCTAAGCCTGTAAACGAATTCTTTCTATATCACAACTACCCACATACTTTACTTCTGGTAAAAGCTCATACCATTATACATCAACTAAATATTCTGATGTATTAGTTAGCAACCTTTACCATACTGTGGCGGATAACCACATCTCTATATGTGTAACCCTTCTCGAACTCTTCAACGATAATATTCTCGCCCTGAGAGTCATCTTCCACGTGCATAACTGCATTATGAAATTCAGGATTAAACTCTGAACCAACTGCCTCGATTGGCTTAACCTGTAAGTCTTCAAGCATCTTAATTGTCTGCTTGTAAACCATATCCATACCTTTGGCAAATGGTGTTTGTAACTCTTCCTCTGTCACTGACTTAAAGCCGCGTTCAAAATTATCTACTATCGGAAGAAGTTTCTTTACTACATCCGAAGCTCCCATCTCGAACATTGCTGACTTTTCTTTGTCAGTACGCTTTCTGTAGTTGTCAAACTCAGCCATCTGACGCTTCAAACGATCTTGTAAATCCTCAATCACAGCGTCCTTCTGGTCCTTTTTATTATTTATATCAACTGTTTCCTCCGCTCCTTGCGCATCACTTGCGTTGTCAGATTTCTCTGCCTTCACATCTGCGTCAGACGAGCCCTGAGCTTCTACAGTATCAGCGTCTTTATCTGTATCTGATGTAACATCTGTATCATTAATATTAACATCTGCTTCATCAACATTATTAATGTTATTATCTTTCTTAGACACCTTATCTCCTCACCTTTCTATGATTTCTTGAATACATCATCCAACTGCGTCCTCATATTCTTCAAGGTTTCCACAACCTTTTCATAATCCATACGCTTTGGACCAATAATACCAATT
>ERZ772875.2233-NODE-2233-length-14755-cov-2.996395_pt1 | contig 14755 bp, 16 predicted proteins | sample MGYA00580585_ERZ772875 | MGnify/ENA primary metagenome ERZ772875 (study PRJEB29015, sample SAMEA2737736) | human gut metagenome | biome: human gut; feature: human-associated habitat; material: faeces | place: China | collected 2012 ... | reverse complement strand
AGTGGAGCAAAAAGACGGCTGAGACTCGCAGACGCAATTGTGCGGTGTTGCCCTAAAGCTTTTTGGAACCACCAGCCGAGCTGGTGGTTTTTTTAACCAGAAAAACCGAACCCATCTTCCGCCGGGAAACGGGTTCGGTTGATGCCATATGGGAATCCATTCAACACCGCACGACGCCGCCGTCGAGATTGATGGCTTCGCCACTGATGTTCCGCGCACCGTCAGAGGCGAGGAACAGCGCCAGTGCAGCGACATCTTCGGGCTGCTGGAAACGGCACAGCGGAATTACGGAGGTCTGCTCGCGGGTGATCGCCTCCAGTGTCTTCCCGCTTTCAGCGGCCAGACGCTGGAGAACATCGCGGAACATCTCCGTCTCCACCGAGCCGGGGCAGATGGCGTTTACGGTAATGTCGTGTCTGCCCAGCTCTACCGCAAGGCTCCGGGTAAACCCGATCACAGCGGCTTTTGACGCCGAGTAAGCGGAGAGGTTCGGAAATGCGCTTCTTCCGGCGATGGACGAGATGTTGATGATTCGCCCAGGCAGACCGCATTCGACCAGGCGACGCACGACGTGGCGCGTGCAGAGGAAAACGCCCGTGGCGTTCACGGCAAATTCCTGGTTCCAATGGGCAAGGGTGTCCGTCTGGATGGGGGACGCAGAGGAAATACCGGCGTTGTTCACAAGCACGCGGATCGGCGCCCCGACGGCTTCCTCCGCGGCGGCAAACGTTCGCTCAACCTCGGCTTCCACGGACACGTCGCAGGAGAAGGGGATAAAGCGTGCGCCGTATTCCGCGCCCCATTCAGGCCGCCGCCGGCTCAAGCCCACCACAGTGTAGGATGCTTCCAGAAACGCTTCGGCGATGGCGCGTCCGCTTCCCTGAGAGGCTCCGGTGACGATGACGGTTTTGTCGTTCATGTGTAAACCTCCTACAGATACTTTAATTCCCCGGTAAGGGCGCGGATCAGCGCAGCATGCTCGGGGTATTTTTCTATCATGACAACCCCATCTGCATTTTCATAGTCCTCGGGGACAAAGGCGGGACTCATTGTGGTGGAGAAAAGGGCATATTCACCGCCCGGGAGAAGTCGGGAACCCTGCCATGAGCCGCCCGGGATCACAAGCTGGGGCAGCTGCCCCGCGGCGATGTCGTTGCCGAGGACATGCACAGTCGCCTTTCCGGAGGCGTCTATCTCAAGCAGCTCCAGCGGGTCGCCCATATAGAAATGATAGACTTCGTCGGTTTCCATTCTGTGCAGGTGGGAAAAAGCGTTTTGCGTCATGAGAAAATAGATGGCGCTGCCGCAGCTGCGCCCATTTACGGACGTTTTGCACCGGTATGTCTCGCGGTACATGCCGCCCTCCCGTTCAAGCGGGTGCAGATCCAGCAGCGAGACAAGTTCGTCCACGGTCGGCCTTTGCATTGTAGAAACACCTCCATGTAAATGTCAGACAAGTTTGCGTAAGCTGATGATATCATAAAATTCGTTGGTTTTCAACATAAAAAAATAATTACAGAAAACCCGTCTTGACAAAATAGCCTAACGGTGCTATCTTAAACGTGCAAGTTGTCAGACAATTTAGATAAGTGTCCGACACAGAAAGAGGTGGGGTAAGCAAATGGCGAAGGGGAAAGCGAGCAACGAGGTTTACGAGGTCATTTCTTCAAAAATCAGAACCGGCGAATGGGCGCCGGGCTATAAGCTTCCCAGCGAACCCACGCTTGCAGAGGAGTTCGGGGTCAGCCGAGCCACGGTGCGGGAGGCGCTGCAGGAGCTGATTTCCCGGGGCAGGATAAAGCGTGAGCAGGGCAGAGGCACGTATGTCCTCCATGCTACCATCGATTACGGCATGGACGACCTCATGAGCATCACGCGCTTGCTGGAGATGCACGGAGCCGTCGCCTCCACCAAGGATGTGGAAATCGTGATCGGTTCCGCCAGCGCCGAGGACGCGGAAAGCCTCAACATCTCGGAGCTGGAGCCGGTATATACCATTAACCGTACGCGCTGCGCCGACGGCGTGCCGGTGGTATACGATTCGGTGGTAATCCCATGCCGCTATCTGCCCACCCCCAACAGGGAGGATCTTGAGGGGTCGCTGTTTGAAATTCTCGACAAATCCGGCGTGCATATCACCCAGGGGGCAGGCAGGGTCAGCATTCAGACCGCAACCGACAAGGTGAGCGAAAAAATGTCGCTTAACAAGCAGCAGCCGCTGCTGTGCATGTTCAACGTCCTTTATGACCAGAACGGAATGCCCGTGATGGTCGCACGGGATTATTACACGAACAGAATCCAGTTCCCGATCAGAAGAACGAGAAAGGACTACATCTAACCAGCAGTGCAATGAGTCGGAGAACCGGCTTGCAAATAAAAATACAACCAGGAGGAAAAACATGAAAAAAATTATTGCATTGGTACTCAGCGTGGTAATGGTGCTTGCACTGGCTGCCTGCGGCGGTCAGAAGGCGGCCAATACGCCCGCTGCCGGCACGGAAAACAATGCGGAAGCCGCTGCCATCAAGGTCGCGCTGCTTCTTTCGGGTTCCCGGGGCGACGGCGCTTACCTCGACTATGTCTGCGCAGGTGCGGACAAAGCGGCGGCGGAGCTGCCCATTGAGCTGAAGGTGCTGGAAATCGCGGACGCGGCTGACTACGAGAGCAACCTTGTTGCCATGGCGGATGCCGGTTACGATGTCATCATCGGCGGCTCCACATGGTTTGCCGAACCCATCACCACACATGCAGCAGAGTATCCCAACGTGAAATTTATCGAGCTTGACGGCGTTGCCGAGGGCGAGAATGTTGTCTCCGTCAATTTCTCCTTCAAGGACGGCGGTTACCTCGCCGGTGTCGCAGCGGCCATGCTCTCCGCCAAGACGGATATCCCCGGCATTGACGGCGCAAAGGTCATCGGCTATGTCGGCGGCATCGACGTTCCCACCCTCCAGTGGATCGAGGCGGGCTACAAGGCCGGCGCGGCGTCCGTTGATCCTGATATTCAGGTCCTGTCTGCCTATGTCGGTTCCTTCTCCGACCCCACCACGGCAAAGGAGCTGGCCATTGCCCAGATCGATGCCGGTGCGAACGTCATCATTGCCTCCGCCGGCGGCAGCGGCCTCGGCGTGCTGGAAGCGGCCAGCGAAGCGGGCGTGTACTGCATCGGCTTCGACCAGTACGAGACCGGCAACTATGCCTCTTCCTTCTTCACCACCGTTGAGCGGGGCATCGATTCCATTACCTATGACGTGATCAAGTCCATCACCGACGGCGATTGGGTCGGCGGTCAGGAGATCGTTTGCTCCGTTGAAAACGGCTATTGCCGCCTGTCCGACATGGAGAACTTCAAGTCCGTCGTGGGCGAGGCATTCCCCCAGGACATTCCCGACCGTATCGACGAGGTCATCAGCCAGATGAAGAGCGGCGAGATCGTCATGAAGGACGAATAATTTAAGAAAAAAACAACACGGATGGCAGAGCAGCTGCCCATGGTACGGATGAGCTTGCTCATCGGGCAGCGCTCTGCCATTGCTATAAGCAAATATAAGCACAATTCCGGCATATTGACAGGAAAGGAGCGGCAAACGGCGGGACGGGACATGGAAAAAGAAAATGTGATTCTGGAGCTTCGCGGGATAAAGAAATCCTTTGGGGAAGTTCATGCGTTAAAAAACGCCAATTTCTCGCTGAGGAAAGGAGAAATCCACTCCATCATCGGCGAAAACGGTGCGGGAAAATCCACATTGATGAAAATCATCGGCGGTGTGTACACGGCCGATGAGGGGACGATCGAATACGACGGAGAAACCTACCGGAACCTGACGTCAAAGCAGGCGATCGACATTGGCATCGGCATTGTCCATCAGGAGTTCATGCTTGTGCGGGAGCTGTCCGTTATCGAAAACATCATCCTCGGTAAGGAACCGAAAAAGAGCCTGAGCCGGATCGATTTTTCAAAGGCGGCGGAGCTTTTGAATACCTATATCGACGATTACGGTTTTGACATCCGTTTGAATAAAAAGGTGCGGGACATTCCGGTGGGCGAAGCACAGCGCGTGGAGATCGTGAAGACGCTCTACCGCGGTGCACGGGTCATGATACTCGACGAGCCGACGGCCGTTTTGACACCTCAGGAGACAAAGCTGCTTTTCAACGTTATCCGCAGATTGCAGGCAGCCGGAACGAGCATCATTTTTATCTCCCATAAGCTCAACGAGGTTATGGAGATCAGCGACCGGATTACGATCATGCGCGCTGGTGAAACGGTTGCCACCGTGGAAAAGCAGGAGACGGACAAGAATAAGCTTGCCGCGCTCATGCTTGGACGCGCCGCGTTCGTCGGCTCGAAGCACGTGGAGCGGGAGGTCGGCGATGACGTCGCGCTGCGGGTAGAGGGGATATACGCCCCCGGCGACAGAGAGCTGTCGAAGATACGCAATATGTCGTTCTCAGTGAAAAAGGGCGAGATTCTTGGCATTGCCGGTGTCGACGGCAACGGCCAGACGGAGCTTGCGGAAGCGCTCATTGGCCTGCGGAAGCTGGATGCGGGAGAAATATACCTCAACGGCGAAAAAATCAGTGCGCTGGACGTAAAGCAGCACAGAGCAAAGCACATCGGCTATATCCCCGAGGACAGAAACACCCGGGGACTCTGGCAGGAGCGGACGATACGGGAAAATCTAGCGGCGCTGCCTCTTCATCAGAAGCAGATGGCGAAGTTCGGTATCATTGACCGCAAGGCGGTGACGGCATACGGCGAGACCGCAGCGGAACGGTTTGATATCCGTCCCCGGGGCATTGAGCATATATGCCGGGGGCTGTCCGGCGGCAACGCACAGAAGGTCGTCGTTGCCAGAGAAATGTCCCAGCCGCTTGCGCTCTTGATCGCGTCCCAGCCGACGCGGGGCGTGGACATCGGGTCAATTGAGTCCATCCATGCCATGATCCGCAAGGCGGCTGACGAGGGAACGTCGGTCGTGCTGATCTCCACCGAGCTGGAGGAAATTCTCTCGCTCTCCGACCGCGTGGTCGTCCTTTACGAGGGACAGATCGCAGGAGAGGTAGATGCGGGGAACACCAGCGAGGAAGAGCTGGGCTTGCTCATGACCGGCGGCAGCAGGGCAAAGGGGGACGCGCAATGAGAAAATGGAAACTCAATAAAATAACCGGTCCTCTCTTCAGCATCGTGCTTGTGCTGCTGATTGGCGTTGTCATCATGCTGGTGGTGGGCTATGATCCCATCTACGCCTACGGCCAGCTGATTCGCGGCGGCTTCGGCACAAAGCTTAATTTCGGTACGACCCTGGAAAAGATAACGCCGGTTATGCTCAGCGGGCTTGCCTTCGTGATCGGCATGAAGGGCGATTTCTTCAACATGGGCGTGGAGGGACAGATGACCCTTGCGGCCATCACGACGGCATGGCTTGGCGTCGAGCTTTTCGGCAAGATGCCCGCCGCGCTGGTGGTGATCATTTGCTTCGCGGCATCCATTGGTGTGGCAATGCTTTATGCGCTTATCCCGGCACTTTTGAAGGCATTTCTGAACGCCAATGAAATATGCACCACAATATTACTCAATTATGTTGCGACCCTGTTTTCCACATATTTGTGCCTGTATCCGCTGTATGGCGGTGCAGGCGTGCAGCAGACGGCAAAGCTGGATTCCAGCCTGCTGCTCAAATACATCCTTCCGCCGAGCCGCGCCAACGTGGGTATCTTCATTGCCTTTTTTGCGGTCATTGCGTTTGCGTTCTTCTTCAAACGCACCCGGGCAGGATTCTTCATTCAGGCCACGGGGGAGAACGCGGCCTACGCAGAGAGCATCGGCGTGAAAACCAAGCAGTCTGTGATTGCGGCAGTGGTCATGTCCGGCGCGGTAGCAGGTCTTGCGGGCGTCATAGAGGTGCTGGGTGTGCATGGGCGCTTTGTCAACGCGTTCGCGGGCAACATTCCGCTTTATGGCATGCTTGCCGCGCTGATTTCCAACGGAAGTTTCCTTAGCATGACGATTTACAGCACCCTGATCGGCGTGCTGCAAGCGGGTTCTCTCGGCATGGAGCGTTTTACCGGCCTGTCCGAGGAGCTGATCAACATCCTCATATCCATGTTTATACTTTTTGTCATGATGGATATGAAGCTTGGAAAGGGAAAAAAGAAGCAGAAGCCGGGCAAAGATAAGACGGAGGGGGGAGAAAAAACATGAGCTGGATATCGATTTTCAGTTGGGGGCTTGTGCAGACGACCCTCCGCGCCTCTACGCCCATCATCTTTGCGGCGCTGGCCGCCGTACTGACCCAGAATGCCGGTATCCTGAACGTGGGCATTGAGGGTGGCATGCTCATCAGCGCGCTGACGGCAGTGTGTGCCAATGCGGCTACGGGAAGCTGGGTTGTTGGCGTGCTGGCCTCCATCGCGGCGGCGGAGCTGTATTCGCTGGTGATCGCGGTTGCCCATCTGCGCTTCAAGGCAAACGTCTTTGCCGTCGGCTCCATCCTCAATATCATGGCAGCGTCGCTGACAGGCTTTATTCTGAACACGGCCTACGGTGTGTCCGGACGCCTGGTTCCGGATACTCTCGTCTCCGTCCCGAAGGTGCACTTCCCCCTCCCGGCTGGAAGCGCACTGAGCAACGCAGTGAACGATATGTCGGTTCTTGTGTACGTGGGTATCGTTTGTGTGCTTCTGCTGGGTTTCCTGCTGTACAAAACCGTCTGGGGACTGCGGGTCAGAAGCGCGGGACTGTACAGTGCGGCGGCGCTTACCTCCGGGTTTGACCCCGTCAGGAAAAAATTTGAGGCGATCATGATCTCCGGTATCCTTGTGGGTATCGGCGGAGCGTACATGTCCACGTCCTATGTCGAGATGTTCGTGGAGGGAATGATCAGCGGCCGGGGCTTCATGGGCATTGCCGCCATGTTCTTCGGCGCGGCAAATCCCTTTGTGTCCACCGTCGGCTGCCTCATCTTCGGGCTGGCGTATTCCGTCGGCGCGAAGCTGCAATATATGGGCATTCCGACGCAGTTTGTGCAGATCATTCCCTACCTCGTCACAGTCGTAATCTATTCCGTTTCCATGTATTCGTTTATCAGGAAAGCAAAAAAAGAAAAGAAGTCAACTGTTTTATAGAAGTGAAAGGAGCAGACCATGTCCAAAGAAAAAGTCATTCCCATTATTGATATTCCGTATGATTCCATCAATCCCCGCGTGATCGTTACTGGCGACCCCTATCGTGCCGAGAAGATTGCCACGTTGTGCGAGAATGTGACCGTCGTCAGCAAGACCCGAGAGTATTGGACATACAACGGAACCTACAAGGGTGTTCCCGTGACCATCGCCTCCAACGGCTGCGGCGCCGCCGGTGCGCTATTGTGCTTCGAGGGACTGATCCTCGGCGGCGCAAAGGTCATGATACGTGTCGGTACCGGCGGCTTCCTGGCCGACGGATACAAGGCAGGCGATATGCTGGTCATTACGGCCGCAGTGCGGGAGGAAAAGGTGATGGAGCAGGTCGTGCCGCTGTCCTACCCCGCCGTATCCAATATTGACGTTACCCTCAACCTCCAGAAGGCCGCAAAGGCGCGAGGTGTGGACGTCAAGACCGGTATGTGCGTCACCGGCGGTATCTTCTATCCCGAGCTGCTGCCCACGAATCTGCGCCTGTTCCAGAAGGCCGGTGTTCCGGGCTACGAGAATGAGATGTCGTCTCTGCTGGTCATCGCCGGACTTAAGGGCGTCAAGGCGGGCGGCATCATCGCAATGGATGGCCCGTGCTTCGAGTTCGTCGGCTATGAGAATTTTGACCATTACCCCGACGCAATCCAGACGGCAAAGGATCAACAGTTCGTCATCGCCCTGGATGCCCTTGTGGCAACTGAGATTTGAGGTGAGCCATTATGCGGACAATCGAATGGAATTTTGAGAAGAAATGTATCCAGGCCGTAGATCAGACCAAGATCCCCTATTCTTACGAGATCATGGATATCAACACCGTAGATGAGGCAATCGACGCCATTTACGCCCTTGCTGTCCGTGGCGCACCTGCCATCGGCACCTGCGGCGCGATGGCGCTCGCCCTCTATTGCAAGAATCTGCCTGAGCAGACCGCCGAAGCGTTTTACGCGGGACTAGACAGTGAGGCGGCCAGGATCGTTGCTACCCGCCCCACCGCGGTCAACCTCAAGTGGGCGGTGGAGAAGAGTGTCAGCGAGATCAAAGCGGCGGATTTTGACAATACCAAGGACATTTTCAATAAGCTTGTCAGCATTGCCAACGGCATTGCCGACAAGGAGGTAGAGAATGCAAAGCGCATCGGTGAGTTCGGTGCGACGCTGATCCCCGAAACGGGCGCCAATATCCATACCCACTGCTCCACAGGCCCCCTGTGTACCGTTGACTACGGCCTGGGCATGGGCGTTGTGTATACGGCGATGAAGCAGGGTAAGCCCGTACACGTCTATACAGATGAGACAAGACCCCGTATGCAAGGAACCAAGATCAACACCTTTGACCTCAAGCGCATGGGCGTGCCGTATACCCTCATCTGCGACGACACCTCCGCGCTGCTGATGAAGCTGGGCAAGATCGACATGGTGTTCATCTCCGCCGACCGCGTTGTGGGCAACGGCGATGTGGCGGCAAAGATCGGCGTCTACGGCATTGCCATCTGCGCCAAGGAGCATGGCATTCCGGTGTACTGCTTCGCGCCTACCTCGACCATCGACTATAACCTCAAGAGCGGCGACGACATCAAGCTTGAGCAGAGACCCGCTGACGAGGTGCTTAACATCTGCGGTACATACGTCGCGCCCCCGGATACCCCTGTGCTTAACTACGCATTTGACGTCACTCCGGCAAAATACTGGACGGCGATCATCACCGAAAAGGGTATTGCATACCCGCCCTTCAGCGAGTCGCTGCTCAAGTTTAAGGACTAAGTATGGAATACGGCAAAGATCTGCTTGCGGCGCTGGCGGTTATTCTCAATTGCCTGCCGAGCGCGATGCTCGCCCTCTCCATGGGGTTTTCCGTGCTTGCCACCGCAATCGGGTTTGCGGTGGGGGCGTTCGGGCTTGCGGCATCCGGGCAGGTCGCAGTGTTCTCGTTTCAGCCGGAGACACTGCTGCTCCTTTCGCGGCTTTCCGAGGACAGAAATGAGCGGCTGACCATTACGGTTTGCTCCTCCGCATTCGTGTTTCTCCTGGGCGTCACCGGTATTCTCGGACGCATTGTGACGTTCATCGGTGACGGAGCAATCTATTCGCTTCTCGCCGGTATGGGCGTCATGGTCTGCAAAGTCGCGGTGGATATGCTGGGCGATGACAAAAAGACGGGGCTGGCATCCATTGCCTCCGCCGTCGCCATGTACTGGCTGACCGCAGATCTGGTGTACACCGTCGCTGTGAGCTGCATTGTCTCCGTTGTGTTGTTCCGGTTCGTGTTCAAGGGCGGACATGCCGACGCGCCGACCCATGCCGCGCCCAAACTTCTCTTGCTCAGGCCGCGCTTTAATGTCAGAGTGGTCAAGGGGGTATTCTCCCTTGCCGCCATGCAGCTTGCGTCCATCATTGCGTACAGTACCGTTAACAATGATCTTGCCGGGATCAGCGGCGGGTTGGACAGCGTTTCCGCCATCCTCGGGGCTTCGGGGCTTGTAAGCGGGATGATGAGCGGCTCCCCCCTTGCGCCGATCATCAGTGCCACGGCAAGCGCGCCCCATCCGGTGCTGTCCGGCGTGATATTTATGTTGCTCATGGCGGCAATACTTGTGCTTCGTGTCATGCCCAAGCTTTTTCGGTTCATTCCGAAGCAGGCAGTCTGCGGATTCCTGTTTGTCCTCGGCGCACTGGTGATTTTTCCGGGCAATGCCAGGGCGGCTGTGGAGCTGTCTGCGCTGGCAGGTGGGCTGTCCATCTGTGTGTCGGCATTTGCAGATCCGTTTTTGGGCATTATAGTGGGAACACTTGCATATCGGCTTGCCGCGCTTTTGTGAAAGGCACGTAACCTCACAGTCGTCGACACTGCATGGAAAAGAATATTGTAAAGCCACCGGATACCGGTGGCTTTACGTCTGTCCAGCGAGAGTGCCTTTGTCAGCGACTCCACATTTCTGATCGACGGCGGTGCGGTGGCGAGCTATTTCTGCGGCTCTCTCAAGCCCGGCGCCGTTTGAGTAACGCGGAAATACGCAACACGACGATTGCATGAGTAAATAATTTGTGAACAGAAAGGTAAAAGCAACCGTAGAAAACGGTCTACGTACCGTTCCGTTGGCCATGCGGCGTGTGGTTAGTTCGTATTTCCGCAAATACGCTCGGCCATAGGGCATCAAAACGGCACCATTTTCACAAGATGTTCATGAATTTGTAACTCATGCAATTGTCGTGAAAATTCCCGCACATCTATCGACTATAGCCTCCTTCCATGGTATAATACGGAAAAATGACCATGAAAGGGGGCTACTATCATGCCCGATCAGGAGAAAAAAACACCCTGTGGTATTGGGCTGCTCGCTCACGTGTGAGTGGGTAGAGGAGAACCACGAGCATAATGACCTGAGAAGTTTGAATTTCTCAGGTCATTTTGACGTCTATGGTATATTTTAGCCTATAGGCATAACCTACGATAAAAAGCAGACACTTTTCACCGCAGGGACACTATGTCGTTCCCCTAATTTTTGGCCTGCTCTTCGTGTTCTCACGCCTTTGCAAGAATGTGGCAGAATTGGATACAATATGACTGTCAATATCAATTGCAGCAATTGGGAGGAAACACAAATGGCAGGCCCAAAATTATCAGAAGAAAGCATCCTTGCCTTTCGGGACAACCTGATTCTGGAAGAAAAAAGCACATACACCACGGAAAAGTATCTCCGGGATGTCTGTGCTTTTTTTCGCTTTGCTGGGGAAAAACCTGTAACAAAGGAATTGGTGATGGACTATAAAAAAGCTTTGGTGGGAGCGGGTTATGCTGCCTGCTTCGTCAACTCCATGCTGGCATCTGTCAACAGTCTGCTGTCTTTTCTGGGCTGGGGCGACTGCAAGGTAAAAAATCTTCGGGTTCAGCGGCAGACTTACTGTGCGGAGGAAAAGGAGCTGAGCAAAGCGGAATATCTGCGGCTTTTGGAGGCGTCCGGGAAGAACACACAGCTCAGCATTGTACTGCAAACCATTTGCGGCACCGGCATCCGGGTTTCAGAACTGCGCTATTTTACGGTGGAAGCAGTGCAGCATGGCAGGATTACAGTAAGCTGTAAGAGCAAAACCCGGACAATTCTTGTTCCGGGCAAGCTGAAAAATCTGCTGTTAAACTACGCCAGACAGCATCGTATCACGGCTGGACCGATTCTTTTGGGGAGAAACGGCAAACCACTGGACCGCAGCAGTATTTGGCGGCAGATGAAGCAATTATGCAAATCCGCGGACGTAGCGCCGTCTAAGGTTTTCCCCCACAATCTGCGCAAGCTCTTTGCCCGCACTTTCTATGGCATCGAAAAGGACATTGCCAAGTTTGCCGACATTCTGGGGCACAGCAGCATCAACACCACAAGAATCTATATCATGACCACCGGCGCCGAACACCGCCGCAAAATCGAACGGCTGGGGCTTGTCATATAGAAAGCACCACATAAAAGCATTTGATTTCCGCAGTGCTGGCGCTGAGTCTTCTAATCTGCCTGCCCCTGGGGGCCTCCGCCCACCCGGTGCCGGACGAAAGCCAGAATGGGCATTGCAGCATCACCGTCACTATGCGATATAAGGGGAAGCCGGTCTCCGGCGGCACCGTCAACCTGTACAAGGTGGGCTATGTCCATGAGAACGACGGCAACTACAGCTTCAAGCCGGTGACTGCGGTGCAGAGCGTTGTCACGGAGTTTGAGGATATCCAGTCCCCGGATCTGGCGCAGAAGCTGGCAAAGCAGGTGGATAAGCTCACCCCTGTTACAACGAAGCCGGTCACCATCGACAAGAACGGTGCGGCGGCATTCACTGACCTTGATTTCGGCCTGTATCTGGTGGTGCAGAAAACCGCCGCCTCCGGCTACAAAAAGACCGCTCCATTCCTGGTGAGCGTTCCGTATCTGGACGACGGGGCGTACGTCTATGCGGTAGCCTCTGACCCGAAAACCGAACTGGAGCGGGAGGTAAAGCCCACCACGCCGACCACTCCGCATTCCTCGTCAGACAGCGGCGGAAAGCTGGCCCAGACCGGGCAGCTGTGGTGGCCGGTGCCGGTGCTGATCTGCGCGGGACTGGGCTGCATTGTTGTAGGCCTGTTCCGCCGCAGGAGGGACCAGAATGAAGTCTAAACGGGGAACCGTCTGGATTAACCTGGGGCTGCTGCTGTTGGCGGCGGCCCTGTTCCTTACCGTCTACAACAGGATGGCCTCCTATGAGGCAGGGGAAACGTCCCGGCAGGTCATCAAGCAGCTGTGCGAGACGCTTCCCACGGAAAGCGCCGCCGAAACCGAAGCCCCGTCGATTCCGGAATATCTGCTGGATGCCGGCCGGGAGATGCCCGTGCAGACCATCGGGGGAAAAGACTACATTGGCGTGCTGACCATCCCGTCGCTGGAGCTGGAGCTGCCGGTGATCAGCCAGTGGGACTACGCCGCGCTGAAGGTGGCGCCCTGCCGCTATTCCGGCTCCGCAAGCCTAATGATCTGCGCCGTTTTGTTTTCAAAGTCAACCTGAATCTCACCCCATTCGCCGTCGCTGTCTGCCTGATACAGGTAGGTTGCGGCGGCGATTTTTTCTTTTCGCTTTTTCTGACGCTTGCGTTTCAGCACGATTGTGTGAAAGAGTCCATCCTCTATCAGCAGCTGCGTCAGCTTTTGCACTGCTTTCTTGTAAGCCCGCTCCGCACCGCTGGCTGTGGAGCCTTCAAACATCGCCGCCAGATCCTCCCATGTGGGACGGCAACGCATGGGCAGCACACAGCGGCAGTCCATGCAGGCTGCCATGTGCCTCTCTATCAGAATCTGAGAACGGTAATCCAGTTTGTAATGTGCCCGCCGGACAGCGCCACCACAAGAGCTGTCCCAGAGCATTACACTGTACACGCCACCGGCATCCCGGCTTAAATCCTCACCATCGTCCTCGGTGATATACTCGTCGAAATCCTCACTGAATTCCTTGTCGCGCTCACGGAGAATGGTATCATAGATAGAAACGTTGCCCCGATTTTTGCGGGCTGCGGTGAGATAATCCTCCGCCGTCTTTTTGGTGCAGCCGGTTTTCTCCATGAATGCCGCAATGGTTTTCCTCCGGGAATCCCTCGCCTTGTTATAGAGCCACGCAATGCCCCGGACGGTTTTGTACTCGTCCAGATTTTTGAAGGAGCCGGATTCCTCATAGCGGCGGCAGTTGAGGATGGCGTTGCCGATGTCATAATAGGCATAGGTCAGAAAGTCTGCACCCTTGTCGGGATCGTATCCCGGACAGCAATCCACAATCGCGGATACGCAGTTCAGCTTGTAATCCAGCAGACGAACCGGGTCATAAGCGTGAAGCCCCTCCCGGTGGAAGAAGCGGTAAATCCGTCCGTTCAGGATTCTTTCAATGTGGTGGAGATAAAAGCAGACATACAGAAGATTGTGCTCCCGGTTTGCCATGACGATGTATTGATTGATATCCTCCACAACCAGCGGCTCCGGCGATATCTGAAGGGCGTGTTCCGCCTCAAACCGGGTCACGTTCTTTTCCAGACACTGGAAACCATATTTGGTGGTGTACCTTTCCGCTAACTTAGGCATGGGGCACCTCCTTTCTCTGCTTCAAAATTACAAAAGCGCCCTGGCTTCTGCCTCCAATGCGTCCAGCTCCATCTCCTGAATGTATTTCCCATTGGCGTAACGGACACTTTGCTCTGCCTTCTGCATTTTGTCTTTCGACAGCTTCTTCATCAGCTTGGCAAGCTCTGGACCGATACGGTTTCTTTTTATCCGACGATTAATGGAATTCATACGTTTTTTATAAAGCGCGATATGGGGGTGATCCTTAGCACGCTCCCGTTCCTTTCTGCCTTTCAGATTCCCAACCTGTCTGCAACTTCTGTGCTGCTTATCTCCGGGAGCATAACCACCGCAGTATTTTGTTGGTCTGGCATTGATGGTCAGGAACCACCGTCCGCAGGTTCGGCACTTCTTGGGAGCGTGTCCCGCGCACAGTCCTTCATACAGATCAGAGCGGAACATACCTGCGAAGGTGATATAAAGCATTCTCTTGACGATGATTGGTGTCATGCAGTCAGGACGCTGGACAGTTGTGTATCCCTATCCATCCCAAGCATCCTCGGGATAGATGGGATGGATGGGGATAGAGGATTCGGGATTCAACAGAAAAATGAAGGAGAAAGAATATGAAAAAGTACACAGGGCAGGAGTGGGAGTTCTTCCGCAACTGGGCGGGGCGCCTCCAGTTCAATTCCGTATGCCGCAGCTGCCGCAACCGCTGCAAGCAGAGCTTCCGGGCAGAGATCCTCTCTTGCCGGCGGTATGAAAACAGAAAACAGCCGCAGGAAACACAGGAAAAAGGAACCGATTTTCCAAGGTTTGTGGAAACGGAAAAATGATACACGAAAGGGGCGTTTATTCCAGAAACAATTGAGCAAGCATTGGAGCCGGGCTACAAGCCGCCATATTATAGAAATGCATTTCTATGCAGAGCCATGGTTAATCTATATATGATTGACACAAACTCTATGGGCATCCCGATGATTTATCAGATCCAGCGTGAAAAATGTTTCCCCCTGCCCA
>ERZ772875.2224-NODE-2224-length-14827-cov-3.271595_pt1 | contig 14827 bp, 10 predicted proteins | sample MGYA00580585_ERZ772875 | MGnify/ENA primary metagenome ERZ772875 (study PRJEB29015, sample SAMEA2737736) | human gut metagenome | biome: human gut; feature: human-associated habitat; material: faeces | place: China | collected 2012 ... | reverse complement strand
CCTTTGCAGCATCCAGTATTATCTGCGCTTTTGGCTTAGCATCTGCCGCCCCTCGCTCGCCGTATCGGCACTTAGAATTATGCGGTATTGCCCAAGGTTTCTCCGCGGCGGGGTGAGGGCACCCCGCTCTACTGCGCACAAACAAGCTCACTGTTATTGATACGTCCGTCGGGGGCGCCGCCCCCTACAAGCAATTTGTTGGTTCATCACAATTTTTCAACATGCAATAGGGCCAGGTTTCGGCGGGGTCGGGTGCCCCCGCCCTACCGAATGTTTTATGTTCTATCACCCACTATAAAATGCTCCGTAGGGAACGGTCTTGACCGTTCCGGAACCATGCGGTAGATGCCACAATAGAATTTTATCGCAAGCCTTGGCTACAACATCCCACAAAGCATATCAAAGGGGACGATGCTTCCGCATCGTCCCCTACTTATTATTTTACGGGTTATGGCCGCCGGCAGCTCTTACACCACCCATTGCAGCAAAATACCGCAGCAGGTGCCGCAGAACCAGAGCAGCCCTGTCATGAACAAGTTCTGTTTCCAGCTGGGGTTGACACGCCACAGCACAGCCAGGCCGATACCTGCGCCGGAGCACAGCCCCGCAAAAAAACTGCCAAAGGTAATAGCCCCGCCCATATACAGCTGAGCCAGCAGCACGCTGGCACCGCAGTTGGGTACAAGACCAATCAGCGCGGCCATCATGGGCTGGAAAATGCCCAGACTGCCCAGAAATGCCGCGGCGGAATCTGCCCCGACAAGGCCAAAGATCAGCCCAATGATAAAGCTGAACACCAAGATGAACACAAAAATTTCCAGCGTGTGACGCAGTGCCGCCAGGAAAATGCTGCTGTGTTCCTCGTGTTCTTCGTGGCAGTCCACCTCATCGGCATGGCCCTCATAGCCGCCATACAGCCCTTTGGGCAGGATGCGGCGCAGCGGAACATCCAACACCAAACCGGCTGCAATGCCAAACACGATTTTGAGCACCAGCAGCAGGCCCAGCTTGTTCCACAGGGTAGGCTCCGCCGCCAGCAGGGGGATGGCTTCATCCGATGTTGCCAGGAACACGGCCAGCAGCGTGCCGGGGGTAATGACCCGGCTGGCATAAAAGTTGGCCGCTACCGCCGAAAACCCGCACTGTGGTACGCAGCCCAGCAGTGCGCCGGGCACAAAGCCCCAGTGGCCGCCGCCAGCCAGCGCTTTTTCAATTCGCTCGCCATGGTTGCGTTCCAGCCATTCGATCAGCAGATATGCCAGATACAAAAACGGCAGCATTTTTACGCCGTCGATCAGTGCATCCAAAAAAGCATCAACAATAATTTCCATAATTCTCCTATCTGTTGCAAAGGTTGGGGTTGTAGGGCATAACATGGCCGCACGGTTCGGAGCAGCTGCCCAGAGCCATGCGGCCCTTTTTCATTTTTTACTGCCTTTTTTGGTTTCAAAGCCGCGCAGCAGCGCTACGGCTTCCCGCACACGGGCGGGGGAAATGCGGGTACGGAACCGCTCCATGCTGCGGGAAGAAAACGGCACATCATAGGTAAAGGAATCAAAGCCCAAAAAGTATTGCAGGTAGGGGCTTTCGCGCACGATCTCCACCGTTTCGCTGTCCGTTGTGCGGCACGCTGCACGAATCACCAGCACACCGAACGCCATGCGGGCCGGAATTGCCACCTTGCCGCCAGCAGCAAAATGGCCGCTGTACTCCTGTTCAATGGCATCCCAGTCAATGGCCTGGGCCAGGCGCACCCAGCGGTTCTCTTGTACCAGCTCGCCTTCATAGGGCGGCAGGTAGTCATCAATGCTCATCTGATGTTGAATTGTGCGGTACATGGTTGCACCATTCCTTTTTATGTCGTTCCCGTTTTTATTTTTCCCGCAAAAACGCTTGGGATATATCTGAAAAGCCGAAAACTCAATCCAGTTCTTTGTTTTCAGATATCCCTTAATATCTCTGGATCAGGGGGAATATCATGGCCAGAACCGCCCAAGCGACCTGATACAAGGCCAGTGCCGGAAGCGGCAGCCCGGCTAGGCCGCCGGCCAGCGCCATGATCATGGCAAGAATGCAGCTGATGAGCACCGAGGCCGACAGCACCATCGAAGAACGGTGTTCCCCCTCTGCCGCACCCGCAGCAGCTTCCAGGCCGCCGACAAAGCTGGCAAAGCTGCCCAGGTGCAGCATGCTGCCTTCGCTTTCCGGCAGCCAGGCCACAGCGGGCTCCAGCGCCTTGTGTTCCTTGCCGCTCAGCACCTTGACGGTACCAACCGGCAGGTTATAAGCAGTCTGCAGCAGCGCTTCATCGCAGTTAAAGTCATCGCAGTCCACAATGAGCGAAAGTCCGGCGCGGCGCAGGGAATCCAGCACGGCGGCGGTATCGGGATCGCTCTGATAAGCCACCTGGAACATGCTGAACAGCTTGCCGGAAACCGCCAGGTAGATGACCCGGCGCTGGTTCACGGTATGGCGGCGTTCATATTCCATGCTGGGCAGCTGGATATCATAGGTATCCATCAGCCGGCGGGAGCCGATCATGACCCGCTCGCCGTTGATCCAGCCCACATAGCCCAGGCCGTCCAGCGTTTCCAGGTTTTCCACCTTGCACAGCAGCTTGCGGTTATCGCCCGTCATGCCAAGGAAGATATCTTTCAGCGGGGTATTCACATCGGCCAGCATGGAAGCGGAGTAGATGATGGCCAGCTCAATATCCTCTTTGCGCACCGGCTTGATGCCGCGCAGCGTAATGCACCCTTTGGGGAAAAGATCCTGCGCCGTGACCTGCAGCACATTCACACGGCCCAGCAGTCGGATATCCTTCCAACCGGGGATGACCGCGCCGATCTGCGCGGCACTGCGCTGCATCAAACGCATGGGCATGGCGGAGATCAGCGTACCGGCCAGCGGTGCGCCCAGGCAGAGTACACCGGCCAGCGCAGTGAACGCCGTTCCGGCATCCTTGCGGTAAAGCAGGGTGAACAGGAATGCAGCCACACCGCAGCCCAGCAGGATGCGGGCAAACTGCTGCTGGTTTTTATCCGATGTGCGGCGGGATTCGCTGCCCGCCAAAAAGCCTTTCATCAGGCGGGTGGGACGGCTGACCAGCACATTGGGGCGCGGTTCCGCCAGCCCGGCGGTCACGGTGCGCAGTACCCCGGCATCTTTCAGCCGATATGCCACAGCGTGGTCCATCCCGGCGCTGACAAGGGTAAAGTTATCCCGGATGGTGTGGGCGTCGATTGCCTTGCCTGCAGCGTTGCCGCACAGCAGCAGCGCTGCGGGGCCGGTCATCAGGCAGAGGGTTGCGGGGTTATACCATTCCGGCTTTGCCAAAAACATGATACATTGCAGGATGGAGGCCACCGCGGCCATGGCGGGCATGGTATCTGCGGTATTGCCCCGGCGCATGCTGATCAGCCCGGCCAGGCCGCCCAGCATCGTCTGCCAGCACAGGGCCGCGCTGGCAGCAAGCAAAATCAGCATGGTCACCAGCAGCGGTTTGGCGCTGGCTGTGGTATCCAGCGGGCCAAGATTGGCTCCGGTGGCCGCCATAGTGCCCAGAACGATCATAATCAGGGCTGCAGCGCCCACGGCGATTGCTGTGCCGGTGGTGATCATCACCCGCAGTTCCAGGTCATGGCGCACCACGGGGGCATCATCGGTGCTTTCGTATTCGTGGCGGTGCAGGACGGCGGCCTGTGCGGCAAAAGGCGCTTCGCCATCGGGGGTGGTTTCGTCCTTCGGCTTGCCTGCAAACCGGAGGAGGTTAAAGCCTTTGCCGGGCTTTTTTTGTTCCGGTGCTTCCGGCTCCGCCCCGGCGTTGGGGTCGCTCAGGTACTGGGCAGCCGCCTGGTAATCGGTATCGGTCTTTTCTGTTTTTGCCTTTGAATCCGATTTGATCTTTTCCAGGTTGATGGACTGTTCAATGCCGCGCACAAATTCCGCGGTATTGGGCTTTTCATCCACCAGGGGGCCGATCAGCTCCTCAAAGCTTTCTTCCTCCTTTTTCGGAGCGGGCTTTTTCGGTTCTTCCGGCTGCTCTTCCACCCCTTCGGCAATCTCGCTCAGGCGGATCTGCCCGGTCAGGGTCTGGGCCAGCTCCTGCGGCAGTTCCTCAAAGGTATCGCCGCTGGCGGGTTCTTCCTGCACGGGGGCAGCTTTGGGCGCAGGCTTTTTGCGGCGCGGCGGCAGGGCTGCGTTCAGTTCATGCAGGAACGACTGGGTGCTTTCCGGTGCGGGCTCGTCCCCCAGCTGCATGGTAAAACCGGTGGTCGCCTGCGGGGCAGGCGCGGGCTGCGGCTGCACCGTATCGTTTGGGGTCATGACCGGCTCGCCCACGGGTTCCGCTTCGCGGCGGGGGGCAGGCCGAGTGAACGGCATGGTGCGTTCCCGCTCCTTGCGGGGGGTGAACTCCACGGTATCCCGCTTTTTATTTTTGCGGTAAACATTGGGCTGAGGTTCCGGCTGCGGGGCCGGCTCATCCTTCGGAAGCGGCGGTTTGCCTGTGGCGGCAAACTGGGAAGTCTGCCGCCCGGAGATGGAAAGCCCTGCGTTGGTAGCGGTCAGGCGGGGCATCTCGCCCGTTTCCTCTGTTTCCGGCTCCTCCCGGGGCTGTTCCGGAACCTCCCAGTTTTCTACCGGGGCTGGCTCGCCCTCATACGGGTCATAGGATTCCAGCTCGTCATAGACATCGTGCTTTTTGCCGCCGAACAGGCTGGCAAAAAAGCCTTTTTTCTTTGCAGCGTGGTGGCGGGGCGGCTCTTGCTCGCGCAGCTCCATCTCGTCCGGTTTATCCTGTGGCAAAGCATCTTGCAACCGGGGCAGTTGTTCTTCCAGCTGCTGGGTGCTCTGGTTTTCCACCCTGCCGCTGACCGAAACATTGATCGGCTCAAACTCCCCGGTATCGGTAGCATATCCAAAGCCAAACAAGCCCTTTTTCTTGGGAGTCTGCTGGCGCTCCTGCTCGGACTTCATATCATCCGGAACAACGGCCACGCTGGTGCCAAAAAAGTTGGTAAAATCTTTTTTTCCTTCATCCAGGTACTTGCTGTCCGCTTCCGGCACCATGCGGCCCAAAAAGGCTTTAATGATGCTGGTGCGGGTGGTATCCCCTGATGTTGCATCCGCCGGTCTTGCTTCCGGCTGCGGGGCCGGTTTTGTCTCCGGCTGTACCTGCGGGGCCGGCTGCTGGGGCGCAGTTTGTGCCGGGGCAAGGCGGACAGGCTGCGGAACAGGTTCCGAGCGCACCGGCTGAGTCGGTTGTACAGTTTGTATATTATTTTGTTTTTCTACTTTAGGCTCAACTTCCGGCATGCGGCGCGGCTCCGGCACAGAAGCAGGCCGACGGGCCGGGGCAGCGGGGCCGGGTTTATTCTTTTTGGCAGCCCGCATACTGGGCAGATCGCCCAGCAGGTCATCCAGCACAGCGGTGGAAAACCGGTCCTCGGTGTTAAAATTATTGCCTTTGCCCAGCGTGATATCCGGCAGGTCCTCTTTCTGGATGGGCCCCAATGCCGAACCGCCGCCGGAGGATTCCTCCATGCTGCCGTGGCCCAGGCTTTGCAGGATGGCATCCACCTGGCGGTCTGTTACACTATCCCGGATGCCGCGTTCGGCCTGCTCATGGCTGAGCTCTTCCAGAATGCGGTCCACGGAATCATTTGTACGTTTGCTTGGCATGTTGTTCTCCCCTTTGGTATGGGATTCCTTTTTTTGCGCAGCCGTTACTTGCGGCGCTGCATGATGTTGTACATCAAAATACCGGCGGCCACGCTGACGTTATAACTGTCCACACCGGTTTTGCCACCAGCCATATCCAGCGTAACGGCGGCATCGCACAGTTTGCGCACCAGTGCGCCGGGGCCTGCGCCCTCGCTGCCCAGCACCAGCGCCACCGGGCCGGAAAGATCGGTCTTTTCCAGCGGAGCACCGCCCAGGTCGGCACAGTAAACAAAAATGTTCTGCTTTTTCAGGTCACGGATGGCCTGCGGCAGGTTGGCGACCCGCGCCACCGGGATGCGGGCAGCTGCCCCGGCGCTGGATTTCATGACCGTGCCGGTCACGCCAACGCCGCCGCGCCGCGGGATAATCACACCGTGGGCACCGCACAGCAGCGCGCTGCGCAGGATTGCGCCCAGGTTGTGGGGGTCCTCAATACCGTCACACAGCACGAGGAACGGCGGTTCGCCGCGGTCTTTTGCGATCTGCAAAAGTTCCTCCACGCCAACATACTGGATGCGGGCAGCCCAGGCCGCCACACCCTGGTGGTCCTGGGTACCGCACAGCTTTTGCAGCTTGCCGGCGGGTACACGCTTGATGACCGCCCCGGCCGCTTTGCCCAGCGCGGTATAATACCCGGCCATGCGCGGCTCCATGCTGTCGGCCAGCAGCAGGGTGTCCACCCCGGCTTCGCTTTTCAGCAGTTCGGTCACGGGGTTTTTGCCCCATACCAGGGCGGTATCCTGCTCCGCAGGGGCCTTGTCTGCCTTGGCCTGGGTGGCCTGCTGGGGCATGCGTTTTTTATTTTCCATCTGCAATGTGGTTACTCCTTAAAACGATTGGGTAAAGCCCTGTGCGGCGGCGTTTGGCAGCCATTTTGCCGCGTATGGCAGCCCGCACAGCTTTCTGGCATGATTCGATAATTATACAGATATAGTATAGCACATTTCCTATGCTTTTGTCACCTTTTTCCTTGGCGTCAAAAGTACAGATTTTTCACCCTTTTGCGCGGTGCTTTTGTGCGTGTTTTCGCGGTTTATACAAACCGTACTGGAAAGGTTTTCCTTTGAGGATGTTGAAAACCCTGTTGAAAGCGTGGAAAACCCGCTCGTATGGCCAGTTTTCCACCGTTTCAGGGGGTGTTTTCAACATATTGTGGAAAACCTTTCAACATAACAGTACGGATAAACACCCCCGCTCACTGGGCAAACTACCAGTTTTACCCCTGTTTTTGCGGGTAAAACTTACAATTATTACGGGGGTTTTGCCCGTTTTTTCACTTTCCACAGGTTTTCCCCACCCCGTCTGTGGACAAAAAGCGAAAAGTTCATCCTGCATGTTGAATGCAAAAATTCCCCACAAAATTCCATCCTGTTCAGGCCATTCCGGCTGCTGCAAACCAGTCCGCCGCAGCCCGCAGAACGGGCGCGGCATTGCTGCCCCCGCCGCCGTATTCGATCACCACCGCCACCGCAAACCGCGGCTGCTGCACCGGCCCATACCCGATGAGCACCGAGTTTGTGTAGTGGGTGCCATCCGGCAGCGTGCCCGCCAGCTGGGGGCTGCCGGTCTTGCAGGCAAGGGGAATGGGCGATTCCCGCAAAGTGCGCAGCGTTTGGGCCATCTGGGCCATACCCTCCCGGATGGGGGCAAACACTGCCGCCCCGCCGGGTGCCTGGGCTAAAACGTCCGGCTGCGCCTGCCAGGTTATATTCCCGCCGGTATCGGTTGTGCTTTGGGCAAAATGCAGCGCCGGGCGCTGGCCATCCCGCGCAAGGGCCCCGGCATAGGCCGCCAGCTGCAAGGGGCTGACCGACGTGTTGCCCTGCCCAATGGCCGCCATCAGTGCAAGGCCCGCCTGATAGTTCTCATCGGTGCTCCAGGTCAGGCGGCCTGTAGTTTCCGGCAGCTCAGTACCGCAGGGTGCTCCAAGGCCCAGCTGCTGCGCGGTAGCGGAAAACGTATCCACCCCAAGGCGGCGGCCGACATCATAAAAATAAATGTTGCAGCTGTGGCGCAGCGCTGTAACCATGCTGACGGCCCCGCGGTGCCCCAGCTGCAAACAGCGCGGCTGGTAGCCCGCATAGTAAGTGTACCGTCCGCCGCAGTTTACGGTGCTTTGCGGGGTGATGATCCCCGCCGCCAGAGCCGATGCCGCTACTGCCGGTTTGAACGCCGACCCCGGCGCATACTGGCCGTTCAGCACCCGGTTGACCAGCGGTGCTCCCTGGGCTGTGGCCAGTGCGGCATAATTCTGCCGCCAGCTGGCAAGGTTATAATCCGGCAGGCTGACCGCCGCCAGAACGCCGCCGGTCTGCACATCCACCACCACAGCCGCCCCTGCGCAGGCTTCTTTGCCCTTGCCTTCCGGCTTTGTGGCCTGTAAAGTTTCAATTTGCTGCTGCAATGCGCTGCGCAGGGTGCGCTGCAGGTCAGCATCCAGATAGAGGTGCAGGGTGTCCCCGGCCTGCGGGGTAGTCTGCACAGTTTCGATCCGCGTATGGCGGCTCCGATCCACCGTCACTTTCAGGCTTCCCGCTCTGCCGCGCAACGCATCCTCCCAGGCGGCTTCCAGCCCCCATTGGCCGATGGATTCATCCATGGCAAGGCCTTGGGCCTTTTTCTGTGCCCACTGCTCGGCACTCATGGCCCCCACGCCGCCCAGCAGCTGCGGAGCGAGGGTACCATCCACCGCCGTGCGGGTACCGCGGGCAGTCAGCCGCACCGCCCCGCTCTGGGGCAGACCGGCAGCCAGCAGGCTCTGGCACTGTGCCTGGGTCAGATTTTCAGCCAGCGGCAGTTCCCCCGCCGAAACGGCAGAACAAAAGGCGGCAAGCTGTGTTTCCACATCCTTGCCGCCTAGATCCAGTTCTTTTAACGTTTGCAGGGTCTGCGCCATCTCGGTGTCCGGTGGGGCCGGAACGCAGAGCGCCAGGTCATACACGGTGTCATCCTGCACCAGCGCCGTGCCGCTGCGGTCCACAATGCTTCCCCGCGCCGCCGGGATGCGCACGGTATAGCTGGTCTGAGATGCCTGTTCCAGCTTTTTAGCATAGTGATCCGCCATGGTAAACTGCATCCAGTACAGCCGCACCAAAAATGCCGCAAACACGGCAGTGCAGAAAATCAGCAGGAACCACACCCTCTTTTTGCCGTCTTTTTTCATGCGCACCTCCCGGCAGGCCACTGCCTGCTCTGGTCTGATCGTTCTTTGGTCTGTCCTTTTGCCATATGGGTATTATACAAGGTTTTGCCGCAGCTGTCAGCCCCCGATGAAATACAGGCAGTCGGTTTCATCGGCAGTATCTTCCAGCGGGGCGCGCAGGGTCAGGCCGCCGGGGTCGGGCTGGGGCGCTGCTGCCAGCTGCCCGGCCCAATACTGTCCCTGCGCGGTAACGGCCAACTCCCCCGCTGCCGCCTTACAGCTGCAGGGCAGGCCGGTCACCCACAGGACTCCGTTCTGGCGGGTCAGCGTGCCAAGGGCCTGCCCCACCAGAGCCGGGACTGCCCCCGCTCCGCTGCCCGCCGGGGACACCGTGCCATGCTCCCCTGCAATGCCCGCAAAACGGCCGCTGCGGTCCAGCACGGCGGCCCCCGCCTGCACCGGCTGCGCCAGCAAAAATCCGCCGGGCCAGCGGGCGGCGGTCCACACGGGGTCCCAGCGTTCGCCGTCCGTCTGCCTGCTTTGCAAAAAATTGCGCAGGGCGGCGTTTTCTTCGGCATCCGGTTCGTGTTCTGCCAGCCGGCGGCGCAGGGCAAACAGCTCCCGCTGCATCACGCTCATTTGGGCGGCATAGTGTTGGGCTAAGGCATCATCCAGCCGCCGGGGCAAAGCCGCCCCCCACACGGCCATGCTAAGCAGGGCAAGGCCCGCCAGCCCCAGCAGCAGCGCACAGAGCTGCCGGAGCGTTTTGTGCCGTCTGCGCGGTGCCGGGCGCGCAAGGTCCAGCCCGTCCCGTTCTTTTCGTCTGGTATGCCGCATGGTGCGCCGCCCGCCTTTCGCTCATTGTTTTTCTCCACAACTATATGTTTGCCCGCCCCCTGCTAGACTTTGGGGGCGGATTTGATATAATAGAAGAAACCAAACCAAATATTAAGGAGTACCTGCCATGCCTGCCACTTTGCTTGTTTTAGATATTGACGGCACCCTGCGCCCCCATGGGGAGCCGCGCGTGCCCAAAGAAAACGTCGATGCCCTGCGCACCGTGCAGAAAGCCGGGGTCAAGCTCGTGATTGCCACGGGGCGCTGCCGGGCAGAGATCCCCGCCAAAATGCTGCGCGGCATCCGGCCGGATTACTGGATCTGCGCCGCCGGTGCCCAGGTGGAGGATGCCGCCGGGACCGCCCTGTACACCAGCCACATGACCGCCGAGGAAATGTACGCTCTGGTAGATTTTTGCGAGGACTATGAGTACCCGCTGGGATTCAGCTTTTCGGACGGCGGGTATGTTTACCTGGATTATGAGGCCTTCCATGTGCAGGAGAAAGCCGCTGCACTGGAAGGTTGCCTGAAAGACGGCGAGGACCAGGACCGCCACCTGTTGGATATGCCGTTTTCCGCGTTCGGCATGCTAGCGGCGGAAGATATCGCCAAGTTCCAGGCCAAATACGGCTACCTGGGGCTGAAGTTTCTGCCCTACCACGTGACGGGGTGCGATATCCTGCGCGCCGGACAGGACAAGGCAACCGGCCTGCAGGCACTGCTGGACCATCTGGGCCTGGCCGCTGCGGACTGCGTTGCCGTGGGCGACGGTCCCAACGATGCCGGAATGCTGGCGCTGGCCGGGCGTTCCTACTGCATGGCGGACGGCATGAAAACCGCCAAAGCTGCCGCCAAGGCGCTGGCCCCTGCCGCTGCACCCGATGGCATTGCCCAGCTGTGCCGCAGTCTGTGGCCGGAGATATTCCGTTGAACACCAAACAACCGTACACCCATGTGGGGCCGGGGCTGCCCCCACTGTACGGCGCACAGGCCAAAGCGCTGATCTTAGGCAGCTTTCCCAGCCCAAAGAGCCGGGCACAAGGGTTTTATTACGGCCACCCGCAGAATCGGTTCTGGCCGCTGATGGCTACCCTGACCCACAGCCCCACCCCCGCATGGGAGGATCTGGATGCCAAACGCGCCATCATCATTGGCAGCGGGCTGGCGGTGTGGGATGTCATCCACGCCTGCTCCATCCGCGGGGCATCGGATGCTTCCATCAAAGATGTGGAACCGAATGATCTGGCAGCCCTGGTGAACCGCCTGGGCGTACAGGCCATTTTTTGCAACGGTGCCACCAGCGGCAGGCTGTACCGCAAATACGCCCAGCCCCTGACCGGGTTGGAAGCTGTGGTGTTGCCCTCCACCAGCCCGGCCAATGCGGCGTTTACCATGCCGCGGTTGCTGGATGCCTGGGGCACTGCGCTGGAAGGATATGTGAACAAACCGTAAAAAGCGCAAAAAAGCGCCGTTTTGCCGCCCGAAAGGGGCAAAATTGTTTGCATTGTCCCCGCCGTTGCACTATAATGAAAGGGTATTCCCTTTGCTCCGGCGTTTGCCTTTGCCGGGGCGCACCTTACTACAAGGAGCTTTGAACCCATGAGCAAGTGGATTGAAAAGCGCACCCGCCCGGTTCTGCCGCTGTACCTGGCTGCACTGACCTGGCCGGTTGCTTCCCTGATTCTGCCGCCCTACCGGCTGGTGAACCTGGTTATCATTGCGGCACTCAGCACTGTGGTGTATCTGGTTTCTTCCCGCTTCTGCCCCACGCGGGTGCAGCGGGTGGAACAGCCCTACGCCACCGGCAGCGAGAACACCGATGCCATGCTGAACGGCATTGCCGCCAACCTGGACGCGCTGCACAAGCTGAATAACGCCATCCCGGATGCCGAACTTTCCCGCCAGCTGGACCGTATGGAAAAGGCTGGGCACGGCATTGTGCAGGCGGTGGAGCAAAAGCCGGATAAAGCCCGCACCGTGGATCGCTTTGCACGGTATTACCTGCCGGAAGTGGTCAAGATCATGAGCGCATACGCCCAGATGGAAAAAGGCGGCATTACCGGCGAAAACGCCGCCCAGATCTTGAGCGAAGTACGCCGCAACGCTGGCACCATGGCCACCGCATTTGAAAACCAGCTGGACGCCCTGTATTCCGCAGAGGCAATGGATATTTCGACCGACATCGAAGTGCTTGAAAACATCATGCGCGGTCAGAATTTGACCTGATGCTCCCAACCTAAAATATAAAAAGAAGAAGAGAAAGGACTTGCCACTATGTCTGATCTGGATTTTGACCTGAACGCTCCCGCAGCACCTTCCCTGACCTTGGATGCGGCCCCTGCCGCCCCCACCCTGACCCTGGATCCCGAAGCGGATGCCAAGGTGGTGGAGGAAGCCAAAAAGGCTACCCCCGTTACCGTGGAGGATACCCCGCTGAGCCCCGAAGAGCAGAAGATGGTGCAGGATTTTGCTGAAAAGATCGACTTGACCAACTCCCAGATGATTTTGCAGTACGGCGCCGCCAGCCAGAAAAAGCTGAGCGATTTTTCTGACAGTGCGCTTTCCCGCGTGCGCACCAAGGATATGGGTGAGACCGGCGAACTCATCACCCAGCTGATCGGCGAGCTGAAAGGCTTTGACGCCACCGCAGAAAATCAGAAAGGCTTCCTGGGCTTTTTCAAGAAAAAGTCCAACGAGCTGGAAGCCCTGAAAGTGAAATACGACAAAGCTGATGTGAACGTGGAACGCATCAAGGCCCAACTGGAGGACCACCAGGTAACCCTGATGAAAGACATTGCCATGCTGGACAAGATGTACCAGCTGAACCTTGTCTATTTCAAGGAGCTGAGCATGTATATCCTGGCCGGCAAGAAAAAGCTGGCAGAGGTCCGTGCAAACGAGCTGCAGCAGGCCATGGACAAGGCCAAGCAGTCCGGCCTGCCCGAGGATGCTCAGGCCGCCCGCGACCTGGCAGACCAGTGCGAGCGCTTTGAGAAAAAGCTGTACGATCTGGAGCTGACCCGGAACATCAGCCTGCAGATGGGCCCCCAGATCCGCCTGCTGCAGAACAACAACACCATGATGGCTGAGAAGATCCAGTCCACCATCGTCAATACCATTCCGCTGTGGAAGAACCAGATGGTGCTGGCGCTGGGTCTGGCCCACACCCAGAAGGCCATGCAGGCCGAGCGTGCCGTGACTGACATGACCAACGACCTGCTCAAGAAGAATGCCGATGCCCTCAAGATGGGCACCATCGAGACCGCCAAGGAGAGCCAGCGCGGCGTGGTGGATATCGAGACCCTGCAGCAGACCAACAAGAGCCTGATCGAGACGCTGGACGAGCTGAACAAGATCCAGACCGAGGGCCGCGCAAAGCGTGTGGCTGCCGAGCAGGAGCTGACCCGCATCGAAGACGAGCTGAAACAAAAGATGATGGAGATCCGGAGCTGAAATGGCAAACGCTGATTTTTCCAGAGAACAGAATCAAACGCCCGGCGGCTTTGACAGCGGCAGCTACCGCGAGGCAAAGCGCCCGGACACCGAGGCAGTGCGCCTGACCCCCTTGCAGCAGAAGCTGGCCGGGCTGGAAAAGGCGCTGCCCGCCGCACTGGCAAAGCAGGGCACAGCCCTTGTGCTGAGCGTGGCGGTCATGCTGGCGGCGTTTGTGGGCTTTGGCGGTGCCAAGGTCAGGGGAAAGTACAACGAGGCCCGCCAGTGGTTCACCACCGGCGTTTCGGCCGACAACGGCTATGCCCTGAGCGAGGAGCTGACCACCCGAGCCAACACGGCAGCGAATATCATCACCACCGGCGCAAACACGCTGGGGGCTGACAGCGCCGAGGTGCAGGCCGCACAGGCAGCGCTGGATGATTTCTCTGCCTGCCTGGAAGCGGTGCAGAACGGCAGCAAAAAGCAGTCCCTGACCTCGCTGCCCTATTATCAGGGCAGTGCCATGCACGCTCTCTATCAGGCCAATGAGGCTTTGGGCACTGTGATCGACCAGCTCTACGCAAAAATGCAGGAGCAGGCCGCTGATCCCATGAAGATGGGGGCAGTGCAGGGCCAGTACGGCCAGTTCAACAGCGCAGGCACCATCATTGGTAATCTGCAGTACAATGATGCAGTGTATGAGTATCAGAACGATGTCGGCGGCTTCCCGGCCAGTATGCTGGGCAGGCTGTTCGGCGTACAGGAGGTGGAACCCTTCGCATGAAAACGATGAAACGATTTGCCGCCCGCATCTGCGCCCTGTTCGTGGTGCTGACCGTCAGCCTGACGGCTCTGGTGCCCGCCGCCTTTGCGGCCACCAAGGCCCAGCTGCCCGATCTGCCCAGCAGCCAGTGCGTGGTGGATGATGCCAACATCCTGAGCAGCAGCACAAAAACGGCCATTGAGAACCTGAATGCACAGCTCACCCAGCAGTGCGAGGGTGCACAGATCGGCGTATTGACTGTGGATTATACGGGAAGTTTATCCACGGAGGATTATGCCGTGCAGGCCGCCAACACCTGGGGGCTGGGCAGCTCCAGTAAAAACAACGGTGTGCTGATCCTGCTGGTCATGCAGTCCCAGCAGTACGCCGATGGCGACTATTACCTTGCCACCGGTGACGGCTTCCGCAATACCACGCTGGAAAAGCAGGCCAGCGCCATTGCCCAGACCATGGAGGATTCCTTCGCGGCGGGCGATTATGACGCGGCTGTGACCACCTGTGCCAACAATGTGGCCAGCACCATTGCAAGTGTTTATGGGGTAAATCTGAACAATGGCAGCTACGACGATGGCAGCTATGACGACGGCCCCACCACCTTTGGGGATATCGTTCTGGGTATCGTGATCCTGTTCATGTCCCTGATGGTGATGCTGATCATCGTACTGTTCGTGTTCCGGGTGTTCATTGCACCCATCGGCCATGCAGTGGGCTGGAACTGGGGCCCCTTCGCATGGGGCTACATGGCAGGCTCGGCCCGTCGGCATTATCGTCCCGGCCCGCCGCCTCCTCCGGGCCCCGGCTTTGGTCCCGGATACGGCCCGGGCTATGGCCCCGGCCCCCGCAATGACCGGCCCCGCCCGCCCCGGAACAACAACCGGCGTCCGCCCCGTCCTCCCATGGGCGGCGGG
>ERZ772875.2192-NODE-2192-length-14991-cov-5.045862_pt1 | contig 14991 bp, 16 predicted proteins | sample MGYA00580585_ERZ772875 | MGnify/ENA primary metagenome ERZ772875 (study PRJEB29015, sample SAMEA2737736) | human gut metagenome | biome: human gut; feature: human-associated habitat; material: faeces | place: China | collected 2012 ... | reverse complement strand
ATATCCACGGCGGCGGCGATGTCCTGCAAATACTGGTCGCTGCCCAGGAACCACTTTGGCTCGGTGAGCACTGAGATAGCGTCCGCTCCGGCGAATTCGTAGGCACGGGCAATGTCCAGATAGGGGAACTCCGGCGCGATCAGCCCTTTGGAGGGGGACGCCTTTTTCACCTCGCAGATAAAGCTCATCCTCTTCTTTGCCAGTGCCTGTTCAAAAGGAAATCCCGTATTGCAGTCTGACTCTCTTGCTCTGGCGATCTGTTCTGCAAGAGGCAGTGCTTCTTTTGCTGCTGCCACCCGCTCCTTTGCAGAGGCTGCTATAGTATCCAGTATCATCCATTCATCCTGCCTTTCCGTTTCATAATCGTAATACTTGCACCGCAGGTCAAAATCACTCGTAACACTTTATCATGCATTGCTCAGCTTGATAAAACGCTCCAACTGTGCCTTTGCAAGGCCGGTACCAATGACCTTCTCTGCCAGCTTCACACCGTCTGCCATACTGTCTGCCTTGCCTGCCACATATAGGGCTGCTGCTGCATTCAGCAGTACCGCATTGCGCTTGGGACCCTTTTCGCCATTTAAGATAGCTCTGGTGATCTCTGCGTTCTCCTGGGGAGTTCCGCCCACCAGATCTTCCTTCGTGCATCTTTCCATGCCAAATTCTTCCGGTGTGATCACATAATTTTTAAAGGTACCGTTATCAATCTCGCAGACTGTAGTGGGTGCACTGGCGGAGATCTCGTCCAGTCTGTCCTGTCCATAGACTACCATGCCACGTTTTACACCCAGATTGGACAATACCTTTGCCATAGAAGGCAGCAGGCTTTCATCGTACGCACCCATGATCTGATATACCGGTCCTGCCGGGTTCGCTAACGGTCCTAAGATATTGAAAATTGTACGGATGCCCAGTTCCTTGCGGATGGGACCCACATATTTCATGGCAGTGTGATATTTCTGTGCAAAGAAGAAGCACATGCCGACCTCTTTTAAGAGCGTCACGCACTGCTCGGGGCTCTGCTGGATGTTGACGCCGAGCGCTTCGAGGCAGTCTGCCGTGCCGCACTGGGACGAGGCGGCGCGGTTGCCGTGCTTGGCGACCTTCATGCCGCCCGCCGCCGCGACAAGGGCGGAGGTGGTGGAAATGTTGAAGCTGTGGGCGTTGTCGCCGCCGGTGCCGACGATCTCGAAGATGTCCATGCCGGTGTCGACCTTTGTGGCGTGGTCACGCATGGCGGCGGCGCAGCCTGCGATCTCATCGGTCGTCTCGGCGCGGGCGCTCTTGGTCGAGAGGGCCGCGAGGAACGCTGCGTTCTGGGTGGGGGTGGTCTCGCCGCTCATGATCTCGTTCATCACGGCGTAGGCTTCGTCATAACTGAGATCACCCTTGTTGACGATCTTCACGATGGCTTCTTTGATCATGGTTTCAATTCTCCTTCAAAAAGTTTTCCAGCATGGTTTTGCCGTTCGGTGTCATAATGGATTCGGGATGAAACTGAACCCCGTAGATGGGATAGTCTGTGTGCTGCACGGCCATGATCTCGCCGTCGTCTGTAACGGCGGTGACTTTCAGGCAGTCCGGCATGGTGGCGGCGTCGGCCGCGAGGGAATGGTAGCGCGCGACGGGCGCGGTCTTGGGGCAGTTTTGGAAGAGCCGCGAGCTTGTGTCGAAGTGGACGAGCGACTGCTTACCGTGCATTAGCTCTTTGGCATAGGTCACGGTCGCACCGAAAGCGGCACAGATGGCCTGATGCCCGAGGCACACGCCGAGCGTCGGGATGCGGGGCGAGAGCGTCTTCACAACGTCGATGAGAACGCCTGCGTCTTCGGGCCGCCCGGGGCCGGGGGAGAGGATGATGCGCGCGGGATGCAGCGCGTCGATCTCTTCAATGCGCAACTCATCGTTGCGGATGACGCGGATGTCTGGATCGATCGCGCCAACGAGCTGGTAGAGGTTATAGGAAAAGCTGTCGTAATTGTCGATCAAAAGGATCATAGGTCTTCCTCCTGCGCAAGCGTCAAGGCGCTGACCACGGCCTTCGCCTTGTTGATGCATTCCTGATACTCTGTTTCGGGGACGGAATCTGCCACGATGCCCGCGCCGCTGCGGACGAACACGCGCCCGTTTTTCTTGTAGGCGATGCGGATGGCGATGCAGGTGTCCATGTTGCCAGTGAAGTCGATGTAGCCGATGGCCCCGCCGTAAATGCCGCGCTTGTTGTTCTCAAGCTCACCGATGAGCTGGCAGGCGCGGATCTTCGGCGCGCCGGAGAGCGTTCCGGCGGGGAGCACGGCCTCAATGGCGTCAAGCGCGTCGCGGTCATCGCGAATCTCGCCGCGCACGGTGGAGCCAATGTGCATCACGTGGGAGTAGCGCTCGATGGAGTGCAGCTTTTCGACCTGCACCGTGCCGAATTTGCTGACCTTGCCGAGGTCGTTGCGCCCGAGGTCGACGAGCATATTGTGCTCGGCAAGCTCCTTTTCGTCGTGCAGCAGGCTCTCTTCAAGCGCCTTGTCCTCCTCGTCCGTTTTGCCGCGCGGACGGGTCCCCGCGAGGGGAAAGGTGTGCAGCACGCCGTCTTTGAGCTTGACGAGCGTTTCGGGCGACGCGCCCGCGACCTCAACGTCGGTGCCGGAAAAGTAGAACATGTACGGCGAGGGATTGATGGTGCGCAGCACGCGGTAGGTATCGAGCAGGCTCCCCTCGAACGGTGCGCTCAGGCGGTTCGAGAGTACGATCTGAAAGATATCGCCCTCGCGGATGTGGTGCTTGGCGGTTTCGACCATCACGCAGAACTGCTCCTTGGAGAAGAGCGGCGTGACTTCGCCGAGGAGCCGCCCCGGCGCTTCCTGCTTCTTTTCGACGGTTTTGAGGAGCGAGACGAGCTGCTCAAGCTCAAGCTTTGCCTTGTTGTAGCCGACCTCGACGTCGCTGAGCGCCATGTTGACGATGAGCACGATCTTCTGCCGCACATGATCGAAGGCAATGACCTTGTCAAAGAGCATCAAATCAACATCCTTGAAGCTGTCCTCGTCCTGCTCGCCGCAGCGGACGCTCGGCTCGCTGTATTTGAGATAATCGTAAGAAAAATACCCCACGAGCCCGCCGGTGAAGGAGGGGAGGTAGTCGAAGCGGGGGCTTCTGTAGCTTGATAGCAGCTCACGCAGGTATTGGGACGGATCGTCCGTGCGGACGGTGAGGCCGCCAGCCTTCATTTTGCCGTCAATGCACGTGATCTCGAGCTTTGGGTCGAAGCCCAAAAACGTGTAGCGGCCCCAGCGGTCGTCCGCCTGCGCGGATTCGAGCATGTAACAGTGGGTGGACACGTTCTTGAGGATGCGCATCGCTTCGATGGGGGTGATGAAGTCGGAAAGAATTTCGCAGCTCAGCGGGAGCACGTCGTACTGCTGCGTCGCGGCGATGTCTTTGACGGTTTCGAGCGGTGGCAGGATATGCATGAGTGACCTCCTGAAAAAGAAAAGCTCCTTTGGCGTTCTGCCAAAGGAGCTTATTGCGCAAACAAAAGCGCCCCCGACAGAACGGTACAGTCTGTCAAGGACGAATGCGATACGAGAGAAACGAACGATCCGCGGTGCCACCTTGAATTCACGGTTACCCGTGCGCTTGGCGGAGATACCATCATATCTCCCGGCAACTGACGTATGCCAACACGTTGCAGGATACTCTGCGCATCAAACGCATTTCGCTGCACCCTCAGCGGTCCATTTGACAATGTGTATCTTGCCTGATTTTCAGCATCGCAGGCTCTCTGTGAAGGCATCACTGCCGTTATCTCCGCTTCAACGGTTTGCGGTATTAACTTGGGCGAAAATATAGCACACCCCATCGGCAATGTCAATAGGGTGTGCATGATTTTTTGTAAAACTTCGGTTCTTTATTCCGCAGCGCGGCGAAGAATGTCGGCGACAAGCGCCTTGTCGAGCTGCAGGAAGGGGATGACCGGTTCGGGATGCTCGGGATGCTCCATGAGCAGTTTTTCCGCCCAGGACATGTTGTACCAGCGGCCGAACTTGTAGCCGCTGCGCGTGAACACGCCGATGCGGCGGAAGCCCATGTGCTCATGGAAGCGGATGCTGTTGTCCGTTAAATATTCGTCGTCCGCGCCCTGCGGCTCGCCGATGCAGGCATAGAGATTGTAGATGTTCTGAGCGAGCGACAGCTCCTCAATCGCGCGGTAGAAGCGCTTGCCGAGACCGTGCTTGCGCGCGTCGGGGGCGAGATAGATCGTCGTCTCCGCACAGTGGTCGTAGGCCTTACGCGCGATGAACGTGTGCGTATAGGCGTAGCCGAGGAGCTGGCCATTTTCATCCTCCGCGACGAGATAAGGGTATTTGCGCGAGATATCCGCGATGCGGCGGCGGAATTCGTCGAGCGACGGTACGTCGTATTCAAACGAGATGGCCGTCTTTTCGACGTACGGCGCATAGATGCTCAGAAGCGCGGGAGCGTCGTCAAGCGTGGCGAGGCGGAAGCGGAACGCAGGAGAAGACATAGAGTCACCTTTCAAATCCGTGCACCCAGTCAGAGCGCAGGTAATAAATGAGATAGATGGTGGAGCTGATCGCCCAGGTGAGGGGATACGCCCAGTAGATGTAGCCGATCTCGCCGATGAAGTGGACGACGAGCATGATGTAGATGATGCGGATGACGCACCAGACGGAGAGCATGATCATCATCGGCACGACCGCGCGGCCCGCGCCGCGGCAGACCGCCGCGATAGAGTGCGAAAACGCCAGCAGGCAGTAGAACAGTGCCACCGTGCGCGCCTGTTGCACGCCGAGGGCGACAACGCCGGGGGTGCTGTCGAAAAGGGAAATGAGCTGACTTGCCCAGATGTAATAGCACAGGCCGATGAGCTCGGCCATCACGACGGCGATGATGATACAGAACCGCGCGCCGCGCTTGGCGCGGTCATACTGCTTGGCACCGAGGTTCTGACCAACGAACGTGGTGCAGGCCATCGTGAAGCTCGTGATGGGCAGAAAGGCGAAGCCTTCGATCTTGCAGTGCGCGCCGTAGGCCGCCATCGCGAGCATGCCGAACGAGTTGATCTGCGACTGGACGATGACATTGGCAAGGCCAATGACGCAGTTCTGGATGCCGGAGGGGAGACCGTATCGCACGATCTCGCCGAGCATGCCGGTGTGGAAGCGGATGTTGCGCGGCGTGACGGTGTAGACCTCGCCCTTTTTGAGCAGGTGGATGAGGCAGAGCACGCAGCTCGTCCCCTGGGAGAGGACAGTCGCCACCGCGGCGGACCAGACGCCCCAGCGGAACGCGCCGATGAAAAGCAGGTCGAGCGCGATGTTGACGAGCGACGAAATGATCAGATAGTGCAGGGGCCTCCGGCTGTCGCCGAGGGCGTTAAGAATGCTCGTGCACATGTTGTAGAGCACCGTTGCCAGCACGCCGAGGAAGTAGTAGCGGAAGTATTCGACCGCCTGCGGCATGACCTGCGCGTCGGTGTTCATCCAGACCAAAAACGTCGGCGTGAGGAATACGCCGATGAGCGTCAGCAGTGTGCCCGACACGATACCGAACGCCAGGTTCGTGTGGACGGCGCGCGAGACGTTTTCATAGTCGCCCGCGCCGAAGTACTTTGAGATCGCGACGCCCGCGCCCATGGCTGTGCCGATAAAGAGGCTTGTGAGCAGCATGATGAGCGTGCCGGACGAGCTGACAGCGGCAAAGGCGTTCGTGCCGAGGTATTTGCCCACAATGAACGCGTCCGCCGTGCTGTATAGCTGCTGGAAGACCTGACTGATGAAGATCGGCAGCGCAAAGCGCAAAATCAGCGAGACGGGGCTGCCCTCCGTCATGTTCTGCACGGTCTGCCTTGCCGGAACTGTCTGCGCCATGCGCACCTCTCTTTCTCTGTCCCGCGGCGGGACGAATCTCTCATTTTTTGACGAAAAAGGAAAAGCGCCGCAGGAGCGGTGCTTTTCCTCAATCCCTGAAGAAACAGCAGATGAAAATTCTACAAAATCTTGACGGGTCCATTATATAGTTGTGTGGAACGAAAGTCAACCTTGCCGTTTACAGCACAAGGTTCAAAAGTGCAGGCGTGACGTACGTCTCGATGAGCGCGGCCACCAGCAGCAGCGGCACAGAGAATGTCAAAAAGACGCGGATGCAGTCCAGCACACGGCGGAAAAAGGGCGTATCGCTCTTTTTGAGGATCCGTTCCGTCCCCGTGCGGCAGATGAGAAGGCCCAGCGCGCAGGATAAGATCAGCGCGGACAGCTCAAAAATGCCGTGGGGCAAAACGCCGAGAACATACACACCGAGACCGATGCCCTGCTGCTGATAGATGGCGGCGAACGCGCCGAGCATCAGCGCATTCGTGCCGAGCGCGAGCGCACTGAGCGGCAGGAACGGGATGAGCCCGTAGAGCATCGAGAGGAGGGACGCCGTGATGTTGTTGAAAAACAGCGTCGCCATCATCTGCGACTGGGGAACATCGTCGGTAAGTCCCAGCTGCTCGATCTGTGCGGCGAAGTTTTGAAGCGTCTGCTGCGCCATGTCGGGGAAGATCATTCCGGCGGCGAAGCCGAGAAGCACCAGCACGCCGAACGCGGCGGCGGTGTTCAAAAATTCCCGCTTGATGAGATCGCGCGAGAGCGTAGGGCAGAGTTCGAAGATCATGCCAGCTTGGCGATACCGGCCTTGACGCGCTTGATCGTCTCCTCACGGCCGAGGATATGGCAAATTTCGACAGCGCCGCCGGGCGTGACGAGCTTGCCCGCAACGGCGATGCGCAGCGGCCACATGAGCGTCGCGTTCTTCACGCCGAGCTCCTCGGCAAATGAGACGAGCATGTCATGGATGGCATCATTCGTCCACTCGGGAAGGCTCTCGAGCTTGGGCAGGACCTTATTGAGCATGTCGAGCGAGACCTCGTTGTTGGTCTTGGACTTCTTGTTCGTGTAGAACTCGACGCCGTACTCGGGAAGAGCATCGAAGAAGTCGACCTTTTCGGGAATATCGGTGAGCTTTTCGCAGCGGGCCTGTAAGAGTGCTGCGATCTCACCGACGGAGTACGCTTCGTTCTTGACGGCCTGACGGATGTAAGGCTCGGCAACTTTACAGAATTCCTCGGGCGGGAGATTGCGCAGATAATTCGCGTTGAAATACGTCAGCTTTTCGATGTCGAAAATGGCAGGGGACTTGGAGATGCCGCCGATGTCGAACGCCCCCACCAGCTCGTCGAGCGTGAAGAACTCCTGCTCGCTCTGCTCGCCGCGCGGCGACCAGCCGAGCAGCGCCACATAGTTGAGGATGGCGGGCGTCAGGTAGCCCTGCGCCTTGAGGTCTTCATAGCTCGGGTCGCCGTTGCGTTTACTCATCTTATGCTGCGCGTCGCGCATGACGGGGGAGCAGTGCACGTAGGTCGGCACCTCCCAGCCGAAGCCCTCGTAGAGGAGGTTGTACTTCGGGGCGGAGGAGAGATATTCGCTGCCGCGCACGACATGGGTGATGCCCATGAGGTGGTCGTCGATGACGTTGGCAAAGTTATACGTCGGCAGACCGTCGCGCTTGATGAGCACCTGATCGTCGAGCGTGTCGTTATCGACCGTGATGTCGCCGAAGATCTCGTCGTGGAACGTGGTCTTGCCCTCGCGCGGGATCTTCTGGCGGATGACATAGGGCTTGCCGGCCGCGAGATTGGCCGCGATCTCTTCCTCGCTCAGGCGCGAGCAGCGGCCGTCGTATTTGTGGATGACAGTGCCGTCGGAAACATTTTCTTCGGCAGCGTCGTCCTTATCGCAGAAGCAGCGGTAGGCGTGGCCGCGCGCGATGAGCAGCTCGGCATATTCTTTATAGAGTCCCCTCCGCTCGGTCTGGATATACGGGCCGACCGGGCCGCCAACGTCCGGGCCTTCGTCATGCGTCAGGCCGCAGGCGCGCATGGTGCTGTAAATGACATCGACCGCGCCCTCCACATAGCGGCCCTGATCGGTGTCCTCGATGCGCAGGATGAACTTACCGCCGGCGTGCCGCGCGATCAGGTACGTATACAGCGCCGTGCGCAGATTGCCGACGTGCATATAGCCCGTCGGGCTCGGTGCAAAACGGGTGCGCACCTCGCCGTGCGGGATGCGCTGCTCCATGTCTTCAAACCACTTTTGATCTTTCATATTCTCTGTATCCTCCGGATAGATAAACCATAATTATTTATATCTTATTTTACATCGCATGGATTGTCAAGGAACTTTCTGTGTTGTATTCCACCACCAGTTGTGGTACAATATTTGAACAAATACGAATTTTCAGCACAACAGTTAAGGAAGTAATAAAAAATGGAAGAAAAAACAGCAAAAAAAGTGATGCTCTCCGGCATCCAGCCCTCCGGTGATCTGACGCTCGGGTCCTACCTGGGCGCAATCAAAAACTGGAGCGAGCGCGCCGAGATCTTTGACTGCTATTATTTCATGGCCGACCTCCACTCGATCACCGTGCGGCAGAACCCCGCCGACCTGCGCCGCCGCACCATCGAGCAGCTCGCGCAATACATCGCCTGCGGTCTCGACCCGGAAAAGAACACGCTCTTCATCCAGAGCCATGTGCCCGCGCACACGCAGCTCGGCTGGGTGCTCAACTGCTACACCATGTTCGGCGAGCTCTCGCGCATGACGCAGTTTAAGGACAAGAGCGCCAAAAACGCCGAGAACATCAACGGCGGCCTGTTCACCTACCCCGCCCTGATGGCGGCGGACATTCTGCTCTATCAGCCGGACTACGTTCCCGTCGGCAGCGACCAGAAGCAGCACGTCGAGCTCTGCCGCGACGTGGCCACCCGCTTCAACAACATCTACGGCGACGTGTTCAAGATCCCCGAGCCGTACATTCCGAAGATCGGCGCGCGCGTCATGAGTCTCGTCTCGCCGGAAAACAAAATGTCCAAGTCCGACAAGGATCCCAACGGCACCGTGTACCTGCTCGACCGTCCGGAGGATATCATGCGCAAGTTCAAAAAGGCCGTCACGGACTCCGACACCGAGCGCTGCGTGCGCTATGACCTGGCGAACAAGCCCGGCGTGTCCAACCTCATGAGCATCTATTCCGCCTGCACCGGCAAGACCTTCGAGGAGATCGAGGCGGAATTTGACGGCAAGGGCTACGGCGCGTTCAAGCCCGCCGTCGGCGAGGCAGTCGTCGAGACGCTGCGCCCCATCCGCGAGGAGAGCGAGCGCCTGCTCAAGGACAAGGCCTACCTCGAGAGCGTCTACAAGGCCGGCGCGGAAAAGGCGTCCTACATTGCCAACAAAACGCTGCGCAAAGTCTATAAGAAGGTCGGCTTCGTCGCCAAATAATACTTACATTATTGGAGATCAGTTCTCATGTTTCTTAACACTGCTGTCTGGATCAAAGTCATGCTTGCGATCCTCATCGCGTTCGTGGTCAGCTTTGCGCTGACGCCGGTCGTCAAGATCCTGGCGCAAAAAGTCGGCGCCATGGATGTACCGGGCGAGGCCCGGCGCGTGCACGATCACCCCATCCCCCGCATGGGCGGTCTGGCCATCTTTCTGGGCTTCATCGTGTCGATGCTCCTGTTCGTGGACATCACGCAGGAGGTGCGCGGCATTCTGCTCGGGTCGATCATCATCGTCATCACCGGCGTGATCGACGACATCATCTCCCTGCGTGCGTGGACGAAGTTTCTGATTCAGATCCTCTCCGCCGTCATCGCCGTGCTGCACGGCGTGGTCATCAACGTCGTGTCGAACCCGAATGTGTTCAGCAGCCAGGAGGCCATCGTCCTTGGATGGCTCGCCATTCCGCTGACCGTGCTGTGGATCGTCGGCATCACGAACTCCGTCAACCTGATCGACGGGCTGGACGGTCTGGCCGTCGGTGTGTCGACCATCAGCTGCGTGACCATTCTGGTCGTGGCGCTGCTCGTGTCGGAGCCGAACGTGGCGCTCATCGTCGCGGCACTCGCCGGCGCGTGCATCGGCTTCATGCCCTACAACCTCAACCCCGCCCGCATTTTCATGGGCGACACCGGTTCCCTGCTGCTCGGCTACGTGCTGGCAACGGTGTCGGTGCTCGGATTGTTCAAGTTCTACGCGATCGTCACGTTTGTCGTGCCGGTGCTCGCGCTGGCCGTGCCGCTATCGGACACGCTCTTCGCGTTCTGCCGCCGCATCCTGCACGGACAGAGCCCGTTTCACGCCGACCGCGGCCATTTTCACCACAAGCTCATGGATCTCGGTCTGAACCAGAAGCAGGCCGTTGCGATCCTCTATGCCATCAGCGCCACGCTCGGCCTCGCCGCCGTCGTGCTCACGACAAAGGGATCTATCCGCATCGCGCTGCTCATCCTCGCACTGCTGATCGGCTTTGTCGTGTGCGCCTTCATCCGCAAGAGCGTGCACAAGCACCACATTGACGTGGAGCTGCAGGAGGCGCAGGAAGCGGCCGAAGCAGCCGAAGCAGCCGAACAGGCAAACGACGCCGCTGCCGCCGAAGCACCTGCACAGGAGGTCAACGATGAGCAAACGCATTAAAGTCATGTCCGTTTTCGGCACGCGGCCGGAAGCGATCAAAATGGCGCCGCTCGTGCTGGAGCTGCAAAAGCATCCCGAGATCGAGAGCATCGTGTGCATTACGGCGCAGCACCGGGAAATGCTCGACTCCGTCATGGACTGTTTCGGCATTCGTGCCGACTACGATCTCAACATCATGCAGCAGGGGCAGGATCTGACCGCGATCACAACGCGCGTACTTGAGCGGATGCGCGAAGTGCTCAGTGAGGTGCAGCCGGACATCGTGCTTGTCCACGGCGACACCACGACGACGTTTGCCGGCGCGCTCGCCGCGTTTTACGCCAAGATCCCCGTCGGCCATGTCGAGGCCGGTCTGCGCACGTACGACCGCTGGTCTCCCTTCCCGGAGGAGATGAACCGCTCGCTCGTCGGCCGCATTGCCACGCTGCACTTCGCACCGACCGCAAACAACGCCCACAACCTCGAGCGCGAGGCCGTGGAGGGCGACATTTTCGTCACCGGCAACACCGTGATCGACGCCATGGCCTACACCGTCCGCGGGGAGCAGTTCGTCTCGGACGAGCTGCGGCAGGTCGATTTTTCGCGCCGGGTCATCGCCATGACCTGCCATCGGCGCGAGAACTACGGCCAGCCCATGCGCAACATCTTCACCGCCGTGCGCCGCCTGGCGCTCAACTATCCGGATGTCGAGATCGTCTATCCCGTGCACCTGAGCCCGGTCGTGCGCAGCACGGCGGAGGAGCTGCTCGGCGGCGTGCCGAACATCCGGCTCATCGCGCCGCTTGACGCCGTGGACATGCACCGGCTCATGGCGCGCAGTTACATGGTCATGACCGATTCCGGCGGCATTCAGGAGGAAGCACCCGCACTCGGAAAACCCGTGCTCGTGCTCCGGCGCGAGACGGAGCGGCCGGAGGCCGTCACTGCCGGCACCGTCAAGCTCGCCGGCACGGACACGGAGGAGATCTACCGTCTGGCTGCCGAGCTGCTGGACGATCCGGCCGCCTATGACCGGATGGCCAAGGCCGTCAACCCCTATGGCGACGGGCGGGCCTGCCCGCGCATCGCGCAGGCGATCCTGAGCCATTTTCTCGGCGCACAGCCGCCCGAGCCGTTTGTGCCCGCGCACTAAAGAAACAGCATCCCGCCGAGGATGAACAGCAGCTCCTTGTCGCCGCTCTCGCGGTACATGAGGTATAACACCAGGATCAGCAGCAGATCCTCGCTTTCGAGGTCTGCGAGCGAAAATTTTTGCAGCAACTGCTGCAAGCCGCCGCCGGGCAAGCCCGGCGGCGGCTTGTTGTTTCCGGCAGGCGGCGCGGGCGGGCGCGGACGGATAGACGGCTGCGGCGCATCCGGCACGCGCTCGACCCGGCCGCTGTTGCCCTGATAGCGATTATACATGGTCGTCCCCCTCCAAGTCCTCGGCGGCGAGCTCGGCAAGCGACGCAAGCCGCGCGAGCTTCATGGCGCGGTCGATCTTGCGCCGGCGCTTCTCAGCCAGATAGGGCTTCATGGCCTCGAGCAGGTGGCGGTTGGCGGAGTCGTGCCCGCCGCCGCGCAGCGCCGACATCATCCGGCGCAGCTGCCCCATATCGACGTCGAGCTCCGGCTCCGGCGCGGACGGCGGCGCTTGCTTGCCGCCGCCGTCGCCCAGGATTGAGGATGCCAACTGCGCGATTTTTCCGAACTGCTTCGGATCATTGAGCAGCGCGTCGAGCTTCTCCCCGATCTCATCCATCCTGCATCGCGTCCTTTACTTTTCCGGCCAGACGCTGCCCGGTGTCCGTGCTGAGCACCTGCGTGAGGATCTGCCGCAGCGTCTCGGTGTCCCCCGCGCGCGCCGCCTGCTCGATCTTCTGCGCATCGAGCGCACCGGCCAGCTTCTGCCCGTCGGTCGAGTCGGCGATCTCCTGCAGGCGCTGCAGGCGTCCGTCGCGCGCGAGCTGGTTTTTCAGCGCATCCAAGTCCTTCATATCGGTCACGCTCCATTCGGGGCGGCTTGACTTTGCAGGCCGTGTCCCGTATAATGCGGATGGCCCGGCCGTGCCGGGTATCCTGCTTTTATTGTATTCTATGAGCAATGCAGAGGTGACTTGCCACGAAGATCCTTGTTTTTTCCGATTCTCACGGCCGGACGCTCGGCATGGTGCGCGCCATCCGGCAGCAGCGGCCGGACGCCGTGTTTCATCTCGGCGACTGCGAGCGCGACACGCAGCGGCTGGAAAAAGAGTTTCCGGACCTGCTGCTGTACCGCGTGTGCGGCAACTGCGACCGCGAGCCGGTCAACCCCGAGGTGCTGCAGCTCACGCTCGACGGCGTGAAGTTCTTCCTCACGCACGGACACCGATACAGCGTGAAGTATACGCTCGACGCCCTGCTCAACGCCGCCTATTTTGCGGGTGCGGATATGGTGCTCTTCGGGCACACGCACCGTGCCATGAGCGAGACCATGCAGGGGCTGTACGTCGTCAACCCCGGCACGGCGGGCGTTGGAGCGCTCTGCACGTACGCCTGCATCGAGACGGAAAACGGTGCGATCCGTACTGTCGGCATCCACGCCATTCCGGAAGCATAAAGCATAAAATATACGCCCCCGGCAGTCGCCGGGGGCGTATTCTGTGCCGTGTTTACTTTTCGCGGAACGTTACGTAGAGCGTGTGGTTGCTGTCCACGTTCATGAAGGAATAGCTCGTCAGGGGCAGGACCGTCGTGCCGTCGATGACCAGCGTTGCGACCTCGTAGCCGTCCTTCGGCGTGATCGTAAACGACAAGCTGCCGCCCTCGGCCACCTTCTGATTGCCGCTCGGGCTGACGCTGCCGCCCGCGCCGCACGTGACGGTGACGGTGTATTCCTTCTTCTCCTGGCCGGCCGAGATGGAGACCTGGATCGTCGTGCCCGGCTTGACCATCGTGCCACCGACCGGGTTCTGGCGTGCAACGGAGCCCTTGCGCACGTTGTCATCATAGACCGTGCCGCTCTCCTCGATGGTGACGCCGAGGCTCTTGGCCGTCGCCTGCGCCTGCTCGAGCGTCAGGCCGACGAAGCTCGGAATGGCGACCGGGGTGTCCTCCGGCGCCGTGGGCTGCTCCTTCGGGCCGAGCGAGACAACGAACGCGACCGTCTGCCGGTGCTTGAGCTGCGTGCCCTCATTGACGTCCTGCCGGATGACGATGCCCTTGGTCTCGTCGCTGTTTTCATAGGTAATGCTCGGCTCGGCGTCCAACTCCGCAAGCTGCGCCTTGGCTGATTCCTCCGTCTGGCCGACGAGGTTCGGCAGGATGCGCTCATTGCCTTTATGAAAATTGAACACGCCGGTCAGCGCACAGATCACGACCGTGACCAGGGCGAGCACCGCTGAGATCGCCGTGATCGTCAGCCGTTTGCGCTCGCTCATGCGCCGGACGCCGTGACGGCGGCGTGTGGTTGTCTGTCTGCTCATATTTTTTCCTCCGGGATCGACAGGATGGATAGCAATTTCAAAGAAACAAGTATATAATAACATAGACGCAGCGTTTTGACAAATGTTCGTTTCTGGGAGGATCTTGACATGAAAAAAATCGCACTCGTGACCGGAGCGTCCCGCGGCATCGGCAAGGCAGCCGCGCTGGCGCTGGCCCGCGACGGCTGGACGGTACACGTGAACTATATTCAATCCCGCGCGGCCGCCGAGGCGGTCGCCGCGCAGACCGGCGGCATGGCCATCTGCGCCGATGTGAGCGACGGACAGGCTGTCGAAGCCATGTTCGAGAAAATTGGACCTGTGGACCTGCTGGTGAACAACGCCGGCGTCGCGGTCTACGGGCTGCTGACGGATCTCGACCCGGCCGTCTGGCAGCGGCTGTTTGACGTGAATGTCACGGGTATGTATAACTGCTGCCGCTGCGCGATCCCGCCGATGGTGCATGAAAAGGCCGGACACATCATCAACCTCGCCTCCATCCTCGGCACGAACGGCGCCTCGTGCGAGGTGGCCTACTCGGCCACGAAGGGCGCGGTCGTCGCGTTCACGAAGGCGCTGGCAAAGGAGCTCGGCCCGTCCGGCATCCGCGTCAACTGCGTCGCCCCCGGCTGCATCGACACGGACATGATCGCAAACCTCAGCCCCGAGGACAAGGCGGAGCTGGCCGACAGCACCGCCCTGTGCCGCATGGGCACGGCAGAAGATGTGGGCGATGCGATCGCGCTGCTGGCAAGCGAGCGCGCCCGCTTCGTGACCGGACAGGTGTTCGGCGTGGACGGCGGACTGCTGATCTGAACCAGACAGCGCAAAAAACAGGTGCATACCGGATCGGTATGCACCTGTTTTGGCTTTTATTCCGCCGCCGGCGTGCTGGGCGCTGCATTGCCGGGCGTCGTGGACTTGTTGCGGCCGCGCCCGCCGCGATGGCGGCGGCGATGGCCGTCGGCGCGTTTTTCGCCGTTCGGCGCCGCGCCCTCGGCCGGCTTGGGCGG
>ERZ772875.2189-NODE-2189-length-14998-cov-9.688416_pt1 | contig 14998 bp, 13 predicted proteins | sample MGYA00580585_ERZ772875 | MGnify/ENA primary metagenome ERZ772875 (study PRJEB29015, sample SAMEA2737736) | human gut metagenome | biome: human gut; feature: human-associated habitat; material: faeces | place: China | collected 2012 ... | reverse complement strand
ACGGTCTCGATCCCATCGGTATTGCAGAAGTGCGATCCTTTATCCGTGAGCTTTGCGACACAAGAGGAAAAACCATTTTAATCTCCAGTCACATTCTTTCGGAGATTTCCTTGCTGGCTGACGATATTGGAATTATTGACCACGGCGCGTTGCTGGAAGAAGAAAGCCTTGCTGAGCTGGAGCAAAAAAGCAGTAAACATATCCGGTTTACGCTCTCTGATACTGCACAGGCGGCAAGAATTTTGGAACGCAATTTCCGTGAAAACCATTTCTCTATACAGGATGACCACAATCTGCGCCTGCACAACCTTGATCTACCTGTGGGGAAAATTGTAACTGCCTTTGTTGAAAATGGATTGGAGGTATCGGAGGCGCATACTTGTGAAGAAAGTCTTGAAGATTACTTCAAGCGTGTGACGGGAGGCGAGGGAATTGCTTAAACTGATCAAATGCGAATTTTGGAAATTAAAGCGAAAAAGATTATTATACGCACTGATGTCATTATCGTTATTTTTTCCGTTGATTTTGGCATATATGGCAAAGGCGGGAACAGGTGCAGATACAACGGAACATTATCTTCAAACCCGATTTGATTATGTTTATACAATGATGTTGGGATATGGATTGGTTTTTTTGCTTCCATGTCTAATTGGTATCATTGCCGCTATTTTGTTTTTTATAGAAAGAGATTGCGATACTTCCAAAAACCTTAGAACAATTCCTGTTACAAATACACAACTCATTATGGCAAAAATTTCTATGCTCTTTATTTTTAGCATTGCGTTTTGTCTGACAAGCACATTATCTGTTGCGTTGTTTTGTAAACTGTTTCATGTAGGAATGGTTTATGGTATGACTTATAAGATATTTATGAGCCTTATTTTTGGAGTTCTTATCGTAGCAGCTTCTTTGCCGATTGTATTTTTAATTATTTGTTTTAACAAAAGTTTTTTGCTTTCTATCCTGCTTGCGTTTTTTTATTCTATTTTTAACTGGGGCATACTGGGGACGATTGGAACATCTATAAGTGCTGCAAAAATTACTTTCTTAAATTCTTTCCCAGTTATATGTGTTATGAACTGGACAAGCGGCTTAATGATGGATCATTTGCAAAAAGACAATCTTTTGCCGGAAGCCTATGCGATTGTACCAACCACCTTCCATACAATTTTTATTCTGGCAATTACTGTTATACTTTCGTTGTGGTTGATCATTCGCTTTTATAAAAAATGGACGAGGTAAATGATATGGGAAAGATAATAAAAACGGAATTTTTAAAACTAAAACGCTATTCTGTAATAAAAGCCGGAATTATTATGACAGTGCTTTCGCCGCTGCTGTCACTGTTTTATTCCACAGCCAACGGTGGACAGACATGGACATTTGACTATTTTATGCAGCAAGTTATGATTAGTAACTGTACCTTGTTTTTTCCGATTATCATTGCACTGATAGCAGGTTATATTATAACAAGGGAATATACAGACGATACGATGAAGAATATATCAACAATTCCTATTTCATATAAACAGTTACTTTCAGGAAAACTACTTGTCCTATTGTTGTTGACAATCTGCTTTAGCTTTATAGGATGCGTGCTAGCATTAGTAATCAATGTTATTGCTGGATTTCCAGGAGTGCATTTTGGCAATCTGCTCAATATGTTTATTCGTGTTACCGGAGCAAATTTAGGAATTTACATTTCAGTTTTGCCGATTATTTTACTATTCTGTTGTTCGGTAAACAATTTTTTGGGTGGGGTTGCGTTAGCATTTGTGTATGGATATTTCGGAACTTTTGAAGGAACACTGTTAAATTATTATCCGATTAAAGCAAGCATGATTTTAGTAGACCCTACTTGTGGTGCGGAATATGGTTATACTTATCACATTTTCCCTGCTTTCATCACAATAGTTTTGACTTTCTTGATTTCTGTGATTATTCTTGCAAATAAAAAGAAAGAACCCAGCACATTGACTGTCACTAAGAAGAAAAAAGTAGTTAGAAAAAAGGGATGGTGACGTGATGGGACATTAGCTGTTTTTGATATAGAAGAATCCGGCAAACAGATTGGCGAAAAGTTATTTCTGCTTCTTAACGAGGAACAAAAGAATGCTCTAATGCAATATATTTTGGAGCAAGGAGTCTGTCATGGAACAGTATTCAATTCCTGTCACACTTCTTCCGCAGCAGAGAAAAATCCTCTGACAGAAATACAAGAAGGCGAGCTTTATCTATGCCTGGAACACCGTACTGTCAGGGTTCGTGAACGGATTATCAACCTGACAAGTAAAGAGTTTGATATACTGGCATTGCTCATTGCCAATCCCAAACGTGTTTTTACTTACGAACTGATTACCGATTTGGTTTGGAAAGAGGATTGTGATTTCTATTCGAGAAAAGCGATTCATAATCATATAAGTAAGTTGCGTAAGAAATTGCGCTTTGAACCGGATCTTCCAAACTATATTGAGAGTGTCGCCGGGATCGGCTATAAATTTGAACATCTATAACATGAGCCCACAAGGTGTTGTTTTCCCTTGTGGGCTTGCTTTTTGCAGCATATATTCTAAGAGCAGAATATGTAGAAAATTGCGAATATAAAGAGTAAAAAGCGAATGTCTGCGGACTGATACAGGAAACATAACCGATATAATTTTCTCCCAAGGAGGTATCAAGCAGCCGATTCAGGTTCCTCCTTGATGGGAGGAAATGCCTATGCGTCTATGCAACACAGATCCGCAGATAAACTGCTTTACATTCAGTCACCTATACGTCGTAATCCAACTCGTATGGATTGCGGCGTTTTTGGTTTCGACAAAATTTGAGCATTTTCGCTGTCAACCTCCCGGAGAAATTTCATACTGCTGCTTTGGCGCGCCTGTTCTTTGTACGGGCGCGCTTTTTTGTACCCTTTTTTTAAGCGGAAAAAAACGAAAAATCTATCACTGCCGCAGCCCACCCTCTGATTTCGATTTTTGCCATCAACTCAAACATCGAAATTGGAGGAAATTACTATGAAGAAAATCAATCTTCGGGATTATTACCCGTATTATACACAGGACATGATCGTTGAGGTGCCGGATGAAGTTGCTTTGTTGCTTCGGGAATATATGTTGTTGGAAGAAGCCTATCGGATTCGTACATACCGCTATAAAGCATTTTACTCCCTGGATCGAGACGAAGGTATTGAGCGTGAGATATCGCAAAAGCCTCTTAACCCGGCAGAAATTTGGGAACAGCGTCAAATGACGGAGTTGATTTATAAAGGTCTTTCCAAACTTCCGGTAAAGCAGCGCCAACGGATCTATGCACACTTTTTTCTTGGCATGAGTAAGGCGGACATTGCAAGAGCTGAAGGAACAGATGCTTCTTCTGTTCGCAAGAGCATTAACCGTGGTCTGCACCAGTTAAAAAAATATTTTGAAAAAATTTAGCTTACCCCGCCCTGTTTTGCCTGAAAAATGTACTGAATAATAGAGGGACATATTCGGCGGGACAAGCTGGACGGGTGTGGTAAGGAAGCATATACATCCTCCCACCCCAACTGCAATATCAATTTGTCTGCCATGCCCCTTGCTTGTTCCTTGACAACCGAATATACGCTGTTACAGGTACTTCATTCTGTGTTCCGAGCGGCAGATGGGGCGGCGCGGTGACAGGCAGACTAAGGAGGTGATGAATCCAGGCTGTCCGAGCGATAAACGCAACCTACGAAACCGGCTGTGGCAGGCCGGACGCGATAACGACACAGATCATAATGGTACTTCTTCACAGCTTCCTAAAGACTTGGGGAGAGTTCCTGCGGCGTTTGCTTGCTCTGGCAAAGCGGCGGCGTATGTGGGACTATGATGCGGTGACGCTACCCGCAGCCTGTAACAGCCCCGTCCTTATAACAGAAGGACTTGCCGGGGTGCGTGGCAAATACGGCAGTAAAATCGAAATCAGATATAATGGGCCGGATTTATGTGTGTAACAACCGTAGATCCGACCTATTCATGTGGTTTTGATAACACAGTTTTCAGAAGGGAGTTGATACTATGGAAATGAACACCATTGTCAGTGATGCGGGTACGCTGGTAGACATTCGGGATGTCTCTGTCAACAAAGAACTTTCCCGTGATGAACGGATTGCAGAATTTGTTCAGCAGATAAAAAATCCATACCATTTTAAGTGTGGCCGTTTTACTGTACAGGCCAGCTTTTCTGCTGAAGGTGCTACCCTGGAAGAATGTATCAAGGGTATTTTACGATAGGCGCAATTTTAAGAAAGGGGCTGACTTTTCCGTAAAAGCATGGTAGAATAAGAATCGGAAAAGGAATTGAATATGGACTAACCACACTTCTTGAATTGCGGGGATTTTTCTGTGCAACGAAAGGAGTGTTTTTTATGCAGGTTTACAAAGCGATTAAGTACATCCGTCTTTCTTATACGGATGATAAAACAGTAGAAAGTGACAGCGTTGCTAACCAGCGGCGCCTGATCGATGACTACATAGCCCGACACCCGGAAATTGAGGTTGTGGCAGAAAAAATTGACGATGGTTATAGTGGCGTTTTGTTTGATCGCCCGGCATTTCAGGAAATGATGCAGATGATCGAACAAGGCGAAGCTAATTGCGTGATTGTCAAAGACCTCTCCCGCTTAGGTCGTGAGTACATAGAAACAGGCCGCTATATGCGCAGGGTGTTTCCAGCCTATGGAGTGCGTTTTATCGCAATTAACGATAATGTGGACACGGAAAATGACGCTGCCGATGATCTCACGGTTTCTGTCAAAAACATTATGAATGAGGCTTACTGTCGGGATATTTCCGTTAAGACACGGAGTGCCCTGGAAGTAAAACGGCGCAGCGGGGATTTTGTAGGTGCTTTTACCATCTATGGTTATGTGAAAGTCGGCGATAAACACAAGAGCCTGGAAGTAGACGAATATGCTGCCAATGTTGTGCGGGATATTTTCAGAAAACGGCTGGAAGGATTCAGCGCTTCCCATATAGCGGATGAACTGAACCGATTAGGAATTCTTTCACCGTTGGCGTATAAGCGCAATCACGGAATGCCTCATGCAAAAGGTGGCTATACAGACCGAAAGGATTGCAAATGGTCTGCAACTACAATCATCCGCATTTTACAGGATGAAACTTACACCGGAACACTGGTCCAGGGCAAGCAGACAACGCCCCATTTCAAATTAAAAGAGCGTGAGGACAAACCTTCTTCGGAATGGATTCGTGTGGAGGGAACCCATGAGGCAATCATACAAAAGCACGATTTTGATCTGGTGCAAAGGCTCCGCAGGATTGACACAAGGACTTCTCCTAAATCGGATAAGGTTTACCTGTTTTCCGGCATTTTGATCTGCGGCTGCTGTGGCTGCCGTATGACCCGCAAGACGAACCGCTATAAAGATAAAGAGTATCACTATTATTACTGCCCGACCGGCAAAAAGAATGGCTGCACATCGTCGGTCATGCTGAAAGAGTCGGATCTGATTGAATGTGTGCAGGACAGTTTGAAAGGACATATTGAAAATGTTGCTTCTCTGGATGCCCTGCTGTCCAGTATCAGTCAGGAACGGATCAACCGGGAATTGGCGCAGGAATATGCCGCACAGATCAGAGTAAATGAAAAGCGTGTGGCACAGACCGAGGGCTTTAAGGCAAAACTCTATGAAAATCTGGTGAGTGGAATTCTGACAAAGGAAGAATTTCTCTCTTACAAGCGAAAATACAATGCAGATATTGAACTGTTCCAAAAAGCAATCGCTGAATGGAACGAAAAACTTACAGATGTATTAGAAAACCGAAGCGAACGAAACCGTTGGATCAACCATTTTATGAAATTTTCTACTATGGAGGGTATTGACCGTCGGGCAGTCATGCAGCTTATCCGAAGCATACGGGTAATGGGTAAAGATGAACTGCATATTGAATTTAATTACCAGGATGAGTATCAGAAAGCAATCTCTTTGGCGGAACAGATTGCTACAAAAAACGAAGAAAGGATGGTGGGCTAAATGGCAAGAAAAAGCAGAAAACAGACGGCAGCTCCCATGCCGGCACCATCTTTGTATGTACATGTGGCTCTGTATATCCGTCTTTCTGTGGAGGATAACAAAAAGCGGGGCTGCTCAGTAGAAAACCAAAAGTTGGTACTGAATGACTTTCTTTCAGATAAACCGGACTTCGTTGTGTATGATACTTATATCGACAACGGAGCAACAGGGACAAATTTTCACCGCCCTGGATTTCAGCAAATGCTATCTGATATTGAAGCAGGCCACATTAACTGTGTGATTGTTAAGGATCTTTCCCGATTAGGGCGAAATTCTATTGACACAGGTTATTATATCGAACAATATTTTCATGCACATAATGTTCGGTTCATTGCTGTTACGGATCAGTTTGACACAGCGGATTCCGGAAATCTTCATGGTGGTATCATGCTGCCTTTGAAAAATATGATCAATGAAGCCTATGCTCTGGACATTGGACGAAAAATCAAAGCACAGGCGCGGCAGGCTATGAAAGATGGCGACTATATTGGTGCACGGGCACCTTACGGTTACAGGAAAGACCCGGATGATTACCATAAACTTCTGATTGATGAAAATACTGCCCCTGTAGTAAAACAGATTTTTGAATGGGCACATGAGCATGTGGCACTGAACCGGATTGTCCGCAACCTAAATGAGATGGGGATTCCGGCACCGAGCCATTATAAAAAGGCCACTGGCGAGATTACCAGTCCGGGACTGATCGGAAGCGGCAAATGGCAGACCCGTACAGTGATGAAAATCTTAGAAAGCGAAGTTTATACAGGCGATCTGGTGCAAGGAAAAACAAAGATTGTAGATCATCAGCAGGTCAAGGCTGGAGAAGATAATCTGATTATTGCAAAATGCACCCATGAACCGATCATCAGCCATGAATTGTTTCATGCAGTTCAGGAATACAGAAAACAGATCTGTGAAGAAAGCAAAGCAACTCCAAAACGTCCCTACACACCAAACATTTTCAAAGGTAAAGTGTTCTGTGCTGATTGTGGCAGAAGCCTTCACAGGCAACGCGCCGAGCGCCGGAAAGGACCCGACACTTACTGGTTCCACTGCCTTACAAACAGCCGGGTAGAAAAAGATAGCTGCAAAGGTGCGATGATACAGGAGAAAGAACTGATTTCTACTGTTACGGCTATTCTTGAAAAAGAGCTGACAGTTGCGCTGGGAATGTCGCTGCCACTCTTTCAGTTGGAGGCAAGACAAAAACAGGAAAAAGATAAGCTGAAAATTCAGATGTCGGCCAAACGGCAGGAAATTGAAAAAACACGCCGGCTGATCCGTGGCCTATATGAAAATTTTGTGCAGGGTATTTTGACAAATGACGAATACTTTGAATTGAAAGCGGATTATGAACATGCTATCAATGCTCTGTCTGGTGAGATTGAAGTATTTGAAAAATCTATGGACTCTCTGGACAACCAGCTTGCCAGATACCGTGCAATGGAAAAGGATGCAAAAACACTGGCACAGGATCACGTACTGACTGCAGAACTGATCGAACGGCTCATTGAACGAATTGAGATAGACCACGAGCGGAATATTCATGTGACCTTCCGTTTCAAAAATGAATTTCAGGGAAAGGCGGTGGAACCGTGCGCAACTATGTGATTGCCCTTTATATCCGTCTTTCTGTGGAAGATTTCAAAACTGAAAGTTTGAGCATACCAAATCAAAAACTGATCCTTCGTGAAAAAGCTATGTCTCTGCCGGAATGGGATAACAGCGAGATTTTGGAATTTATTGACAATGGTCATACGGGGACAAACTTTGAGCGTCCGGCGGTGCAGGAACTTTTAACAATGGTTCAGGCCGGAAAAATCAACTGTATTATTGTAAAAGACCTTTCCCGATTTGGACGTAACAGCATTGAAACCGGCTATTTTATTGAGCGGGTATTTCCTCTTTACCACACCCGTTTTATTTCCGTCAGTGATGATTTTGACACAGCTAATTTCAAAGGTGATACCGGAGGGATTGATATTGCTTTCAAGTATCTTATCAGCGAGTGTTATAGCCGGGATATGTCCATGAAAACCAAAAGTGCAAAATACGCAAAGATGCGTCGTGGGGAATATCAGAGTGTCATCTGTCCTTACGGCTATCGCAAGAGTGCAGACGGACGTATGGAACCGGACGAGGATGTTGCCTCGAATGTGCAGATGATATTTCAATGGGCGTCTGAAGGCAACACCGCAACCGAGATTACAAGAAAATTGTATGCCATGAATATCCCCACCCCTGGGGAATATCGCAAACTTAAAGGCAAGGACTATTACAATGTTTCCCGAACAAACGGCGTTTGGAGTACATCAACGGTCCTGCGTATTTTAGAAGATCAAAGATATATCGGTACCTATGTAATTGGCAAGAGAAAGGTAAAAGAGATTGGCAGCCGACATACACAGTTAAAGGATGAAAGTGAGTGGTTCAAAATACCGAACCATCATCCGGCTATTGTAAGTGTGGATCTATTTGAGAAAGCCAATGCTTCAGTTAAGCGTTTCTCTCTGTCAAATAAAAAGCCGCGTGATTATCTGCTCCGTGGTAAGGTATTCTGTGGATGCTGCGATCATGCAATGTCTCTACGAAATGGTGCGTGGTTTTATTGCCGTCATTCCGAGGTGGCTGAAACGCTTCCTTGTCATGGTGTGCGCATAAAGATGGCAGATCTGGAGCAGGTTGTATTTGAAACAATTCGAGTTCAAATGTGTCCGGCATTGGGAATTGACAGCAATAAGGATAAATTGGATTTGCAGACAGTCCAGCAGGCCGAACATGAAGAAAAACTCCGTTCTATTCAAGACAGCAAGCGGCATCTTTATGAGCAGTATGCACTCGGAGAGATTGATTTGGAAACCTATCGAACACGAAAAGCGGTTTATGACACGGAACTGGTACAAGCCAAAAATGTTCATGCTGTCATTACTGCACAGACAAAGCAGATAAAAAGTGATTATGAGATTAAGCTGAAACAACAGGAAATTGTGCAGGAAGTCGGAAACGCCAACATGCTAACAAAAGCTCTGATTGACCGGCTTATCAACAAAGTTTACGTCTTTCCAGGAGATCGGATTGAGATTGAATATGCAACACAGGATTTCTTAGAAACTAAGGAATCCGAAAAGGAGGTATAACCGTGAACACCCATTTGAAACAGCTATGGGCAGCTATGAAGCTGCCCGAAAAACTTCAAAAAAAGTTATAAATTTTTTTGTCTTGGGCTTGACATACGGGTGGCGTAGGTCATGGAAACGCACCTTCGGCAGCCCTGCCCGCTTCAGGACGCGGTGCAGCATGTGCAGCACGCTGTCCGGTGACATGGGGCCTCCGGTTGGGGACGGAAATACCCACTCGCTGTTTCCTGTTTTCCTTCTTTGCTGCATCAAAACGCTTATCGCATCTGCCGACAAGGGCAGGGTGCGGTAGGCGTTTTTCGTTTTCAGTGGGGCCTCGACCACCTTGCCGTTCTGCCGTGAAATTGCCCGCTGGATTTTCAGCACGCCACGGTCGAGGTCGATGTCCGTCCATTTCAGCCCCAGCAGTTCGCCCCGGCGCAATCCCGTTGCGAGGTCGAGGTAGTAGAGTTCGTACACGCCGCTGTCCCTGGCTTCTTGGAAGAAGGCGCTGAGCTGGTCGGCGGTCAGCGTTTTCATCTCCTTGTGTTCGACTTTTGGCAACGCACAGCCTTGCGTGGGATTTTTCGTGACGAGGCGCTGTTCCATGGCGAGATTGTATGCTGAGCCGATCATCTGATGGATGTTTCGCACCGTCTTGGGCGCTAACCCTTTCGGCTTTTTCTTGGCCTCGATGCGGTCTACCCGACCACCGTCCAGCAGGTGCTTGTAGAATCGCTGCAAGTCCAGAGAAGTGAGGTCTGCCAGTGGGATGTTGCCGATCTGCGGCTTGATGTGGTTTTTCAGAAAGCCTTGGGAGGTCTTGAACGTGGACGGGCGCAGCTTGATTTTCCCGTAGTTTTCCAGCCAGACTTCCAGCCAGCTACCCACCGTGTAGGTCTTGGCTCTGCCGTAGTCGATACCGACGTTTTCCTCGATGGCCTTTTTCAGTTTTTCCTTGACTTCTGCCTGTGTTTTTCCGAGGACATTTTTGATGATAGCTTTGCCTGTCTCTGGATCGTGACCGACTGTGTAGCGCCCCTCCCATCGGCCATCCTTGCGCTTTCGGATATTTCCCTCTCCGTTCGCTCGTCTTTTCGGCATAAAATCAGCCTCCTTTTCGACAACGAACAATACCGTAATCAAGGGAACAAAGCTACCGAAAAACGGAATCGTTATCAAAAAGTTATCATCTGCTTTGCATCGCTCTTTTCTTTGTCTATTGCGGCGCAATTTTTGCGCTGCCGGGGGCGTCCTCTTTGGTTACAGCGGTGCGATTTTTGAACGGATGAAAAGCCCTTTTTATTGACTACAGCAGCGCAAAATATGTGCGATCTGCACCGAAAATTGCCGCTGCGCCGAAATCACTTTTTCGTGTGGTTGAAAACGGCAAATTTCTCAACCGCCTGCGGAAGGGCCACCTTGAAAAGTCCGCCGTCACGGGCCTTTTCCGTCCCTCACGTTCACCCACGACTGCGGAAACCCCTCTCAAGGTGCACCTTAGACTGCGGTTTCCAAACCTCGGAAAGCCCCGCACTGCGGGGCTTTGAGGCTGAGAGGGGCCCGATTACGGGCACCTCTCTTTATCTTGTGCTAAAATCGAACGGCCTTCGCCACTCAAAAAATCTTCCTGTAAAGTTCGTTTTTTCGCTCAAAACCGTTCCTGCAAATATCGCCAAAAAGTTACCGCCACAATGCTGTTCCAAACTGCTTTTCATCGCGTTTTTCAACTTCTCGCACAAACGGCCCACGTTCGCTTTCACGAACGAAAGGGTGTACACACTCGGCTTTCAGAGAAAAATCGCACACAGCGGCACACACGGCGAAACACGGGCGTTTCGGATGGGGGGTGGTATCTCTACCCTCGGAGCGTTTCACACGTTTCGGAAACCCTGCGTGGCCAGGTATCAGAACGGCAAACTTTGCCGCTTTTGAGCCTTGGTCGAGGGCGCTCTCGAAGAACGCAGAGAGCCTCGGAACAGCGATGCACTCATGCGTGTCGCTGTTCCGAGGCGTCGCGGCCCCGCTGGGCTGCGTGATCTTTTTTACTTCTGTCGAAATTGCGGCTTGTATGCCCTGCGCTCAGGGCCTTTCCGTGTGTGCGAGGCGAGGGGTGGTATCACTACCCTCAGCGCGCTTTACGTGCTGCTGAAACGCCGGACGGCCGCTTGTCAAAACGGCTCATTTGCCGTTTTCTGAGGTCAGGTGGGCGTAGTTCCCCGCACGATTTCTATTTTCTTGCGAATATGCAGGTATCCCTGTCGGAAAATTCAGTTGCAACCACTTTTGCGCTATGGTACAATAAATCCAAGGAATTGGAAGAATTTCAGAACAATTATGCCGTTAAATTCCCGTTTGCAATTGCAAGTTCCTCACCGGGGCCACGCCCCAAACAACAGAAAGGAAGTGCTATCCCATGAAGAAACTCATCTCCTTGGCTCTGGCGGCCCTCCTGCTGCTGAACCTTGCCGCCTGCGGGGATGGTCCCGCCCCCAGTTCCTCCGGGTCCTCCGGCGATGTCTCCTCTTCCGCCGGGTCTTCTCAGACGGACGTCCTCAGCCCCGTCACCACGGAGGCGGAAGTTCGGGCTCTCTATGGGGACGACGCAAGCCTTATCACCTCCATCGAGGCGTACCAGGGAGATTTCCTGGTGAAACTGGGAACGGACGAGGACTGCCCCAGCTTGGACTGGGTCTACGGCCAGAGCGGCATCCGCCGTCGGATGCTGTGGCTGGATACGCCCCTGCTTCGGTGTGAGATCGAGTCCCAGGCATCCGTCCGGGTGGTCACTGGCGGGCCTAACATCTATAACGGCGTCCCCGGTTTTCCACGCGTGGAGTTGGCCACACTGTGCCTTCTCTACGATGAGCAGGGCCGCGACCGAGGCTATGATCCCTATGTTTCTCCCGGCATTGGTAGCTCTGAAATCTACTGGGCCGGGGCTGGGGAGCGCTATTCCATGGGGATGCAGGGCCGCCGGGAGGCCATCCGCTCCGCCCAGGTCGATGCAGGCGGCCTCACCGTGGCCTTCGCGCCCCTAGCGGACGGTAGCGACTTCGTGGCCGCCTACTGCGAGATCCCCTATACCGAGGTGGCTCTCTCGGAGGACGGTATGACCCTCACCGTCACCATGCACGACACCTTCCTCAGCAGCGGCACCCTCTCCAAGGATGTAGACCCGGACTTTTTGAAGGAGTATGGCTCCCTCTACCCAGAGAGCTTCCCCGCCGGGGAGTTGGCGGGAAGCTGCACCCTCATTGAGAATGCGGATCTGCGTCAGGATGGGAACAACGCCGTGCTGACCGTCACTCTGGCTGACGGCCCCATCCACGGCAGGAACTTCGGTGACGGTTATTACCGCTTCACCGCTGAGACCGGCTATACCGGCATCGCCGACACCGGCCCCTACCTCCGGGTGACCCTCAACGCCACCAACGAGCTCTTTGCAGGCGACTGAGCAGTCCATACAAGCCGTGGACAGCGTGGGTGCGAGTGCACCGTGTTTGACCCACTTTTGACCCAGAATCCGAAAAAAGCGGGCAGGGCCGGACGGAAACAACGGAATATCCGCCGAGCGAACGGTGGCAAAAAGCACAAATCGGAGCCGAAATGACTCCGATTTTGCTTTGAGACAACCTACGGACCAGAAGGCCGGGGGTTCGAATCCCTCACGGCGTACCAAAAGTCCTCGAAATCGTCTGATTTCGAGGACTTTTGCTTTTCATAAGTTGCCATTTTCGGATGTCGCTTTTTTCTGACCCAAACGCTGACCCCAACGGGAGCGGATAGCGGAAAGGTCTATACCGCACGGGAGAGGATGTTCCCCATCGTCTGGGCGGCTTTGAGTTGGGCGTCGGTGGTGACGTGGGCGTAGGTGTCCAGCGTGAACCCCGCGGAGTAGTGACCCAGCATACTGCTGACGGTTTTCACGTCCACGCCGTTTTGGAGCGCCATGGTCGCGAAGGTGTGGCGCAGGTCGTGGAAGCGTATTCTCGGGAGGCCCGCCCGTTTCAGAACCCGCTGGAGCATGTGCAGCACGCTGTCCGGCGACATGGGGCCTCCGGTGGGTGATGGGAATACCCATTCGCTGTTCCCAACTTTGCATTTCTGCATTTTCAGAACGTCTATCGCATCCGCCGACAGCGGCAGTGTGCGGTAGGCGTTTTTCGTTTTCAGCGGGGCTTCGACCACCTTGCCGTTCTGCCGTGAGATAGCCCGCTGGATTTTCAGCACACCACGGTCGAGGTCAACGTCCGTCCACTTCAGCCCCAGCAATTCGCCCCGGCGCAGTCCCGTGGCGAGGTCGAGGTAGTAGAGCTCGTACACACCGCTGTCCCTGGCCTCTTGGAAGAAGGCGCTGAGTTGGTCGGCGGTCAGCGTTTTCATCTCCTTGTGCTCCACCTTTGGCAGGGCACAGCCCTGTGTCGGGTTGCGGGTTACCAACTTCTGCTCCATGGCGAGATTGTACGCCGAGCCGATCATCTGGTGGATGTTGCGCACTGTTTTGGGCGCCAGACCTTTCGGTTTCTTTTTCGCCTCGATGCGGTCTACCCGACCACCGTCCAGCAGGTGCTTGTAGAACCGTTGTAAGTCCAGAGAGGTCAAGTCTGCCAGCGGGATGCTGCCGATCTGCGGCTTGATGTGGTTTTCGATGTAGCCATGATAGGTCAGGTAGGTGGATGGGCGCATTTTGATTTTGGCATAGTTCTCGTACCACACTTCTAACCAGTTACCCACGGTGTAGTTCTTGGCCCGCCCGTAGTCGATACCCACATTTTCCTCGATGGCTCTTTTGAGTTTCTCCTTGACCTCGGCCTGCGTCTTGCCAAGAACGTTCTTGATGATGGCTTTTCCAGTTTCCGGATCGCGGCCAACCGTGTACCGGCCCTCCCATCGACCGTCCTTTCGTTTGCGGATGTTCCCCTCCCCGTTTGTTCGTCTTTTTGGCATGATATCAGCCCCTTTCGCAACGAACAATACCGTAGCCAAGAGGGAAAAGCTACCAGAAAACGGAACAGTTATCAGAAAGTTATCATTTGCCCCTCGGAGCCACGCCGCCTTATCTTTGACTATTGCGGCGCAATTTTTGCGCTGCCGGGGGCGTTCTTCTTTGGTTACAGCGGTGCGATTTTCGAACGGTCAAGAAGCCCTTTCCATTGTCTACAGCGGCGCAAAATATGTACGATCTGCGCTGAAAATCGCCGCTATGCAGAAATCACTTTTTCTGGTGGTTGAAAGCGGCGGTTTTGCTGTTTGACTGCGGAACGTCCACCTTGAAAAGTCCGCCGTCACGGGCCTTTTCCGTGCATCACGTTCACCCGCGACTGCGAAAACACCCAGTGGAGAATCCCTTTTTTCCGCACGGATATAGTGCAGCTTTTCCAGCCGCAGCAAAATCGGATACAGCGTTCCTTCTGTGACATCAATCCAGCCGGCTTCCTTCATATTCATGAGGATTTCATAGCCATAGGTCATATGCTGTTCAATGATTTTCAGGATACAGCCCTCCAGACTCCCTCGCATGAGCTGTGTTTTATCGTACATGGACTCACCTCTACTTTACGACACAAGGTACTTCCTTCATCTATATTGTACCACAAGGTAGTGGAGAGTCAACAGGAATCGTGAAGGCAGAAGCATCTCTATGCATGCATATATGCATTCCTATTCCACTAGGAAAGTTACATATACATTTTCATAACCTACATATGGGTATTTAGCATAGGTACAAGTTTTATTGTCAAATTGAGAAATGCAGATCATACCGTCTTCCCCCTGCTATATTTTTACGCTGTAAAGGCAGAGATTGCACAGTATCAATCCT
>ERZ772875.2168-NODE-2168-length-15131-cov-4.020363_pt1 | contig 15131 bp, 7 predicted proteins | sample MGYA00580585_ERZ772875 | MGnify/ENA primary metagenome ERZ772875 (study PRJEB29015, sample SAMEA2737736) | human gut metagenome | biome: human gut; feature: human-associated habitat; material: faeces | place: China | collected 2012 ... | reverse complement strand
CAATAGCATGAAAATAATTAAGATTTTTTTCTTCATGGTAATAAAACTTTTAAGAGTGAAAAATGTCGAAAGAGATGCATAAACACCTGACTTCCGACATTTTATCAATTAATCTATTGAAAGCAGAACACAATATTAGTAGAATAATTGACCTGCATTTGCCCAGTATGTCACACCTTCGTCCGAATACGTGCTATTCGTATAAAAACGAATCCAATCAATTTCCATCATAGGTGTATTCGGATCGGTTCGGAAATAGCCTTCAATACACTATCCCATCCGTCCGGACGATTGTCTGCCGGAGCAAAAAGGAAATCCAAAGCCAAGCCATCTGCAGGAGCAAAACCCCAAGAACTTGTCGAAGGGACATCTACATTCGTACTTCCATTGATTCCTACTTTTATTCCATCTGTAGTCAATTCTACCCAATAAATATTATAATCACCAATTTTTGGGAGTGGGCTTGTTTTAGTACCATCTTCCATTGTCGAGAAAACACCTTGTGTCACCAAGTTTCCTTTCGTATTTCTAAGAATATCGATTCTCTGTGTTTGTTTATCAAATACGCCCCCAGGTGCATCTCTAAGCTCAATGACCGGGACAATACCCGTACGATCTCCCGTCACACGCACTCTCATTTCTATACGCATTCCCGGATTGATGTGTATAAAACGGGTAGAAGCACCTGAACCGCCTCTTCCAATATATACAGCAGCCGAACCGTAATCTCTACTCGCACCAAGTCCGTCTCCCGGTGTGGAACCAGCTTGTACCCACAATTGATAAGTACCGTCTTCTGTTACATTAGAACATTTATCGCGATTAGCAGCAAACACATCTTGTATTGATTTAGTTGGAATATAATTAAAAGACCAATGCCTATAGTTACCAAACGACGTATTCGGCTTCGTCGGCATACTCCACCCGAAAGAGCTTTGTATAAAATGGAACTCTACGCCACTCCAGAATTTCCATCCTTCCTCTGCTAATTTCTGGTTGGGATGCGAAGTTAACGAAGCATAATCAGTTCCAGGTTTAGCACCCGTTTTTCCGGTTATTTCTACAGACGAGCTTCTGTCACTCCCCCACCAAGCATCGAATTTGCTTTTATTGCCTTTAGATACAAATGGATATTCCGGATGTTCATACACCAAGGTCGGATCATACATATCCGGATTGGCAAGAGATTCGAGGTCAGTCATCATAATTACTAATTGATCAGACTTCATCGGATTAGCTTCAGAGTTTGAAGTGAAATTCAATGTCAACTCCTTGTCTCCTGTCTTCGCTCCATCCATAACTAAAGATATAGGGTCAGTTTTTGCGTTCAGCGCTCCTGCAGGAATAGTCAGTTCACTGGGCAAATTTTCAAAAGAGCTCTCATCCTCCGCTTTTGCGCTGATACTTACCGCAATAGGTATTGCCCTCGGTTTATCCAGACTGGCTACCAACACAAATTTATCACCTTCCGTAACTATATTGTCCGCATTGCCTTGTATTGCCATATTTACCCGATAGTAATCGGACACTTTTATAGGAAAACTAGGGTTACCAATCTCGTATCCGCGGGAAAAAGCTACAAAATTAAAGTTTTTACTTCCTTCCAATCCAGTTTCTTTCAGAGGGAACTCAACACGAATACTCTTCTCACCTTTCGGAAAAGTAACGATGTTATGAAAATCTTTGAATACGCCGGACACATCCTCCGTACCAGTTTTAGCGGTAAAATAAATATCAAAATCTTCGTTAGCCAAAACCTCGCTTCCATCCTTATCCGGATTAATATCCAAATCGACAACTAACTTTTCGCCCATTACAAAAGTCGTATTATTGACAGTCATCGTAAAAGGAACAGCTTGTGGTAAAGGCAAATACTTAGTTTCATCTTCACATCCCATCAAGCATACACCCAATAGAGATATTGAAAATAGTTTGTAGAATATATTCTTCATGTTTTTTTCTTTATAATTATCAATGAACTTAAGTTGATGCTTCTCAATTTTTGCGCCACCCCGGATTCTGTGTCAGTTCTTTATTCAATGATATCTCGCTCGGTGGAATCGGAAGCAGATAATCACGTCCCGCATCAAACTGGAACCCACGTGGAAGAACATTTTTCAGTGGATCCAAGTAATCGTTATTGTCTACCAGAATTTGAGCCAATTCTTCATTCTTCGGATCAATTGATTTATATAAAACGCTGCCGGCTCCAAAGTAAGCGCCTCCGCCACGTTTCCCCTGGAATAACTTATGTGCTCTCCAACGCATCAAATCATCCAAACGCATTCCCTGCAATGGCAGTTCAGAGCGTCTTTCCCGACGGATTTCTTGCAGATTGGCAGAAATTGTATAACCAAAATCAGGGAAATTGGGATCAATAGCTGATGGAGCGAGATAAGTGACTCCGGCCCGTTCGCGTAATGGCTTTATAATCTTCTCCAAAACAGCAGCATCACATTTTCCCAATTCTTCCGCAGCTTCTGCATAAGCCAGCAAGGCTTCTGCATAACGAATCATTGGAGTGGCAGTTTCTCCCTGCCCACTTACGAATGTAGTATCAATTCCCATACGGATATGATAGCCGGTAGTATTACTCTGATTTCCGGTACTTACAATTTGAGGAGGATTGATTAAATCTTTATCTTCCTCTGAATAAGCCTTCACCAGCATTTTCTTAGCTCCTTTCACTGTCATCGATTTGTATTTACAGTCCGAATGCATTACAGTGGCCAGCAACCGACCATCCCTATCATTAAAAGATTCATTGAAATCTTTTAATTTTGCGGCTGTGGGATCAATAAAGTTGCCATCCACACTTAAATAATTATCTACTAATGATTGAGAAAGTCCAGCTGGTCCTTCAGCATCACACATTCCACTGGATAAATTCGTATTTAAACTGTGAACCAAGTTGTCGGCAATTGAATATTTCTTCCAAAACAACACTTCCTGGGTAGCCGACAAATCTTTTGAATTGAATAGGTTTCCATACGCATCATCAATATTCTTCACTGATTTATCATTCTCTTTTGTGTTTAATGTAATACCCATTTGAAACAATTCATCCCCCAAAGTAAGTACTTGCTGCAAAAAATCATCTGATTTATACTCGGCAGCAGCAAAGTCAGTACCTTTATGATATTTCTCCCACGTACCTTCAAAGAGTGCCACTCTCATCGCCATAACCATAGCAGCTTCTTTACAAATACGCAATCCCTGATATTTGCTGCGGGAATATAGCAACTCTTTAGCTGCCTTCAAATCATCAAGAATGAATTGTGCCACTGCCGAACGATCACGTGCCGGAATCTGTAACCCGCCAACGGTAGCGTTTCCATCCCAAAACTTGTCCATCACAGGAATACTGCCGAATTTAGTCAACAAGTAATAGTGCCAATATGCACGAAAGAAATAGGCTTCTCCTTTCAGAGATAATACTTCCGCCGTTTCTTCAGCTGCCGGTACTTTATAATATTCTAAGAAGTAATTGACACTACGTAGATTCTGGTATCCTTTCTGCCATTCTGTTACGCCTCCGATAGATTCTTGCAACTCTCCGTTCATACGCCTGTCATACACCATGGCTACCATATTATCACTATTCTTTTCTTCTCCCATTATTCCCATGCCATAGGCACCTGCAGAAGGAAGAGCAATATACAAACCATTGACATAATTAGTCACGGCACTTTGATTCGTCAAGAATGTCTCGCTACTGGGCACCACCAAAGGCACTTTATCCAGAAAGTCAGAACAGGAAGTCAATAAAGTACCAGCTAAAGCTACTGCTAATAAATATATTTTTTTCATCATTATCCTCTATTTAAAAAGTAAAATCAAGTCCGAATACAAAATTCCGGTTTAGCGGATACACCATACCATTACCATTAGATACGACCGGTGAGGTTAGACCCGGAGCCTCTGTAGTAGTACCTCCAGCCATTCCGTTCACCTGATTAAGCGTTTCCGGGTCAAACTGTTTTGGCAATTTTGTTACAGTAAACAGGTTATCGCATGCTACATACAATTTCAGTCGACTAATACCGATATGTTTTAGCAACTTCTTATCGAAATTATATGATACAGTCAGGTTCTTCATACGCATATAAGCTGCATTCAATAAATAGCGAGTTGAATTATACCCTGTATTTACATAAAAGTCCTGATTATTTTTCCAGCTAGTCAGACGAGGCAAAAAGCCATTCGGAGTCTCCGGGCTGAAATAATCCAGATGCTCCTTGAAGTTATAGCTACCTGCACTAAACATATAGCTACTTCCCGAAATCGGGAAATCCCTTTTTGCCACTCCTTGCAATAAAGTAGATACTTCAAAACCCTTATATCCCACATTCAAATTGATACCGAACGAATATTTGGGAGTTGTATTACCAATAATCTTCAAGTCACCATGATTGTATATCGTACCGTCACCACCATCTATTTTCCCATCATTATTGGAATCTATATATTTCAAATCTCCACGACGCCACATATCATCCGGCTTGAGCGCACTCATATCCACCTTTCGCAAGTAATCGTCAATCTCACGGTTTGTCATGAAAAGATCGTCAGCCTGATACCCCCAAATCTCACCAAGATCCATCCCTTCATAATATCCTTTATTAGGACCATACCCGGTGTGATTATTGTAAATGGTTCCATCCGGATTATTATATTTGGTAACGACAGCCTTATAGCTAAACACATTGAATCCTACGCCATAACTAAATCCACATTTCAGCTGATCATGCCAGTTCACCGAAAGCTCCCATCCACGGTTACGCAATGTAGCATTATTTATTTTAGAGCGGTTTTCGGAAGCTATACCACTAATATCGGGAATAGCTTCGGCCGGGCCAATCATATCCCTTGTCATGCGCTGGTATATATTTGCTTCTAAAGAAAGCCGATTGTCGAACAGCATCAAATCAAGTCCCAAGTTTGCATTATCCACTTTTTCCCATGTAATAAACGGACTTACCATTTTAGGGGTCTTTGCTATCGTTCCCTTGATAGCACTGGCAGAAGAGGCAGTAGGCAATAACCAACCATTAGACCCCAAAGCATCCAATGACATAGTGGCCAGATAATCGTATAATCCGGCTCCATTCTGATTACCCAGACGACCATAAGACACACGGACTTTCAATTGAGACACCGGAAGTTTCAGCCTCTGGAAGTAATCTGTTCTGGCAATATCATAACCAGCAGAGAATGAAGGAAAAAATCCCCAACGGTTTCCTTTTGCAAAACGTGAAGAGCCATCATAACGCCCGCTGAACTCAAAGAAATATATATTGTCATAATTCCAGTTCAACTTAAGGTAAGCCCCCATTGTAGCCCAATGTGTACGATCTTCTCCGGCTATGACGTTCCCGCTGGCATTTGCAAAAGAAAAGATATCATTACTCATCATTCCATCTTTATACATATACTCATTGGAATCTTCTTTCATTTCCATTTGGAATCCCGCCATTGCCTTGAAAGAATGTTTTCCCCATTGCTGAATATACATACTGGACACATTAGGCGACAAATAATAATTGAACAGACTTCCACGGGCATAAGAACCGAACTTCATTAACTTCCAATCGATATTCGGATAAGAGAATCCTTGCCTGCGTCCAGTAGCATCACCCGGTTTTAGCGTCCCTAAAGGAGTTTCATATTGCGGATTCTCATATAGAATCATATTGTTATTTTCTACATCAAAACGTATCTTCATTTCAGCCGTAACATCCCATCCTTTCATTAGAGTAGCCGTAGCGGATACTGACAAGGCATCTGAAAGCCGATTATTTTCATAATTCGAATTTTGCATGAAAAGCGTTTCGTTCCAGCTGGGAATATTATATTTTGAATCAATCGGCAAATGTGTAACTTGTGACGGACGATGCGAACCTATCTTATTATAAATAATAGACTGGTTGGGCATCGGACGTTTTATCATTTGCAAAGTTATATTATTATTTAGGTTGAATCTCAACCAGTCAGTAGGCTTCGCCTGTAGCTTTGTATTCAGATTATACTTGCTCAAATCATCCTTAACATGATCCAGAAAGCCCTCCTGATAGACATATCCCATACCGATATAGTAGTTTATCTTCTGCGATCCACCCTGTACACTCAAATTATGTGAATGACGAATGGACTTATCCTTGTAATAGTATTTAAACCAATCCGTATTGCCATACTGGGCATAATATGCACTAGCCCAGTCTTCTCCGTTACTAGATACATCTATTCCCGGAAATTCCTCTGAATATGGATTCTGCATGAATCCCTTAATCTTTTCTATAACCGAGTCCGAGATTCTATTAATCCCCGAAGCAGATGCACCGGCATCATACAAAGCATTATTATAATAAGCAAACTCCAAAGAATTCATCATCTGTGGAGTACGGATAGGAGAACTAAAACCAACTGTTCCCGAATAACTTACTTTAGCTTTTTCCGAATTTCCACTTTTAGTTGTAACCAATACCACACCATAGGCGGCACGGGCACCATAAATCGCGGCTGCCGAGGCGTCTTTCAACACACTGATACTAGCAACATCGGCGGGATTCACATTCTGCATACTTTGCTCGATTCCGTCTACCAATACATACGGTTCGCCACCATTGATAGAGCCAACACCACGGATATTGAATTTTATATCCGTACCCAACTCACCTCCTTTAGCTCCTCCCATTGCATCCGATGCGAAATTTAATCCTGCTACATTACCTTGCAAAGCGCTGGTGAGGTCCGTTATGGGACGATTGACGATATCATCTCCTTTCACTACAGATACCGCCGCCGTAATTGTATTTCTCTTTTGCGTATCCATACCGACAACAACAACCTCGTCAAGCACTTCCGTGTTTTCCTTCAATACGAATCGATTGTTTTGTAATTTTCACATCCAATGGAGTATAGCCAACATAACTTATAGAAAGCGTTTGCCCCGCTTTTCCCTGAACAGAAAAATTTCCGTCCAAATCCGTAATTGTTCCGGTTTTTGCACCTTTCACCATCACGCTGGCGCCAATAACAGCTTCTCCCTGTTCGTCCACTACTTGCCCCGTAATCATCTTTTGTTGGGCAATGACCCCTATCGGCAATAAGAATAGGAAAATCAGAAGAAAAACAAGTCGTTCTTGTATCTTCATTAATTTTTCTTTTTTCATAATATTACATTTAATAATTAAGATTACATTTACTTGGGATTATTAATCTCATAAGCAACAAACTCCTCTTGTATCGCTTTCAACAATGATTTTTCATTATTTACCGACACATCGGACCCCCAACTCATTATTCCTCTATAGCCTTCCTCACAAGCATACTTCGCTTTTTTACGAATCGTATTCTGACCATTAAGAGTATACGTTTTGCCATTATACGTAAATTCATCCAAAGCAACATCCGAAAGTCCACCATTTATAAAATCAGAGTAAGAGACTTGTTCTCCATTTACACCGGTAGTCCCGATAAAAGGCACACCGAGAACCAGTTTATCTGCCGGAATCCCGTACTCAACAGCCATTTCTGCATCTTTTACAAATTGCTCATAAGAATATCGCATCACTGCCGGTCCGTAGCATTGGTAAGACATAAAATCCAAAGCTTCAATCGCATTTTTCGAAATTTTATAAGCAACCGGATGAAGGGATACGGAGAAACATACGTCTTTGCCAAGTATCTGTCTGATTTTCACAATCGTTGCACTGTAGTTAGCATATTCTGTCTCCGTAGTAGGCCATTCAATATCAAGGTCTACTCCGTCAAATTCATATTCCTTCAAAACACTCTTCAAATTATTAGCAAATGCGGTACGCGTATTATCAGCACTCATCATTTGCCTCCATTGCCCGCTGCCGAATCCTAATCGTAATTTTCGGCTGTCATTACCTGCCTGAGCTGCCAAGGTTTCGCGTATTTTTTTCCAACGGTCCAACCAAGTGTGAGAGTCCTTCCCCGGATTGGTAGAATCATCATATTGCCAATAAGCCAACACTTTTGCTACCATATTCCAATTATTGAATTTTATACCATTCTTCCCACCAATACCTGCTGCCATACTCCAAAAAGAAGTTTCATCCAAACGGCCTTTGAAGTTTTCACCTATATAAAAATCGGCACGGGCAGTAGGCAATACGATTTCTTTGTCAAGCGTAGAAGACCACGCATCTACAAAAATCCTGAATTGTTTTTTATCACCATCATAATCTACCGCCAGATAATGCCAAGCTCCCGGAGCCAAGCCCGTGGCATCCACATAGGTACCTGCTGTCACTGATGCATTTCCCAACGCCCAGCTCACAGTCTGCTCATTAGCACCTAATTGTAAGGCAGCCAACACTTTATCTCCACTTGTTTTTTTAAAGATATATGCTCCGGGCACCCACTCATCTATAAATATATAGGTAGCAAAAGTGAAACTCTTATTAAATGTCTCTTCTGTAGAATGCAATAATCCATCTTTTCCATTCATTTTTCCGGTTCCGTCAAATTTTATCACACCGCTACGTCCCTCATAAGTAGCTTCATGCGAAACCCCGCCTGTAAAAGTTGCATCATTTATAGGCAAGTCAAAAGCTATATCTCCATTAGCATAAGGACGCGCAGCCAAATAAATAAGATCATTGCTGACAATCAGATTTTCTACCGGAATACGGTTTAATTCGAAAGGGTCACCACCAATGTATTGACAATTGATTAATGTTTTCTCAGCCGGATCATCCACTCCCGGCTGTCCGGTGATTGCTCCTTCAGGGGGCATTCCACCCGGAACTTCTACCCATTTAGTGTCTTTACAAGCTGTTAGCGATACTAACACGAAAAGACATAAAAAGAATTTGTTTCTCATAAATTTAAGTTATTAAGATTTTCTATTCGCTGACAATAAGAGTCTCCATTAATCAAACAATTGGTTTTTCTCCTAAAATCAACGTCACAAAAATAGGTACAACAACAAAAATCAATATTTAAAAAATAGCCATTAAATATTCACTTTTCACCAAATCAACCCGTTCCATCGGAGAAATGGTTCTTATCACAAAAAGACAATGATTACAATATCCAACTATCCGGTTCTAACCTTACCAAAGCCCTCTTATTGAATATTCATGTTATAATCCGGTTCCATCCGTTTCAATTTTGTCTGCAAACGCCTTGATAGAAGGAAATAGCGGCTGAAAGCGAAAAAAGACGTCCCTCGCAGAAAGATACTGCAAACAAGGTAGAGTGCTTTCAGCGCATTCAGTTCTTTCAAATTAGCTGATGGATCTATATATCCAGCGTAGTAGGTATATATACTCACCACGCTGAATCTATATACCCAACAAGCGGGGTATATAGATTCATCACGTGGGCAAAAGTCGGTGGAGTGTGGGATGGAAATCACCGACGCGTGAGCTGAACAAAATTGAGCCTCTATTTTTTGGTAAAACAGAGGCTCAGTTCTAATGAAATGCAGGCTTCGTTTCGCTAAAACAGAGCCTTTGTTTAAAGTAGATATAGTATCAAAAAAGGAACTAAAATTATACGCTTTTGCATTCAGGTCTGCTTTTAGGCAAAAACTCCGATGAAAAGGACTTTTTGGGAAGAACTGAAAGCTGAAGCCGGTTTTTTACTGTTATTATTTAGTAGTAGACTTGACCGGAACAAATACTACATACAATGAAATGATGTAAGAGACTTGAGCAAGTCAAGTACATGGCTCTGCTTACTTCAGTACTGGTTTAAACAAGTTCATCCACACATAGTTTTATTCCTTACCGCATCACCATCGAGCAAGATTAGTAAAGCTATTTCGTAATTAGTTTCAAATTGCCTTATCTATCGATTTGTTCGACACCGAGAAACGATGTGTTTCTCGGTGTGCAACAGGTCGTTGGTTTTAAAGGAAAAAAGAGGGAAGATAACTATTTATATATCAACATATTACAGAATCACACTCATCGTTTGATATGTTTAAGAAATTTAGTTACCCTTTTTAATAGGTTGAGTCATCTTTAACACTTATTTTATTACAATAATAATTACACATAACTGCTTTATCTTTTATTCTTATGTCTAAAATATTTCCAGTCCACAGGTAAGCAACCATAAGCCCACGTGGTGAGTATATATGCCTACCAAGCTAAATATATAGATTTAGCGCATAAATTAGTTTATCATACAAAGTCTGGCAATCAGACAACTCTTTGTTGAAATAAGGGAATTACAGATATATTTTGCCTAAAATGAGAAATGACAGTATAAATTGAGCTTATTTCAGCATGACTTCCTCCACCCGTTCCAGTTCCCATCCGCGAAACTGCATCACAATACAATGCAACTCGGTTCCGTGCACCATCTGACGCACCTTAGCACCAACGGCATAACCTTTTATTTGCTCTACAGCTTCTTGCCATTGGGCTTCGGCTTTCGCTTCGGAATCCTTGGTGGAGAGGTATTTCAGTTCGATGATATAGCTGTGCTTCACGTCATAGCGTATCAAGTCAGGCATAAGAAACAGGTCACAATAACCGTGATTCAATTCTAGTTCCGGAGCTATCAGGTAATAGGCATTTGTACTCAGGTAAGCAGTAAAGAAGCCTTGCAAGTTGCGCTCGCCTTCGATGGAGCTTCGCACGGAAGAGTTTTCCTTGTAGGCATGAGCAATAAATTCCATCGTTTCACGCCAATGACCTTCGTAAGCCATTTCATAATACATCAAGCCAAGGTCATTCAGATTGATATGCCGGTTATCCTGATATTCTTCCAACAGAAATTCGTAATACTGCTTACGCACGTTATTATTGGGAATACTCAACACCAGATAGTTGCCCCGAGTAGCAGTGATGGTAAGCATACCGTAATAAAAGAGCAGACTGGGAAAAATCTCCGGCTTGGTGATATCAATAGCGGGAAAGGTAGTCGTCAATGTGGTGATAATCTGCCCCTCTTCGGTGATTTTGCGCAACACGCCTTTGCGGTTACCGTCCAATTTGTCCAAACGGATGAGTTTCTTCATCTTGTTGTAGTCAGTACGGGTGTTGGGGTCTATCATCTCTTTGGGTGATTTGCCCAAATCCATATAGTTACGCAAATAATAGAGTACCATGTCACAATTGAACATCTTCGGGTCACGTTCCAGACTTTCTTCGGCAAAACAATAATTGTCATACCACGGACGCATTTCCTCTATCATCGCACTTATATCCACATTGCCCGGCAACTGTCTGGCATCCTTATAGTATTGGAGCATCTCACGCACATCCGTTTCACTGAATCCCAGCATCATATTAAACTGGTGCTTGGTACTGATATTCCAACCGATATTAAATCCGCTAGTCAAGTCATCCAACGTCACGGGGCTGACACCGGTCATAAAGATGCGCTCAAACATACCTTTGAACTTCTTGAAGATTTCACGGTAAAAGCCGCTGGCATGGGTCAGCGCATGATAGACTTCCTTGCCCTGCTCATTCAACACCACATTGGTGAAGTTATCATATTCATCAATGATAAGATAAAGATGCGCTCCGGTTTCAGCCGCATGAAGATTCAGATAATTCAGTTTACTTACAAAATCGGGCTGTGTTTTCATCTCCTGAGCAAATCCCGGAAAATAATAAGATTCGTAGGACATACCGAACAAATCCATGACCATACAGCAATAACGGTCGAAGTTCTCGGCCAACGTACCACTACCACCGCTGGCACGGGAAAAGTCAAGAAAGAGTATCTGGAAAGTCCCTTGCAGCCGTGTAGGGCGACTGCCTATCCATAGATTGCCGAAGCGTTTATCGAACTTTTCTCTTTGAGCGATGTCATAATAAGCCCGGAGCATACTCAGAAAGATGCTCTTGCCGAAGCGGCGGGGACGGATAAAGAACAAATTACTGGGTTGCTCTTCCAACAAAGGCAGATAGATCGTTTTATCCACGTAATATTGGTTCTGCTCCACCACTTCCACAAAGTTGGAAACTCCATAAGGGATTCTTTTTACTTCTTCCATGATTTGTTCCTTTCTTTAGTTCTCATATCTATGAGGATAATACAAAAGTAGCATATTTCAGCAGAAAGAACAAAGAAAGGGAAAGAAAGTTGAAAGATTGCCGCATTGAAGTGACAGACATAAATCCTTTTATTTTTTCATGCTATTAGCCGGATGAGATTTATAGCAGAAACTGTTTAGGTAATAACTGTCATAAAGAAAGTTGCATTATTGAAACAAAGCGGGCTGCCACAGGAAATGGATTCATCATCGTTGCTTTCTTACGGACCTTATCTATAAACATGTTCATTTTGGTCGATATTACAATGAGGTCCTTATGCCCTTCGTCATACAGTTTCTCATTAGAAACATCTTACTACCTACACAAAGAAGCACTTTTGGTGATTTTTAAAAGCTTATTGGTTATAATCGAAAGCAGGCCGTTCGCTGAAATCCTAAAAAAACAATACCTTTGCACATCACATTCCTTATAAATAATACATCTTATGAAGAAACTCTGCTTCCTTATTTTTTGCACTCTCTTTTCACTCACTGCATCATCAATAGAAACGGTGGATTATACACAAGAACTTTCCATATGGTTCGACACTCCCAACAATCTCGACGGACAAGCTGTCTGGCTACGCGCTTCGGGCACAGGGGCGAATCCGGACAAGACATGGGAAAGCCGTTCGCTACCCATCGGGAATGGTAGTCTGGGAGCAAATATCATGGGCTCCATATCCGCGGAACGAATCACACTGAATGAAAAGACGCTTTGGAAAGGTGGACCGAATACTGCCAAAGGCGCCGAATATTATTGGAATGTAAACAAACAGTCGGCAGGTGTATTGAAAGAAATACGACAGGCTTTTCTGGACGGAGATTCCCAAAAGGCGGGGTATCTCACACAAGAAAACTTCAACGGGCTGGGAGCTTATGAAGAAAAAGACGAGACTCCGTTCCGCTTCGGTGCTTTTACCACGATGGGAGAGCTTTATGTGGAAACCGGACTCAGCGAAATCAATATGAGCAATTACCGCCGCATCCTGTCGTTGGATTCGGCGATGGCTGTGGTGCAATTTTACAAAGACGGGATACGGTATCAACGTAAATACTTCATATCCTATCCAGACAGCGTTATGGTCATGAAGTTTACTGCCGACAAAGGCGGAAAACAGAATCTTGTACTTAGCTATTGTCCCAACAACGAAGCAAAAAGCCATCTGGAAGCAGATGGAAACGACGGATTAGTATATACCGGCGTTCTCAATAACAACGGAATGAAATTCGCTTTCCGAATCAAAGCTATCCACAAAGGGGGAACACTGAAAGCAGAAAACGACCGGATTATTGTGAAGGATGCTGACGAAGTGGTATTCCTGCTTACGGCAGATACCGATTATAAGATGAACTTTGCCCCAGACTTCAAAGACCCGAAAGCCTACGTCGGCAACGACCCGTCACAAACGACTCTGGCTATGATGGACAATGCCCTGAAAAAAGGTTATGACGAGCTTTATCGTAATCACGAAGCCGATTATACCGCGCTGTTCAATCGGGTACGTTTTGAAATCAATCCGGAAATCGGCACTCCCAACCTGCCGACCTACAAACGACTGGCTAGCTATAAGAAAGGCGTGCCGGACTATCAGCTCGAACAATTGTACTATCAGTTCGGACGCTATCTGCTCATAGCCAGTTCGCGCCCCGGCAACATGCCAGCCAACCTGCAAGGATTGTGGCACAACAATACCGACGGCCCGTGGCGGGTAGATTACCACAATAACATCAACATTCAAATGAATTACTGGCCTGCGTGCCCCACCAATCTCTCTGAATGTACATGGCCTTTGATTGACTTTATACGCAGCTTGGTAAAACCCGGCGAGAAGACAGCACAAGCCTATTTCAACGCCCGCGGATGGACAGCATCCATCTCTGCCAATATCTTCGGATTCACAGCTCCCTTATCCAGCAAATCTATGGCATGGAACCTGAATCCTACCGTCGGTCCGTGGCTGGCAACGCATATATGGGAGTATTATGATTATACCCGTGACACGAAATTCTTAAAGGAAATCGGCTACGACCTTATCAAAAGCAGCGCACAGTTTGCGGTAGACCACTTGTGGCACAAGCCCGACGGGACTTACACCGCCGCTCCTTCCACTTCTCCCGAACACGGCCCGGTGGACGAGGGAGTCACTTTCGCGCATGCCGTAGTACGTGAAATATTACTGGACGCCATCCAGGCAAGCAAGGTGCTCGGAACGGACGCCAAAGAACGCAAACAATGGGAAAACGTACTGACCAAACTGGTTCCGTACCGTATAGGACGCTACGGTCAGTTGTTGGAATGGTCTACCGACATAGACGACCCGAAAGATGAACACCGCCACGTCAACCACCTGTTCGGATTGCATCCGGGGCATACCATCTCTCCCGTGACTACCCCCGAACTTGCACAGGCAGCCAGAGTGGTACTGGAACATCGCGGAGACGGCGCTACCGGTTGGAGCATGGGTTGGAAGCTCAACCAATGGGCACGACTGCAAGACGGAAACCATGCGTATAAACTATACGGCAACTTATTGAAAAACGGTACACTGGACAACCTCTGGGATACCCATGCGCCTTTCCAGATAGACGGAAACTTCGGCGGTACGGCAGGAATAACCGAGATGTTATTGCAAAGCCACATGGGATTCATCCAACTTCTTCCCGCTTTGCCGGATGCATGGGCAAACGGCTCAATAAGCGGAATCTGCGCCAAAGGAAATTTTGAGGTTTCCATCTCCTGGAAAGAGGGACAACTGGAGAAAGCTATCATCCATTCCAAATCCGGAATCCCCTGTAACGTAAGATACGGAGACAAGACGCTCAAGTTCAAGACCGTAAAAGGGAAAAAATACGAAATCACCTTAAAAGGGGACAAGTTAGCCGTATTATAAAGAAGGCATCTGTCCTCATAAACAAACCTGCTTTACATGAAAACCAAATACGCTGTTCTGCCAAGCCTTTTCTTTATCATACAGTTAGTCGGTGTTCTCCCTCTCCGGGCAGAACACTATTACTTTAAACAAATCTCTCTGAAAGAAGGGTTGCCTTCCAACGTGCGCTGTATTCTCCGGGATGAGCAGGGTTTCGTATGGATAGG
>ERZ772875.2167-NODE-2167-length-15152-cov-3.080281_pt1 | contig 15152 bp, 20 predicted proteins | sample MGYA00580585_ERZ772875 | MGnify/ENA primary metagenome ERZ772875 (study PRJEB29015, sample SAMEA2737736) | human gut metagenome | biome: human gut; feature: human-associated habitat; material: faeces | place: China | collected 2012 ... | reverse complement strand
TCCCTGAAGAGCTCTTTCAAGCTGCCGGCAGCGAAATAAATAAGAATTTTGACCCCGGCACGCAGCTTGTGTCCGGCTTGCTTTTCGCGCGCGGCGCGGTGCGTCCCAGACGGTCGGGTTCGCAAGGTGTCACGTTCAGGTCGCTGACCTTGATACCCAACGCTTGACAGATACTCTGCGCAGTGCACTTGTTAGCACCCAATTCGTTGGCATGGCAGCACAGGAAAATTCGTCTGTTCCCATACTTATCGCTGACTTTTTCCGTTACGGTCAGGCTGGCGGTTTTATCTTCGTGGGAAGGGCAGCGGCAGGTATATTCACCTTTGGCGTTTGGGCCATGTTCTACCTTTAGCAGCCGAAGGAACTCTTGCAGCTCCATGGTGATGCCCCTTCCTTGTTACTTCTTTTCGTTTTTGATGCAGGTCATGCGCCCACGAATCGCTTCCAGTGCGTCATCCTGCTGAAACTTGTAGCGGTTGCCGTCGCGGATGAAGGGCAGCCAGCCTTCGGTGATGCCTCGCCGGATGGCGGATTCCGAAAGCCCGGTCAGCTCCGCCAATTCGCGCACACCAATCAGGTTCTCAACGCTCACAACCTCGCGTGGCAGCGTGTCCAAGTCCACCAGCCGCCGGTTTCCCAGCGGATAGCTGGAAATCAGCCCTAAGCGCACAGCCTTGCGCAGCTTCTCCTGCTTGATGCCGGTTTTGCGGCTGGCTTCTGCGATGGTCACGAAGTTCATTGCCCGTTCCTCCTGTTCATTGCTTTGTCAATGGCTTCGATGGTGTCTTCCATCACTTGCCGAAGCGTTACCGCCCGCGCCCGAATAGCCCGTGCAGCTTCGCACTCATGCGGATTGATGCGCCCGTCGCTCGCAATGGCGGCAAATTGCAGTGTCACCGTCTGAACGTCTGCAAGCTGCACCGCCCAGTTCAGCGCTGCCAGCGCAAGCTCGCCATAGCCGCTGCCACCATAGTCGGCCAGCAGCGGGCAGACGGCACGAATGTGCTGTGCTTTCAGGTCGGTGTCTTCGTACAGCTCGCACATTTTCTGCACCACGTCGCAGGGTGCGGCGCTGATGCCGCGTTCAATGTCGCGCAGCGTGTCGGTGCTGATGTACAGTGCTGCCGCCGTCCGCTCTCTGCTGGAAAAGATGGGGGCACGTTCTGCCGCTCGCATCCGCGCCGCCCAGTAAATGTTTTCATGCTCCTTCATGCGCAGCCTCCACCACTCGCACACAGAACCCCTTCTCATTGAGCGCATTTTTGCGCATCAGTGCTTGGCGCAGCGTCGGAAATTGCAGCGCATCCCGCTCCGAAGCGCACCATGAAGCAACGCGGCATTCTTCGCCGCCGGTCGTCTTGGCGCGGATGAAGCCCTCATGGTATAGACCTGGAATGCTGACGCTCTGGATGACATAGCGTTTATTTTCCATATGCGTGCCTCATTTCGTTGATTTTTCCCCGGATTTGCGCGCTTTTCCATGGTTCCTTGCACTTGCCGCACGGCTGGTTGTCGTGTACAGTTGTGTGGAATGATTGTCATTATACAGTTTTTTTTTTTTTGTCAAGTAGGATATTGCAAGTTTGCGCCACAATAACGCAAAAACGCAAAAAATAATGACTTTCATGCTAAAATGTCAGACATGTTGAAAGGATGGTGTATCATGTCTTACACGAATAGACTATTGCAACTCCGTGAAGAAGCCGACCAGAAACAGACCGTAGTGGCTGCCGCGCTGGGCATTTCTCGCACAACGCTCTCAAATTACGAAGCAGGAATGATGCCGTCGCTGGAAAACGCCATCAAGATTGCCCAGTATTATGATGTATCGCTGGACTACATTGCTGGCTTGACGGCTGAACGCAATCGTGATTCCGGCGGTCTGGGCGCGTCGTTCCGCACACTGGCCAGCCTTGCCGGTGACGATGCCCTCACGGCATCTGACGTGCTGGACGTGGTGAACGCTGCGATTCTTTACGAATGCAGCCATGCGCCCTGCGGTCAGCAGTCCGTCCGCGCCTGCCGCACGTTCCTCGCGCGCCTTGCAGACAGCTACCGCGCCGCCGCAGCAGATAATCTGCCGCAGCTCATGGAAGCCGCCAATGCTGCCACAACGGCAGCGCTTGAAGTCACGAAAATGCCTGCGAACTATGCGGCGAAAAAGAAAGGGGAATAAGCCATGAAACGTGTTGCTGCCGTACTGCTTTCGATTGCGTTGCTCTGCCCCGTAATATCGCGGGCGGAATACGACCTTTCCGCCATGTCCGATGCTGATTTGCTCCAGCTTCGCACTGAAATCAATCTGGAATTGCTCTCGCGCCAGCCGCAGCCTGCGAACGCGCTCGGCAGCGGCGTGGTCAATGACTGCACCGTCACGCTGCGCGCTATAAAGCTGGGAAAAGACAGGGATGGCAACGATGGTGCCGCGCTGTTCTTCACGCTCGCCAACGGCAGCACAAGCACGACCGACTTTCAGCATGTCGTCCATGTGCAGGTTTTTCAGGATGGTGTAGAATGCGATTCTTCGCTGGTGAAGGGGAACGATTCGGCTGACGCTTTCACAACCGATTCCACGACATGGACTGTCAAAGTGCAGCCTGGCGCCGCAACGGATGTCCCGACATGGGGCTGTACGCTTTATCATCTGGGCGGCATCATCGAAGTGCAGCTTTGCGATGCGATGGACTATCGCCACCCGGTCATGGCTTCATTCTTCGTGGACTTGGATGCGCTGAATTAAAAATCCACTCAAAGGCAGGAAAAACGCAGCCGCATGTCGAACACTGCCGGACACAACGCCGCGGCGCTGTATACTGTCCCAATTCTATTCCTTACGCTTTCCTGTCAGGCTGCTTACACGAAAAAACGCCCCGCCTTACGGACAGGACGTGATGCCGCTATCCCTTGCGCCGCAACGTGTCGGCGCTCTTTTTTTGCGCGCCTTACGGCTTTACGGGAAATCTGCGGGTATACTACGAACATGAATGGAGGTTTCATCATGGGAACGATTGAAAAGCGCGGCCCCTTTTCTTTCCGCATCGGCGTTCAGGTGCGTCTGCCGGACGGCTCATGGGAATGGATACGCGATACCATCCACGTCAGCCCTGACTTGTCTGCGCGTGCGGCGCGCAAGCAGGCAGAAATGGCGCTCGCCCGTCTGGAGGCGGATGTCTACGAAGGCAAACGAAAGCCAGACGCGAAAGCTACCACCCTGCGCGCTTTTTCTGCCATCTGGATAGAAAACCATGTCCGCCCGAATTGCAGCCCTGTCACGCTGAAAAACTATCAGCATTTCCTTGCTTCGCGTATTCTCCCCGCGCTGGGCGATGTGCCGCTGCGCAAGCTGACGCCGCTGATGATTACCGAATGGCTCACCCAGCTGCGAAGCGATGCGCGCCGCACCACGCTGCTGCCGGATGACCAGCTGGCGCGTCCGCGTCGCGCAGATGAAACGGCGAACCTGATTTCGGACGAAAAGCGCGCAAGGCCGCTTTCAGGCAGAACGGTGCAGCACTACTATGACACCCTCAGCACTATGCTGGATTATGCGGTGCAGTGGGACTTCCTCGCAAAGAACCCCATGGAGAAAGTCACACGCCCGCGTGCCAAGAAAGCCCGTGTGCATTATCTCACTGAAGAACAGGCGGTGCAGCTCCTCCGCTGTCTGCACGATGAACCGAATATGTGCTACCGCTCTGCCATTCTGCTTGCGCTGCTCTGCGGCCTTCGTCTCGGCGAAGTCTGCGAATTGAAGCTCTCGGACGTTGACTGGGAAAATGGCACCATTGATATTTCCCGCGCCTTGAAGTACACCCCGGAAATGGGCAACTTTGTCGATGACCCGAAAACAGATGCTTCCTCCCGGCTGATTGCGCTACCACCCGGTATGATGACCGTGCTGCATGAGACGCGTGCATACCAAGCCGAAGCGCGCGCTATGGCTCCGTCCGTGTGGCGTGGCGAAGGCTGGATTGTCCACCGCTGGGATGGCGGGCAGGTCAACCATGACACGCCATCAAAGTGGTTCCGCAAGTTTGCGGACAAACACGGTTTTGAAGGTGTCCGCTTCCACGATCTCCGCCACACGCACGCCACCATTCTGCTGGCCAACTCCATTGATGCCGTTGCCGTCGCATCCCGCATGGGACACGCTGACGCCAGCACCACGCTGCGCGTCTACGCCCACGCGCTTCGCCGCCGCGACGTGGATGCCGCCAATGTCACCCAGCAGCTGCTGAACCTTGCCACAGCAGGGGATGACGATACGCCCGCGCCTGACGCTTAACCCATTTCCCCCAAGTTTCCCCCATGGGTTGAATAAACTGTGGATAACTCCGCCCAAAACAAAAAAATCGGTGCAATCTGGTTGAAGATTGCACCAAATCATGTCGAAGTGGCGGGATTCGAACCCGCGGCCTTTTGGTCCCGAAGCGCCTCAGCGTCTCTGACGCGCAGTTGGTGCATTCATGAGTGCCTGTGCGCTCGTCACCGCTAACGTGTCTGCATTTTATCATGCGTTGTTCCTTGCTGTCAACATTTATTTTTTTATTGCTTGCATTCTTTCGCGGTGCGGTGCTTGCGTTTACTATCGCACGTTCTACCCCGCACGCTCCGCATTCTTCCGTGATGTATTTCAGCGTCCTGCGTTATCTGTCACAACCGTCACAACTGTGATGCGATTTTTTCTTCTATAATATGCGCCCTTCTTATGAAACTGGCACATTATAATTATTTTCTGTCACATTCAAAGAAAACTGTCACACAGAATAAGCCCACCCCCTAATTTTTCAGGGTCCACGCTGTAAACGCTTGGGCCTCTCCCGGTGTAGCGTTCCCCTTTGAATGCTTTTCCCATCGGGGGGGGTGGGCTGAATTTCTCGCAGTCGAGTGAAATCAAAACCGTTTTGGTGCGTATAGCTGCGCCTGAAACGCTCAAAAATTGTGTGCTTTCTCAAAAACCGCGTCGCCCGCACCCATATTTGTCGTGCTCTTTTCTCCGAAAGCTGGAAAGCCAACGAAAAAAAGCGGCAGCTACCGCCCAATCAGGGAAGCCGCTGCCGCCTTGCTGTATGAAGTTACTGAACCCCGTCGTCATCCGTCCATGGCTGCGTGTAGGTCAGTGCCCGCTCGCTGTCGCCGGTGCCGGTGGTCGTCGGGTCGGTGACGATGCCCAGAATCGCCAACACCGTGAAAATGGCGTTGACCACCTGAAGCAGCTTGTCGCCGATTTCCCCCAGGTCAATGCTTACGCCAATCAGCGCGGCCACCGCCTGAACCAGCAGCAGCACCGCCGGAATGAGCGCCACCCAGAACGCCTTGTTCTTAACGCGCACAAGCCAGTTGATTTTCATGTCGTTCACCTCCTTCGCCTTTGCGTCGCTCTCGTCAGTCCGCCGTGCTGTCAGGCGGATGATATGGCGCAGCCATCTGATCCAGCCGGTGGTGCGCGCTCTTGACGCTGCTCTCCACTCTGGCCAGCCGCTCCGCATAGCCGTCCAGCCGCTCACGCATGGCGCGCTGCTCTACGCGGATGTCATCCACGCCGCCCGCAATGCTGTCCAGCTTTGCGTGTACCTGCGCTTGGCTTGCAGCCTCGCCGCGTGTGTCACGTCGTGCGCCAACCAGCAGCGCAATGAACGCCACCAGTAGGCTGCCCAACGCAATGATAGCCCCTGTTTCCATGTGTCCAGCTCCTTCCTTTGGCTTTATTTACCTTCTTGCTTTTGCAAGCTGGTATCAAGAAAAGAAACTGCCCTGTACCCCCCCCCGTCGGGCAGCTCAATCCGCTGCTGGATACTTGACAGCCGCTTCTGTATGATGGCAATGTTGTGGGCTTCCTGCTCAATGCCCAGCGCCTGGTATCCCTCTTGCAGCGCTGCCAGCAGCGTGCTCCCGCTTCCGGCAAACGGATCGCAGATGCACCCGCCCGGCTTGCACAGCCGCACCACCTGCCGCATCAGCTCAATGGGCTTTTGCGTCTGATGCCAGCGCTCGTGCGTCGGCACATTCGCCACTTGGAAAAGCCCCGGCAATACGCTCACGCCGCGCTCGACTGGCAGCGGTCCATTGCTGCCCCATACGATGTATTCACATTGCTGTCGAAAGCGCCCCAGCTGCGGCCTGCTGTTCATCTTGTCCCAGACAGCCACGCCGCGCCATGTCCAGCCCGCCCATTGAATCGCGTCCGTCAGCGCTGGCAGCTGCCGCCAGTCCACGAACAGCGCACACACTGCGCCGGGCTTGCAGGCTTTGCGCGCCGCCGCCATAATTTCATGAAGAAAAGAAGTCCATGCCCGCTGCGCCAATGCGTCGCCGCTGAAATCAGGATAGGGATTCCCCTGCTCGCCGAAGCTGGTGTATTTATCCCGTGTGCTTCGCGCTTTCTCGCCCATGGACATGCCGCCGCTGGCATAGGGTGGGTCGCTGATGACGGCGGACAGTTCAGCGCCTTCCAGCTTCCGCAGCTCTATCAGAGCGTCCCCTTGAATGGCTGCCCATCCGTCCGTCAGCATGTTTGCCAGCTCACTGCCGTTCATCCCCGTCCGCCCTCCGCATTGGCCGCACCCGGATAGCATTCCAGCAGATACGCCGCCGTTGCAGCGTCCAGCCCGCGGATCGTCACCGTGTAGGTGTCGCTGTCCGTGCTTTCCTGCGTACCTTCCAGCACTGCCCACGTCTGTGCGCCGACGATGCCGTCCACGCTCAGCCCGTTGATTTTCTGGAAGTCGCGCACCGCCGCTTCGGTTGCCTTGCCGAAAATGCCGTCCGCATCCAGCCCATAGGCCAACGCATTCAGCATCTCCTGCAAGGCGCGCACCTCTGCGCCTTTGCTGCCCCTCCGCAGCGTGATCCGCTTCGTCCCGGTCTCCTGCGTCTGCTGCTCACCCGCTGCCGCTTCGGCGGACGTGTCGCCGGCGCCGTAGTCGATTTCCTTGAAGTAGCCCGCGTGCGTCCAGCCGTTGGCCAGCGTAGACCCTGCCACCCTGCCCATGGAAGCGGAAGAATGCACGACATTGCAGGCGCGTTCCCGCCCCTTCTTGTCCACATCCGTCAGGGCATTTTCACCCGCATAAAGCCCAACGTGGCTGAAATTGCCTCGACCGTCCGCGTGATACTTCGCCGGATAGCTGCCCCCGTCTTCGTGAATGAACAGCGCCATGCCCACCTGAAGCCCCGCCTTCTTCGCCTCGCTGAGCGGCATCAGCCCCGTCACGGCCCGCGCCATGGCGTTGCTTCCCGCGTAGTCCATCTTTCCGCCGCAGGCACGCACAGCTGCCTCAATCATGGCTTGACAGTCCATTTCCTGATAGCTGCGCTTCTCCTGCGCATACTGGAGCGCCTGTGCTGCCACCTGCGCCCCTGTCGGCTTTGCCATCGTCATGTGCTCCTTTCAATATCCGCCAGCAGCTCACGCCGCTGCCGTTCCAGTTCGCCGCTGTCCGTCTCGATGCCGTGCATGGCCAGCAGCTCCGCTTGCTTGCGGATGACCTCCTGCGCCCCGTCCAGCATCCGGCACAGCCGCTCGATGATCTGCAAGTGGCTCATGTCCTGCCGCCTCCCGCCATCGCGCAGCCAAAGAAATAGCCCAGCAGAAACGTGCTGGGCAGTATCCAAATCAGGTGCAGCGGATTCATGCCTGCGCCCCCTGTTCGTCGTTTTCATCCTTCGGCATCTCCGGCCAGACAATGCTTGCCGGGAAGCCCTCCTGCTGCGGCACGTCCAGCAGCGCCTGCCGATACTTCGCCCAGTCGCCGCGCAGATACTGCCCCAGCTGCTTGAAAAAGCCCAGCCACGCGGAAAAGGTTGCGCCCTCCGGCACATCCAGTCCGGCGCGGAAAATGCTGCCGTGCGCGTCCACTTCTTCCAGCAGCTTGTTGCGGATGCCTCTGGCAATGCCCTGCGCCCCGTCCATGTCGCCCAGCTCAACCGCAGATGCAAGCGCCGTGCGCATGTTTTCCAGCTGTTGCGCAGCCTGAATCTCTGCCGCCTTTTCCTGGCGTGCTTCCTTGATTTTGTCGTTCGGGTTAATGATTGTGTTCACGGTGGTTCCTCCTTCATGATGTCGGTATAGGTTCGATCCATCAGCTTCAGCAGGTTGCGCGTGTTCCCGCGCTGCGCGTTGGCCTTCCAGCAGCGGTAGTGGTCGCGCACCTGCGCCATGGTCATGCGCCCGTCTTCGACGCGCTTGCGCATCTTCCGCAGCTTTCGCCGCTCCTGCCCGACCTTCTTGTCGTTCAGCTTTCGCACAACCTTCCCGCGGTCGGTCAGGACAAAACGCCATTGCAGCCACATCACGCCCTGCCGAAGCGGGTAAATGCGCGTCTTGCTGTTCAGCTCCAGCCCCAGCGCTGCCATCTGCGTGCGGATGTCAGCCAGCACCTGCTCTAACTTCTCTCGGTCGCTATGAATCAGCGCAAGGTCGTCCATGTAGCGCAGATAATGCCGGATACGGTGCGTTTCCTTGATGCGGTGGTCAAGCGTATCCAGCACGGCCAGTTGGTTGAGTTGACTCACCTGACTGCCCAGCCCGATGCCGCGCTCGCCGCCAAAGCTGTCGATGATCCGGGCGTTATGCCGGACGGTCTCGCTGTCGTGTACGCGCTTCGCCACAGCCGCCTTGGCAACTGCGTGGGGCGTGCTGTCGAAGAAATGCCGCACGTCGCACGCCAGCACCCAACCGCCAGCGCAGAACCTTCCCAGCCGATGCCCGATGGCGGCTTCTGCCGCTTGTTTTTGCTCCCGGTAGTATTGTTGCAGGTGCGCCGTCATGCGGTCGAGGGCGAAGTCTACGCCTTTACCGCGCTGACATGCACCATTGTCGTAGATAAAGCTCGACGTAATGCTGGGATAAAGCACCGCGTCGCAAAGCGCCCGCTGGAATTGCCGGTCGCGCAGCCGCGTGGCTACAATGTCCCGCACCTTGGGTTCGCGGATGGTGAAACGCTGGTAGCTGCTCAGCTTGTAGCTGCCGTGCAGCAGCTCCTGCCGCAGCCGGTAGGTGTTGGCAAGCGCATAGTGCTCATATCCTGCCGTGCTGGGCTTCCAGCGCACGCCACGGCAGCACTTCTTCAGCGCCTTGTAAAGCGCGCCGAACTGTATGGCTTCATCGAATTGTTTTCCCATGTTCTTTGCCGCACTGTCGCGCATAGGCGGGCCAGCTGCATCATGTTCGCACCTTGCGGATGCAGCGCCGCCGTCGTCCAGTCTTGCGGCCTTGTATTCCCCGGATGCTCCGGGCGGGTCGCCCGCTCCTTGTGTGTGCATTGTTCTGATTTCGGCGCAAGTTCGCGCTTACTATAAACGCACTCGCTCCCGATCGGCTTGGTGAAGCCGCGGAAGCGGCACACAATCCGCCAGCACGCCATTGCTGTTGCACGCATTGTTGTTGTTAAGGCTGCCGTCCGTGTTCACGTTGCGCACGTTGTTGCCGTTCCCAGTGTTCGGGGTGCGCAAGGCAGTGCGGAACGAAAGGCTGAATCAGCGTGCGACCCGTGGCTTTGCGCCGTCCTTTCCCCGCGCCGATGGCTTCGCGTTCGGAAGAAGCTGACCATATCGCCGATAGTCCGCATCCCGCCAGCCTTTCAGCAGCGCCATCTCTTCCACCATCAGCCCCGTCCAGTATTCCGCACGGTCGCCGCTCAGGTGCAGCACCGTATAGGCAAGGTCGGCGTAGCCCATCAGCGCGTCCAGGCTGCTGAGCGCCGCCACCTGTTCGCTGCGCCGCTGGGTGTAGTCCTCCGCCGTTGTAACGCGCACGGCGTTCGCCCGGCGTACATGCGCCAGAACGTGCGCCGCTTCGTGCAGAATGTCCGCCGTCAGCATCCAGCGGTCGCGCCGTGGAAATTGCTTCTCGTTCTTGCAAATGGTGAAAATGTACTCTGCCAGCTGCCGCGCCTTCGTCAGCACGCCCAGCTCATTGGCTTCCCGGAAGGGTGCAATCACTGCCATGGGGTTCGCTCCTCCATGCCTGCGCGCCTACCGGCGCGGGATGATTTTGATTTAATAGATGGTAAAAGCCGCCAGCACGCCATTGCTGCCGCACGCACTGCCGTTGCTAAGGCTGCCGTCCGTGTTCACGTTGCGCACGCTGTTGCCGTTCCCAGTGGTCGGGGTGCGCAACCAGTACCAGCGCGGTGCGCCGTTCAGCAGGTAGATGCGGTCGGCGTTGGTCGCTCCAGCGAAGAAGGGATAGGTCTGCCCCTCGGTAATGTTGTTTTCATGGCCGTAGCCCATCTCGTCCCGGCTCAGCAGCCACACCCGGTCGCGCACCACCTCGCTGCCGCCGCCGTCCGTCACAGTGTTCAGCGCTACGGTCTTGTCCGCCTCGCCAATGGCGGCGACCAGCCCTTCGTCCAGCTTTTTCAAGAAGCCGTCACGCGCTGCGTAGCTTGGCGCGCGGTCGAACTCGTTCTGCGGCTGCCACCATGCCCCGCCAGCCTTGTCGCTGTTCAGCCACTGCCGGATTGCGCTTTCCTTGTAGCGGTTGCTGCCGTAGCGCAGGCGGTGCGCGTGGTTCATGTGCTCCGTGTGCCCGTCCGCCGTGCCCAGGTCGGTGCCGTCGCTTCCCGTGCTGACGCTCACCGTCTCGATGGCGGCAACTGCCTCGCGGCTGGCGTAGGTGCTGATTTTCGTCGCCAGCGCCTGCTGCTGGTAGCCCCACGGAAACATGATAACGCCGCCCGCAGGCACCGCCTGCGCCAGCGTGAATTGCAGCGTAGCGCCGCCGCCGTACTCCACGTCGTAGCCCGCCAGCAGCGTGAAATGATAGGTTCCAGCCGCCAGCCCGTCCGCGGCATAGTACAGCGCTTCCGTCGCGTCAAACTGGCTGGCATCCAGCAGCGTATGCAGCGCGAAGGTCGTGGAGTGCTGGAATCTCCCGTGCGGATCAAGGTCGATGTCATGCCCCAGCACGTCCAGCAGCATCGTTTTTTCGCCGTAGCTCACCGCCAGCTGGCTGCCCGCCGGGAAGTCGCTGCTGCCCATGCCGTGCCGGATGATCTCCTGCACGTCCGGCCACGCTACCACGCTGCCCGTCTGCATCAGGTGCTTTGCAATCAGTTCCAGCGCCTGTGCCTGCCGTTCCGCGTTCTCGTTGCTTGCAATGTTCAATCCCATGCTTGTCCCTCCTTAGTTGGTCGTTTCTGCGGTGCTTTGCGCTGCCGCATGGTCGATGGTCACGGTACCGTCCGCTTCTTCTGTCAAGCTCCACCCGCGCAGCCCGCTCACGCTCGCGGCGGCCTCCTGCGCGGAAGAGCTTGCCGCCGTGGCCTGCTGCTGCGCCGTCTGCGCGGCTTCCTGCGCCGCGCTGACGCTGCCCAGAATCTGCTGCACCCATGCAGGCGGCTCCGTGGGCGTGCTGCTGCTGCTTTCAATGGCGGCCTCGATGCGTGTGCGGAATACCGGGCTTTTGCGAATCAGCGCGCCCTTGACGGCTTGTACCTCCGCCCTGCCGTATCCGCCTTTGGCGGTGTCCGCCGCCGTGGGCTTCCATGTCAGGGTGTTCCCGCTCTGGGTGATCTCCGGCAGATAGCTTTCGGTTTCGCCGGGGCGCACCGCCGCAATCAGGAACGTGGCTCCTTCCATGTTGTCCTCTGTCCACGCGCTTACGTCGATTTGCACCTCTTGCGTCAGGTTTTCTCCCTGCCGCCCCAGCTTCACCACGTCCAGCCCCTCGACGTGATAAATTTCCCCCTTGTCCTCATCGGTAGGCTTGGGTGCTTCTTCATCGGTGGTCACGTTCATTGCTACAGGCTCTGTCTCTGCTGCCTGCGTCATCGCTACGGCTGGCGTGTCCTCCAGCGCAGCTTCGATGCGTGTGCGGAATACTGGGCTTTTGTAGCAGCTGTCGCCCAGCGTGGCGCGCACTTCGCCGCGTCCATAGCCGTCCTTTGCCGTGTCGTCCCGCGTCGGCATCCAGCACAGCACGCTGCCGTCCAGCGTTACGCCCTCCGGCAGATAGCTTTCGGTCTCGCCGGGGCGTACTGCTACAATTTCAAGGCGTGCGCCCGGCAGCGTTGCCAGCCAGCTGCTCACGCCGATTTCGATGCGCCGCGCCTTGCCTTCACCTTGTCGCCCCAGCTCCACCATGCTCAGCGCTTCCACCGCATAACGGTGGCAGGGAAGCGAAGCCTTGCTTTCTCTTTCCGTGGCTTCCTGCGCCGTCTCTGCCGCTTCCTCCTGCAAGGTCGTCGCTGCTGCTTCGTCGGCTTCCTGCTGCCCGTCCTGCGCGCTTTCCGGCAGGTCTTCCAGCATGTTCATTGCTTCGGTGATTTCGCTCATTGCTTTCCCTCCAATCTGGTCGTTTTGTTCTCGTGCCTCACAAGGGAGGCACCCGTGCACGCTCCTGCATCAGTAATCACCCCCGCCCGTGGATTGAATGAACGTTTGCGCGAAAAGATTCGCCTCGATGCGCGTCAATTTGTCCGGCACCAGCTCCACCGTGTGCCATGCGCTGCGTGTGATTTTTCCGTCCTCATCCTTTTCCAGATAGGCGGAAATGTCCAGCTCCCGCTTGCTGATGGCTTCGCCCGGCACCTCTGCCCCATCCACCAGCAGTCGCACGCTTCGCGCTGTCGTCCCCTCGAAAATGCCGTAGGTGATGTCGTGGGTGTGATCCGGCAGCGTCAGCTCATGCGTGTGCGCCGGGATGCTCACGCGGTGATTGTGCCCCGGTATCTTGACGTTGTGCATGTGCGCCGGGATGTCCACCGTAAACCCCGGCACGTTGATGGAAAACTCCACCTTGTGTGCGTGCTGGAATTTGTGCGTATGCGCTGGGATCGCGTGGTTATGGCTGCCACTTTCACCGCTGTTCTGGTTGCTTGTTCCGCCGGTCATCAGCGCCACGCTGCTGCTGTCTCCGTCGCCCGCTTCATTCGCCGTCAGTGTTCGTCCCCCCGTCGCCCCGCTGATGCTGATGCTTTTGGGTTTGTAGCCGACTACGCCGCCCGTGTTTCCCTTGTCGCCGATGCTGCCATAGCTGTGCTGGTGTCCCCATGCCAGGCTCTGACTGCCGGAAAAATCATGCGAATGGCTGTTGATGGTGTGCGCGTGCTTGAAGCATGTATGCTTATGCGCCGCGATGTCGTGCGTGTGCCCTATTGTGTGTTTGTGTTTTCCCGCATCATCTGTTGTCAACCCCGCTGTGTTTGCCGCTGTAGAATAGCCCGTGCCATCAATGTTTGCGAAATTCCCGATAGCTGTTGCTGTGCCGCCGCCGTTAGAGGATAGCACGCGCACCGGTTGAGAAACTGTCGTTTCGCCGCCGGATTCGCTGGTGCAGGCTACGTCCTCGCTGTTGCTGGACTTTTTCTCTGTAAAGAAAAAGAGCAGTCTACCGGCAATGAGAGGCGGCAAAAATATTACCAGATAGCTGAGTGGTATCAGGGAAGGCATATGAAGTTCCTGGCAGAGAATATAGCTGCTGATAAATACAGGACTGATGTTGTTTGTCACCATAAACAGTATTTCGGCTTCCTGATATTCTAACTGCCCGCATTTTAGCATTTCAGCACAGTTTTTGCTTCCCATCGGAAAGCCGAACAGAAAACCGGACAGCAGCACAAAAGAGCCATTTCTGCTGGCTGGTAAGATCAGACGTAGAAGCGGATAGAGAAGTTTTACAAGATATCCGGTAAAACCAGAGTAGATCAGGATATTGGATAAAATCGCAAATGGCAGCAGAGAGGGAAGCACCCGCTCATACCAGAGAACCAGTCCGTCGGCTGCTGCAGTTACTGCGTCCTGCGGGAAAAATAAAATATAAACGATAAAAATAAGGATACACAAGAATATTAATTTCTTTTTCATATTAGAATATATGAGAAACAGGAGGCATCTATGAAGAACAAATTAAATTTACCAGAGTTAGAATCCAAAAAAGTATTTGCATATTTTGAGGAGTTGGCAGCGATTCCGCATGGTTCAAGAAATACCAGACAGATCAGCGATTATCTGATTTCTTTTGCAAAAGAACATGGTTTAGAGTGCTATCAGGATGAGGCAAACAATGTTGTGATCATTCAGGAGGCATCTGCCGGATATGAAAGTGCAGACCCGATCATCATGCAGGGACATATGGATATGGTCTGTGAGAAGGAAAAAGGCGTGGAGATCGATTTTGAGAAAGACGGTCTGGAGCTTTATGTAGACGGCGATTTCTTAAAAGCAAAAGGCACGACTTTAGGCGGTGATGATGGTGTTGCGGTTGCTTATATCCTCGCAATTATGGATTCACCGGAGATTGCGCATCCAAGACTTGAGGCTGTGATCACGGTTGATGAGGAGATCGGCATGCTCGGAGCAGAGGTCATAGATCTTTCCATGTTAAAAGGCCATAAGATGTTAAATATTGATTCCGATGTGGAAGGACATTTCCTGACAAGTTGTGCTGGCGGTATGACTGTGGATACTGTGATCCCTGGCAGAAACATCAGGGATATGGCGCAGGACTGACTGTGACTGGCTTAGAGGGGGGGCACTCCGGCAGTGAGATCGATAAGGAACATGCCAATGCCAATATCCTGATGGGACGTGTGTTAAAATATCTTTCCGACCGAATGGAACTGGCGGTTGTATCACTTGCAGGCGGCTTAAAAGATAATGCAATCCCGCGTGAGTGTGAGGCAGAGATCGTCATTCCGGAAGAGGAAAAAGCAGAACTTTCCGATTATATTACAGAACTGGAAAAGATTTTTAAAAAAGAGTATGCTGTCTCAGATCCGGCTGTCTGCATTGAAATAAAAGAGAATGGAACAGGGGAGTATGAAGTATTATCTTATTCTTCCATGACAAAAGTGATCTTTTATCTGCGCAACGTGCCAAACGGCGTGCAGCATATGAGCATGGTAATGCCTGGACTGGTAGAGACTTCTTTAAATACCGGAATCATGAAACTGACAACAGATGGCCTTGAGCTGACCGCATCTGTGCGAAGCAGTGTCTCCACAAGAAAAGAAGAATTAAAAGATAAATTAGAGTATCTGGCTGAATTTTTAGGCGGTGAGATCTCTGTAAGCGGGGATTATCCGGCATGGGAGTATCGCGCGGAGTCTGATATCCGTGAGGGAATCAGTGCCGTATACGAAGAATTATTCCACGAGGAGCCAGTGTTTGAGGCAATCCATGCAGGACTTGAGTGCGGTATCTTATCC
>ERZ772875.2161-NODE-2161-length-15198-cov-10.578749_pt1 | contig 15198 bp, 13 predicted proteins | sample MGYA00580585_ERZ772875 | MGnify/ENA primary metagenome ERZ772875 (study PRJEB29015, sample SAMEA2737736) | human gut metagenome | biome: human gut; feature: human-associated habitat; material: faeces | place: China | collected 2012 ... | reverse complement strand
GCGCTGCGCGGCGATGTACACGCCGCTGATGGCGGAGAAGAAGTACGAAAAGCCGACGTAGCGCGTGTACGCCGCGCCGGGCGCGACGAGGTCGGCATTGTTGGTGAGCACGCGCATGATCTGCTCCGGGATGCAGAACGCCGTGATGGCGAGCAGGCCCGTGATCGTCGTGGACACGAACAGCGCGATGCCCATCACGCGGTTGATGGCCTCCTGATCGCCGCGGCCGTGGTACTGCGCCACGAGCACGCTCATGCCGCTCTGCACGCCGAAGATCATCAGCTGCATGACGTAAAACGGACTGTTGGCCATCGTCACGGCGGCGAGCGCCGTCTCGCCGAGCACGCCGACCATGAACGTGTCGGCCATGGACATGGAAAACGTCACAAAATTTTGCAAGATCATCGGGAGCATGAGCAAAACGGCCTCCCGGATGAAGGTTTTTTCCTCGCGGATGAGACGCATGGGACTACCTCCTTTGCGCAGTCTGTTTATCATACCATGATTTCCCGCCGCGCGCAACCGTACCCCTGCCCCGCCGCATCATCCCGTTTCCCAACCGCCGGTCATTGACACCCGCCGTCCTTTGCGCTAAAATAGCGCTGTTGTGCCCCCGTAGCTCAGTTGGATAGAGCGGCCGCCTCCTAAGCGGTTGTTCAATCCTCACTATTTACAATTTCATTTGATATACGCGCCAATAGCTCAGTTGGATAGAGCGTCCCCCTCCTAAGGGGAAGGCCGGGGGTTCGAATCCCTTTTGGCGCGCCAGATAATAACGCCGAAAGCCTTTGTTTTCAAGGGTTTTCGGCTTTTTTATTGAGCAGTAAAAGAAAAAATAATCAAGCTTCGCTTGGAGAGGTTTTTCTCATTTATTGCTGCAAGGGAATCATGGTTCGTGTATTTTGTATCGCTTATATTATACAGTAAAATTAGCAGTTTTGTACAGTAGCCGAATTTTTATGTGATTAGCGGTGTTCCGTACGGTTGATGTAGAATGACCGCTGTTAGTCCGAATTATTTTTTTCGTACATAGCAATGGCAAACTCAAGCATCTGTTTTCCGGCTGAATCAGAAGCCACTTCCTCAAGCTTTTTTGCAAAATCTTCATCTTCCAGAGAGATTGTCACTTTGGATTCAGAATCCGATTCATCGGAGCGGATAAGGAATTTTCCAATCGCTTTTGCCGTATCAATTCTTACGCTGTCCTCCGGCGTTTCGTAATAGTCCTGTATCGTCCCTAATTGGCGGTGAGCGGTATCTTTTGCCAAGCTTACATAGTCATGCCCGTTAATCGCCAGTTTCTTTGTGATAGAGAAATGTCTTAGGCTATATAGGTCTACCCTTGGAAGTCCCAAAGGCTTATATAACGCACTGAACATATCATCGGCGTATTGTGAACTGATATGCGTACCATCCTCGTGAGCAAATATCAAATCATCATCAATGTAGCTGTCTCCTGCAAGTTGCTTATGTTGATTCTGAACAAGCTTGTAATCACGGAGCATAAAAATGACTTCCGGTGCTACATAGATTCTGTCCGTCTTTGCTTCGATTTCCTTTTCCGTTTTGGTAACATGGAAAACCGCTCGTCTCTTTGCATCCGGTCGGGTGCTGCGAACTTGGTCGAATACTTTGAGAATTCCTCGACCGTTTGTTTCTCTAATAAATTCCTCAGAGCGATAGACCAACTGCTTGTAGACACGAATATAGGATGGTTCGTGCTTGTCCTCATTATCGTATACATCAGACCACGTTAGGGCAAGACATTCTCCAATACGGCTGCTCAGTGCAATCATAAGGCTGATTAGAAGCTTTAGCTGCGGATCGGAACAGTTATCATATGCAAAATTAAACTGTTCTTCTGTCCACACCTCACGTCTGCCGGACTTCGGCTGCTTCACAGTAACGCCCAACATGGGGTTTTCTGTGATAAGCTCCAATTCGTCCGTAGCGTACTTAAATGCTCGGCTGATGATTTTCTTGCAATCGTAAACGGTACGCTGTGATACCCTTGCTCCATTTGCCCTATGATTCCCGTTGGCTTGCGGTAATTGAAGCATATCCTTGAAGCCCTGTCTCATATCGACACGGGTTATTTTCCATATAGGGAACGAGCCAAACACGGGAACAATGTAATTGCGAATCTTGCCGATATTCGCTCTGTAAGTGCCCTCGTCCCATCCATATCTGTCTCCGATGGTATGTAGATACTTGGTATGCTCTGCATAGGCATACAAGAGCTGTTCAACGGTTTCTATCTCCGTTTTATCAACTTTTGAAGCTACCGTTGTGCCCTTGGCAGCCTTATGTTCCTTTTCACGGAGCAGAAGATAGGATAAGAACTGGTTTTTCGCACGTTCGTTGTTCACGGTTTCGGTGGTCTGGTGTTCCTTACCCTCGGAATCAAGATACCCGTAGCGGATGCGCCAGTTGTCATTGGTAGCGTTAATCTTTGTTGGTTCGCTATGCCACAAATATTCAGCTATGTCTTTCTTCTTAGGTTTTCTGCCCATAACAGCCGTTAAAACTCGTTCGGATGATTGTTATACCAATCTTCAAAACTGTTCTTGTCGATACGAAGATACTTTCCCACCATGAATACACGAAAATCATTGTTTTTCTGATGCTTTTTGATAAAGTTGCGGACACTTTCCTCTCCGACACCATAGATGTTCATAATGTCCTGCACAGAGTAGTTGCGACACTCCATGATAGACGGGGTTACTCCTGCCATAGTATTCATCTCCTTTGTTATTACTGGTTAGACACGGTTATGTGGCATTATTCTTTTTTATGCCACAACGGTATTATAGCACAGTAGCTTTCCCGGCGTCAAGTGATTTGACACGATTATGTGGCTTACAGCTTTTTGGCGTGGCAAGTTTTGCGTGATTACCCCGTTTGCGATAGATTACCATTGCTTTCTTCCTAAAAGGATGCTATTATTTGAAGTGTTATGGTGTATCGTAACACCAATACAGCTTGGAGGGAAATAAATGAATTTATGGGATAAATTCTTGAACAATATAAAGATAGAAAAACGAATCGAAACGGGACAGAAAATCAAGAGAATCCGTTTGCGTAATAAGACTGCCGTTTCAGAATTGGCAGAAGCCGCAGGGGTAAATGAAGCTGCAATAAGAAATTATGAGGTTGGATATCGCCAAATTTCCAGAGATAAATTGGAATTGATTGCTCAAAGGCTCGCCGTCCCTGTGGAAACACTTGTTGACCGCCAGATCGACAGTTATAATGATGCTGTACACATTTTGTTTGAACTGTCCGAGAAATATGACCTTCTACCAATCGAACTTCCGCAAGAGCCTAAATACGCTATCCAGACAAAGGATGAGACAATTCTTCAAGCGTTGCAAGCGTGGTACAATGAAAGGCGCAAATGGGAGAACGGGGATATCACACAAGCCGAACTGCAAGAGTGGATGGATGCGTTTCCTTTGCAGTGTGAAGAAAACGAACCTCCGGCAGAAAAAGTTGAATCCCGTTATACAGACTTTGAACGCATTCTGGGGTTGAAATCCTCGTTAGAGCAGCTTGATATGATTGTGAATGACAATGTAGAGCTAATCGAGGATTGCATTGCTCATAAGGACTATAAAACAGCTCGTGAGCATTTGAGAACGCTTAAAGCCACTGTTCATACGCTGTCACAGGTGGATATCAAACGATACGGGAAATAAGAAAATCACAGGCGATTCCTATTGCACTACGCAAAGGAGCTGCCTGTGATTTTTTGTTACTTGGGTTCGATGGAGCAGCGGTCTAACGAAAACTCCAACAATATACCAATCAGTTCATTTCGGCTACGCCCTGTCTGAGCCGATATTTCATCAATGCGCTGCACAATGTCCTCTCTGATACGAACAGAAAAGGTCTTATATCCGTCATCTCCCTTGGGACGTTTCGGATGTATTATCAATTTTTCTTCTTTCATGCTAAATCACCTCTATGTTAGATTTTATGTTTCCATAGAGGTGATTTATATGTTATAATTTATGTTATAAATTATATTGGAGGGATTGAAATGAACTCGGACGAATTATATACGCTGAAAAGTATGGTGCTTGATAACTACGAGCAGTACCATGACGGTCTTAGAATACTCTTAGAAAGCGATAAGGGGCTTTACAAGGCGTTTGGACAGTCTCCCCGTACAAAGTACCTAAAGACGGAGAACTTCTATTTAACGTCAAAAGAACGGCTTACATACATGATGGGATTCATTGATGCCTTAGCTTGGCTGACAAGGCAAGGAAAGTTAGTGCCGGATACATTCCCGACAGATATCGCAGGATTCACAGACCCAGAGGAAACCCCGGAAGAACGGGCCGAATATTTTGAAAAGCGATATAAGGGCTTATCGCCGGAGCAACGTGCCGAACTGGAAGCATTTGATAAAGAAAACGAAGAAATGTGGCTTGAACAAGTCGAAGAAAGCATTAAAGAGAATAAAGTAATCAATAATCTGATTCTGCGTATTATTACTGGGGAAGATTTTTGATCTCCAAAGAGCGGTGTATTTTGCGATACACCGCTTTTTGGAGATTATAGATATCGTATTTCAGAGATAGGCAATTTTGAGCAAAACACTTTATCATAGTCATATAACGAAATCTTGAAATAATCACATTTGCGTGATATGATATTTTGAGTCGAATATCATAGCAAGGAGGACAATATGGCTGTAACATATAAAAAACTTTTTCACTTGCTTATAGATCGAGGGATTCCAAGTTCCGAGCTAACAGAAAAAGCCGGATTTAGTGCAAATATTCTTACCAGATTAAGACGTGATCAGTACGTATCGTTAGATAGCATTGAAAAGATATGTTTTGCCCTGAATTGCAAAGTAGACGATATTCTTGATTTTAATTATGAGCAAGAGAAAGGAAAATCAAATGATAGATAAAGAATCTCTACTTTATCCCATGGTAAATAATTTATTTGAAGAAGATTGCCTTGAGTGTATGAAGCGCATTCCAGATGGCACTATTGATATGATTCTTTGCGATTTGCCCTACGGAATAACGCAGAATCAATGGGATAGCTACATCCCACTGGATTTACTTTGGAAACAATACCTTAGAATTATTAAACCTAATGGAGCAATAGTTCTTACATCACAGGGCTTGTTTACCGCAAAGCTCATTCTTAGTCAACCCAAGTTTTATAAATACAAATGGGTTTGGGAAAAATCAAAACCAACTAATTTTTTGAATGCAAAAAAGCAACCGCTTAGAAAACATGAAGATGTTTGTGTTTTCTATAAAAAACAGCCGGTATATCATCCACAGATGACAAAAGGCGACCCATACGACAAAGGCATTAGAAAGAATCAGTTAAGTGGCAGTTATGGAGATTTCCAACCTGTCCATGTTGCCAGTGATGGTGACCGTTACCCAACCGATATAATTTATGTAAAGACTGCGGAAAGCGAGGGCGAAGTAGTTCACCCGACGCAAAAACCTATCGAACTTGGGAGATACTTTGTTCGTACATATTCCAATCCCGGCGATGTAATACTGGACAACACTTTTGGAAGTGGCTCTTTCTTAGTTGCAGCTTTGATGGAAGGACGAAATTTCATTGGTATTGAAAAGAACGAGGATGTTGCACTGTTCAAGAAAGATGAAATAAATTATATAGACGTAGCAAAAAGAAGATTGTATTTAGCTTGGGAAGGATTGGATAAGAAAACCAGACAGCATCTTGCGGTAACAAACCTTATAGCAGATTTTGAGGAGAAATAGGAGGTTATGTATGGCAACAATTGTTCGTAAAAATGAACGAAGTTGGGCAATAGATTTGATTTCGAAAATCAATATTATTGCAAAAGACAATGACCTTGTTATAAAAAAGGCGGGTGGCGAAAGCACCATCTCCGTCGGGAGAGGAAACACTATGTTTCCAGATGTGGTTTTGTACGGAAATGAGGAGCAAAGCATTATTCTTCAAGGTTGGGAATTGAAAATGCCGGATGTTCCTATTGAAGATGAAACGTTCATCAAAGATGCACAGAGAAAAGCAATTGCTTTAAACTTGAATAGTTGCTTAATTTGGAACTTCACGTATGCGGTTCTTTATATTCGTGGCGAAAATGATTCTTTCACAAAATTGAAACAATGGAATGCAACCAATTACATTCACACAAGAGAAGATGTAAAAACATACCGTGCTGATTGGGAAAAACAACTTGAAGAAATCATCATGGAAGTCAACAGCTATTTTGTTTCTGGCAAATTTCGTAATGCACCACTTGGGCAAGTTATTTCAGAAGCAACGATAACTACACTGATTCAAAGAAACAAGGAAGTTATTGCAGAACATCTAAAATCAAGTGCTTTCAGAGATACGGTTATAGCCGCATATGTTGATAATTGGTGGCTTAGCGTAAAAGCCGAATACGCTCAGGACGAAAGCGATAAATATCAGGCATATGCAAAGATGATTATCTTGAATTGGGCGAATAGAATAATTTTTGCACATATTATCAAGCACAAACAGAACGGGGCAATGATAATTGATGATATTGATTATGATACAACACCTGAGGATGCAAACGAGATTTTTAAAAAGATAACAAGTAAATGTGATTTTTACAATGTTTTTGCCGCAGTCAGATATAATGAAATTTTGCCAGAAGTATCGTGGCAAGACTTTGTTGAGTTCTCAAACTTCCTCAAAAGTAATGGTATTGACCATCTTAATCAGGTGGCATTGCAAAATATTTTGGAAGGTTCCGTTGCAACAAGTAAGCGAACTATTAACGGTCAGTACACTACACCGCCTGCGTTGGCAAAACTGTTAGCAAGATTGACTATCAAAGATTGGTCGGATACAGTATTAGATTGCTGTTGCGGAACAGGAACAATTCCTAAAGAGGTAATTCAAATTAAGAAATCGCAGATGTCTGCAAAAGATGCCGTTGAATCTGTATGGGCGTGCGATAAAAACAATTACCCGTTACAAGTTGCGAACATTAGCATGACAGATTCTGACACGATAAATATTGCAAACCGCCTATTTCAGCACAATGCTCTGACCCTTAGAGTAGGTGAAAAAATCTCTATAACAAATCCCGAAACCGGCGATGTAATGTCTTTGCCTTTACCCTCTTTTGGTGCTGTCGTTTCTAATCTACCATTCGTTGCTTTTGAGATTATTCCTGACGATGATAAGGACGAAATTGCAAAAATGCCACTTGCGGAATCTTTAGATGGCAGGTCGGATTTGTACTGTTACATTGCAACTAAAATTGCTGATGTTATGAAGCCGGGAGGTATGCTGGGTATCATCATTTCCAACTCATGGCTCGGTACAAAAGCAGGAATAAAACTTGTGGATGTATTAAAGCAGAAATACAATATTCGTCAAGTTCATATAAGCGGAAAAGGACGTTGGTTCAAAAATGCAGATGTGGTAACAACCATTATGGTTTTAGAAAAAAGATTCAACAATGAAACACCAACTACGGAGTTCTGGCTTTGGAAGAAATCGTTAGAGCAATTAGTTAAGGATGCCGATATGGAGAATACACTCGTAAATTCCGCATTGTTGACTACTGAATTGAACAAGGATGTGTCTACACTATCTCGATACACACAAGAGCAAATTGATGATATTTTAGGATTAGATGTTTGCTATAATGCTTTGTTTCATAACGTTGATTGGTTGCTTGATGTTAAAAGTAAAATCATTCCTATTAACAAAGTATATCGTGTTTTTCGTGGAAGCCGTAGAGGTTGGGATCCTTTGTTTTATCCTCAAATCGGTGAACATAAAATAGAACCTCAATATCTTAAGAAGGTTCTTATCAACGCAAGAAATGTTACGGAACTTGTTACAACAGCAGACAGAGATGCGTTTTGCTGTAATCTTTCGATAGATGAATTAAAACAGCATGGTCACACTGGTGCGTTGGATTGGATAAATAAGTTCGTAGACCAGAGAAATGGTGTTGGAAAACCACTGCCACAGGTTCTTAAAAGAAAAGGCATGGAGTGGTACGAACTGCAAGACAATGAGATTGCCGAGGTGTTCACTATGATGAACCCTGACCAAAGACTGTTTTTTGCAAAATTTGAAACGCCATCTTTTGTCAATCAACGATTGATTGGATTGACGCATAATGCTACTTATCCAGACGAGGAACTAAATCACGCTTTACTTAACTCGATGTTTACAATGTTTTACATTGAAGCATCTGGCTTCGGGCGTGGCCTCGGCGTTTTAGACGTAAACAAGGATAGCATTGCGAAATGTTATATGTTAAATCCAGAGTTGGTCTCAAAGGAAAATCGAGAGAAAATCATAAAGGTTTTTGACAAACTCAAAGCAAGAAAAATTATGAAAGTAACAGATGAACTTCAAGACGAAATTCGTCAGGAGTTCGAGCATACAGTTTTGAGTAGCTTCGGAATTGATGAATACTTCGACAAGATTAAATCTTCACTTCTCTCCATGCAGCAGACAAGAGCCGCTGTAAAAGAATAATAAAACAAGTCAAAGGCGATCAACCGTAAAGAGTTGGTCGCCTTTGACTTGTTTATGGAATGTCTTTTAAATCATCATCAGCAGAAGAACCATCCAAATTGTCCTTTGGCATCAGCTCCAGAATCTTTTTATACCAGAGTTTTTCCTCTCCGTTCTCTCGCAACGCAAACTGACAAAACAGTGTCATTAACTCAAAATATTTTGTTTGGAGTTCTCCCCAATCTTTATTAGAAGAAAATCGAACAACATTTGTGTTATAAGCAATTTGATTGACGTTATTCCCGATACGGTTCACTTCGTAAATCAACTGCTTTGCCTGGTCTCTATCCATGTGCCACTGTTTACCCGTCAACGATTCTGCAAGAATCAGTTTTCTTAAATAGTCCGCTTTCGATAAGCCGTACTCAAAAGCATTTTTTGTGAGCATAGCATTTTCCTCCGGAAGCAAAGTAAAGCGGAATTGCTCTGTGCGAACTCTATCTTTTTCAGCCATTTATTGTTTCTCCTTTCAAAATTTCCTCACCGTGAGGAAATTATAAAATTGTTCGTCAGTGGTTTTAGTTTTATTGTGTCACCTGTGGGACAATCATTTTGCCGTTTTGCAAAATGGTACAGGTGGGGGTATTAGGGGGCGTTGCCCCAGTGCAACGGCTAACAAGTGGGAAAATGACACGAGTGGGTACATTTCCCCTATGCTTGCTATTGCAAGTATAGGGAGAATAATGGACAACGAGTGGGTACAATTTCCCCCTGCTTGCTAATAATGTTTTGCTATGGATTTTTAGGGTCGAGTATTGTGTCAAGCTGCGATTTCCACGCCATAATATTTTCGATTTCTTTTTCAAAAACATAGGAGTCCTTTTGGCGTTTTCGCTCCAAAAATTTGCCCCAATAATAATCAATTTCTTTCTGCAACTCATTGATATACTCTTGCAGTTCGTCCCGTTCCTCAGCGGAATATTCTTCGGCATCAGCGGTTATTTCCGCCATTTCTTTTTTATTGCTTTCAAGTTCATCCAACAAATCAATATAATCGTCCAAATCGCCCCAAAACAGCAAAAATTTCAGAAATGTATCATCCGAAAACATGGCAAACCAACAACGCTGATACCACTGTTCCGCATACATCCGTTCATCACTTCCGTTGGAATACGTTCCGTCTACCAAATCCCCGATGAAGTTCTCCAACAGTTCTGAAATCGTCAAACCGCCCTCGCCGGATTTTTCGGCAAGGCGTTTCACATCTGCATCGGAAAGATTCACTGTTATGGTTCTTGGTTTTATGGTTTCGATTTCGTTTTTTCGTAAATTATAGTCCCTCATTTCGTCTCCTTTACTTGTAAAGTAGATTGATTTAAACCGAGGACAACGGCAACTACGGGTGCGCCGTTGTTTTCGTTAGGATAAGCGGCAGAATTTTGCCGTTGCCCTCGGAAATCCGACTACGGGTAAATTTTCTTAATCATCCTATAAAAAACAACGGTGTTGGCGTAGTACCCGTAGTTACTTGACTTCGATATAGTCAAGAGTTATCCATTTTTTCTTGTTATGGAATGCACTCACATAAGATACCCCGTAGATCTCTCTCAGAGAATCTTGCGCTGCTTTCAAGCTCTTTGAGAACACAGCAGCACTGTAACTAACAAAAATCGGCTCTCGTGCCTGTAAGATTGTCAGCAGCTCTGTTGCTGTCCCCTCCCAATGGTGCGCTTCTTCTGCCTTGATGAAATTAACGATAGCGTGTAAGAACCGTTCTTTCTCATTGACAACAGATTCATCACGAGTAAGCTTGTTCCAACGGCAGGATTCCTTATCAAATTCAAGAGCAAATTCAAAGGCTTCGGTATCACGGTTGGAAATGGTGAGATTGGCTCTGGTGTCGGTGCGTTTGCTCTTTGTCAGCACCCAGTTCCCGTCCGTTCCTCCTGCCATGCCCTCGCTGCCGGAAATCTTGCTGATATCATCATCGTGCTTGCCTTTGTTGGTGTGCGTGAGCGCAAGAATGGTAAGGTCAAACTCCATGCTTATCTGACGCAGGATGTTGGTAAACTCCACGTCCCCGGCATAGATGTTTTTTACAAACTCATTCCCTCTGATGTGTTGGAGCGTATCTATGACAACCAGTTTGATGTTGGGATGCAGCGTTAAGTAATCACGGATATCTTCCTCAACGCCGGAAGTGATGCTGTTTGCCTTTAAGACAAAGTGGATGTTCTCCATACCCTCATAGGCTTCAAGCATCTCAAAACGGCTCTGTAAGCGTGTTACGGTATCTTCCAGACCGAGGTATAAGACTTCGGACTGTATGGCTTGATAGCCCCAGATTTGCCCACCACTGGCAACAGCGTAGGATATCTGCTCGGCAAGCCACGATTTACCCACTTTAGCACCTCCGGCGAGGATAAAGAAGCCGTGCGGCAAAATGGTGCTGATGGTGTAATGAAGCGGTAGCAAGTCCATTTCCATCAAGTCTTTTCCGTTGATGGATTCAAAGCGGCTCTCCTTTATTTTTTCTTTTATCGCTTCTTCGGTTTTCATATTTGCAGTCAATTTGTTCATTGCGAATACTCCTTTGCGTACTATTGTATTTTGAGATTCGCCATGCTATAATGTGATATACCGTATTTCATAGCATGGTCTGAGCTTCTGTGTATTTGCCTATACAGAAGCTTTTTTCATGTAAAAAGAAAACCACAACTTCGATAAACGAAATTGTGGTTTAGTGAGTGATATTTTGTAGAGACATCAAGCTATTTGTACAGTTGCGTTTTTAAGTACAAGCCGTGATAACCAGTTTTAATCGGCTTGATGTCTCTATAATCGTCACGGAGAAAATACAGAAACCGGGTATAAATGTCACGAATACGTTACAAAACGGATAACCCGGAAGCCTTCATTTGCCTCCTAAGCGGCAGGCCACTGGTTCGAATCCAGCCGGGGGTGCCAGAAAAAAGGGCCTGGCATATGCCAGGTCCTTTTTTGCTTTTTGTTTTATGGTATGCCCTTTGCCCAGCCCGGATTTTTGAAGATGCTGCGTCCGACGCGCTCATCGGCTGCATACCGATATCCTTTGCGCCGGACGGGCTTCTGGCAGCACTACCTGCTGGACTATGACGCCTACGGCACGGTGGGCAACACGCAAAAAAGCACCCTCTCGGGTGCTTTTTTGCATGTTTGTCCCGGCTCACTCGCCGAGCTTTGCGAGCATGGCCTCGCAGACCTCGTCCATGTCGCCGACGATGCCGTAGGTGCAGTAGTTGAAGATCGCCGCCTCGGGATCGGTGTTCACGGCGACGACCACGTCCGCGTCCGAAAAGCCCGTGACGTGGTTGACCGCGCCCGACACGCCGAACGACAGCAGCAGCTTCGGCTTGACCACAGCGCCGGACTGCCCGATGACGAGCTTGAACGGCAGCACGCCGCGGTCGAACACCGGGCGCGTGCAGGCGACCTTGCCGCCGAGGCGCTCTGCCAGACGGCGATAGCGCGGCAGGGCGTCCGCCCCCTTGATCGCGTTGCCGACGCAGACGATCACGTCCGCGTCCGCGATGTTCAGGCTCTCGTCGAGATCGTCGGCGCGGAAATCGAGGATCTCGGTGCGGATGTCCGCGACCGGGAAGTCGATGTGCTCCTCGATGACCTCGTGCGCACGTGCGCCGCAAGGCACGCACTTGAACGTGCCCGGGCGGATGGTGCCGACCTGCGGGCGCGCCACCGGCACGGTGATGACGGCCATCATCTTGCCGCCGACGGCAGGCTCAACGAACTCGATGTCCGTCGTCTTGGGATCCCAGACGAGCTCGGTCGCGTCCGAAGTGCAGCCGGTGCCGAGGCGCGCGGCGAAGCGCGGCGCAAAGTCGCGCCCGTTGATCGTGCCGCCGACCATGACCGCCGTGGGCCGGTACTTCCGGCACAGGACGGTGAAGAGGTTGGTGTACGCATCGTTATTGAAGTAGTCATAGCCCGTGCCGGTCACGTGGATGACCTTGTCCACGCCGCAGTCGAGCACGCGCTGCAGCTCGCCGTCCGAGATGCTGCCGACGATGACCGCGACGAGTTTCTCGCCGCTCGCGTCGCAGAGCCTGCGCGTTTCCGAGCACAGCTCGAGCGAAACCGGCAGCACGCTGTCGCCGTCGCGCTCGATAAAGACCCACATGTCTTTGTAATCTGTCTTATTCACTGCCTGCACCTCCTCAAAGCACGTCCGCGATCAGATCGAAGAGCCGGTCCACGTTCTTTTCCGTGCTGCCCTCGTCGATCATGCTGCCCTTCGCGCCGACCTCCGGCGGATAGGTGCGCGGCACTTTCGTGGGCGAGCCGGGGTCGCCGATCTGCGCGGAGTCGAGCCCCGGGATGGTGGCCGCGCTGTAGACCGCAATGGGCGCGGTGCGCGAGGCCTTCCAGCGCTTCAGGTTCGGGATGCGGGGGCGGAAGTTCGCCTTCTCGACCGTGAGCAGGCAGGGATACTTCGCGCGCAGCACCTCCGTGCCGCGCTCAAGGTCGCGCTCGGCCGTGATGGTGTGCGCGGCCGTGTCCACCTCGACGATCTTCGCCGTCGAAGAGATCTGGCTCGCGCCGAAGCGCTCGGCCAGCTGCGAGCCCATCTGCCCGGTCGCGCCGTCGAGCGACTCCTTGCCGCAGAAGATGAGGTCAAACTCACCGAGCAGCTTTGCCGCGCTCGCAATGACGTAGCTCGTGGCGAGGGTGTCGGCGTTGGCAAACGCGCGGTCAGACAGCAGCACGGCGCGGTCCGCGCCCGCGGCGAGGCACTCGCGCAGCGCCTCCTTGGCCATGTCCGGCCCCATCGTGATGACGGTGACCATGCCGCCGTGCGCCTCCTTGACGCGCACGGCCGCCTCGAGCGCGTTGGCGTCCAGCGGATTGAGGATCGCCGGCACGCCCGCGCGGATCAGGCTGCCCGTGACGGGGTCCATCTTCACGAGGTTGATGTCGGGCACCTGCTTGACGCAAACAAGAATATTCAGCATGCTTCAGCCCTCCTCCACATTGGTGCAGACCTTGCCGGGGTTGAGGATGCCCTTGGGGTCAAACACCTGCTTGATCGCCTGCATGAGCCCGAACGCCGTCTCGCCGACGGACTCCACCAGGTACTGCTTCTTTGCGTGGCCGATGGCGTGCTCGCCGGAGACCTGCCCGCCGAACTCGGTGCACTTGGCATAGCATTTGTCCATGACGGCCTTGCTGCGGCGCTTGAACTCGTCGAGCGCCATGTCGTTGGCGCAGCAGTAGATGTGCAGGTTGCCGTCGCCCGCGTGGCCGAAGTTGCGGATGGTGATGCCCTCCGCCTTGCCGGTGGCGCGGGTGTAGACGAGAAACTCCGCGATGCGGTCGACCGGCACGACGACGTCCATCTCGTCGAGCAGCTTCGTGTCCGCCTCGATGACGGTCAGGAACGCGCTGCGCGCGGCCCAGACGTCCTTTTTCAGGCCGTCGGTCCAGACGACGAGCGTGTCGTACGCGCCGCACTGCTCGGCAAGCGCGCCGAGGCGGTCCATCTTCGCGGTCAGTTCGGCCTCGCTGTCGCCGACGAGGGTGACGAGAATGTACGCGCCCGCCTCTTTGCCGTCCACGACCGTGGGGAAGATGGTGTTGCCGGTGAATGCCGCCGAGGAATCGACGATGTCGCGCTCCATGAACTCGATCGACTGCGGGTCAAGGTTGGCCAGCTTGATCTTCGGCACGGAGGCGATGGCGGTCTCCACGTCGGCAAACGGGAGGATGAGGCTCACGTTCATTTCCGGCTTCGGGATGAGCTTGAGCGTCAGCTCCGTGATGACGCCGAGCGTGCCCTCCGAGCCGATCATCAGGTGCAGCAGGCTGTAGCCGGAGCTGGTCTTGCACACGGTCTTGCCAAGCTCCATGACTCTGCCGTCGGGCAGCACCACGGTCATGGCCAGCACGTAGTCGCGCGTGACGCCGTACTTCACGGCGCGCATGCCGCCCGCGTTCGTGGACACGTTGCCGCCCACGGTCGCGGTCTTTTCGCCCGGGTCGGGCGGGTACATCAGGCCGTGCGTGAGCGCGTCGGCCGCGAGGTCGCACAGCAGCACGCCGGGCTGGATGTGCACGACGAGGTTGTTCATGTCATAGGAGAGGATCTTGTTCATGCGCGTCGTGCACAGCACCACGCCGCCGCACAGCGGCACGCATCCGCCGACGAGGCCCGTGCCCGCGCCGCGCGGCGTGACGGGAATGTTGTTGTCATAGCACACGCGCAGAATTGCGGACACTTCCTCGGTGCTCTCGGCCTCGCAGACCACCTCGGGGTAATACTTGCCGTAGATGGGCATTTCGTCGTGGCTGAAGTCGTCCTTCACCGCGTCGCCTGCGAAAAAGCGCTTCGCGCCCACGATGGCCTGAAGCTGCGCGGCGATCTCCGGCGTGACCTGATTGTATTTCGTCATTTCTGACCTCCTTATGGATTTTCAGCATAACGGATCGTTCCCGCTGCGGCCGCAGCCGCAAAGCAGGAGAGTCATTATAGCATAAAGCCGGTGGATATTGTCAAGCGGCGCCGGGTTTTCCCGCAAAACTGTCCGGCAAAACGCAACTTCCGGGTCAAAAACTGTCACCCGGCGCAAGGTTTCCGGCGCTTTCCCCGCCGCGGCGGATGCCGGGGACCGGCGGGCCGCGGCGCCGCTCCCCCGCTCCCCCGCCCGGCCGAGC
>ERZ772875.2155-NODE-2155-length-15223-cov-10.547600_pt1 | contig 15223 bp, 13 predicted proteins | sample MGYA00580585_ERZ772875 | MGnify/ENA primary metagenome ERZ772875 (study PRJEB29015, sample SAMEA2737736) | human gut metagenome | biome: human gut; feature: human-associated habitat; material: faeces | place: China | collected 2012 ... | reverse complement strand
CCAAAGAGAACTCAACCCGAATCTTTTTCGAGTCGACCTCACCCTTGGAAAGCAAGACAACCGTCTCCACATGGTCGGCGCGGGGGAAGAGGTCGACCGCGCAGGCGCGCACGGCGCGGTAGCCGAGGGCGGCGAAGCGCTTCACATCGCGCGCCATCGTCGCGCTGTCGCAGGAGACATACACCACGCGCTCCGGCTGCATCCGCGCGATGCTTTCTATCACGCTTTCCGAAAGCCCCTTGCGCGGCGGATCGACCGTGATGACGTCGGGCCGCAGATTCTCCTGCGCGAGTTTTTTTGCCACGTCGGAGGCGTCGCCGCAGAAGAATTCGGCATTTCCCACACCGTTCCGTGCGGCGTTCTCCCGTGCGTCGTCGATGGCCTCCGGCACGATTTCCGCGCCGAGGACGCGCTTCGCGTGGGGCGCGAGCGCAAGCGTGATGGTCCCCGCGCCGCAGTAGAGGTCGAGCACTGTCTCCTCACCCGTGAGCTGCGCATACTCGATGGCCTTGGCGTAGAGCCGCTCGGCCTGCTCGCGGTTGACCTGATAAAACGACGGCACGCTCAGACGGAACACTCTCCCGCAGAGCGCATCCTCCAGCCGGTCAGCCCCCCAAAGCGTGCGGTAGCGCTCGCCGAGGATCACATTGTCCCGCCGCGTGTTCTCGCCGAGCACGATGCCCACCGCCTTCGGGCAGGCGCGGCGCAGCCGCTCGACCAGCTCCGCCTCATGCGGCAGTCGCTTGCCGTTCACCAGCAGGCAGATCAGACACTCGCCCCTTGTGTTCGAGCGGACATAGACATGGCGCAGAAGGCCGCGCCCCGTCCGCTCGTCGTAGCCCGCCGCGCGGAAATCGCGCATATACTGCCGCACGGCCTCCGCCGCGGCGTCGGCCTCCGGCTTCACCAGCAGACATTCCCGCGTGTCGATGACCTCGTGCGTGCGGGCGCGGTAGAACCCCACTCTGCCGTCCGGCGAGACGGGATACTGCGCCTTGTTGCGGTAGCGCCGCGTCTCCGCCGCGCCGAGGATCTCCTCCACCTCGACCTCGCTCCCACCGATGCGCGCAAGATTATCCTGCACGCGCCGGCGCTTGAGGGCAAGCTCCTCGGCATAGTCCATGTGGCGGTAGGTGCAGCCGCCGCAGCGCGGAAAATACGGGCAGTCCGGCGCGATGCGGTGCGGCGAGGGCGCAAGCACCTCAAGCACCTTGGCGAAGGCCGCGGACTTCAGCACCTTCAGAATAAGAATACGGCACACCTCGCCGCGCAGCGCCCCGGACACAAAGACGACAAAGCCCTCGATGCGGGCGACACCCGCTCCCTCACCCGAATAGCCCTCAACGGTGACGGTATACTCCTGATTTTTCATGATCGCCATAGCGTTTTCCCTCAAAAAAGGGCGCGGAGCACCGCGCCCTTTCCCTTATTTGTATTTGTTGATGAGCGAGAGGATCTGGCCGGTGAAGGAGATGACATCCTTATTCGGCATCCCCTTGCTCTTACGGATCAGCTCAAGCAGAGACTCGCCCGCGGCAAGGAGCTTGCCGTAGAGGTTGTCCGCGCGGCTGGCCCGCATCGTGCGCTTGCGCTCGGAGATGTAGCCCTCGCTGAGCATCACGCCGGCAGCGAGGTCGTAGCTCTCGGTGAACTTCGCCGCGTGAGCGGAGAAGCCGAGGGAGCACAGCTCGTCCGCGAACGCGGGTGCCACGTCCGCGTCGCCGTGGACGACAAAGACGTGCGCGGGCTTCGGATCGAACGCCTTGATCCACTCGATCAGATGGTCGTGGTCGGCGTGGGAGGAAAGGCCCTGGAAATTCATGACCTTCGCCTTGACGGCGATCTCCTCGCCGAAGAGCTTCACGCTCTCCGCGCCGTCGAGCAGCCTGCGGCCCAGCGTGCCGGGCGACTGGAAGCCGACGAACACCACTGCGCTGTCTCTGCGCCAGAGGTTGTGCTTGAGATGGTGGCGGATGCGCCCCGCGTCGCACATACCGGAGGCAGAAATGATGATCTTGGGTGTTTTGTCGAGGTTGAGCATTCTGGATTCCTCGGTCGTCTCGACCAAATGCAGGTTCGGGAACGAGAACATATGCGTGCCGTCCTTCACCAGCTCGAGCGCGGCCTCGTCCAGATAGCCGTGCAGGTCGCCGCAGAACACCGTGGTCGCCGCCTTGGCGAGCGGCGAGTCGATATAGACCGGGAAATCGGGCACGGACTTCACGAGCCCCTGATCCTTGATCTCACGGATGAAGTACAAAAGCTCCTGCGTGCGGCCCACGGCGAAGGACGGGATGACGACGTTGCCGCCCTTGCCAAGCGTTTCGTCGATGATCTCTGCCAGCTCGTCGGTGTAGCTCCACACCTCGGTGTGGTTGCGGTCGCCGTAGGTGGACTCCATCACCACATAGTCCGCCTTCTTCAAAAGCTGCGGGTCGCGGATGATGGGCTGGTCGACGTTGCCGATATCGCCGGAGAAAACGAGCGTCTTGTGCACGCCGCCCTCGTCAAGCTCGAGCGTGATGCTCGCGCTGCCGAGCAGATGCCCCGCGTCGGTAAAGACTGCGCTCACGCCCTCGCACAGCTCGACGCTCTGGCCGTATTCGCAGACGGTGAGGAACTTAAAGACATTCATCGCGTCCTCGGCGGTGTAGAGCGGCTCGACCGGCTCGCGGCCCGCGCGCTCGCCCTTACGGTTCTGATACTCGGCGTCGCTCTCCTGAATGTGGGCGGAGTCGAGCAGCATGATGCGCATGAGGTCGGCGGTCACACGGGTGGTCAGGATGCGTCCGGTAAAGCCGCGCTTGACCATTAGGGGGATACGCCCCGTATGGTCGATGTGCGCGTGGGTGACGAGCAGGATGTCGATGTCGCCGGGGTTGAAGGCGAACATGGCGTTGTCCAGCTCGTCGCGCCCCTGCTGTAAGCCGCAGTCCACCAGGATGCGCTTGCCGTTGATCTCCAGACAGTGGCACGAGCCGGTCACGCAGCGGTCCGCGCCGTAAAAATGCAGTTTCATCGTAAAATCCTCCGATGTCTTTCGCTGTGGGTCTCTTGCTTTGTGGTTTCTCTATCTTAACACACGCCGCACCCGCTTGCAAGGCACACAGGCATCATATTGTGCGGAAATTTACCGTCCGTTCACATTCCCGCGCATTTTTCCTTTGCATATCCGGGCAGGGCGTGCTATACTATAGAAGTATTTTTATGCTTTTTTGCAAAAGTATTTCGATTTTCCGTGAAAGGAAGTTTTTGATATGGGACTGATCACCAAGCTCTTCGGCACCTACTCCGAGCGGGAGCTCAAGAGCATTTATCCGATCGTCGATAAGATCGAGGCGATGGCGGACGAGTACCGCGCTCTGACGGACGAGGAGTTGCGCGCCAAGACGCCGGAATTCAAGGCGCGGCTCGCCAACGGCGAAACGCTCGATGACATCCTGCCCGAGGCCTTCGCCGCCGTACGCGAGGCCGCCGGCCGCGTGCTGGGACTGTATCCCTACCGCGTGCAGCTCATCGGCGGCATCGTGCTCCATCAGGGGCGCATCGCCGAGATGAAGACCGGCGAGGGCAAAACGCTCGTCGCCACACTCCCCGCTTACCTCAACGCGCTCACCGGCAACGGTGTGCACATCGTCACGGTGAACGACTACCTTGCCAAGCGCGACAGCGAGTGGATGGGCAAGGTGCACCGCTTCCTCGGCCTGAGCGTGGGCCTGATCGTCCATGACCTCACGAGCGACGAGCGCCGCGCGGCCTACGCCGCCGACATCACCTACGGCACCAACAATGAGATGGGCTTCGACTACCTGCGCGACAACATGGCGCTCTTCTCCTCCGAACTGGTGCAGCGCGGCCACGCTTTCGCCATCGTGGACGAGGTGGACTCCATCCTCATCGACGAGGCGCGCACGCCGCTCATCATCTCCGGCATCGGACAGAAGTCCACGGAGATGTACAGCCGCACCGAGGCTCTCGTCGCCCGCTTCCGCAAGAAGGTCATCGCGGAGACGGACGAAAAGGAGGAAGAGGACGTCAACGTCGACGCCGACTACATCGTGGACGAAAAGGCCAAGACCGCGACGCTCACCGCCCGCGGCATCGCCAAGGCCGAGCAGTATTTCGAGATCGAGAACCTGTCCGATCCCGAAAACTCCACCATCGCCCACCACATCAATCAGGCCATCAAGGCGCACGGCACGATGAAGCGCGACATCGACTACGTCGTCAAGGACGGCGAGGTCGTCATCGTCGACGAGTTCACGGGCCGACTGATGTTCGGCCGCCGCTACAGCGAGGGTCTGCATCAGGCCATCGAGGCCAAGGAGCACGTCACCGTCGCCCGCGAGAGCAAGACACTCGCGACCATCACCTTCCAGAATTACTTCCGCCTTTACAAGAAGCTCTCCGGTATGACTGGTACGGCGCTGACCGAGGAGGAGGAATTCGGCACCATCTATAACCTCGACATCATCGAGATCCCCACCAACCGCCCCATCGCGCGTATCGACGATCCCGACGTGGTGTACAAGACCGAGGCGGCAAAGTACCGCGCGGTCATCGCGCAGGTCAAGGAATGCCACGCCAAGGGCCAGCCCGTGCTGGTCGGCACGGTGTCCATCGAGAAGAACGAGCACCTGTCCTATCTGCTCTCCCGCGAGGGCATCAAGCATAACCTGCTCAACGCGAAGAACCACGAGAAGGAAGCCGAGATCGTCGCGCAGGCCGGCAAGCTCGGCGCGGTGACGGTCGCCACCAACATGGCGGGCCGCGGCACCGACATCATGCTCGGCGGCAACGCCGAATACATGGCGAAGAACGACCTGCGCAAGGCCGGGCTCTCCGATGAGCTGATCGCCGAGGCGACCGGCTACGCTGAGACCGACGATCAGGAGATCCTCGACGCCCGCGCGCTGTTCGCCGAAGCGCTCGCCAAACACAAGGCCGAGATCGCGGGCGAGGCCGACCGCGTGCGCGAGGCCGGCGGTCTGTTCATCATCGGCACCGAGCGCCACGACTCCCGCCGCATCGACAATCAGCTCCGCGGCCGTGCCGGCCGTCAGGGCGACCCGGGCGAGACGCGCTTCTACCTCTCGCTCGAGGACGATCTGCTGCGCCTGTTCGGCGGCGAGCGCATCACGAACCTCATGGACCGCATGAACCTCGACGAGGACACGCCCATCGAGAACAAGATGCTCTCGAAGTCCATCGAGAACGCGCAGACCAGCGTCGAGTCCCGCAACTTCCAGTCCCGTAAGGCGACGCTTGAATACGACGACGTGATGAACAAGCAGCGCGAGATCATCTACGGGCAGCGCAAGCAGGTGCTCGACGGCCGCAACCTCAAGGATACCATCTTCGGCATGATCCGCAGCGGCATTTCCAATCAGGTCACGCTCCACACCGGCGAGCACGGCACGCTCGACGAGGACGGCGTGCGCGAGATCCTCGGCAGCCTCGAGGGTATGTACTTCCCGCGCGGCATGGTCACCGAAACGCCCGCCGAGCTCGCCGCCATGGGCGAGGACGAGCTGACGGAGCTGTTCTTCAACGCCGCCGTCACCACCTACGAGCGCAAGGAGGAGGCCGTCACCTCCCCCATCATGCGCGAGCTTGAGCGCGTGGTGCTGCTGCGCGTGGTCGACGAATACTGGATGGACCATATCGACGCCATGCAGGAGCTGCGTCAGGGCATCCGCCTGCGCGCCTACGCGCAGGTCAACCCCATCGACGCCTACAAGAAGGAATCCCTCGAGATGTTCGAGGAGATGATCTCCGCCATTCAGGACGAGACTGTGCGCCGTATCTTCTCCGCCCGCATCAAGAGCGAGGCCGAGGTCAAGCGCGAGCGCGTGGCCGAGGGCATCGTCGCCACCACCGCGGGCGACGGCAGCGTGAAAAAGCAGCCGCGCAAGGTGCAGAAGATCGGCCGCAACGACCCCTGCCCCTGCGGCAGCGGAAAAAAGTATAAGCAGTGCTGCGGACGGTAACGGACGTAGCCTGCTGATACGCGGCATACGAGCGGTTGCCGTGCCAGCGGCGAGCGAGCTGCCATCCGGCATTTTTTGCGCTGCGCGGCAGCGCGGAAAATAAGCAGTGCTGCGGACGGTAAAAGCAAAAGGGGTATTCTCTTTCCGAAAGAGAATACCCCTTTTCGGCACGAAGGCGCGCCGGTCCGGAGGCTCCCGCCTCCGGCAGGACGGTCTGCCGGAGGACGTCACGCAAATAAATTCGCATCGGTCAGGCACACAGGGGGGCGCTGAATATGGTCGAGTCAAAAATCTACATTGGGCTGAACGATCTGTCGACGAACACACAGCTCTTTGAAAACGAAAAGTATATCAGGGTGCTTCGTAATGTATGCTATTCCTACAAGGTGCCTTTTTCCTTTCAGGTGCAGGAGGGCGGGTATATTTACGAAAGCGGAGAATACGCCCGGGAGAACAGTCTGGTCCTCACCCTGATCGACGTTGACAAGACCGTTGTGAATGACATTGCCAAGGACCTGTGCGCCTTCTTCCATCAGGAGTCCGTTCTGGTCACCGAAAGTCATCTGCAGGCACATTTCGTTCGCGAAACATTGGAATGCGGCGGTGAGGAAACCCTGTGAGGTGATCAGGCAAGTCAGGATCATTGGAGGGTATGAATGAATCAGCACGGGATTTTCAAAAAGTGGCTTTGGGCCGGAGTAATGGGAATTTTAACCATTCTGCTCTGCCTGATCGTTTCCGATGATTTATTGGGACTGAATTCCCCTCCCGCACGGAGTCAGATCGGGCATTATGTTTTCTGGGTAAGCCTGATCGGTTTGCCGTTGTTATTTTACAAGTTCGTTTCTTGGCGGTATACATTGTTGAACATCCCCCTTTATTTTTTACTCTACTTTCCCATCTATGAGCTGTGCGGCCTTAAACATACCCATTTATTTCTCCAAACAGGCGGATTTATCAGTTTTCCGGTATGGCTCGGAGCAATATTGGTCACTGCCTGTTTTTGGGGGATACAAAGCCTTGTATATCTGATCTGCCATATCGCTTTTCATTTATTGAAAAAGCAGCAATAGCTTTCCATTCACCGCAGCCCCGCCGCGCCGTGCGCGGCAAATTTCCCCGCGCCGCAGGCGCGAAAGGAGGTCCCTTATGTCCTTTACCGAGCACAACGTCAACGGCGTGATCTTCGACACCGCCGGCACGCTCTCCGTCGGCGGCGTGCGCCACGCCTTCACCACCCGTCACGGCGGCGTGAGTCCCGCGCCGTTCGACTCGCTCAACCTTGCGAGCAACCGCGGCGACCGTGAGGAGAACATCCTCGAAAATTACCGCCGCCTCGGCGCCGCCGTCGGCTTCGACGCCTCGCGCGCCGTCGGCTGCCGCCAGATCCACTCCGACCTCGTGCGCGTCGCACGGGAGGAGGACGCCGGCAAGCTCCGCTGGGACGAGCGGCCCTACGACGCCGACGCGCTCATCACGAACGTGCCGAACCTGCCGCTCTTTGCCTACGGAACGGACTGCTGCATGATCACGGTCTACGACCCGACCTCGCGCTCCATCGCCGCCATCCACGCCGGCTGGCGCGGCACGGCGAGCGGCATCGTGCTCAAGGCTCTCGTCACAATGATGAGCCTTTACGGCGCGGACCCCTACACGATGCGCGCGGCCATCGGCCCCGCCATCGGCAAGTGCTGCTTTGAGACCGACGGCGACGTGGCCGACGCCTTCCATGAGCTCATGGACCCCGCCGTGGACGAGCGCATCGAGCGCTGCGGCGACAAGTACCACATTGACCTCAAATCCATCAACCGTCTGTGGCTGCTGCGCAGCGGACTGGACCCCTCGCGCATCGACGTACACCCCGACTGCACCAAATGCCGCCCCGATCGCTACTGGTCGCACCGCGGCATGGGCGGCGAGCGCGGCGGCATGGCGGCGGTCATCGTCCTGACGGAGGACGCCCTGTGACGCGGCGGCTGACGGCGCTCGCGCTCGCGCTGGTCCTTGCGCTCTCGCTGACCGGCTGCTGGGAGGCCGAGCCGGAGCCGGACGACTTCTGGGGCGACGAGCTGCCGCCGGAGGAGCAGGAGACATCGCAGCGCGAGCCGGCGCAGATCTCCGACTTCACCCTGCCCTATCTCTCGGGCCAGACCTTTGACCCCGTGACCTGCATCGACGGCGTGCAGCAGACCGTCGGCGCGCTGCTCTACGAGCCGCTCTTCACGCTCGACGCTTCGTTCACGCCGCAGCCTGTGCTGTGCGAACGCAGCAGCTGCGACGCCGAAACGCTGACGTGGACCTTTGCGCTGCGCAGCGCAGTCTTTTCCGACGGCACAGCCCTCACCGCGAACGACGTGCTCGCGGCCTACCGCCGCGCGGCGGAGTCCGCGCGCTACGGCGCGCGCTTTGCGAACGTCGCCTCGATGAAGGCGCAGGACGCGCATACGCTGATCGTCACGCTGACGCAAGCAAACGGCAGCTTCCCCGCCCTGCTGGACATTCCCATCGTCAAGGCCGGCACGGAGAACGACCTCGTTCCGCTCGGCACCGGCCCCTACGTCTACACAACAGCAGCCGACGGCGCGGCGCTGACCGTAAATCCCCATTGGCAAGGCAGCCCGCTGCCGCTCGAGCGCATCACGCTTGCCGCGGTCAAGGACAACGACACCGCGCTGAGCCGGTTCGCCTCCCGCAGCGTCCACTTCCTCTGCCTCGATCCGACCGGCACCGGCGCACGGACGGTCGGCGGCGCGGTGGAGTCCACCGACGTGCCGACCGCGGCGATGCAGTACCTCGGCTTCAACCTGAGCCGTGCTCCGCTCGGCGACGCCGCGGTGCGCCGCGCGATGAGCGGCGTGATCGACCGCGGCACGCTTGTCTCCTCCCTACTCTCCGGGCACGGCACGGCGGCGCAGCTTCCCATCGCGCCGCAGGACGCGGACTATCCAAAGACATACGAGTACCGCACCACAGCGGAGGAGTACGCCGCCGCGCTGGAGACTGCCGGCGTGACCGCCGCGCGTCCGCGCAGCCTGACGCTGCTGGTGAACGAGGAAAATGCCTTCAAGCGTGCGGTGGCCGAAAGCCTCTGCACCCAGCTCACGACCGCCGCGCTGACGGTCACAGTGCGCGAATTGCCGTGGGGGGAATACACCGCCGTGCTGGAGGCCGACAGCTTCGACCTCTATCTCGGCGAGGTGCGTCTGACCGCCGACTGGGACGTGAGCGCACTGCTCGACGCCGGCGGCGCGCTGAACTACGGCGGCTTTGTGAGCGAACAGCTCTCCGGCCTGAACGACGCCTTCCTGCTCGGCGGGAACGCCTCCGCCGAGCGGTATGTCAAGGGCTTTGCCAAGGAAACGCCCTTTGCGCCGCTGCTCTTCAAGTCCAAAACGGTGCTCACGCCATCCGGTCTCGTGGACGGCATGACCCCAACGGCCTCCGATCCGTTTTACGGCTTCGCGGATTGGCGCTTCCACCTCTCCGGCTCGGAGAGCTGAGCGCTGCTCCCAACAATAAAAAAGCGTTCCGCGGCCTGCTTTCGGTCGTGGAACGCTTTTTCAATATACAGGGTCGGTTTCCGGCTCAATACTGGCGCACGACGGCAACGACCTTGCCGAGCACCTCGCACTCCCGCCCGTCGATGGGCTGGTAGTCGGGGTTCGCGGGCAGGAGCCAGATCTCGCCGTTCTGCTTTTTGAAAGTCTTGACCGTGGCCTCGTCCCCGATGAGGGCGACGACGATCTCCCCGTTGTTGGCGGTCTGCTGGCGGCGGACGACGACCAGATCGTCCGGCAGGATGCCGACGCCCAGCATGGATTCGCCGCGCACGCGCAGGGCAAAAAACTCGCCGCTGCGGCTGCCGGTATCAAAGGTCAGGTAATCCTCCACGCACTCCTGCGCAAGGATGGGGCTGCCGGCGGCGACGTTGCCGACGATGGGGATGCGGTTCTCGCGCGCGTCCCGCTCCTCCATGAAGTCAACGGCGTTCGACGGCGCCGCAGGGGCGGCGGGCACGGCAGGCGCGGTCTGCGCCTCGCCCTTGAGCCGGATGGCGCGGCCCTTGCCGGCGTCATGCTCCAGATAGCCCTTTTTCTCCAGATTCAGGATATGGAAATGCGCGGTGGACGGGGACTTGAAATTCAGCTCTGTGCAGATCTCGCGCACAGAGGGCGGATAGCCCCACTTGGTCATGAATTGGGCGATGTAATCGTAGACCTTCTGCTGCATTTTAGTCAGTTTTTTCATGGTCCGCTGCCTCCTTATCGGATTCTTTTTTGTATTATAGCACAGCAGCTCCAGGAATGCAACGACCGTTTGAGTGTTTTTTTGGTATTTTTTCTCCCCCGCTCCGCATTGACACCGGCGGCGCGGCTATGTAAAATAGGATCAAACTTTTATGTAACGAGGTATTTCTATGTCTGTTTCCTTCCGCGGGACCGAAAACTACGTCGCCTCGCCCGAGCTGATGGGCGCGGTGGACATCGCCGTGGCGCTGCAAAAGCCGCTGCTCATCAAGGGCGAGCCCGGTACGGGCAAGACCATGCTGGCGCAGGCCGTCGCCGACGCGCTGGGCAAGAAGCTCATCATCTGGAACGTGAAATCCACCACCAAGGCGCAGGACGGTCTGTACGTCTACGACGTCGTCCAGCGTCTCTACGACAGCCAGTTCGGCTCCGCCGGCGTGGACGACATCGCAAAATACATCAAGCTCGGCAAGCTCGGCGAAGCATTCTCCTCCGACGAGCAGGTGGTGCTGCTCATCGACGAGGTGGACAAGGCCGATCTTGAGTTCCCCAACGACCTCCTCTGGGAGCTGGACAAGATGGAGTTCTACATTCCCGAGACGAAGGAAACGGTCAAGGCGAAGCAGCGCCCCATCGTCATCATCACCTCCAACGCGGAGAAGGAGCTGCCGGACGCTTTCCTCCGCCGGTGCGTGTTCCACTACATCGAGTTCCCGGAGCAGGAGCAGATGGAAGCCATCCTCCGGGTCCACTTCGGTGATTTGGAGGAAAAGTTAGTGAAGCAGTCCCTCGCCGCCTTCTACTGGCTGCGGGAGCTGCGGGGCATTGAGAAAAAGCCCTCCACCTCTGAGCTGGTGGACTGGATCCGGGCGCTGGTGGCCGGCGGCGTGGACCCGGCCCGCATCGAAAAGGAGATTCCCTTCGCCGGTGTCCTGCTGAAAAAAGACAAGGATCTTCAGACCCTGCGGAAGGTGAAGTAAGCCATGTTCGCCGCGTTTTTTTACCTGCTGCGTCAGCGGGGACTGCACGTTTCCCTGAACGAGTGGATGACGCTGCTGGAGGGCATGGAAAAGGGACTGCACCATTCGACGCTCACCGGCTTTTATCACCTGTGCCGGGCCATCGTGGTGAAGAATGAGACGGAATTTGACCACTTCGACCAGATCTTTCTGGAATTTTTCAAGAACGTGCCCTACACCGGGGAGCTGCCGGAGGACCTGCTGGACTGGTTGAACCACCCCAGCGAGGATCTGAAACGGACCATTGCCGACCTGCGCGCCGCCGGGTTTCCGGATGAAACGCTGGAGGAACTGCTGAAAATGCTGGAGGAACGTCTGAAAGAGCAGACGGAGGAGCACAACGGCGGCAACTACTGGGTTGGGACCCAGGGCCGTACCCCTTGGGGCAACAGTGGTTGGCATCCCAACGGCATCCGGATCGGCGGGCAGTCCATGCACCGCACCGCCATGATGGTGGCGGGAGAACGAAAATTCCGGGACTTCCGGAAAGACAATAAGCTGGACACCCGCCAGTTCCAGATGGCCTTCCGCACGCTGCGTCAGCTGTCCGCGCAGGAGCGGAGCGCCGAAAAGGAGCTGGATGTGGACGCCACGATCCACGATACCTGCGAGAGCGCGGGGCGGCTGGAGATCCGGTACAAGAACCCCCGGAAGAACACGGTGAAGGTCCTGCTGCTGATGGACTCCGGCGGTTCTATGGACTACTATTCCGGCCTGTGCAGCCAGCTGTTTCAGGCAGCCACCAAGTCCAACCACTTTAAAGAGCTGCACACCTACTATTTCCATAACTGCATTTACGGCGACGTTTACAACGGCCCCCGCCTCTGGCAGGACGGCCAAACGCCTACGGAATGGCTTTTGCAGAATTTCGATGCCAGCTACAAGGTCATTCTCGTGGGCGATGCCACCATGAACCCCTACGAGCTGCGGGAAAAGCAGTACGATTGGAGGAACCAGCGATACGGCCCCTCCGGTCTGGAATGGCTGGAACTATTTAAAAAGCACTTCCCCTATCTCATCTGGCTGAACCCGGAGCCTCTTCCGGCATTTCAGGACTTCTGGACCTTGACCCATCTGCAGTTGGCCAAGATGTTCCCCATGTTCGACCTTTCCGCCGAGGGTTTGGAAGCCGGCATGAAGCGCCTGATGGTGAAGCGGTAGAGGAAACAAGCCCGCAGCATCGCGGGCAAAACAAATGAAAAGAGGTGGATCATGAATTTTCCCAAGCTGCTGGGGCTGCGCCCCGGCGTCACCGCCGTGATCGGCAGCGGCGGTAAAACCAGTTTACTGCGCCGTCTGGCGGAGGAATTACCGGGGACGGTCCTCCTCTGTACCACCACCCATATCCGCCTCTTTGAGGAATACCCCCTGCTGACGGTCCCTACGCCGGAGGACATCCGCAAGGCCCTGACCACCCGGCGGATCCTCTGCCTGGGAACTCCCTGCGAAAATAGCAAGCTGACCGCTCCCTCCCTTTCCGTAGAAACACTGGCCACACTGTCGGACTATGTGCTGGTGGAGGCCGACGGTTCCCGGCAGCTTCCTTTGAAGGCCCACGATGCCCACGAGCCGGTGATCCCCGCCGTCAGCCGTCAGGTGATCTGCGTGGTGGGGGCATCCGGTTTCGGGAAACCCATCCGGGAAAGCGTCCACCGGCTGGAACGGTTCTGCGCCCTGACCGGCGCCGCTGCGTCAGATCCCGTCACGCCGGAACGGGCCGCAAAGGCCATTTTGGCGGAGCGGCTGTGCGATACCATGTTCCTGAATCAGATCGACACGGAGGCCCAACGGTCTCTGGCGGACCGCTTCGCCGCGGCGCTGGGCGGCTCCGGTCTCCGGATCGCCGCCGGGAGTCTTCGGGCCGGGAGCGGCTGGCTTTACCCGGATATCTGAAAAATATGACAGGCCCACTGTCCCCACATTCTGCTGCGAAGCCGCATTTTCTTCGCAAAAGTGCAAACATTTCCACAGAATCATTGATTTTCGCAAACGTTTTCTTCTGTGAATTGCATAAAAATACCGGCAAGGGGTTCACAGCTAACTGGTTCCATGGTATAATTTGACACGTTCTTAACAATATTTCCGCCGCCTTTATCCGCCGCGGAACGATGCCGAACGGAGAAAATGCCATGGAACACCATGAAAAAGCAGGATGCCTGTTTCCTAAGATCGGTATGCGCAACGTCAAGACCGCCCTTGCGGCAGCCCTGTGTGCGCTGGTCTACTACTTTCTGGACCGCAACCCTACCTTCGCCTGCATCGGCGCCATTTTCGGCATGGGCAGCAGCTTTATGCAAAGCCGTCTCCACGGCGGCAACCGCTTCTTCGGCACAATGGTAGGCGGTTTTATCGGCATGGGTCTGTTTGCCATTTACATGGAGCTGTTCCCTGACGGCAGCAACGCCTGGGTCCTGATCCCCCTGACCTTTGTCGGCGTGATCATTTTGATCCTGCTGTGTCAGCACATCTGGGTAGGCGGCGTACAGCCCGGCGGCGTGGTGCTGTGCATCCTGCTGTTCAACACCCCCACGGACACTTATATCACCTACGCCATGAACCGTATTCTGGACACCGGCATCGGCGTGCTGGCGGCGATCTTTGTCAACGGGATGCTGCCCGGCGGCTTCACCTTCTCTTTTATGCACAGGCTCTACCAGCGTCTGGGGATCCGGGACGATGTAGAGGATGAATTCATGGCCAAACCCGCCGTCTGAGCGATCGGAGGCCGCTCCTTCCAAACGGATCCATTCGCACAAATGCAAATATGCAAGAAGCACCGCTCCCCTGCTGAGAAAACGTTCAGCAGGGGAGTTTTCTATCTACGCCCCAGGGTTTGACCCGTAAATTCCGTGTGAAACCCGAAAAAGAGGAAGTGTACTTCATGGAAGCCCACTTTCACCTGACATAGAATCTCGGTATCAGTCAGATATACGGAGGTTTTGACGAATGAACGGGTATAAAGAGTCACTTCGGCAGTACTTTTCTGTACAGGTGAAAGCGCTTCGCAAGAAGCGGAAGCTGACCCAAGAGGAAATGTCCGAGCAGTTACATATCACGGTTCGGGCCTATGGCGATTTAGAGCGCGGCTGCAGTTGTTGTTCTGCAATCGCTCTCTTATTCTTTTTACTGATGCTGGAGCCTGATGAACTGACGGCGTTTCTTGCGCAGATGAAAAAGCAGTTCCGGGAGCAGGATCAGCAGGAGGTCGCATAGGCCCCTTTTTTGCAGCATTTCTGTATCTGAAAATATGGGGGGGATTTAGAATATGACCAGTCGCAAGCGTGTGCTATTGGCCGACAGCAGCGAGGAATTTCGCTGGTTGATGTGGAGAAGTGCGGCAAATCATAATTTTTTCTCCCTTGCAACCGTTGGCAGTGGCCGCGATGTTTTATTATGTATGCAAAAACAGACTGCCGATCTGCTGCTGATGGACACGGCGCTGCCGGATGTCTGCGGTCTAACCGTGTTGGATGAGTTGCAGCGCCGGGGGACTGCCCCTCAGAGGGTCATCCTTCTCTCCAGCATCGTTTCTGAGCAAGTCACCGATCAGGCTTTTGCTCTGGGCGTCTCACATTTTATTCCAAAGCCGTTTCATACCGATCTGCTGTTTGATGCCATGTACGAACTGTTTCCCGGCTGTTCCTGCGGTCATTGGCCGCATAGTCCTCAGTAGGATACAGATGGTCCACGCCCTCAGAAAATAAAAAAACCCCAACGGGCACCGCAAACGCGATGACCCGCCGGGGGATCTCCGGAATCAGTTGTCGCCTCCGTCAAAGGGAGCCGCATGATCCGGACTTTTTACTTTTCAAAGACGGGGATCAATCCACCAGACCGGCGGTGATGATGGCCATGGAGTAGACCTCCAGAGCGTTGCAGCCGCGGGACAGGTCGTTGATGGGAGCGTTCAGACCCTGCAGGATGGGGCCGTAGGCAGCGTAGCCGCCCAGACGCTGTGCGATCTTAT
>ERZ772875.2148-NODE-2148-length-15322-cov-21.230563_pt1 | contig 15322 bp, 14 predicted proteins | sample MGYA00580585_ERZ772875 | MGnify/ENA primary metagenome ERZ772875 (study PRJEB29015, sample SAMEA2737736) | human gut metagenome | biome: human gut; feature: human-associated habitat; material: faeces | place: China | collected 2012 ... | reverse complement strand
TGGGTCTGCAGGTACTCATTCAGGCCGTGGCGGCCATGCCGGGCAAAAGGGGGGTGCCCGACAGGGGGAAGAGCAAATTCCGAAGCGCGGCGCACATTCACCAAGCGCACCACTATGCTTCCTGCATATTGTACTGCAAGGTATTTTTCTTGTCAATGGTTTTCTTCGGATAAATTTTCCTCTTTCTGACACTTTTTTCTTGCCCGCCGCCCTGTCCCCTCCCCCTTGCCTGCCCCGTTCCACCGTGCTATACTGGGAAAAACACATCCCGGCAAGGAGGTGCCGCCATGACGAAGGACGAGCTGCGGGCCAAAGCCAACGAGCTGCCGCTGCTGCCCGGCGTCTATCTGATGATGGACAAAACGGGGCAGGTCATCTATGTGGGCAAGGCCAAAAAACTGAAAAACCGGGTAAGCCAGTACTTTCAGGACACCGCCTCCCACAACGGCAAGACCCGCCGCATGGTATCGCAGGTGGATCGGTTCGACACCATCATCGTCCGCTCGGAGTTCGAGGCCCTCATTCTGGAAAACTCCCTCATCAAGCGGCACATGCCCCGCTACAACATTCTGCTGAAGGATGACAAGGGCTACCCCTTTGTACGGCTGGATGAAGCGTCCGAATACCCCCGTTTTTCGCTGGTGACCCGCCCCGCGCAGGACGGCGCCCGGTACTTTGGCCCCTTCGGCGGCCGCAGCGAGACGCGGCAGGCCATCGACGCGGTGTGTGCCGCCCTGCGGCTGCCCACCTGCTCCCGCCGGTTCCCGCAGGATATCGGCAGGGAACGCCCCTGCCTGAATCACCACATCGGCCGGTGCGACGGCTTCTGCCGTCCCGACGGCCCGGACGCTGCCGAGTACCGCCGCCGCATCGCTCAGGCTGTGCGGCTGTTCGAGGGACGGCTGCGGCAGGTGACGGCGGAGCTCACAGCCCAGATGAACGATGCCGCCGAGGCGCTGGACTTTGAGCGTGCCGCCGCCCTGCGGGATCAGGTGCGGGCGCTGTCGGTGCTGTCCAAGAACCAGAAGGTCATCGCCGGCATCTGCGCCGACACCGACGTGTGGGGCGTGTACACCGGCCCAGCCCGGGCCGGCTGCGCCGTGCTGCACATCGAAAACGGCGACCTGCTGGGCCGCCGGGTGGAGGTGCTGCCCGCCGCCGAGGACGCCGCAGCGCTGCTGGACGCCGTGGTGACCCAGTATTATCTGGGCCGTGAGCTGCTGCCCCGGGAGATCCTGCTGCCACTGCCGGCGGAGGACATGGACACCCTGTCCGCCCTGCTGACGGAGCGCTGCGGCCACACCGTCACCCTCCGCGTGCCCCAGCGGGGCCAGCGCCGGGAGCTGCTGGATATTGCCTGCCGCAATGCCCGGGAGGAGGTGGAGCGCGTCACCTCCGATGCCGAGCGCATCGCCGGCACTCTCCGACTTTTGCAGGAGCTGGCCGGACTGCCCGTACCGCCCCGCCGCATGGAAAGCTGCGACATCTCCCACACCGGCGGCGCCGATCAGGTGGCCAGCATGGTGGTGTTCGTGGACGGACGCCCCCTGAAGCGGGACTACCGCCGTTTCCAGATCAAGACCTGCGGCGGCCCCGACGATTACGGCGCCATGGCGGAGGTGCTGGAGCGCCGGTTCCGCCGGTATCTGGACGGCGACGAGAGGTTCGCCCCCCTCCCTGACCTGCTGCTCATCGACGGCGGTGTGCAGCACGCCCGCGTGGCGGAGGAGGTGCTGGAAAAGCTGGGGCTGACCGTGCCCGTGCTGGGTATGGTAAAGGACGACCGCCACCGCACCCGTGCTCTGGTCACCGCCGACGGCCGGGAGATCGGCATCCAGACGCCTCCCGCCCTGTTCGCCCTCATTGGCCGGGTGCAGGAGGAGGTACACCGCTTCGCCATCACCTACCACCACCAAAAGCATGCCAAAAACGCCTACCGCTCCCAGCTGGACGGCATTGCCGGTGTGGGGGAAGCGCGGAAAAAGCTGCTTTTGCAGCGTTTCGGCACCATCAAGGCCATTCGGGCCGCTGAACTACCCCAGCTGGAGGAGGTACTGCCCAAGCCCGCCGCCTACGCCGTCTACGATCATTTTCACAAGGAGGATACGCCATGAGATACTACGCCACCCTCGGCCCCGCCTGCTGCGATACCGGTACGCTGGCGGCGCTGCTGTGCCGGGGCGTTACCGGCTTCCGGCTGAACCTGTCCCATACGCCGCTGGCGGCACGGACGGACTGGATCGCCGCCCTCCGCACCGCCCAGAGAAAGACGGGGCTTCCCGCCCAGCTGATGATCGATCTGCGGGGCCCGGAGGTACGCATCGGCGCGCTGCCCGCCCCCCTGCCGTTGGCGGAGGGTCATACGGTGACGCTGGGCGTGGATATCCCTGTGGAGAAGGATGTGCTGGCGGCGCTGCGCCCCGGCATGACCGTCCTGCTGGACGACGGGGCCATGGCGCTGACCGTGATAGACGGCGGTGTGTGCCGCGTCACCCGGGGCGGCGTCCTCACCGGTCATAAGAGCCTGACGCCGGAGGGCGTCAATCTCCGCCGTCCCGCCCTGTGCGAGGCCGACCTTGCCGATCTGGCGCAGGCGGCGCAGCTGGGCGTGAACGCGGTCATGCAGCCCTTCGTCCGCAGCGCCAGCGATCTGCACACCGTCCGGGACGCCATGGCGGCCAACGGCCTTGGCCATGCGGAGCTGTTCGCCAAGGTGGAAAACCGGGCGGGACTGGACGCCCTGCCGGACTGGCTGGATTTCTGCGACGTGGTGACGGTGGCCCGGGGTGATCTGGGCAGCAGCCTGCCGCTGGAGCAGCTGCCTGCCGCCCAGAAGCGCATCGCCGCCCTGTGCCGCAGCCGCCGGAAGCCCTTTCTGGTGGTGACGCAGCTGCTGCACAGCATGCTCGACCACCCCACCCCCACCCGGGCGGAGGTGCTGGACATCTACAACGCCGTGCTGGACGGCGCGGACTGCCTGATGCTCACCGGCGAGACGGCGCAGGGCCTCTATCCGCTGGAATCGGCGGAGTGGCTCGTCCGCGTGGCCCGCGAGGCGGAGAAGGCCCGCTGAACCGCATAAAAAAGGAACGCACCCCGGTGCGTTCCTTTTTTATGCTTATTTTTATGCTCATTCGCCGTCACGGCGCTTCCGGCGCAGCAGCGCCAGACCTGCCAGCGATGTCACCGCCGTCACGGCGCTGACGCCGATACCGGCATCGAAGGTAGCGGGGCTGGCCTTGCCGCCCTCGCTGTCAGCCGCGGCGCCCAGCCGGGGGATGATGATATCGTCCCGGCTGATCTCCTTGGCCCCGCCGGCATCGGCAAAGTATTTCCCGCAGGCCCGGCACGTCCAGTATTCGATGCGGCCCGTGACAAAGGCGCCCGGTTCCTTGGCCGCCGTGTGCTTCAGGTCGTGGTTGGCGGTATCCACCGCGCCGTAGGACTTCCCGCACACGCTGCACACCGCCTTGGCGGTGCAGGTGGCCGTGCCGCCGGCGCAGTCCGCCGTCTCCGTGTGAGTGCAGCCGTCGGTGCCGCACCGGCGGGTGTGGGTGCCGTTGCCGTTGGATGTCCACGCGCCCCATGTGTGGCCCAGCGCATTGCCGGAGAAGAAGGTTGCCTCATCCGCCGTGCCCTCGGAGCTCAGACCGCAGACTGCGCAGGACTTGTAATAGATTGCCTTTTCGGTACAGGTTGCAGCAGACTTCAAATACTGCGCCTCTGCTTTTTCAGCCGTGAAGCTGTGTGCCGCCATCTCGCCGTATTCGCCGCCGCAGACCGTGCAGACAGCCTTGGCGGTGCAGGTCGCCGTGCCGCCGGAGCAGTCCTTCGTCTCCGTGTGAGTGCCGTCCCGCTTGCAGGCGCGGGTGTGGGTGTTGTCGCTGCCGCTCGTCCACGGGCCCCACTCATGTCCCAGTGCGGCCAGTGTCCCGCCGCAGGCGGTGCATATCGCCGGCGTTGTGCAGGTGGGCTGCGCCGTGCTGCCCTTGTGGTCGCACACTGTCCACTTGGCTGTCAGGGTCATGTCTCCCGTCACAGCGGTGTTGAAGTCATACTTCGTGTCATCCAGATACCAGTCCGTGAACTGATAACCTTGTCTGCTGGGTACATCCGGCTGGATAGCTTTCTCGCCCTTCTGGACGATCTGCTTTGCGTATTCGCCGCTGCCGTCCGTGTAGATCACGGTGACAGGGTTGCCCGCGGGGTCGGGGATGTTGGTGGTCGGCCCGGGCTTGCCGGTGGTCTGGATGGGCTTGCCGCTGAGCTTGGCGTGCTCACCCATGGTCAGACCGGCGTAGTACGTGCCGCCGGAGACATGGCACTCCGTGCGGACGGGTTTGTAAAAGCTGCCGCCGGAGATGTTGCTCCAAAAGTTTTTAATTATGTCCCAATCCAGGTAATCATCAGGGATTGCCGCGGTGACGCTGCCATGGAAAATACCGCCCCGGATGTCGCCCTCGCAGTAGACATCGCCGGTAAAGACCGTGGTAGACTTCCCGTCCGTGTGGTCGATGGCGTTGGTGGCCTTGATCTTAGCAGGTTGATCGCACCCGTTCAGCCCCACATACACCGAGCCCTCCACCCGGCCGCCGTTGGCATAGAGGAAGCAGCCGGGATAGTTGACGGTATAGGTCGAGTCAAGATCCATATAGATCGCGGCGCCGTATTCGATGGCGCCTGCCTCGGTATCGTCCTTTTCGGTGGCCGTGCAGCCCGTGATGCGGGCATTCTCCCCCAGCTCCAGCTCAGCAAAGGCGATCAGGGCCACGCCGCCGCCGCGTTTCGCCTCGCAGCCGGAGATCGCAGCGTCCAGAACAGATATCTGGTCTGCATGGCCGCCGATATACAGGCCGCCGCTGTGTTCGCTTGCCTTGCAGTTTTCGATGCGGCCGCCGGTGATCCGGACGGTACACCCGGATGCCGAGATGCCGCCGCCGTACATGGCAGAGCAGCCGCTGATGACGCCGCTGGTCATGGTGACGGAGCCGGCCTTGGCATAGATCGCGCCGCCGCTGGCACTGTAATCGGCTGAGACAGCGCAGTTCCGGATGGCGCCGCCGGTCATGGTGACGGAGCCGCCCTCGGCATAGATGCCGCCGCCGAACGCTTGATTCGCTCCGCTCTGGACGCCGCAGGCATAGATGGTGCCGCCCGCCAGCACGAAGGATGCACCCGTCTCCACATACACGCCGCCGCCATAGTAATTGTAGGACTGTCCCGCGCCATTGTCATACTTAAACCCCTTGCCGCCGGTGATGAGGCCGCCCGCGGGCAGGTTCTCATCCCCATGCTCCGCCTCAGGGCGGCTGTCGGTCAGGGTCAGCCTGCCCGCCTCGACGTGGAAGATGCTGTCCGGGTTCGCCGTCTCGGCATAGCGCAGGACGTGGCCGTTCAAATCTACCGTGGCCTCGCCCGTGACCCGCAGCGTGCCGGAGATGGTCACGTCCTCCGCCAGCGTATACACGCCGCTGCCCAGACCGTTGGCGACATAGGCGTCGATGTTGTCCGCTTTCAACTTTGTTCCGGCGGTTCCGGCAAGCGCCCGCGCTGATACGCCGGCGTCCTCGCCCACGGTGTAGTTCGCCGCCAGCACCTGCACCGGCAGCAGCGTCAGCGCCATGCACAGCGCCATCAGGGTGGAAATGATCCGTTTTCTCATGCCTGCTCCTCCTTTTCCTCTGCGGGCATCCCGCCCAGATGGAAGTCGTACCGCATCTCCAGCGCGTGGAACAGCTGCTCCATGATGCGCTGGGCCACCGCCCGGACATCCATGGTGCGCAGGAACGCCAGCACCTGCTGCAATTCCTCCTCCGGCACCCTGTAGCCCCGCAGGCTCAGTGTCAGAAAGCTCTCCAGCTTCCGCTCCAGCGTCAGCGTCTCGTCGCAGGGGTACGCCATGTAGCCCCGCATCAGGCCCGCCGACCCGATCTCCATGTGGAAAAAGTCCTCCGCCGTCCGCTCCGGCTGGTACGGCCCGAAGATCTCGTACAGCTCACGGGCTGTCTCCCGGAAAATATAGCCCGACGCCTCCTGCTGGGTGTAGGCCTCGATGTATATCTCCCGCAGGTTCTCGTTGAGCTCCGTCAGCGTCATCTGGATTGCCGTCTCCGCCGCGTAGACGTACACCGGCGGCAGCCGTCCGCCGATGGCGCTCCGCGCCGCGCCGAACTGGCTGGTGAACATAAAGGCCACCAGCTCCGTCAGTACGCCGTCCTTGGCCCGGAAGATGTTCTGGAAGCTGCTGTTGGACACCCCCGCACCCTGCACGATCTGTGCCACGGTGGTTTTTTTGTAGCCCTGCTCCAGAAACAGCTTGACACAGACGGCCAATATCCGCCGTTTCGCCGGCAGGCTGGCGTTGGTCAGCGCCATGTCGGCCACCCCTTTCTCTCTTACATGGCATGTGTGCCATCATCATAGCATATCCACTGTCCGCGGCGCAAGGGTTTTTGCAAATTTTCCCGGCTTCCGGCAAAAAAAGAGCACCGCGCACAGAAAAACTGTGTGCGGTGCCGTTTTCTTGCGTGTTATTCCCCGATCTGGTTCTCGATCAGGTCGGCCAGCGCGTCCACGGCCTCCTTCTCGTCGGAGCCGTCGGCGATCAGCGTGATGACGGTGCCCTGCACGATACCGAGACTCAGCACGCCCAGCAGGCTCTTGGCGTTGACGCGGCGCTCCTCCTTCTCCACCCAGATGCCGCTCTTGAACTCGTTGGCCTTCTGGATAAAATAGGTGGCGGGTCTGGCGTGCAGACCGACTTCGTTCTTGACCGTGATTTCCCGTGTATACATGGAACAGCACTCCTTATGCAGCAATTTTTCAGAAACTGTGAAAAAGGTCACTTACAGCATTCTCATTATACCGAAAGTCCCTGTGAAATGCAATGGGCATTGATACGAAATTTGTATCGCCCCACCATACTTTCCCCGAGCAATTCGTCGAATTAGACAAACTCTGCCGGTCATTTCAGCTCCACCACGGTCACACCGGCCTCGCCCTCGCCGTACCGGCCCAGCCGGAAGCTCTTAACGGCCCGGTTTTTCTTCAGCAGCTGGTGGACGGCGGCCCGCAGCGCGCCGGTGCCCTTGCCGTGGATGATGGTGACGGTGCCCAGCTTGGCCCGCTGCGCCGCGTCCAGATAGTTCTCCACCACGCTCTCGGCCTCCAGCGTCTCCAAGCCCCGGATATCCAGCTCGGCGGAGGCGCGGGTGCCGCTATTGATCTGCACCGTGCCGCCGCTGGCGGCCCGGGACTTGGCAGCCTGCTTTTTCTTCTCCTCGATCTCCTCCGCCGTTTCCAACAGCCGCACCTGCGCGGCCTTGACGGTCATCTTCATTTTCCCCGCCTGCAAAAGCAGGGTGCCGTCACCGTTGACAGCCAGTACCGCCGCCGCTGTCCGGACGCCGGCCAACTCCACCGTGTCGCCCACGGCGATGGGGCGGCTGGGGGCCGGGATAGGCTCCTGCTGCTCATCCCTCTGGTGCAGCGCCGCCTCCGCCTCCTTCAGGCGGCGGCGGACATCGGCCTTGCCGTCGTTCACCGTCTGATAGTCGCTGCGCTGCTGCTGCTTTCGCAGCTCGTCCAGCTCGGCAAACACCTGCTCCGCCTGCTGCTGGGCCTGCCGCACGATGCGCCGGGCCTCAGCCTCGCCCTTGGTGCGGGCGTTGTCCTTGGCCTTCTCCATCTGCTCCCGGAATGTCCGGGCCTTGCGTGCGTCCTCCTCCCGCTGCTGCCACAGGCGATCCGCCTCCGTCTGGGCCTTCTCCAACCGCTGGCGCTTCTCCTCCAGCTGGGTCAGCACGTCCTCAAACCGGACAGATTCGCTGTCCATCTGGGCCTTGGCCGTTTCGATAACGCTTTCATCCAGTCCCAGCCGCCGGGAGATGGCGAAGGCGTTGGACTTGCCGGGAATGCCGATGAGCAGCCGGTAGGTGGGCCGCAGGGTCTGCACATCGAACTCACAGCTGGCGTTTTCTACCCCCGCCGTGGTCATGGCGAAGGTCTTCAGCTCCGCGTAGTGGGTGGTGGCCGCCGTCAGCGCCCCCTTTCCCCGCACGTCCTGAATGATGGCGATGGCCAGCGCCGCGCCCTCCACCGGGTCTGTACCCGCGCCCAGCTCGTCGAACAGGATGAGGCTCCTGTCGTCGGCCTGCTTTAAGATCTCCACCGTGTTTGCCATGTGTGCGGAGAAGGTAGACAGGCTCTGCTCGATGCTCTGCTCGTCGCCCACGTCCGCCAGAATACGGGAGAACACCTGCACGGCGCTCTGGTCGCCGGCAGGGATGTGCAGGCCGCACTGCGCCATCAGACTTAAAAGTCCAATGGTCTTCAGGGTCACGGTCTTGCCGCCGGTGTTGGGGCCGGTGATGACCAGCGTATCAAACCGTCCGCCCAGCTCCACCGTCACCGGTACGGCCTTGGCCTGATCCAGCAGCGGGTGCCGCGCCCGCTTCAGGTCGATACCGCCCCGCTTGCGCACCAGCGGCCGTCCCGCGTCCATGGCGTAGCTCAGCTGCGCCCGGGCAAAGATGGCGTCCAGCTGCACCAGCACGTCGTAGTTATAGAGGATCGTCTCCCGCTGGGCGGCGCACTCGCCGGACAGGATGCGCAGAATGCGGTCGATCTCCTTGTCCTCCTTGGCCTCCAGCTCCTTCATCTCGTTGTTGGCCTGCACCACGCCCATGGGCTCCACAAACAGTGTGGCGCCGGAGGAGGATACGTCGTGAACAAGTCCCGGCAGGCTGCCCTTGCACTCCGCCTTCACCGGCACCACGAACCGCCCGTCACGCTGGGTAATGAGGGCCTCCTGCAATACCTTGGCGTAGGACGGGGAGGAGATAATGCGCTGCAGGATCTGACGTCCCTTGGTGGCCGCCACCCGCATCTGCCGCCGGATGTCCGCCAGCTCGGGACTGGCGGTGTCGGCGATGGTCTCCTCGTCCAGAATAGCCCCGCGTATCCTGTCCTCCAGGTACTTGTTGGGCCGCAGGGCGGAGAACAGCCGGTCGATGGCCGTGGGCTCCCCCTGCCGGTCCGCGTCGTAGTCGCTGACCCGCCGGGTGGCCGTCAGCACCCCGGCGATATCCAGCAGCTCCCGGGTATTCAGCATACCGCCGTGGTCGGCGCGGTTCAGCGGCTGTGCCACATCCTTCACGCCGGTGAAGGACGGGCTGCCGCGGAGCCCCAGCCGGGTCTTGGCCGCGTCCGTCTCGTCCAGCAGATGGCTGACCGTCTCCGCCTCGGTGGAGGGCCGCAGCCGGCGGCACCGTTCCTTGGCCTCGTCGCTGGCGGCCCGCTGTGCCAGCAGCTCCAGCACGGCGGGCAGCTCCAGCGTCCGCATGGATTTTTCAAATAAGTCGCTCATATGTATGTCCTCATGTTACCCCAAAAGGGATTTGTAGTAGTCCAGTGTCCGGAAGCTCCTCTCCAGCTGGCTGGCGGCGAAGGCTTCCCCCGCCTGATCCAGCCCCCGCAGCGCCGCGGGCTCCAGCGCAAAGGCGTACAGCCTCCGGCTGTCGCAGTACAGGATATGCCGCAGCGCCGCCAGACCTGCCGCCGTCAGGGGCATACTCAGCCCGCCGGGCTGCTTGCAGCCGCCGCAGTGTACCACGCCGCGAAGCACATCCAGCATAGGGGTCTCCAGCTTCTCCCGGCCGCACACGGCGCACTCTGACGCCAATGGCTCAAAGCCCGCCAGCGCCAGCAGGCGAAACTGGTACGCCGCCTTCACCAGCCGGGGCTCCTTGCCCAGATAGCACAGGGCGTACAGCGCGTTCAGCAGCAGCGACAGGATCTCCGGCGACGCCGTTTCCTCGGCGCACACCGCCTCCGCCAGCTCCGTGAAGTAGGACGCCAGCGACAGAAGCACAAGGTCCCGCCGCACGCCGTCGAACAGCTCCACAGTGGAGGCCTCATCCAGCATATACCAGCTCCCCCGCTTGTACAGCGTCAGCTCTGAGTAGGCCAGCAGCTGACAGGCGGCGGCGATACGGCTGTTTTTCCGCCGCGCTCCCCGTGCGATGAGGGGAATTTTCCCCATATCCGGTGTCAGCACCGTCAGGATCTTATCCGTTTCCTTTGTCTCCGTGACCCGCAGCACAAGGCCGGTGGTCACTGTTTTTCCGTTTTGCATACCGCCTCCTGTTGGCCGCGCCACAGCAGATACGCCTCCGGTGCGCCGGTGTCGCGGAACAGCTCCCAGTAGTCCATGGCCGTCACCTCCCTGCCATTAGCATGGAGGTCTGCGGCGGAATTATCACTGGGAATGCTTGGTGGTCACTCCTCGTTATACCCCTGACTGCGGATAAAATTCACATTGTCCCGCCAGTTCTCCTTGACCTTCACCCACGTCTCCATGTACACCTTGGTACCCATGAACCTCTCGATGTCCCGCCGGGCCAGTGAGCTGATGCGCTTGAGCATCTCGCCGCCCTTTCCGATGATAATGCCCTTGTGGCTGGCCTTTTCGCAGTAGATGGTCACATCCAGATCGATGATGCCGCTGTCCTCCCGCTCGGAGAACCGCGTCACCTCCACCGCCGTGCCGTGGGGGATCTCCTTGTCCAGACACCGCAGCATCTTCTCCCGCACGATCTCGGCGCACACCTGACTGTCCGGCTGATCGGTGGTCATACCGTCGGGGAACAGCTGCGGGCCCTCCTGCGCGTACTTGGCCAGCTGGGTCATCAGGTCGTCCAGTCCGTCCCCCGTCCGGGCGGAGATGGGGATGATGGCGTCGAACCCGTCATACGCCTCGCTGTACGCGGCGATGACCTCCAGCAGTGTGTCCTTCTTTTCCACCGTGTCGATCTTGTTGATGCCCAGCACGCAGGGCAGCCGCTCCTCCCGGATGCGCTGGATCAAAATGCGCTCCGGCTCGCCCACATGGGCGATGGGCTCCACCAGCAGCAGCGCGCACTCCACGTCGCTCAGGCTCTCCCGCACCACCTTGACCATGTAGTCGCCCAAACGGCTGCGGGGCTTGTGCAGACCCGGCGTGTCCAGCAGGACGTACTGGGTGTCGCCCCGGTTCACCACGCCGTAAATACGGTTGCGGGTAGTCTGGGGCTTGTCCGACACGATGGCGATCTTCTCGCCCACCAGTGCGTTGGTCAGGCTGGACTTGCCCACGTTGGGCCGTCCGCACACGGTGATCATGGCAGTTTTCGTTACGTTTTCCATCAGGTGATCCTCAACTTTCTTTCATTTGAGCAATTTTTTGTGTACGTCTTTCTTCCGTTCCAGTCCCAACACGGCCATGATGGTCTCCTCCCGCGCCCGCATCCGGGCCTTCTGCTCTCCCTCGTCCATATGGTCGTAGCCCAGCAGATGCAGCACGGAGTGTACCGCCAGATACGCCAGCTCCCGGCGGTTGCTGTGGCCGTACTCCTTAGCCTGCGCCTTCACCCGCTCCAGCGAGATGGCCATATCGCCCAGCGGCACATAGCCCGTCCCCGGATCGGCGTCCTCCTGCCCGGGCAACTCGCCGGGCGTCAGCTCGAACTCCGGAAAGCTCAGCACATCCGTGGGTCTGTCCACCTGCCGCATCTCGCGGTTCAATTCCTGTATGCCCGCGTCGCCGGTGACATATACATCCACCTCGCAGGGTACGTCCACACCCTGTTGGCCCAGCGCCGTGCGGATGACCCGCCGCAGGAAGCTCTTGGTGCCGTCGCTGACGCCGGGGACGTCCGCCGTCACCGGGATATAGTGTCGTTTCATTTCTTTTTCTCCTCAAATTTTGCGTAAGCCTCGATGATGCGCTGCACCATGACGTGGCGCACCACGTCCTCCTTAGTGAGCTTGCAGATGGCCACGCCCTCCACGTCCCGCAGCACCTTCATGGCCTCCTTCAGGCCGCTGACCTTGTCGGCCGGCAGGTCGATCTGGGTCACATCGCCGGTGATGACCACCTTGGAGCCGAAGCCCATACGGGTCAGGAACATCTTCATCTGCTCGCGGCTGGTGTTCTGGGCCTCGTCCAGAATGATGAAGCTGTCATCCAGCGTCCGGCCGCGCATATAGGCCAGCGGCGCCACCTCGATGTTGCCCCGCTCCAGATACTTCTGATATGTCTCCGCGCCCAGCATATCGAACAGCGCGTCGTACAGCGGCCGCAGATAGGGATCCACCTTGCTCTGCAGATCGCCGGGCAGGAAGCCCAGCCGCTCACCGGCCTCCACGGCGGGACGGGTCAGGATGATGCGGTTTACCTGCTTGTCCCGGAAGGCGGCCACCGCCGCCGCCACCGCCAGATACGTCTTGCCCGTACCGGCAGGCCCCACGCCGATGGTGACGGTCTGCTTCATGATGGCGTTGACATACTCCTTCTGGCCGATGGTCTTGGGCTTCACGGGGCGGCCCTTGCTGGTGATGCAGATCACATCCTGGGTCAGCTCGCTGATGCGCTCGGCCTGACCGGAGCGCACCAGTCCGATGACGTAGCGCACATGCTGGTCGGAGATGTTCTCCCCCTTGTTGGACAGCGTCAGCAGCGCCTGCACTGCCTTCACCGCCAGCATTACGTTCTCCGGCTCGCCGGACACCACGATCTCGCCGCCCCGGTTCACCACCTGTACCTGAAATTCCGTCTCCAGCAGGCGGATGTTCTCGTCGAAGGAGCCGAACAGGTTCACGGCCTCCTCCATGCGTTCAATGCTGATGCGTTGTTCCATATCCGGGTCTTTACCTCCCCATATCCTGTATATCCAGCGGCGATGATACGCCGATCTGTTCCTCACACTCCGCATGGAGCGTCACCACCAGCCGCGTCCCCTGCCGCACCGCGTCAAAACGGTGGTGCAGCAGCTGGCCGCCGGTCTGCTCCAGCGCCGCCTGAAGCTGTGTCATCAGCTGCGCTTCGCCTTCGGCGCAGGCGGCAGCCACAGGCCGCTCCGTCTCGTTGACGGCATGGCGCACCGTGCGTTCTGTCACCAGCGTCACCGGCAGTGTCAGCCCAAAGGGCAGACGCGCCGTGCGGTACACCGTCATTTTATCACAATCCGGGTCTGTCATGCTACCCTTTCCGTAGATTTTTATGCGGTTTCTCCCGATGTCCACCGCCATGCGGGTAACAGCCCCCGTCTCCTGTCCCTTTTCCTGTACTGTCAGCGGCACGGACACCGACAGCTCATACCATGTCCGCGCCCACACCTGCCCCATGCCGCGGAGCAGCCGGTAGCCCCGCTGGTCGGAGTCCACCACGCCGGAGATCAGCACCTGCCCCGCCGTAACGGTGCTGCCGGCCATGACCTGCGCCTGACCGTCCAGCGCCTGTATTCTGGTGACAAGGCCGTCCCGGGCGGCCACCACGTTGGCGATCTCGCCATCGGCGTAAAGATGGGGCGGGCGCTGGCGCTCCACCACCTGCACATGGGCGGTGCAGCCCCGCATATTCACCGTCAGCCATACCACGTCCGGCAGCTCCAGCAGTACCTGATTGCGCAGTGCCTCCTGGTCGATGCGGCTTCGGGCTCCCAGCGCCACCCCGTGCTTTTCCAGCGTCCGCAGGATCGTCTCCGTGGGCACGGTGTCGTTGCCCGTCACCTGAAAGGCCCAGATGTGGGTGCTGCCCAGTGCCAGCACCGCCGCCAGCAGCAGCGCCGCCGCCAGCAGCACATAGCGCCGCCGGTACTGCCGCCACACCTCCGGCGCCCCCTCCGTCCGCACCACGGTGAGCGCCGCGTCCGTCCGGGTCAGCACCTCCCGCAGCCGGGGCAGCTGGCTCCGGGCGGTGACGGCCCGCAGCCGTATCTCCGACAGCCACTCCAGCTCCCAGAAGGGGATGCCGTGGGCGGCGCAGAGGTTCAGCACCCGCTCCGGCGCGGCGCTCTCCACCTCCACCGTCACCTGTCCCCGCAGGTAGTTCAGCACTTTCCGATACATGGCCGCTCCTTACTCCACCAGTTCCACCCGGCGGATCACACCGTTGACCCGCAGCTCCTCGTCGGTCATCACCGCCAGCTCCAGTCCCTCGCCCTGCACCCGCACCACCACCGTCCCGGCGTTGATGTCCACCGCCTCGGTGCTGTAGGACAGCACGCCCCGGTGCCGGTCGATATAAAGGGAGCGGTTGCCCAGCAGCTCCATCCGGGCCACGCCGGACGCCAGATTCACCGGCAGATCCAGCCGATCCATGGCCCGCTGGCTGGCCTGAGACAGCTTTTTGGATAGCTTTGCCACGTTCTCCACCTCCGATGCCCGTTCCGTGGGTGAGAAAAGCGTATGCGCGCCGGACGGAGAAGTTGCCTGTCCGCGTGCATATCCGGCAGCGAAATGCGCATAAGGTGACAGCGGTGATGGATTTGAAAAGATGGCTCATAACGCTGACCGCCTCCCTCTCCGGGGTGCTGGCCGTACTGCTGCTGTGTCGCGAAAGCGTTGCGGCACAAGGCGTCCGGGACGGGATCGACCTCTGTATCACCTCGGTGATACCGGCGCTGTTTCCCTTTTTCGCGGCGTCGCAGCTGCTGGTGTCGCTGGGGGCGGCGGAGGTGCTGGGACGGGGCGCGGGGCCGCTGTTCCGCCGGCTGTTCGGCATCGGCGGCGCCGGGGCATCCGCCTTTCTTTTAGGGCTCATCGGCGGCTATCCCGTGGGCGCCAAGACCACGGAAAGCCTTGTGCGGCAAGGGCTTCTCCCGCCGGAGGACGGGGCGCTGCTGCTGAAAGTATAAACGCCGCCGCAGACACCCGACGCGGAGTTGCCCCGCACGGTGCAGCGGTCCATACGGACGACCGAAGCTTCGTTGTGCAGGCCGGCGCCGTTGCCGTTGCTGCATTCGTTCTCCGAGATTTCGGTGTCCGTCAGCGACACGTCGGCCCCGGCCACGATGCAGATGCCGGCGCAGTCCTTGGCGGATTTGTTCTGCGTGATCTTGCAGTCCGCGATATCGACCACCGCATTGCCGACCGTGACGCCTCCGCCGCGCGAGATGTAGAAACGCGCCCCGTTGAGCGTATAATACGAAGCCGTCCCCGAACAAAGGCCCTCGGTAATGATCAGCCCCTTCATCAGCACCCGCCGGCCGTCGGCCTTGGCCGCCGTGACGCAGACCACATGGTAGGCATGTCTGCCGCCGGAGAGACGGCCGCTCAGAACGGTCGGATTGGCGTCCGGATCGGCGACGGCGCCCGTCACGGCATCGGCCGGATAACCGCCGATCAGCGAGACGTTGGCCGAGATCTCGAACGTGGCGTCCTCCGCCGCGCCCTTGCTTCCCGCCAAACTCTGCTCAGGGACGTAGGTGCCGGCCGCCACGTGGATGAAGTTGCCGTTGATGCTCTTCGACAGCGCATTGTGCAGCGTGGTCGCCGTCTCCCA
>ERZ772875.2141-NODE-2141-length-15376-cov-2.968670_pt1 | contig 15376 bp, 13 predicted proteins | sample MGYA00580585_ERZ772875 | MGnify/ENA primary metagenome ERZ772875 (study PRJEB29015, sample SAMEA2737736) | human gut metagenome | biome: human gut; feature: human-associated habitat; material: faeces | place: China | collected 2012 ... | reverse complement strand
GCACAATAGCTAAACTTTCCATTTTATTTAAAGAAAATGTTAGTATTTTTCTCTTTAACACAATAAATTAAATCGTATGAAAACAGCTATCAGACTAAGAATGAAATAGCTAACAATTTACCCAATAACCGGGGATTTGCGACCTCTTTAAACATTTACCTTTCCCTCGTAGCAAACCCTGAATATAAGTATTTTGAACATGTTTATCGTTTTTTTTGCTTTCCGGTCTACCAAACACTTACTATATTTGCAAAACGAATGAAAAGGTTTCTGATTGTCATATTCGCTTTGCTGTATATCGGATTGTCTTCCGGTATCACGCTGACGATTCACCACTGCATGGGCAAGCTGGTCGAAGTCGGCATATGGCAGGATGAAACCTGCAACACTTGCGGAGCCAAGCATGCCCATAAATCCTGCTGCTCCACCGAAACTCAATTTATAAAGATATCAGACGATCAGAATGTCGACCAGCTACAGGTTATTAAATATGTACCGATGGCAATCGCACTTTTGTTCGATTTACGGGATCTTTATAACTTACCGGAAACAGAACAGGAAGCCAATATCCCTGTTCATTCCAACACCCCACCTGAATGGAGTGGGACAGACCGGCTCATTCATCATTGTACTTTCCTTATTTAGCTGATAGTAGATCTTTTCAGGCCCTTTTTCCCTTTATAGTCTTATAAAAGGGTCCGTCATTCTTTTGTCTTCATCCCAGACAACAAAAAAAGAAAAAAATCTGTTTCCTCTGTGTGTACAGAAGGAAACCGGCGTATTGTATTCAATAGCCGGACGATCTATTATCTATACATATAAATACTTCTTATGCTAAATAAAATAATCCGTTATTTCCTTGAGAACAGGGTGATAACCATATTGATCTTAGTGCTGGTAGTCGTATGGGGCATCTCGACTTCTCCATTTAACTGGCACGGAGGGATCATTCCCCGCAATCCGATTCCGGTAGACGCGATTCCCGACATCGGCGATAATCAACAGATCGTAGCGACCGAATGGATGGGACGTTCGCCCAAAGATATCCAGGATCAGATCACCTATCCGCTGACCACTTCCCTGTTGGGGATTCCCGGAGTCAAATCGATCCGTAGCTCTTCCATGTTCGGCATGTCCTTCATCTATATTATTTTTGATGATAATATCGAATTCTACTGGAGCCGTTCGCGGATTCTCGAAAAGCTCAACTCCCTTCCCCCCGGCACGCTGCCCGAAGGCGTACAACCGGCGTTGGGTCCGGATGCAACCGCTTTAGGACAAATCTACTGGTACACGTTGGAAGGACGCGATCCGGCAACCGGAAAACCGACAGGCGGATGGAATGCGGAAGAGCTGCGTACCATACAGGACTACTATGTCAAATACAGCCTTTCGGCCGCCGAAGGCGTGTCGGAAGTGGCATCAGCCGGAGGTTTCGTGAAAGAGTACCAGGTCGAGCTGAATCCGGATGCCATGCGCGCCTTTAATGTTTCCGTTATGGATATTATGGGGGCGATCAAGAAAAGCAATCTCGATATCGGCGCCGAGACAATGGAGATCAATAAGGTCGAATATCTGATCCGCGGCCTGGGCTATATCAAAGATGTATCCGACCTGGAAAAGGCCGTCGTGACGGTGTACCGGTACGCATCTCCGATGTAGCGTTTGTAAATATCGGTCCGGGTACGCGGCGCGGCGGGCTGGATAAAGAAGGTGTCGAAGCAGTCGGCGGTGTCGTGATCGCCCGGTATGGTTCCAACCCTTTGGAAGTCATTAATAATGTAAAAGACAAAATCAAGGAGATGGCGCCCGGACTTCCCCAGAAAACCTTGCCCGACGGGACTGTCTCCAAAATCACCGTCGTACCTTTTTACGACCGGACAGGCTTGATCAAAGAGACAATCGGCACGCTCGAAACATCTTTATCCCACGAAATACTGATCTGTATCATCGTTATCATCGTGCTGGTCCTCAACCTCCGGGCATCCGTCGTGATAGCCAGCATGCTCCCTATCGCCGTGTTGTCTACCTTCATCATCATGCGCTACACAGGAATAGCCGCCAATATAGTTGCCCTTTCGGGTATCGCCATCGCTATCGGCGTGATGGTGGACGTCGGCGTCGTGTTTGTCGAAAGCATCATCCGGTATATGGAGATGCCGGAGAACAGAGGCGTCCGCAAAGGGAAAGCGATGGTAAACCTTATTTATAAGGCGGTCAGTGAAGTGTCGGGGGCCATTGCCACGGCGATGATCACGACTATCGTCAGTTTCCTGCCCGTTTTTGCAATGGAGGCACAGGAAGGAAAAATGTTCTCTCCCCTCGCCTACACGAAAACCTATGCGCTGGCCTCTGCTTTCGTATTGGGATTGATCTTGCTGCCGACCTTATCCTATATATTGTTTTCGGTACGGATCGACTCAAAGCGGATACGGAAAGTGCTCAACTACATACTGATTGCAGCAGGTGTCCTCTTGTCTGTCCTGTACAGTAATATTCCGGCACTCGGACTTACAGCCGTCGGACTTAACAACCTGCTTGCCCACCGTTGGAAGAAACCCGGAATAAGTAACTATATCAATATCGGTATCGCACTTGTCGTCGCCACCTACTTCTTGGCAGAAGAATGGTTGCCGATGGGCCCCCAGAAAGGCATTATCGTCAATCTTCTTTTCGTAACAGGATGTATCGCCATCATTCTTGCACTGCTCTGGTTACTGGTGATCTACTACGAACGTATCCTTCGCTGGTGTCTGAATAACCGGTGGAAGTTCATGCTGCTACCGATCGCGACTATCCTATGCGGCATCCTGATCTGGAAACGGATCGGGCAAGAGTTCATGCCCAGCCTCAACGAAGGTTCATTCCTGTTGATGCCGACCAGCATGCCCCATACTGGAATCGAGCAAAACCTGAATTATATCGAAGCACTGGACAAACGCCTGGCAGCCATCCCCGAAGTGGAAACGGCAATCGGCAAATGGGGACGGGTAAACTCGGCACTCGATCCGGCTCCCGCCCAGATGTTCGAGAATACGATCAACTATCGTCCCGAATATATCCTGAACGAAGACGGAAAGCGGGAACGTTTCAAAGTGAACCGGAAAGGAAAATATCTTCTGAGAAACGGAGGCACTTACAATCCGGCAGACGGCTTCCGCCTGATTCCGGCAGATAGCCTGATACCGGACCGCAAAGGAGACTATTTCCGGCAATGGCGTCCCGAAATCAAGAACACCGACGATATCTGGCAGCAAATTGTCAACGTCACCCACCTGCCAGGACTCACATCCGCCCCGAAACTGTAACCGATAGAGGCACGCCTTGTCATGCTCTCGACCGGTATGCGCGCTCCAATGGGATTGAAGATATACGGGCCGGATCTGGAAACGATCGAGCAGAGCGGAAAGGCGATCGAACAGGCGCTCAAAGACGTTCCTTCCGTGATCCCTTCGTCCGTATTCTATGACCGGGCGGTCGGAGCACCTTATCTGGAGATTAAGCTGAACCGGGATAACATGGCCCGGTACGGAGTGAACGTCGAAGATTTACAGGAGATACTAAGTGCAGCCGTCGGCGGCATGATCCTGACGAAGACGGTCGAAGGCCGCGAGCGTTTCCCCGTGCGCCTCCGCTATGCCCGCGAACTGCGTGATAATCCGGAAGCATTGTCCATGCTCCTGGTTCCGACAGCCACCGGCGCCCAGATCCCATTGAAAGAACTCGCCGATATCGAATATGCCCGAGGCGCCCAGATTGATCCAGAGTGAGAACACCTTCCTGGTCGGCTACGTGATCTTCGACAAGAAACAGGGAAAAGCCGAAGTGGACGTTGTGAAAGAAGCGACAAAAGTGATCGAAGGAAAGATACAAAACGGAGAGTTGAAACTAACAAAAGGCGTTTCCTACAAGTTTGCCGGAAACTACGAACAACAGGAACGTGCCACTGCCCGGCTGATGATCGTCGTTCCCCTGGCCTTGCTGATCGTCCTCCTGGTTCTGTATTTCCAGTTCAAGACCCTTACGGCCTCGTTGATTCATTTCTCCGGTGTCTTCGTGGCTTTTGCCGGCGGCTTTATCCTGCTCTGGCTGTACGGTCAGGACTGGTTCATGAACTTTTCGCTGGCGGGAGTCAATATGCGGGACCTGTTCCAGATGCATACCATTAACCTGAGCGTAGCCGTATGGGTCGGCTTCATCGCCCTTTTCGGAGTGGCGACAGACGACGGTGTGCTGATGGGAACTTACATCCATCACGTCTTCCTGGAAAAGGACCCGCAGACCAGGCACGCCATACGTGAAGCCGTCGTGACAGCAGGACTCAAACGTGTACGTCCCGCAGCCATGACAACCGCGACCACCCTGATCGCCCTGCTCCCCGTCCTCACCTCGACCGGAAAGGGAGCCGATATTATGGTTCCGATGGCAATCCCGACTTTCGGCGGCATGCTGATCCAGTCGATGACCATGTTTGTCGTCCCCGTATTCCAATGCTGGTGGCGGGAAGGGCTGCTGAAGAAAGAGGAAACAACTGGCCAATGCCTCGCGCAAAATAGACCTGTACGCCAAACAGCAAGACTTGTCCCGGTCGACCTACCAGTTGATGATCCGCGAATTTTCGGCAGGGACGACTTCCCTCACGGACATCATCCAACTGGAACGCCAGTTACTGAATTACAGCCTTAAAAAGAGCGAAGCGGTTGCCGGATACAACACGCTGATCGCGAGTTTAGAGAAATTAGTATCAACCTCCGTAAATGAATAACAAGATGAAAAAGATAAATGAAATAATAAAAAGCAAATCGGTTCAATATATAATAGTAGCCTGTGCCGGCTTATTAGTCGGCAGGTTGTTGTTCAGCTCGTCTGAAAGCCCCGCTCCGGCTACCCATGAGGGGCATGAGATGCACGAAGGACACAGTCACGACCTCGTACAGGACGAGACGGGCGTCTGGACCTGCTCCATGCACCCCCAGATACGCCAGGATAAACCCGGCAAATGCCCGATCTGCGCGATGGACTTGATCCCGGTCCGTAAAGGAAGCGGCGGCGGAGAGAACTCCGACCCGAAAGCAATCCAGTTATCGGAAGAGGCGGCCGCCCTGGCAGACGTGCAGACTTCAAAGGTCAGCAGGAAAAACCCGGTCAAGACAGTCCGCCTGTATGGCAAGATCGCCCCGAACGAACAAAGCTTACAGTCACAGACAGCGCATGTAGGCGGACGTATCGAACAACTCAACATCAATTTTACCGGTGAGAGCGTACGAGCCGGACAAACACTTGCCGTCCTTTATTCACCCGAACTGTTCACCGCCCAGCAGGAACTGTTGGAAGCCATCAAGATGAAGCAGCCCGCCCTGATCCAGGCAGCCCGCGAGAAACTCCGTCTCTGGAAAATGACGAACGCCCAGATAGAAGCGATCGAACAGTCCGGTAGCGTTTCCCCACTCGTCGAGATCAAAGCGAACGTAAGCGGAATCGTCATGACCAAACGCGTAAACCAGGGCGATTATGTCGCCTCCGGAGCTGTCCTGTTCGACATAGCGAACCTGTCGAGCGTATGGGCGATGTTCGACACTTTCGAAGTTGACCTGCCTTTCCTGAACAGAGGCGACCAGGTTCATTTCACCTTGCAGGCTCTTCCCGGCAAGACCTATACGGGCCGGATCGCGTTTATCGATCCGATCATCAACCCGTCCACCCGTACGGCACGTGTCCGGGTAGAAGTCCCCAACAGCCATATGGAACTGAAGCCGGAGATGTATGCGACCGCCGAGGTCAGCGCCCCGCTTCAAGGATATAAAGACCGGATCACCGTGCCGCAAACTGCTGTTCTCTGGACCGGCAAACGTTCCATCGTTTATGTCAAGCAACCGGACACCTCCACTCCGACCTTCCTGATGCGTGAAGTAGAACTTGGTCCTTCCCTCGGCAACGCATACGTGATATTAAAAGGATTATCCGAAGGAGAAGAAGTCGTAACGAACGGTGTTTTCTCGATAGATGCCAGTGCCCAACAGGAAGGGAAACAGTCGATGATGAACAATGACGGCGAAGCACAACCGATGAGCGGCCATGTAGGGCATACGATGAGCGGTCACGAAGGGCATGCCGCGCACGGTACATCCGCAGCACAACCGGAACCGGCAGGCGAGCATGCCATGTTCGGGGTAAAAGGTTCCTGCGACATGTGTAAACAACGCATCGAAACAGCAGCCAAAAGTGTAAACGGCGTTTCGTCGGTTCATTGGGATAAGGAAAAACAGATGATACATCTACAATACAATCCGTCCAAAACATCTGTGGACGCTATTAGCAAAGCTATTGCCAAAGCGGGGCACGACACAGATACTTATAAAGCGGATCAAACGTCTACGACCAACTGCCGGGTTGTTGCAAATACCGGCAATAAGCGGATACTACAACCCGGACAAGCGACCAGCCCGTCATCGCCACTATTATCATTTTTTATATTGGTGGCGATATTCGGTCGCGCTTAGTCCGGCTGCGTTCTTAAAGAAACGGCTGAACGCAGCCTGGTCTTCGAATCCTAGCATCAAAGCGATCTCTTTAGAGCTTTTAGCCGTATAAAGCAGTAAACGCCGGGCTTCTGCCTGAATGCGGTTATGGATGATACGGATGGCGGAAGGCTGCTGATAGGCGGAAAGGATATTTGCCAGTGTCTTCGGGGATTTGTTCAGCATGTCCGCATATTCCTGCACCTGTTTTTTCTCCTTAAAATAGGTATCGACCAGGACATAGAATTTGCGGATCGTCTCGAACTGGAGGCTGTTCTCCCGAACAGCTCCCTGCCGATCTTCCGCTATTCGCGTACATAATATGATAAACCGTTTCAACAATACCCGGAGCATCTCGTCTTGCAGGTGATCGGTACTGAGAAACTCCTCTTGCATGATCCTCGTCAGCGTGTCGATCTTCCGCCGTTCATCTTCCGAAAGGACAAAAGTCAGCACATGCGATGAACCGTGAAACAGCAACCCGTTGCACGAGACCTCATGATCGTTGCCATGTATACAGTAGAAATTGCCGTTGAACATCAAAGCATAGCATTTGCCTTCGATGCGCAGAAACTCCAAATGATGCAAATGGGAAAGCGGAACGAGCTGTTCCTTCTTCAAAACAACATGCTGATGATCGATATCCAACTCCACTTCGCCGGAATCCACCCATATAAATTTATACAGCGTTTTGTCTTTCAGAAGATCCGGGTCTTCAGGGAGCGAATCGGTCTAGACGATCCGCCCCTTTATTTTCGCATTCTCAAATGTCCATTTCATGGTATCTTAATTTTCAATTTTCAAATTCCACTACCTCCAGTTCCCTGGCAACTCTCCCGTATGCCGCCTGAACCAACGCGCAAAGGTATCATAATTAGAGAAATTAAGCATCATAGCAATGCGGGAAGATCTCAGTCGAGTTTTAATCAGTAAGTCTTTCGCCTCAAGCAATACATACTGGCTGATCCATTCCGCAGCCGAAATACCGGAATGCAATTTACATTTGTTATTCAGTTCCGCCGAAGTCATTCCCAACTTCTCAGCAAAATAATAAACCGGATAATGATGATAACGCCTAATCAGCAAAGCGAAATCGTGGAAGAAAGGCGGAACCTCGCTATCCCGGTCGTCCGCCAGATGCCCTTCCTGCTGGAGGAAGAAAATAAGGGCGCGCAAAAGCGATTCCACCACTTTGACACGGACATCGCTCATTCGCTCGATTTGTGACTGCATCAGCTGGATATAAAGCCCGGACTCCTTCAGTTCGTCCGGTGTAATCGTCCGGAACATCAGACGTTGCCGATTGATCAGCAGATCGCTACCGGCATAGATCACGATCCCTTCAAAACCTGTCTCCGAAAAACGGGATATCTCACTCACATCTTCCACAGACGCCAGGAACACCTGTCCGGCAACTATGGAGATTTCCTTTCCAAGTGCTTTGCATTCGAACTTTCCTCCCCGGCAGATCACAGCAAGAGTTCCCGGTTCCAAAGGCAACAGTTCATGATCCTGCCCAGCTTCGACGTGAATGACCTTTAAAGCACTTTCCAATGTCAAATTTGCAATCGACACGGCATGATAGAGGTCGATCGGTAATATTTTATCAGCATTCATTTCCTTCTCACTTTTAAATAAAAACCATTTCACTTCGAACATTTAAAGATAGATGTTAGTTTAATATACACTATCATTTTTATATTTAGTTAAATTGCTATTAATAGCATTTATAGGGTTTATCACGCAATAAACAAAATCGATTGTTTTTATTAAAGATAAAACATTCAGCCATTTTTATTAGTTTTATATTTGCACATCAAAAAAGAAAAAGATGAAGATACCGTTTAAACCAATTGAAATCGAAGATAGAGATATTATAACATCCTTTACGATACCGAGCAATTATAAAAATTGCGATTATTCATTTGCCAACATCTGCAGTTGGCGGTTTCTCTACGATAGCGAGTTCGCCATTGTCAACGGCAGCTTGCTGATCCGTTTCTGGATCGAAAACAAAACGAGAGTCGCTTATATGACTCCTACAGGTCAAGGCGACCTGAAACAGGCCATCGATCTGTTAGAAGCCGATTCGCTCGAACAGGGTCATCCGCTCTGTATGTTAGGCGTAACGCCAGATGCCAAAGAAGAACTCGAAAAGGCAATTCCCGGCGGATTTTTCTACATCCCCGAACGGAATTATTTCGATTACATCTACTTGCGTGAAGACCTGGCAACCCTAAAAGGGAAAAAATACCAGGCAAAACGCAATCATATCAACAAATTCAATAAGAAGTTTGCCTACGAATATATTCCTATCACACCAGAACTGGTTCCCGAATGCCTTCAGCTCGAATGTAAATGGTACAAAGCCAACCGGGAAGATAATGACGAGGAGGATCTGAACGACGAACGCCGTTCTATAATCTACGCCTTGAACCATTATGACGAATTGGGACTTATTGGAGGAGCCATTTGCGTAGACCATCAGATTGTCGCTTTCACTTTTGGTGCCCCGATCAACCATAATACTTTCGGCGTCCACGTAGAAAAGGCAAATGTGAACTATGAGGGGGCTTATGCTGTTATCAACAAAGAATTCGCCTCTCACCTTCCGGAAAAATACACCTATGTGAACCGAGAGGAAGACTTGGGTATTCCCGGTCTGCGCCAGGCTAAACTTTCGTATAACCCGTTCATCCTATTGGAAAAATCCGCGGCAATAAAGAAACCTGCAAAATAATATTGAACGATGGATAACAACAAATCTCAATTGATCGACCTGTGGCGTACTTCTTTCAACGACAGCGAAGAATTTATCAAACTATTCTTCGATCGGGTTTACAAAAAAGAAAACGCCCTGTTTATAGAGAAAAACGGAAAAATCGTTTCCGCCCTTCAAATGCTTCCGTATGTCATGACTTACTACGGAAAGGAGATATCCGTAAACTATATATATGGAGCCTGCACTCTTCCCTCCGAACGAGGTCAGGGACTTATGCGCCAACTGATACAGAAAGCATTCGAAGTGATGGAAAGCCGGAAAGTGGCCTTAACAGTCATTATCCCGGCCGATCCATGGCTGTTCGACTATTACCGCGATTTAGGATATACGGAAGCTTTCGACTATTCAGAAGAAACGTATATCTGCCCTTCTGAAATAGCACTGGAACAGGGTGTTTTGGTTGTACCGCCCGAAGTACCTTCGATGGAGTCTCTCTACAATTTTTTTAATAAGAAGCAGAGAGAACGTATTTGCTATGTGCTGCACGGTTATGACGATTTCGTTACTATCCTGCGCGAATTACAGATGTCCGGAGGACAAATGCTGACCGCCTTAAACATTCAAGAAGAACCGATCGGAATGATCTTTTTCTATCCTGTCGGCGACTATATCTATGTCAAAGAATTGATGTATGACAACGACAACATCAAGAACCTGCTCTTACAGGAAGCTACAACACAGAGCAAGGTGGAAAAGGCCGTCTGCCGTACTCCTTTCACCGGACCGGGAACTTTCCCTTTAGGCATGGCACGTGTCTTGGACCGCGACCGCCTCATCCATCACTGGGCCTTCACCCACGCAAACTCCGTTCTTAACATCGGCGAACTAAAAAAGATGGACACCCAATCGCTCACCCGCTTGTTGCTCAACTATCAGAGCCGGGAAGCTTATATGAGTTTGATGCTTGATTAGCGTTCATTTTACCCAAAAACAAAAGCTCAGCACCACTCCGACAGGTTACGGAGATCCGAAGGAACGATTATCCGATTAATTCGTATTTTTGCAGATTCATACAAAACTATACGAATAAAAAGAGCTGACAATGTTACGGAAAGGAGACCTTACACAAGGAGGTATAATCACCACCCTGCTACAATTCACATTGCCGATGCTGGCAGGATCGCTTTTACAACAATGCTATAACATAGCCGATACACTGATCGTAGGACAATGTATCGGTGCAAATGCGTTGGCAGCGGTCGGTTCCGCCTATACCTTGATGGTTTTCCTGATCTCTATCCTGCTGGGGTTATCGATGGGAAGCGGCACGGTTTTCTCACTGCAATACGGAGCCGGAGACCTGTCCGCCCTGCGACGTAGCATCTACGTTTCTCTCCTGCTGATCGGCACGGTAACCATCTTGCTGAATGTTGCCGTGTTCCTATGGCTCGATCCGATTTTACGATGGTTACAAGTTCCCTATGATATTTATTCGTTGATGCGTAACTATCTGTGGATCATTTTCTGGGGAATAGTCTTCACTTTCCTGTATAATTTTTATGCAGCGTTGCTTCGGGCTGTAGGCGATTCTGTAACACCTTTATGGTTTCTGGCTGTATCGGTCGTTTTGAATATCGGGCTTGATTTGTTTCTTATTCTTGTCCTGGATCAAGGCATCGAAGGAGCGGCAGTCGCAACGGTCATCGCACAGGGAACGGCGGCATCCGGTATCTTGCTGTATACCTATAAACCCCGCCCCGAGCTACGATTACACCGGGAAGATATGTGCTTCGACCGTTCCAGCCTGAGAGAAATCACTTCTTTCTCCACACTGACTTGCGTCCAACAATCTGTGATGAACTTCGGAATATTGATGGTGCAAGGGTTGGTAAATAGTTTTGGTACGGTTGTCATGGCCGCATTCGCCGCAGCAGTCAAGATCGACTCTTTCGCCTATATGCCCGTTCAGGAGTTCGGGAATGCTTTTTCCACCTTCATTGCCCAGAATTTCGGAGCGCGGAAAGGGGATCGCATCCGCCGGGGAGTACGTAGCGCATTTCTTATAACGATCGTCTTTTCCCTTATCATCTCGCTGTTAGTTTTCTTTTTTGCCAAGCCGTTGATGCTTATTTTCGTCCGTCCGGATGAGGCTGAGATACTTCGCATCGGAACAGAATACCTGCGTATCGAAGGAGCTTTTTATTTAGGCATCGGAATCTTATTCCTCCTTTATGGTTATTACCGGGCCATCCGTATGCCGGGAATGTCTGTCGTGCTTACCATTCTGTCTTTAGGTACACGTGTCGTCCTTTCTTATTGGCTGGCATCCATTCCCACTATTGGGGTCACCGGTATTTGGTGGTCTATTCCTATCGGTTGGTTTCTAGCAGACTTAGCCGGCATTGCCTATTACCGTTATCGCAAATATGCAGTCTCACGGACTTGACAAAAATCCGCCTCCGATATACATTTATTACCGGATTTTTCTATCTTTGCAGCCGTAAAAAGTAATGATAAATTATGGACGACAGTATTCCGCGAGAAATAAAAACAGTAAGTAACAAATAACGCGCAGGGGTAAACAGCAAGGCCTCTGTACGTTGACAAAAACGAAAGGAGGCAATAATGAGAACTTTTCTTTATTGTGAAGCCGGCTTTGTGGAAAAAGACCAGTGGCTTCCAAACAGCTGGGTCAATGAAGAATGCCCTACACCGGAAGATATCCATTACCTGACAAACCAATTCAATGTTCCCGAATCTTTCTTAAGCGACATTGCCGATACAGACGAACGCCCGCGTATCGAATATGAAGGGAATTGGCTATTGACCATCATTCGAATCCCGGTACAGAGCCAGGAACAAGGAATCCCTTTCACGACTATCCCCCTGGGGATTATGACGAACAATGAAATCATCATATCCGTTTGCTATTATAAGACGGAACTGATACCGGACTTTATCCGGTACACCCGCCGCAAAGAGGTTGTCGTACGTCACAAATATGACCTGATTCTGCGTCTGATCCATTCATCCGCCGTATGGTTCCTGAAATACCTGAAACAAATCAACAACGAGGTGGCGCATGCCGAAAAGGCACTGGAAAAAAGTATCCGTAATGAAGACTTGCTTCGTCTGATGAAGCTGGAAAAGAGCATGGTTTACTTCAACACATCCATCCGTGGTAATGAAGTGATGCTCACCAAACTGCAAAGCATCTTCCAGGAACCAGTTTATATGGACAACGAACTGGTGGAAGATGTGGAAACAGAGTTAAAGCAGGCGCACCTCACAGTCAATATTTATAGCGATATCCTGACCGGCACGATGGACGCATTCGCCTCCATCATCTCCAACAACGTGAACACCATCATGAAGCGCATGACCTCCATCTCCATCATCCTGATGGTTCCCACCCTCATCGCCAGCTTCTACGGTATGAACGTCCCGATCTACGGAGAAAATATGCCGCATGGCTTTGCCATCATCGTCATGATCTCCATCACACTATCAGCTTTATCATTTTTCATTTTCAGAAAGATCAAATGGTTCTAAATTAAAAAATCCGCTTTACCTTCACAGGCGAAGCGGATTTAAAATCGATAAGCTTTTTCTAATCAAATATCTAATCAGAAAACAATATCTCGGGAAGGATAATATCTAATTCTGACAAATAAATAGCAAAGGACGTGCCAGAAATAGAAATAAAGATATATTTTAAAACAAACCACTGATATACAAACCAATAAAAATAATATATATAATACAAAAGAAATTGGGGAAGTGTGGAGTGGATTGGGGAAAGTGTGTAAAATTTCCACAATCAAGTGTGGAATCCCGACTTTTGGGCGTGGAAAGAGCAATAATAATCGACTGCCTTTTTCAGCAAATCTTCCGGGAGATCGAAAGATTCATCGAACAAAGAAGTTTCGACAGCAAGAGCTTTCTTCTTCGAATCTTTTTTCCAATTGCCAACGATCCGGCCCTCATACAGGATCACGGGGTAAAAGATACCGAAAGTATTGAATGCCTTAGGATGATGTTCGCGTAGCATAACGGTCGTCCGGTCTTTATAGCTGATCAGATATTCATCATACGAGGGTAACAAATGCAACACTTTCCGGCAACGGGCCTTCAAGTCACAGGTAACATGCAGGTAAAAAGTTTCCGAATCAAACTTTTCGGTTAGCAGATCGGTTTCGATCAATGCAACCGCATGTCGAGCCTCAGTTGCCGTCAAGCCGGACCACCAGACAAAATCAGACAATGTAGCCGGGGAATGGCTTTGAAAATATAGGGTAGCCAATCGGGCGAGCGCCTCTTCGCGGCTGAGTTCTTTCATCGGAGGCACACGTTCTTCCAACAGAGCATAGGTCGGCTTCTTGTTTTTATCTACCCCGCTGCACACAAGGCCATCCGTTTCAGCACGGACCAGAAAATAATGTATCAAGTGATTGTCTGTCTCGACCCCTGCCCGACCGAACCCATCCATCAACTCCTGTTTTGTCAAACTCTTGTTTCCACCCAACAATTGTTCCAGCAATCTACAACCTTTCGTATAGAAGCTTTCGGTTATCTCCATCTTCCGGCTTCTTGCATAAGAATCGAAGGCTGTCCGTATACGACCTCCCGACAATTGCAGCATCCAGCGAATATCCTCTGCTGCGATGAAATGCCAGGTCGGTCGTAATATATGGGTACGCAGGATTTCCCCCTTTGCAAGCGCATCGTCCACCACCCGCAACGAAGAAGACTTCAAGCGAGTCCCGACCGCCCATTTCGCCATCGTATATTCCTGTGCCTGGTATCATTCCCATACACAAAAAGAATTAAAAAGAATATAACAGAATGTTTTTCAACGGTTATATTAATTTACAGTTTCGCTTATTTTCATAAAAAAGACCTTATTTTCCTTGTTTTGGCTACACTTTGGCTACCTGGATAAGATTAAATAACTATATTTGCAAACAATGGAAACTAAAAGAAAAAAATATGGCAGCAAAAAAGGAAATTAGATCGGATAATACTTATATGATAAGCACTGATAGCACCGACAACCCAAAGTTAGGCGCAAAAATACTCTCTGACGGTCGGGAAAGCCTTTTTCTTGATTACTACCTTGGTTACAATATGGTGTACAATGAGGATAAAGAAAAAATGGTAGCCAAGAAAAATAGAAAGAGAGAAACTTTAAAGTTGTATCTATGGCAAGCGCCCAGAACTCCCATTGAGAGACAGCAAAACAAAGAAGTAATAGAGCTTGCTAAAAGGATAAGGTTTGAAAGGAGCCAACAGTTATTAGAGAATATGGAAGGCTACCGATTGAAGCAGCATAGAGATATGAACTTTATCGATTACTTCACAGCATATATTGATAAATACAATAAAAAGGACAAATCTATAATGAGGCTTGCTCTAAAACGTTTTATAGGTTTTTTCAATGATACACCAGAGTATAACAAATTTGCACAAGGAATCAAGCCGACACAAATAACAAAAGATATGGTCGAAGCATTTACCGAATACCTGCAAAGGAGAAGCAAAGGAGAAGGTGCTAAAAGCATATACGCACGTTTTAAGAAAGTTATCAAATATGCCATTGAGCACGATGTAATGATAAAAAATCCATGTACCGGTATCACGATAAAGACTGACGATCAACAATTAAAAAAAGAGGTGCTATCTCAAGAAGAGATTCAACAGTTGATATCGACTCATTATGAACTCGAAAATTCCAACATAAGGCGTGCGTTTATCTTATGTCTTTATTGTGGCTTAAGGTTCTGCGATGTAAAAGACCTAACATTTTCCAACGTAGATTACTCAAATAAACTGTTGAAGTTCGAACAGAACAAGACAAAAGGACATAGCGCAAATAGCAGTGTAGTAATCCCTTTAAATGATGGTCTATTAAAACTGATCGGGGAGCCACAACAACAAGACAATAGGCATGAATTGATATTTATTCTACCCAAATATCCCACATGTTCAAAAGCTCTTAAACGATGGGTAAAACGTGCCGGGATAAACAAACATATTAGCTGGCATTGTGCCAGACATTCTTTTGCCGTTAACATTCTCAACAACGGTGCTAATATAAAGACGGTATCAAGTCTTTTAGGGCATTCAGGATTGAGAC
>ERZ772875.2127-NODE-2127-length-15472-cov-4.311020_pt1 | contig 15472 bp, 10 predicted proteins | sample MGYA00580585_ERZ772875 | MGnify/ENA primary metagenome ERZ772875 (study PRJEB29015, sample SAMEA2737736) | human gut metagenome | biome: human gut; feature: human-associated habitat; material: faeces | place: China | collected 2012 ... | reverse complement strand
CGGCGGCACCATCGAGGCGGTGTACCCTTGGCGGGATAGTGCCTGTATCGTCTGTAATGAGTAGTTCCTACAAATGAGTAGTAATTGAGCAAAATGCCCAGAATCCCGGGCGTTTAAGCATAATTTACTACACATAATCAGAAAGTTTTCTTTCCAAATTGTGTTAACCATTGCAATAAATCTTCATCCTCCTCCCAAGGCATTGTGGTATTGGGTGTGTAATTCGGCACTTTCTCCTCAAATACTTTTCGCTTCATCTCTGCATCGATGCGAGCGTAAACCTCTGTTGTAGAGATGTCTGCATGCCCAAGAAAATCTCGAATATATATCATGTTAACACCAGCTCGCAGCAAGTGCATGGCTTTGGTGTGGCGTAATACATGAGGAGATATATTCTGTGGTTCAAGTACCGGAGATGCCTTTGCCGCATACTTCTTCAGAATATAGGTGACTCCATAGCGAGATAAAGCCTGCTTTTTTGCATTATAAAATAGCGGAATCATCTGAGACTGAGAATCGGAATGAAAGCTGCGGATATATCTGTCCAACAGTTTGCAGGTATCCTTCATCAGGGGAACCTGACGAACTTTTCGTCCTTTTCCAGTTAGAATAACCATTGGGGGGTGTGTTAGACGGACATCTTTCAGCCTAAGATCCACCAATTCCTGTACCCGTGCGCCAGAGTCATACAGTAGTGCAAGAAGTGTCAAATCTCGGAGCCCTTGTCGGGTAGATGCATCTGGTTGGGACAGAAGAAGTGACAGATCATCCTCCGTCAAAAACGGTATCAATGCCTTTTCGTACTTTTTGGGTCGCAGATTAATAATGTCAACGCAGTTTTCTATGTTTTCCGGAAACTTGTACTGTACAAAATGAGCAAAGGCCTTTATGGCGGCAAGTCGCTGGTTTCTTGTTGTAACCGCAATATGGCGGGATGTTTCTAACCAATCCAGAAATTCAGAAACAAGTTCCATATTCAGATAGCGCAATTCTATATAATTTGCGGAGATGCCTTTCTTTTCTTGAAAAAATAGAAGGAGTTGCTTGAAAGTATCTCTGTATGAATTGGTGGTATTGGGACTCACCCCGCATGTAGTAGGCAGATAGATTGAGAAATACTCGGTCAGTGCTTTGGTAAAGTCAGTTTTCCTCATCCGTCTCACCTCCAACCGGAATAATGCCGACAAATGCTCTGTCAAGTTTTTGGGAAAGTTCCGGGAACGAAGCAACCGTCAGGTGAATATACCAACAGGTTTCACGGTAACTCTTATGTCCCAAATACGCGGCAAGGCGAGGAACGATTACCATGGGATCATACCCATCAGAAAGTTGTTTTTCCAGTGTATGAACTGCGAATGTATGCCGAAAATCATGCACACGAGGGCCATTGCCGGTGTGAGGAATATTGCATGCGAATAGCAGCTCGCGAAAATTATCATAGATTGTTTTAATAGAATAATGGCCACAAGCAGATGGAAAGAACCATTCTCTTTCATCTGGTAACTGAGCAGAGTAGCTTCGGAGATACTCTATTACGCTATTGTGGACAGGGACAAGTCTATCCTTACCTCCTTTCCCGTTGTGTACAGTAATAATGCCTGTATCCAAATCGACATCCTTCACTCTTAGCCGGAGCACCTCACCTATACGAAAACCACAGCAATATAAAAGCCGGATAACAGCAGGTATGACCAGATGCCTTGTTGGCGCATTATTCCTGACCGGCAGATTATCTGCTGCATATAATAATCGCCGTATTTCTTCAACAGTAAATATATGCGGGGTAAAAGTCGAACTGTTCTTTAGTTTGCTGGTATCCGGGACATAGGAGATTCCGTCCTGCGTGTATGCAAATTTTGCAAAAGCGCGTATCGCATTATGTCTGACTATTTTCGAACGGTTTGAAAGATATGGCTTTAATAAATCCCATGCGTCAATAAGCTCTTTTGTCACCACGGGGGCATCCGAGAGTTCCTTTGAAAGGCAGTCCAGTTCCTGCATATAATAGCCGCAATGCACGGAGGTATATCCCTCATTTTGTCGAGATTCCAGATATTTCCATATTATTGGCGCAAGCTGGCTTGTGAAAGTAAATTGTTTCATAGTAATCCCTCCAAACTCAGCGAACATAACCGCATATGTTCAATATCGACCCGCAAGTAGGTTTCTGTTACACTGATGTTACTGTGACCGAGGATTTGGGACACATCCTGCACCGGAGTGCCTTTTCTCAGCATATTTGTGGCAAACGAATGGCGGATAGTGTGTACGCCTGTGTGCCTCTTTGTTGGGATAGCAATCCCTGCTCTGCGTAAATACTTATGAAATTCCGGATTGAAATTGTTATGCTCACCCAATGGCTGAAACGGTGCGTTATGGCTCAGAAAGATAAAAGCCGAGGAGGACTGTGGGCGGCCATCTTGCAAATAGGAAATAATCGCCATACCTAGCTCTTTGCTGAGTGGCAGACTCAAGGCGTTCCCTGTCTTCTGCTGAGAAAGTGAAATGCAGTTTTCCTTCCAGTTAATATTTGAAAATTTGAGTCCCAAAACGTCGCTTATCCTTAACCCTGTTCTTGCAAGAAGCAGAAAAATCGCGTAATTCCGCCTTCCAACTGGATTGGCAGTATCGATGACTGCAAGAATCTTGTCGATTTCTTCAGGACTCCATACCTGTGGAATCTGGGGTGCAGTGCGTTTGAAGTTTGGGAGTTGAAGGGAATAATCCAAATCCGTATATTTGTGGTCATAAAGCCAGTGCAGGTAAGCACCAACTTGTCGGCATCTTGCTCTACGAACATTCATGCATATTTCTGAAGCATTGCTCATAGCCGTGGAAAAACAGTTGATAGTCTCCGCATTTATGCTTTTGATGTTCTGTGTGTTTGATGAATGAACAGCAAGCAAGAAAAGCCTCAATGCTGCTATTGTGTTGTCCATCCACGATCTCGAAAAATTCTGCATTTTGCAATAACTCAAGTAGTCGGAAAAAAACTTATCGAAACAATCGTCATCAATAGAAGCAACGCCATAAACTTTACGGCGGCACACTGTTCCCGTGCGAAAAATCTCGTCCAATGCATTCATGTGACGCCGTGCATGGCGCATTCGACCGTCAAGAGTCTGATCTATAGCGTGGACATCGACTCCGAAGTATTGAAGCAAAAACTGCTCTGCAGTTTCACGGCTATAAGCGGGAGAGGCTGAATACGAAAGAAATCTGTTCCATGTAGCTCTATAAAACCCAAGAGTACTTTTCTTGTAACCCTGACCGAGTAGCCATTGCTCGGTCTTTTCCATCAATTCCTTGATTGGTATTGTTGCTTCAGACATTATAAAACCTCCTGATGTTATTTGCAGAGCATTGTGTCTCTACATTATGTAGAGTATCACAAAAAGCTACCGGCTAAAATACAAATGAAATCAGGAGGTACGAAAGGAGATGTCAATTATGCTACACATAACATATAACTACGCATTACAGACGATACAGGCGCTATCCCGCCAAGGGTACACGGCCTCGATGGTGCCGCCGACAACTGCCTGCTCAGCTTCAAGGGTGTGTTCAATGTCGGCTTCGCGGGGGTATTTTCCGGGTTCAACGATCAGAACTTTCATCGGCATCCTCCTCATCAGAAGTTTTTTTCAGTGCATTTTTCTGCTTGACGGTCAGCAGCACGATACCTGTCGCAGACGCAAGGAACACGACCACAATAGCCAGCAGCGGGAAACCGTCTCCTGTCTGCGGGAGGGTCTGCACCTTGTGCGGCGTAATAACCGGCGTAGGTGCCGGGGTTGCGGCGGGGGTCGGCTGCGGTGTAGGGGCCGGGGTTGGCGTGGGCGTGTCCTCGCGGGGTATGGCTTCATCGATCATTTGAATTAGCCGCTTGTCAGCGCGCACCCATTCGGCATCCGCATTTTCACGGACGAACAGGTAAATCCCGTCATCGACGGTTTCCAGCTTGAACTGCACCGATTCGGCAATTTCAAAGCCGGCTGGGGCGGCATCCTCGGTCAGGGTGTAGATGTACTCTTTGGTTTCGCCTGACAGCTTGATAAATTGATCCGAGATGGGAACACGGTGAGTTTTGTAGTCGGTTATCCAAGTGTCGACGACCTCATCATTCGCATCACGGATCGTCAGCGTAGCGCCCGGCAGTAGATTGCCTGCAATGTCGGTCTTGTCGATATCCAGCACAGGCGCGTCCTGTATAATGACGGTGGCATCGTCGAGTTTTACCCAATCATCGTCGGATTTCACATATACCTCATTGACCTGCTCTGTACCGTTCTGCACAAGCTTGAACACGATGCTTTCAGCTTCGGCGTAGCCGTCCGGGGCACGAGTTTCGGTCAGAGTGTACGCTTTTTCCAGCTCCAGACCTCGCACGGTGTGCGGCGTTTTTGTGGAAGTCCAGCCCTCCACCAGATTGCCGTCTGCATCGCGGATTTCCAGCTTCGCATCGGGCAGTTCCTTGCCGTTGGTGATATCCTGCTTGGAAATGACCACCGTGGTGCGCAGGTTGGTGTTTGTACCATCCACGACCTGCCACGCGATTTGCTGACCCTCGTAGGTAAAGGCAACTTCCATAGGGGTGCTGTCCAGCAGGTAACCCGCAGGGGCGGTGATTTCCACAATGCGGTATCTGCCGCTGTTGCCGGAATCCGGATAAGTTTTTGCGCGGATGGGAATGTCCACATCAAACCAAGTAAAGCCGCTGGCGTTGGTTGTGCTACTGGTGGCCAGCTTTGTACCGGCTTCAAGCAGCTTTGTACCGTCCGCGGAATAAATGTCATCCACGGTGTAGAGTTCATACACCGCACCGGGCAGATAGGTCAGCGCCTCTCGGTCCTGCTTGTAAATGCCTACACCGATTTTGCTGACTTTATCGCCGGGCTTTTCGGGCGTGGGCAGCACCCGCGCATTTTCAAACACAAGTGTCTGCCCATTCTTGTGGGCATCCGAGGCATCCTTGACATTCACAATGCTGTACGAACATTTCTTGTCACCGTCCTGTTCATGGCTGACAATAGTTTTCGCCAGCACAATGTCGTTTTTCTGGTTATCCCAGCCAAATTCCACCGTGTAACTCTGCTGGGTCAGCACAAAACCATACGGTGCTTGAACCTCGGTAATGGTGTACTTGCCCAGCGGCAGGGTCACGGTGACTTCGCCCTTGGTTCCATCATGGCTGACCGTGAGGAAATCGTAGGTTGCCTGCGTGCGGGTGGGGCTGAATGTTACTTCATCCACCTGCCCCTCCGCGCCGGTGGTAACAGTTGCCACCAAATCGCCGGATTTGTACCAGTAAGTGCCTTGGCGGTCTGGTGTGGCAATGTCAGCTGCCGCGTGAATTTCGTACACTGCGCCTGCAAGGTTGTCCTGCGTATAGATGAACTGTCCATCTTGGTAGTCGGTCAGCACATTGCCCAGCTTACGAATGGTAAGCTGACCGAGCGTTTCGTGGTTGCAGTATTTCTCGGTAACGATGTACTCATCCATGTCGTTGGTAGCATTGCCCACAACCTGCCAAACACGGTCGGACTTGATTTCAAACTCCACCGAGTAGGCCGGATCGTTATAGTATCCTTTCGGACCTTGCAGTTCCTCAATCAGGTATCTGCCCAGCGGCAGTTTTTCCGGTGTTTTCATAAGGCCGTCTGCATCGGTGTAGAACACATCCGTTTTCTTGGTGGCGCTACCGCTGGCAGGGTCGATCATGGAAATGCGGGTCTTGCGGTCTTTTTCGTCCAGCCGATACAGCGCAAAGGCTGTGTTTGCAATTTTGACCGCCTTGCCGGTTTCGGTGTCGGTCTTGATGAGCTGCAAATAGCCTTCCAATTCCTCGTCCAGCACATTAAAAGTCATATAATCGTTGCTGGCGGTGGTGACGCTGCCCGCAGGAATCGTGAATCGGCTCTGCGGGCTGTTGGCGTCCACTGTCACGATGAACGGATCGCACTGGAACACATCCTTGGGGATGGTGGTTTCCACGACAAGGTATTGCCCATAGGGCAAGCCTTCAACGCGGAAGATGCCCTCATCGTTCGTGAATATCTCTCCCAGCCTATACTCGGCGGGCTGATCCGTGGGCATCCAGCCGTTGCCCCTGCCGTTGGCATAGTCGCCGTCTGCGGTCAAGGTCGCGTTATAGGCGTTGACCGTGTCGGTGCTGCTCTCGAACATATTGGCGACGGCTTGCCCCTCGGCGCTGAAATCGTATTTTAGTGTGGCGTTATCGTAATTGTCCTTGCGGTAGGCAGATAGGATGCTGGCGGCATCGTAGCTGCCATCCAGGTTCTGCTTGAACCGCGCCGCCTTGCTTAACTTGGAAATGCGGTAAACCGTAAAGCCCGCGCCTTCCAATTTCAGTGCAGGGCTTGGCTGACCGGTGGTGGAAACAAGTTTTTGCAAACTAAAGCCGGATTTGAGGACTTCGTCTTGACTTTCCTGCTCGGCGTGGATGTGGTAGGTGGATTCATCGGCATAGGACAGGGTTTTGTAGTGGTTGACCTCATCGCAGAGGTAGCCCTTGGCATAAGACAGATAGTAGCCATCCCACGCCTTGCCGCCGTTCAGCTTACGGCTCTCAGCTACGGCGGAATACTGATTTTTGTAGATGTAATCGGTATATTCATTATTCTTCCGAGCCAAATTGCTATACTTGCCGGTGCGTTCCAGCTTCTTGTTTAGTTGCGGATACTTCCCGGTAACATACAGCTTGCCGTTTCCGTCAATGGGCAGCACCAGCCCGGTGGCACGTTCCACAAGGTAATATCTGCCCATATACAGGTTGACAAACGCCAGCTTGCCGTCAGTGATTTTGGCAGAGGCTACCAGCCGGTCTTTCTGCAAAATAGGTAAATAATCCGTATCCCAGCCGCCATTGGTGAGGACAGTGGTGTGCCAGATAGGTTGTCCGTTGGCATCGGTGATTTTGGAGTAATCCACCACACCCGAAACACCGTCCGGGTGTTCAATCGTGTCAGCGGCGTACAGATCGTACACAGCACCTTCCAGCGTGGTATCGCCGTTGCTGCCCGCAGCCAGATACCGCGCGGCGTCCAAGTCCACTTTTGTCAGCTGAATATTGCCGAGGACACGGTCGTTCTGCATCTTGTCGGCATTGGCGTGCATGGTGTAGGAATCTTCGTTGTTGGCAATGCCCGTGGGGTCTGTGGCGTAGGTCTTATCTGCGTTGCGGCTACCAAAGGTGATGGTGACCACACCCTCGCTGGTGTCGATGAGGGTACCGCCGCTGTTGGTCGTAGTGATGTCGGCATTATAATCGGCGTTTCCCAGCCAAATCGTCTGACCGTCCAACGCTTTGGTAATTTCAAAGGCATACGCCCGCTTGCCCTGCACAGAGCCTGCCGTGCCGGGGTTTGCCACGTCCGTCCAATCACCGTAGTACCCGCTGGGTGCGCGGCTCTCCACGATGACGAACTTGCCCTCGTTGCGCTGGGTGTAATAGATATTGTCAGAACCATTGGCATAATTGCTGTGGTTGATGACCTTATAAGTGCCGCCACTCTGGCGTTCAACCTTGTATTGATTATATCCGCCTGTCGGGATATAGCACTGCCGAACCACATCCCACTCAAAAATCTTAAACTCGGCATCGCCCTTGATGCGCTGCTTGGTTTCACTGTCGATTTTGTCGATGCTGACCTTTACCGACCATTCATCGTTCTGCATTTTATAGTCATTGGAACTATTAGCCGGAACAGTAATAGTCTGGTGGCTGCCCAACGCGCCGGGTGTAGAATCAAAGCCGTGCGGGATGTTGATTTCATCGTAGCTGAATGTAATATTGGCAAGCTGCGCCCGCGCCGAGGCAATAGCAGCATCCACCATGCCCTGCGCCTCGTTCTGCAGCTGCCCGATGGCCGCATTCTTGGCGGCTTCGGCAGCGGCATCCGCTTCGGCTTGGCTGGTGAAAGGTCCTTCCTGCCCGGAAAGCGTACTGGTGCTGGTCTTGGACACCTCGTAGTGAACCGTCCATGTGGCAGAACCATCGCCGCCGTTGAGGTGAAAACTGTCATCCTGTGTGTGACCGCTTGTGGTAATTGTTTGTGCCCCGGCAGGGGTCATCTGCCAGCTGCCGCCGTCCACGCTGCCGCCGGTCTGGCTGGGCGTAACGGTAATGACCGCGCCGTCCACCTTTTCCAGCGTGTTCAGCTGAACCTTGTCGGTGTTGACAGTGAATGTCAGATCAAAGCTGCCGCCGGCAGTCTGGGCGGGAGCTGTCCATGCAGCGGAATAGTACTTCGGTTCCGGAACACTCGGCACATCCGGGATCTCAGTGCCGCCTGCGATTTCTTCACCAACCAGTGCCACAACCTGCCACGCATACCCTGCGGGCGGGTTATAGATGTAGGTGTAGTAGCCGTTTTCCCCGGACTGTGCATCTGTACCGTTTACCAGTTCTTCTGCAGCAGCAATATAGGTCTGCGCCGCGTAGCTGTCGGGATAGTTTTCCATGATCCACTGCTGGGTTTCATCGTAAAGACTGCCAAGGATGTCCGGCTGTTCTTCGCCGCCTTCAGGATCATCTTCAAGGCTTGCCACAACAGGACGGTCATCCAGCATATCCAGACTCAGCTGACCAAGACCGCCCCAGATGTTGACCTGGTTTGCATAGTGGTTGCCGGGGGTATACTGGCCGGGTTCAAGGCGGGACACATGAGAGAAGCTGTAGGTGGGGCAGCCCTTGGGCTGGCCGTTCAGGCCGTGGCTGCAGCAGTAGGCTTCCTGACCGTTGAACCAAATCAGCCATGTGCCGCCCTCCTTGGCAATACTGGTGATTTTGCCGGTGGCATACGGCGGAGTCGGTCCTGCAGCATAGGCGGCAATGCCGTCATCGCCGGTGTCGGCATACATCTGTGTGGGTGCGGCATCCTCGCTGATCTGTACATGGATAGATTTTGACTGCGAACTGCCGTCCGAATCCGTATAGAACAGCTGCGCCGTAAAATCGGCAGAGGCTTTCACATACAGGCCGGTGGCTGCCGCCGACTGCTCCGAGTATGTCTGGTGCAGGATTTCAGTCTGCTCCTGCTCGTCTGCCAGGATAGGCTCATAATCGGTGGAGAGATAGCTTAAAAGCTCTACATCATCCGGCAGTATGATTTCGGATACCGCACCGTCTGCCGGGTATTCGACCTGCGCCAGCAGTGGAACAATGGCATAGTCTGTACCGGGAGTTTTGCCGATTGTGACCGTGTTCTCATCTGCGTTCAGCGCATCGGCATCCATATGGGCATCTACGCCGTCATACAGGTCAGAAACCCACGCGGAGATACCAATTTTTGTTTCGCCGGTTGCCACGGGCAGACCCATGCTGCCAAGGTAACTGCCGGTAGGCGCGTCCGGCAGATCGTTGTAAAGATTCTCGGTAATCTGCACAAGGTTTGGTGCCGTGGTGTCCGCTTCGGCAGTTTCGGGGGTGGCAGCTTCGGCTGTCTCCGACGTAGCGGGGGCATCCTCTGCAAAGGCGGGCAGCGCTGCGCCCAGATTTGTGAGCGCAATTCCACCCGCCAGCAGCAGCGACAAGCCCTGCTTTATTCTGTGTTTGTTTTTCATACTGGTTCTCCTTTTTATCCAAAAGAAAAAGCCCGCTGCGCGGTGCAGCGGGCTTGGTTAGCGTTCGGGAGTGTGTTTCTTAGGGGCAGGCGCGGCTCTGGCCTTGTAGGCTTTTCTGTATTTTTCGTCAGCATCATAGAACTGCTGTGGAGAGATGCCCGCATCCAGACACCCCTGCAAAACAACCGCAGTGTAGCGGCTGCTGACCGGGAGCAGCTGGTCGCGGTACGGTGCGTTCATCGTGTAAACCATAATTTCGTGCGGCGTACCATCTGCATCCGTGACTGTCACGGTTTCCTTGTCATAGAATGTCGGGTAGCCCTCGTAGCAGTCAAGCTGGGATTCGTCATGGTCGGTAACAGACCAGATCAGCCCTTCGACGCTTGCGCCCTCTTTGGGCAAAATCGTCAAGTAACCGCGCCGGAACGCCAGCTCATAGCCATCCAGCTTGGCAGTGCCTACCACCGTTGCTTCGGGACAGCGGTAGGCCATCTGATCAAAATTCAGATTGGAACCATAGGCAAAATATTCTTTTCGAGACATTGGGTTTCTCCTTATCTGACCTCATCTGTATGAAGCCGTGGTTGATTGCTGGGATACAGCGACTTGTCGTGCCGCCACGCCTTGTCACCGGGCAGGTTCTTCAGCAGGTGCATCCGCACATTTTTGTACTCCGGACCGATGAGTCCCAGCCGCAGCAGAAAGGTGCGGAAGGTGAACGCCGGATTATCCCCGATTGGCGTTTTCCGGAACTGCGTGTACTTCTGGTTGATGCCCTGCGCCGAGATCGCCATGGCCAGAATGATGTTTGCTTTGACTTCGCCCGCGTGGAGCGTGGAGTTGAACAATCGCCACTCGACTGTGCCATGGTAGAACACAGAATGCAGGTTCAAGGCGTTATGTTGAGCTCAACATAAGGCTTGTTATGGCAAGAAAGCGATTATGTATCCCACGTTCCAAACTTTAATTGTACAGCGGCAAAAATTATAAAAACAGTCTGTTTTTCTCTACATAATAACTATATAATTTGAGTATTCCAGATATGATGGAGGTTGTTATTGTGGATGATGGAAATCGACTGACCGTGTATGAACTTGTGGAAAGAGTTATCCCTTGCATCATTGCAAAGCACTATAGCGAAAACTATATTCAAGGCTTTCGTTCGACGTTTAGGAACCTGTTAGCGTACTGCAATAAAAATGAAAAGAAATATTTTACAGCGGAATTGGCTCAGCAGTTCATGCTGGATTGCTACGGTGTGCAGCCGGGAACAGTAGAACGGCGATGTTCACGAGTTCACCGTGCAATGGATTTGTTGTCAGACTACCAACATTTCAACGCGGTTATGCTTCGGCGGAGGTTGAATCGAGAGTTCCCTGCAGGACTGCAAGAAGGTGCGGTCAACTACTTGCAAAAGCTATCTCTCCACGGACGCAGGGAGAATACGCTGCGCAGCCACAGAAATGTCCTTCTTCGCTTTACAGATTATTTGTTCAGCGTTGGAGTCACGGATTACAAATTACTTTCAGCAGATATTGTAAATCGATACGTCAAAGTTGTTTCGTGCAATTACAGCAATTCGGTTGTAAGGCTCCATTACAGTATCCTTTTACGCTTTTTTCAGTACCTTGCTCATAGTGGCTACAAGGAAACAGATTTGTCTTTGAAAATGATGCCAATTGTAAAAGTATCCGCTTCCGCGCGAATTCCTACAACATTAGATCTTAGCCAAATCGAAAGTATCCTTACATCTGTTGACCGTGAAAGTCCACAAGGGAAACGCGATTATGCAGTTTTAATGATTGCAGTAAAACTCGGCATTAGAACCAGCGATATACGTAATCTTCGCCCTGCCAATTTTAATTGGGAACAGCATTTGGTGTCTTTCACCCAAGTCAAAACAGGAGAGCCGATAACTTTACCACTTCCCACAGATGTTGGATGGGCTGTAATAGACTATCTGAAAAATGGAAGGCCTGTAAGCGATGCCCCGGAAATTTTTCTCCGCGCAGTCGCTCCATACGTCTCTCTGCAAAATTTTGACAACATTCTTATTAAGCATATGCGAAAAGCGGGCATTCCTTTGGATTCAATAAAGCACCACGGGCTTCACTCGCTTCGACACAGCCTCGCAACACATATGTTAGATGAAGGAATCCCCATTACCTCGATTCAGGGTGTATTAGGACACATAAATGCCGATTCTACTCAAAAATATATTGGTGTAAATGTACGTCAGCTTCGCAGCTGCGCATTGGAGGTGACTGATTAGTGTTTGAGGAAAAATTTCTTGAACCCCATTTTACCAGTGTGCTTGCACCATATATGCTGGATGTTGTGGAGCAAAAACGTGCCCTTGGCAATAAATACAACGCCGGTGTTGAGGCACTCAGTGCATTCGATGACTTTTGCAATGAGCAACAATTGCGTATACCTGCCATTTCGAAAGAACTGCTGCAAAAGTGGGAGAAAAAGAGACCTCACGAAAACGAAACCACGCAATGTTTTCGGATTTCGTATGTGCGAATTCTTTGTAAGTATTTGCACAGCAATGGCTATGATGCTCCATGTGCATTCCACCCTGCGCCTCATGTAAATAAATGTTTCGTTCCCTACATTTTTACGAAAGACGAAATCGAGAGATTGTTTTCTGCGGTAGATTGTACCAAAGAATCTTCAGAATCTCCACTACGACATTTAGTTATGCCGGTTCTGTTTCGCCTGCTTTATACATGTGGGCTGCGCGTGTCAGAGGCTCTGCACCTTAAGGTTGCAGATGTTGATTTGGATGCTGGAGTTTTAGCCATATACGGTGCAAAAGGAGACAAAGAACGGCTGGTAGGAATTTCGGACTCAATGCTTGCATACATGAAATCCTACCGCAGTAATCCATTAGTGGCAAATGCAAAAAGTATTTACTTTTTCCCTGCTCCTGATGGCGGATTCTATGATACAAGTACAATTTACGATATTTTTCGAAAATGCTTATTTGATGCCGGGATTCCACACCGAGGTCGAGGAAAAGGGCCTCGTCTCCATGATCTCAGGCATTCCTTTGCGGTCCACATTCTAAACAAATGGAGTTCCGAAGGAAAAGACATATATACCTGTTTGCCGATTCTCCGCACTGCTCTTGGGCATGACCGAATTACAACAACCGAAAAATACTTGAGGCTTGTCCCGGAAGCCTACATGGAAGTCACCGAACCATTCAATGACCGATTCCATACCATTACAGAGGTACTTTGCAATGAGGAATAGATGCAGCTACGCCGGTTTAGTCTCCGCATACTTTAGCGTGTATCTGGCAGGAACTAAAAATGTCAGTACAAATACAATTTACTCTTACCGGGACACCTTTGTTATTTTTCATGGCTACCTTGAAAAGTATTGTGGCTTCAAATTAGAGAAAATGCTTTTTAACGACCTTTCCCGCGAACTGATTCTTGAATTTCTACAATATCTTGAAACTGAACGCAAATGCAGTATATCTTCTCGAAACCAACGACTTGCTGCGTTGAAGTCATTTGCAAAATATGTACAAATTGAATGCCCGGATGAAATGATTCTGTGTCAGCGCATTCTTTCAATTGACAGCAAAAAAGCAGCAAAGCCTACGGTTCAATATTTGAGTAACCAGCAAACCGATATTCTAATGGAACAGCCTGATATTTCCACGCCAAAAGGTCGCAGAGACTTGGCGATGATTCTTCTCCTTTACGATTCAGCTGCACGAGTTCAGGAACTTTGCGATTTAAGAATCTGCGATATCCGAATAGATTCACTACCGGTTGTACATTTATTAGGGAAGGGGCGAAAAGGTCGAGATGTTCCGCTTACCAAACCGTGTGCACAGGTATTGCGCCAATACATTTGTGAGAACCATCTTGATATACCAGAACGCCGCAATGACCAGCTGTTTACAAATCCGCAAGGGAAAAAGTTGACTCGCAGCGGTGTTTCCTACGTGCTAGCAAAATATAGCCACAAAGCAAATACTGCGGTGGATTCATTTTTTCCGCAGATTACACCGCATTGTCTCCGGCATTCTAAAGCAATGCATCTTGTTGAGGCAGGCAAAAATCTCATTTATATTCGTGACTTTTTAGGGCACGAATCTATTGAGACAACACAGGTTTACGCAAAAGCTAATCCCGAAGCCCGGCGCAAGGCATTAGAAACAATGGACACGAGGATGAATACGCCTGCCATGCCGGATTGGAACGACGACCCTGACTTAAAGGCGTTTTTAAAGACCTTGTAGAAAATTATGCTGAGATTTCTGGTGAACAGTCTCGAAGTAACGTCTGTTCTAAAAGATTCTCAGCATAACTTTTTTCTGCGCATAAAAGGCGTGATACCGGCTCTGGTGGTAGTGATAGTCGCTGCCGTCCCGCCCGCGGTACCAGCGGTCTTTCAGCTGATCCATACTTGCACCGCTGGGCAGCTTGCGGATTTCTTCCAGAATCGGCTCATCCACCGCCTGACAATAACTGTCGATGCGGGCAGGGTTGACTTTGAGTGCTGCAAACAAAATATCCTCTTTGGAATACATGATGGACAGCACATTTTTGAGGCTCTGCGGCGTGTGTTTGCTTGCATCCACATGGACGTGCATTCCGCAGCTGTCGTTTACGATGCCGCCTGCGCGGCGTAAGGAACGGACAACCTCCTGCAGCTTTTCCATCTCGCCGTATTCGAGTTTGGGGGAGTTCAGTTCAACCTTGTAGGTCTCCCCAATAAGAACAGACCGCCTGCGGCATTCGGGATGGATACTGCTGTCCCGAACGATTTTCCATTCTTTACCGTCCAAATCTTTGACGCGGTAGGCATCGTAGCCACCGCCGGAATGCTCGGCGCGGGTTTCAAACAGGTCGGCCAGCGTTTGGGCTGCCGTGGCGCGGTTTATCCCGGTCAGTTCGATTTCACAGCCAAAATACTGGTCTTTGAAATCAAGGGGCAAGCGCCTCACCCCGCAGTTCTGCGTCCATCTTGGCAATGCGCCGTCCGATGGCTTCCACCACATGGACGGTCACGCCGTTGCCTGCCTGCTTGTAGGCTTGGTTATCGCTCTGGATGGCAAGCACCGTGTCAATGCGGTCATCTGCCCAGCCCTGTAGCCGCAGACATTCACGCGGTGTCAGGCGGCGGATGCGGCCTTCGCATAGAACACCGGAGGATTCGCCGCGATGCGTTCGGATGCCGTTGCCGACTCTGGCGTTTACGCACCGCGCCACTTCTGTAACTCTAGGGTCAGGGTTCAGGTCGATAAAATTCAGCGTTCCCTGTCGACAGCCGGTGGTGAGGGTGTGGGCAATTCGCTTGCCCACCCGTCCGCGCCGACTGTTGACTGTGGCGTAGCTCAGGTCGATGCTGTCACCGACCTGTGCCATCTGGTAGCCGGTTTTTGTGGCGCACTTGATCGGCACTCCCACCTCGTACAGCCCGGTCTTGCCGCCGAACCCGCCCGGATTGGCCGCCAATGTGCAGCTTAGTCCTTCGGGGGAGTAGACTCGTTCTCCTTGGTGACCGCCGTGGGTTTGAATAAGAGAACCTCCTGCTGTTTCGGTGAAAGGAAATACTTTTCCTCTACATCGCTCATCAAGATATCCGATAATGTACACGCGGTTTCTTGATTGGGGGACGCCGAAATCTTTGCTGTTAAGACATTGCCATTCCACACCATACCCCAGTCGGTCCAGCGTGTTGAGGATTGTCGCAAACGTCCTGCAGTGGTCATGATTGATGAGACCCACCACGTTCTCAAAAAGCAAATACGGAGGCTTCCTGGCTTCAGCCAAGCGGGCCAGTTCAAAGAAGAGAGTGCCGCGCGGATCTCCGAATCCTTTTCGGGATCCTGCAATGCTGAAAGTCTGGCAAGGAAATC
>ERZ772875.2111-NODE-2111-length-15574-cov-5.011212_pt1 | contig 15574 bp, 10 predicted proteins | sample MGYA00580585_ERZ772875 | MGnify/ENA primary metagenome ERZ772875 (study PRJEB29015, sample SAMEA2737736) | human gut metagenome | biome: human gut; feature: human-associated habitat; material: faeces | place: China | collected 2012 ... | reverse complement strand
ACAGCTCCTGGTCCGATGCATCCCCGTAGACGCGCAAACGGCGGCCCCAACGGCATGGCAAGCTTCACAAAGGCCAACGCCCGCTTCGGCATTCCGACCTCCCAGACCGTCACGTTCCAGGACGTGGCCGGTGCGGACGAGGAAAAGGAGGAGCTGGCGCAGATCGTGGACTTCCTGCAAGACCCCAAGCGCTACAGCCGTCTCGGCGCAAAAATCCCCAAGGGCGTGCTGCTCGTCGGCCCTCCGGGAACCGGCAAGACGCTGCTTGCAAGAGCTGTTGCGGGCGAAGCCGGCGTGTCGTTCCTGTCCATCTCGGGTTCTGACTTTGTCGAGCTCTATGTCGGCGTGGGCGCGAGCCGCGTGCGCGATTTATTCGAGCAGGCGAAAAAGGTAGCCCCCGCGATCGTCTTCATCGATGAAATTGACGCAGTCGGCCGCAGACGCGGCGCGGGTCTCGGCGGAGGCCACGACGAGCGCGAGCAGACGCTCAACCAGCTGCTCGTCGAAATGGACGGCTTCAGCAGCAACACGGGCGTGATCGTCATTGCGGCGACGAACCGCAAGGACATCCTCGACCCGGCGCTCCTGCGTCCCGGCCGCTTTGACCGGCAAATTTATGTGGGAACCCCCGACTGGCGCGGGCGCGAAGCCATCTTGAAGGTGCACGCGAAGGATAAGCCGCTGGCTGACAACGTGAACCTCGAATCGCTTGCCAAGGCAACGGCAGGCTTCACGGGCGCGGACCTTGCAAACCTTCTCAATGAAGCGGCGCTGCTTGCCGCCGAGAAAAACCGCGCGGTCATCACCATGAAGGACATGGAGGAGGCGATGATCAAGGTCATCGCAGGCCCCGAGAAGCGCAGCCGCGTCGTATCTACGTATGAGCGCAAGCTCACCGCGTTCCATGAGGCGGGTCACGCCATCGCAATGTACTGCCTGCCGACGCAGGACCCCGTGCATATGATCACCATCGTCCCCCGCGGTATGGCGGGCGGCATGACCATCAGCCTTCCGCAGGACGACCAGACGTTCGTCTCCAAGAGCGAAATGTTTGAAACCATCGTGGGCTTCCTCGGCGGACGTGTGGCCGAGCAGCTCAAGCTTGATGATATCTCAACCGGCGCGTCCAACGACATTCAGAGAGCCACGGCCATTGCGCGCGACATGGTCTCAAAGTACGCCATGAGCGATTCTCTTGGCCCCGTGTGCTACTCGTCCGGAAACGAGGTCTTCATCGGCAGGGACTACGAAAAGACAAAGTCCTACTCTGAGGCCGTCGCCGGGCGCATTGACGACGAGGTACAGTCGATTCTGACCGCTGCCTATCAGAAGTGCACGGACATTCTCAAATCGCATGACGACAAGCTCGAGGCTGTTGCCTCCTATCTCATGGCGCACAACAACATGGGAAGGCCTCAGTTCGAGGCCGTCATGGAGGGAAAGCCCATCCCCGACGCAGACGTTCTGCCCATTGAATCGATCGAGCCGGTCGACGAGCCGGACACACAGCCAGAAGAAAACGCATAACAATCGAAGGTCCGTCGCATTTTGCGGCGGACTTTTTCTAAGGAGTCCGTATGGAACACTATACCGCCCTCAGTCCCTATCTCAAGCGCCGTTTCGGCTGCAAGGTCTATAAGCTCTCGCTCTCTGCGGGCTGCACCTGCCCCAACCGGGACGGTACGCTTGGCGCGCGTGGCTGCATCTTTTGTTCTGGAAGCGGAGAATTTGCCGCGTCCGGCAGCGCATCCATCCCCGAACAGCTCGAGCAGGCAAAGTATATCCTCGGCAAAAAGGCGCAGGGTGCGAAATTTATCGCCTACTTTCAGGACTTTACAAACACTTACGGCGCAGTTTCCCATCTCGAGCCGCTCTTTCTTGCCGCGATAGAGGCGGGCGATGTGGTCGCGCTCTCGATTGCCACCAGGCCGGACTGCCTGCCGGAGGATATTCTGCGGATGCTGTCCCGGCTTCGCGCAAGAAAACCGGTCTTCGTCGAGCTCGGTCTTCAGACGATTCACGACAATACTGCACAGTACATTCGCCGCGGCTATCCCCTATCGGTCTTTGACGACGCGGTACAAAAGCTTCACGCACTGGATATTGAGGTGATCGCGCACCAGATTCTAGGGCTTCCCGGTGAGACGGCAGTGATGATGTCAGAGACCTCGCGCTATCTGGGGAGCGTACACGTCGACGGCGTGAAGCTGCATCTGCTGCACGTTCTGCGCGGAACCGATCTGGCGCGGGAATATGCGGAAGGACGCATACAAATGCTGGAGCTTGACACGTATATTGACATTCTGGAGCAATGCCTTGCTGTTCTGCCGCCGGATGTCGTCATTCACCGCCTGACAGGAGACGGGGCCAAGCGCGACCTGATTGCTCCCTTGTGGAGCGCGGACAAAAAGCGTGTATTGAACGCCATCCAAACGCGTTTTGAGCAGGACGAAGTGATACAGGGAAGCGCGCTGCGCGGCTGATCGCTTGCAATTTTCCGCGCGCTGCGGTATACTGGATTTGATATCGCATCGAAGCATTTTCGCATAATTTGAGGAATCGAGGCGCGTTATGGGAAGCTTTTGGGGACATCTGCATACGATCAATCACCACCGACGCCTCGTCCGGCAGGGGTGCTTCCGCATGGGGCTCTACTGGCAGGGCCTCACACACGATCTTTCCAAATATGCCCCGGTTGAATTTCTGACCGGTGTCAGATACTATCAGGGCACGCGCAGCCCGAACACCGCCGAACGCGAGGAAAAGGGCTGGAGCGAAGCGTGGATGCACCACAAGGGAAGGAACCGGCACCACTGGGAATACTGGACGGACCTTGACATGCAGACGAAGGCGTATGCCGCCGTTCCCATGCCGCCAAAATACCTTGCCGAGATGGTGGCCGACCGGATCGCCGCCTGCAAGACGTATCAGGGCGCTTCCTATACGGACGCGTCGGCGCTCGGCTATCTGGAGCGTTCCAACGAGGCGCGGCTCATGCACCCCGACACCGTTCGTGCGCTCCGGTTCCTTCTGACCAAGCTGCGCGATGAGGGGGAACACGCGGCATTTTGCTATATCAAGACCTGCCTTCGAAAAAATGTCCCGTTTTGCGGACAGGAGACACAAAGCGGCACAATCGTAGGAATCTGATTGCAAGGACGTGGGTGACTCCCGCGTCCTTTTCAGCTTTCCGGGGATACATTTTTTGTATGCGCTGTGAAAAACCGTCATTCTTTGTCGAATCTGCTGTCCGTTTTTTTGAAACTTACCCATTTTTTGTGCGAGTTGATGAAAATTTTTCGTATTTTTTACGTTTCTGCCTATTGCTGTTTTTCAGGTTTTGTTGTATGATTCTGGTATACCCTTTTGCACCGCGTCACATGGCGCTCTGTGAAAGCGAGAAAAAAGGAGGATACTATGAAGAAACTTGTTGCACTTCTGCTTTGCCTCATCATGGTTCTGAGCCTTGGAACCACGGCCTTCGCGGCAGACGGAAAATCCAACGACATTGTCATCCTGCACACCGACGACGTGCACTGCGGCGTATCCGACGGCATGGGCTATGCCGGCGTTGCGGCGTACAAGGCCGAGATGGAGCAGACGCACAATTATGTTGCGCTGGTCGACTGCGGCGACGCGGTACAGGGCGGCGCGATCGGCACGCTTTCGGGCGGGGCGTATCTGGTCGATATCATGAACGAGACCGGCTACGACTTTGCCACCTTCGGCAATCATGAGTTCGACTACAAGATCCCACAGTTGACCAAGCTGACCAAGCAGGCCAAGTTCAAATACCTCGCCTGCAACTTCAAGTACCTCGGCAAGGGCACGTCCGACATCGCCTACAAGCCGTATGAGATCGTCGATTACGGCGGAACCAAGGTCGCTTACATCGGCATCGCCACGCCGGAGTCCTTCGTGAAGTCCACCCCCGCCTACTTCCAGGACGCGAACGGCAACTACATCTATTCGTTCTGCGAAGACGACGACGGCTCGGCTCTGTATAAGGCTGTGCAGAATACCGTCGACGAGGTCAAAAAGGCCGGTGCCAACTACGTCATCGCCCTTGCCCACCTCGGAAACGAAGGCACGACCGACCGCTGGAGCTCCAAGGCTGTCATCGCCAACACCACCGGCATCGACGCGATGCTCGACGGTCATGACCACCTGACGCTGACGACAAAGGTCTCTAACAAGGACGGCAAGGACGTCATCCTCGCCGAGGCCGGTCAGGAAGAGGGCAAGCTTGCCACCCTCGGTAAGCTCACCATCGCTGCTGACGGCACGATCACCTCGGAGCTGATTTCCGCGAAGGACTTCACTGAAAAGGACGAAACGGTCGCGTCGTATGTTGAAAACATCCAGAACTCCTTCTCCGACACCGTTTCCAAGGTCGTCGCCAAGAGCTCCGTTACGCTCAATGACTACGATGAAAACGGCAACCGCCTGGTCCGTAATTCCGAGACCGCGCTGGGCGATCTCGCGGCGGACGCTTACCGCGTCATGATGGACGCCGACATCGGCATCATGAACGGCGGCGGCCTACGCGCTCCCATTAAGGAAGGCGACATCACGCTTAACGACATCCTCACCGTCTTCCCGTGGGGCAACCTCCCCTGCAAGATGGAAGTGACCGGCCAGACCGTTCTGGATATGCTGGAAATGGGCGCAATCAAGTACCCGTCTGAGTCCGGCGGCTTCCTGAGTGTTTCCGGCCTCAAGTACACCATCGTCTCGAGCATCCCTTCTTCCATTAAGCTGAGCGACAAGGGCGAGTTCGTCAAGGTCGCAGGCGCACGCCGCGTGCAGAACGTGCAGGTCCTCAACAAGAAGACCGGCGTCTATGAGCCGATCAACCCCAACAAGACCTACACCCTCGGCGGTATCGACTACACCATCACCTACTGCGGCGACGGCTTCACGATGTTCAAGAACTCCAAGGTCCTCAAGGCCGGCGACGCGACCATGACCGACGCGCAGACGGTTCTTTCCTACATTGAGACCAAGCTCGGCGGCACCATCGGCGAGCAGTATTCCAAGCCCGCTGGCCGTATTTCCATCGTGAAGTACACCGACGTTGTCCCCGGCAAGTGGTATGAGAAGGCTGTCAACTATGTCAGCGACAACGGCCTCATGAACGGCGTCGGCACCGGCTTCAACCCCGACGGCGCTCTGACGCGCGGCATGCTTGTTACGATCCTCTACCGTCAGGCCGGTTCCCCCGCTGTCGAGACGAAGGTCTCCGCCAAGTTCTCTGACTGTGTGGAAAACAGCTGGTACGCACCTGCTGTCGTCTGGGCCGCTGAAAACGGCATCGTCGGCGGCTATGCGGACGGCACGTTCGCACCCAACAAGGCCATCACCCGTCAGGAAATGGCGAAGGTGCTCTATGGCTACGACAAGACCATCGGCAAGGCCAAGAACGCGGCGGCAACCGAGCTGACCTACACCGACCTTACCTCCATCGCGGACTGGGCGCTCGAGGGCGTTCATTACTGCACGGCGGCCAAGTACCTCTCGGGCTCGAACAACGCGTTCAACCCCAACGGCACCGCCACCCGCGCCATGGTCGCACAGGTCTTCATGAACATGGCGGCCTGATCGTTCCACAAAAGCAATCGCATTCACACAGAAAATCGCCCGGCTTTCGCCGGGCGATTTTTGCAAATCATCCAAGGAGGAACGGTTATGAAACAGCTATTACGTATCGTACTCGGCTTCTTGCCGCTGGTCGTCGGCTTTTTGCAGAACGCTTACATGATGGCGCGTATGGATACGCTGCCGCCCTTGATGCTCATCGCACTCGGGACGCTTCTTCTCTGGGGTCTTCTCAGCTATCTGACGTTCGACGGCAAATCAAGAGTGCTCTCTCAGACGCTGGCGTTTAACGCCGCAAGCCTTCTGGCGCTGGCGCTCGTGCTGGTACAGGAGCTTCTTTTGGGTCATTACTGGCCGAATTGGGCCGGCGTTGCTTCGCAGTTCTTTTTCCTGCCGCTCATCAATCTGACCGGCATTCTCCCCCTGCACTACCTCTGGCTCGACGACGTGGTCATCAGTCTCGTCCTGTTTTTCATCAGCCTAGCCATCTGCCGCAAGAAGCAAAAGGTCATACAGGCAAACGAAGAGCATCCGTAGATTTTACGGATGCTCTTTTCACACATTGTCCGTGGTTGTGGGTCTATGTGGGCATCGCCCCCTACGAAGGGGCGTTTTTTACTGCGGCAGCTCCATGTGCGCCTCGCGATCCAGCATCGGAACGTAGTGGTTGTGGATGGTGACGGCGCGGTAGGCCGGGCGCATGATGCGGTTGCCGGTCAGGACCTCCTCTATCCGGTTGGCGCACCAGCCGGCGATACGAGCCGTGGCGAACAGCGGCGTGAAGACCTCCTGCGGGATGCCAAGCATATGGTACACAAGGCCGGAGTACATATCGACGTTCGCACAGATGGGGTCGTCGCTCCGGCGCTTTTCCTGCAAAAGCTGCGCGCCGATCGTCTCGACCTTCTCCAGCAGCTCAAAATCGTCGGCAAAGCCCTTGACCTCTGCCAGATGTCCCGCATACGCCTTGATCAGCACCGCGCGCGGGTCGGAGAGCGTATAGACCGCGTGGCCAAGACCATAAATCTTACCGGACCGGTCGCCCACTTCGCGCGCAAGGAGCCGCGCGAGATAGTCTCGGATCGAGCCATCGTCCTTTGCGTCCACGTGCGCCTTCACGTCGCGGAACATCTGCATGACCTTGGCGTTCGCGCCGCCATGCAGCGGGCCCTTCAGAGAGCCAACCGCGCCCGCAATCGCGCTGTAGGTGTCCGTGCCGCTCGAAGACAGGGCGCGGCAGACGAACGTTGAGTTGTTGCCGCCGCCGTGCTCGGCGTGGATCATCATCATCATATCCAGAAGATGTGCCTCTTCCTCTGTGTAGCTTGCGTCCGGGCGGATCATCCGCAAAAAGTTTTCCGCCGCCGAGAGCTCCGCGCTCGGGTAGTGGATGTGAAGAGACTCGCCGTCAAAATAGTGGCGGTTCACTGCGTAGGCGTTTGCAACGATCGCCGGGAACGAGCCGATGAGCTGGATGGACTGCGTGAGCAGGTTTTCCACCGACGTATCGTCCGGGTTTTCGTCGTAAGAATACAGCAGCAGCACGCTGCGCGCCAGATTGTTCATGATATCGCGGCTCGGATGGCGCATGATCATACCCTCCGTGAAGCCCTCGGGCAGCTTTCTGGCCTTGCACATGATATCGTTAAAATAGGAAAGCTCGGATTTTGTCGGCAGATGCCCCATGAGCAGCAGATACGCGACCTCCTCGTAGCCAAATGTGCCGCTCTTGCGGTGCGCTTCGACGATCTCGTTGAGGTCAATGCCGCGATAGTAGAGCTTGCCGGGGACCGGAATGCGGCGGCCGTCTTCGATCAGATAGCCCTGCACGCTGCCGACCTTCGTCACGCCGATGAGCACGCCCGTGCCGTCGCTGTTGCGAAGGCCGCGCTTGACCTCACCAAAGTAATAGCTGTCCGGAATCTGATATTCCTGTTTCACAAGACTGCTGAGGGAAGCTGCTTCTTTGCCGCGCAAATCCATTTCACGTTCCATGGTGTCCTTCTCCTTTAAGCAAGCGCTGTTTTCATGTTGGGCTCATTATAGCGACACTTTTTCAAAAATGCAAGAACTAATTTTTAAAAATTCAATTTTCTTTATTTTTTCTTTGCATAATTGAATTTTCAATTGCATTTCACTAAAAAATGCAAGATTTTTGCAAGTATCAAGAAATTTCATTCATTTTCTTCTTGCATTTTTCGGTGAGCCTTGCTATACTGTTGGCATGAAAACTGCCGGGTATTTCCCGGACGCAGCACAGCGGAAAGGACGGATGCACATGATCCGATTGATTGACAGCGGCGTAACGATTCAGGGCGGCAAGCCCGTAATCGCCGGCGCATATGACAGTGGTGCGAAGGAAAAGACCATTGCCGCGAAGATTTTAGCCAGCCACAATAAAAGCGCAGCAGACGGCCAGCTCCACATCACCTTCGACGGCCTGATCTCCCACGATATCACCTACGTCGGCATCATCCAGACAGCCAGAGCCAGCGGCCTGACGCGTTTTCCTGTTCCCTATGTTCTGACCAACTGCCACAACAGCCTCTGCGCTGTCGGCGGAACGATCAACGAGGACGACCACGTCTTCGGCCTCTCCGCGGCCATCAAATATGGCGGCGATTACGTGCCCGCCAATCAGGCCGTCATTCATCAGTACGCGCGCGAGATGATGACCGGTTGCGGCAAAATGATCCTGGGCTCCGACAGCCACACCCGCTATGGCGCGATCGGCACGATGGGCGTTGGCGAGGGCGGCCCCGAGCTTGTCAAGCAGCTGCTGCAAAACACGTATGATGTCGCGAAGCCGCAGGTCGTGCTCGTCTGGCTGACGGGCGAAGTGCCCCATGGCGTGGGGCCGCACGATGTAGCCATCGCGCTTTGCGGTGCGACCTATAAAAACGGCTACGTCAAAAATAAGGTCCTTGAGTTCGCGGGCCCCGGCGTCAAACATCTTCCGATGGACTTCCGCATCGGTATCGACGTGATGACGACTGAGACGGCATGTCTGAGCTCCATCTGGGAGACGGACGAGAAGGTCGAAGAATATCTCGCCATCCACGGCCGGCCGGACGCTTACCGCCCGCTGCGCGTGGAAGAAGGCGCGTACTATGACAGCTGCATCGAAATCGACCTCTCGAAACTCGAGTCCATGGCGGCGCTCCCGTTCCATCCGTCCGAGGCCGTCACGCTGCGCGAGCTGATTGCTTTCCCCGGCGACTATCTGCGCGAGGTGGAACAGCGGGCGCACGAGCAGTTTGGCGGCAAGGCAGAGCTCCATCTGACAGACAAAATCGTGAACGGAAAGCTGATGGTCGATCAGGGCGTGATTGCAGGCTGCTCAGGCGGCATGTATGATAACATTGCGGAAGCTGCGTCGATTCTGAACGGCTTTGACGTGGGCTGCGGAGACTTCTCGCTGTCGGTCTATCCCCCGTCCATCCCCGTGAATCTCGAGCTCATCCGAAACGGCGTGCAGCAGCAGCTTCTGGAGGCAGGCGCGTTGTTTAAGCCCTGCTTCTGCGGCCCCTGCTTCGGCGCGGGCGACGTTCCGGCCAACAATGCCCTTTCCATCCGCCACACGACGCGAAACTTCCCGAACCGCGAGGGCTCGAAGCCCGGAAACGGTCAGCTGGCCGGCGTTATCCTGATGGACGCGCGCTCGATTGCAGCGACCGCACGGAACCACGGCGTGCTCACCTCTGCCGCGGACGTTTCCTATGACGCGCCGAAGCCTGTCGCGCGCACATTTGACGCGGACGTTTACAAGAAGCGCGTCTACTTTGGTGTTGGAAAGCCCCAGCCGGAGCACGAGCTGAAGTTCGGCCCCAACATTACCGAGTGGCCGAAAATTCCGGCGCTCTCGGAGAATCTTCTCATGCAGGTGGCCTCCGTCCTGCGCGACCCCGTGACCACGACAGACGAGCTGATCCCCTCGGGCGAAACATCGTCGTATCGCTCGAATCCTTTGAAGCTTGCGACGTTTGCCCTCTCCCGCCGGGACCCCGAGTATGTCGCCCGCGCAAACGCGACGTATGCGCTCGAGCTTGCCCGCGCGGACGGCCTTGTCCCGCCGGAGCTGGAAGCCGTCCTTGCTAAGCTCGGCCTTTCGAAGGACACAGCAAAAACCATGCAGCTTGGCTCTGTGATCTTTGCCAACAAACCCGGCGACGGCTCTGCGCGCGAACAGGCTGCATCCTGCCAAAGAGTGCTCGGCGGCTGCGCGAATATCTGCTATGAATTCGCCACAAAACGCTACCGCTCGAACTGCGTCAACTGGGGCATGCTCCCGTTCACGCTGGAGCCCGGTACCGAGTTTACCGCCGAACCTGGCGATTTTATCTACGTTCCGGACGTGAAGCGCAAGGTGGAAGCCGGAGACGAGTGCTTCCCGGCAACTGTTCTCCGTGCGGACGGCAGCGTCGATCGCTTGATGCTCTGGCTCAAGAACACATCCGCTGAAGAGCGCGAGCTGCTGCTGCGCGGCTGCCTCATGAACCACTACGCCGCACAGAAAAAGGAGTAAGTCATGGAAAAAATCAAGATGCAAAACGCCATCGCGGAACTCGACGGCGATGAGATGACCCGTGTTCTGTGGGGCATGATCAAGGACGAGCTGATTCTCCCCTTTGTCGACCTCAATACCGAATACTACGACCTCTCCATCCAGAACCGCGACAAAACAGAAGATGCCGTAACTGTACAGGCTGCGGAAGCGATCAAGCGCCTGCATGTCGGCGTAAAATGCGCGACGATCACACCCAATTTGCAGCGGCAGGAGGAATATCACCTTAAAAAGCTCTGGAAGTCTCCCAACGCGACCATCCGCGCGGCGCTCGACGGCACGGTCTTCCGCACCCCAATTCTCATTTCCAAGGTCAAGCCCGTCGTCTCCTGCTGGAAAAAGCCGATCACCATCGCACGGCATGCCTACGGTGATATCTACAAGGCCGTAGAATACCGCGTTCCCTGCGCTGGCAAAGCGGAACTCGTGTTCACCGATGAAAGCGGCGCGGAACTTTCCCGGCAGACAGTCTATGACTTCAAGGGCCCCGGCGTGTTGCAGGCGATGCACAACCGGGACGACTCCATTTTATCGTTCGCCCGCTGCTGCTTTACCTACGCGCTGTCGGTGCATCAGGACGTCTGGTTCTCAAGCAAGGACACGATCTCCAAGGACTATGATCAGACCTTCAAGCTCCTGTTCCAGAAGGTCTTTGACGAGGAGTTCCAGGACCAATTTGAAGCCGCCGACCTTCACTATCGCTACGCACTCATCGACGACGTGGCTGCGAAGGTCATCCGCTCCGAGGGCGGCATGATCTGGGCGTGCAAAAATTACGATGGAGACGTGATGAGCGACCTCATTGCCGCCGCCTCCGGAAGCCTTCCCATGATGACGAGCGTCCTCGTCTCGCCGGACGGCAACTTCGAATACGAAGCCGCGCACGGGACCGTCGTCGACCACTACCGCAGATGGCGCGAAGGAAAGCCCGTCTCCACCAATCCCCTCGCAACGATCGCCGCATGGGCAGGTGCGCTCCAGAAACGCGGAGAACTCGATGGCAACGAAGCGCTTATGCACTATGCCGACTGTCTCTCGCGGGCGGGCGTTGATGTATTCGAGGAAGGTTATCTCTCTGAAGACCTCGCGCATCTGTGCGCCCCCTCGGAGCTTAAGGAGATGCCGGAAAACGGGAAGCTGTTAAAGCTCATCCGCGCGCGGCTCGAGGCACTTCTAACTGCATAACGATTCACGGGCGGCTCAAAAGAGCCGCCCATTTTTGCTGTAATGGCGCTTAAAATTTCTTAAAATTTCCGAATGCAGCACAAAAGATTGATTCTTTCGGCGAGATGTGCTAAAATACTTTGGTCTATGCAATATCCACATGAAACAAACATCCATACTGGAGAGATATTATGCCGCAAATGAAACTGTTTGGCAATTCCCGGTCGGCTGCCCGTGTGGCAGGCCGCCGCAAGGCAGAGCCGGAGAACGAGCCGAAGGAAAAGAAGCAGAAAAAGAAAAAGCCTCTGAAGGTGCTTGCCATCTGGCTGACGGTCATTCTGTGTCTGGAAGGACTCTATTTCTTCCTGTGCTACACGCAGAACAGCTTTGTCAAGCGCTGGCGCACGATCTACATTCAGACGGCCATGTCCACCATGCGCCACCAGTGGATGGCGACGTATCTGCTGCCTGAGCCCGTCATTGACGAGGTTTTGCAGATGCGCATTCAGGCGGCAGAAGCTGTCGGCGATAAGGAAAGCTCCTGGAGCAAGGAGCCGGAAACGACGACGCCCGCAGAGCCCGTCGAGCCGGCAATCAAGCCAATTGACACAACTGTCACCGAGATGGAAACCGAGACCATGACGCCCGAAGACGAGCAGGCGCTCGCCAAAGAAGCGTTCTATGAAATGTTTTGGGAGCTCGATCAGGCGACGATGGAAGCTTACGTAGAGCAGAACCCGTCAGTGCTCGATAACGGCTGGGAGAATATCAACATCAACGAGGCCGGTTTGGATGACAACGGCACGTCCATCATGACGACCATGGGTGAGCAGGTCCTCGCCATCAACGCCAAGGAAGAGATTATGCTCGTGCGCGTCGAGGGCTCTGGCTATCGCGGCATTCTGGCCATCGCGAAGGACCCTGCGCGGCTGAACGTGGAAAACTCCTCCGGTGTCGGCCAGTTCGGTCAGCTCACCGGAACCATCGCGCAGGCGCACAACGGCATTCTCGCCACGACCTGCTCGGGCTTCATTGATATCGACAGCCAGGGCAACTGGGGCAACGGTAACGGCGGCCTCATTGCGGGCTACGCAATGTCGAACGGCCATGGCTACGGCACGCACTACGTCTCAAACCCGAACTTCCAGTACTACCGTCTGGAGATCCACACGGACAACCTCATCTACATCAAAAAGGTTGACAAGGAAGTCAGCGAAGATTGCCGCGACGCGACCGAGTTCCAGCCGCCCATCATCATCGACGGCGAAGTGCTGCAAAACGACTACTGGGTCGAGCTCAATCCCCGCGTCTGCATCGGCCAGTCGGATAAATACGAAATGCTGCTGCTCGTCATCGAGGGCCGGCTTTACACCGAGGGCATTCTCGGAACCGACGTCAACGAATGCGCGAAGATTTTGCAGCGGCACAACGCTGTGCAGGCCATGAACGTCGATGGTGGCACAAGCGCCATGATGTGGTACGACGGCGAATACGTCATTCGCGGCTCGAACGCTGCCACGCGCTATACCGGCTCCCGCCCGGTCCCGAACGCGTTCGTCTATCACAAAGTCGAAGAATAACACAAAAACCGAGGCAGATTGCTCTGCTTCGGTTTTTTCTTATCGGATAGCAGCATACAAAAGCAGCCTTCAGGTTCGAAAACCCGCAAGCTGCCTTTTAAAAAAACTGCGCTTTCCTGCATCTGCACTCACGTCACACGGCAGATGCAGAAAAGCACGGCGGAAAAGATGGCGAATTTCATGGCGCAGGTGATGTAAAAACAAAAGAGAAAACCTGCGAGAATCTTTCGACTTTCGCAGGTTTCTGGAGCTAGTGGCCGGACTTGAACCGGCGACCTGCTGATTACGAAGAGTAGAAAAGATATAAAAATAACGATTTCTGGACGTTTTCAGCACTTTCTGCTCGGAAATCAATACTCTTTGCCCCTCTTGTTTCCACTGTTTCCATCCGCTCGCTTCGCCGTGTGGGTCAAGGGGAAAATAGCCCACTCAAAAACTGCGCCGCAGTAATCAAAGAATAGCGGGGTTAAAGCAAGTGCATTTCAAATTGTGATTCTTCCTGTGGCAGTTCATCTCCAAATGCATGATCATCCAATGTTTTCATACAAAGTGTTTCAACTGTGTCCAAAACAGTATCCCAGGTAATCCCGGCAGCATAGTCGAAATCTGATTGATATTTCATCCATTGTGTACGCATTGTGTCGCTCTGTCGGACTCTGTCAAGGATAGACGCATATGTGTGAAGCAGATCTTCGTGTCCGCGCTTTCGGCAGGTTGCAAGCAACGCATGGCACAGTGCATCAGGTGTTACGACGAAATCCTCTCTTTGCAGGATATACACATCATAGAAATCACGCAGCCGTGTATTTGCTTCCCCGCGTGAAAGGATCGTTTCCAGCTTTTCAGCGAGAACTGTCTCAGGTGGATATGCCAACAAGGGGATTGTTCGGTTTTCAAACATCAGCTGGTACGAAAACGATATTTCACAAGGGGTAATGACATCGCCGGTGGAAATATCGATCTTCAAGGGAATCCGCGTTTTGTCCAGATACGCATCAAGCGAGAGCCGCACACCCTGGTACTCCGAATCTTCCATAATTTCTTCTGTTTTCTTGATTACAAAGCTGATTTTGTCGTCAATTTCCACATCGGCGATCTGCCGGACGATCTGCTCGGCGCTTTCGCAATTCAAAGGGTAGTTGCGCAGGGTGGTGTCAATGTCCATCGTCGCACGGCTGTCGATCCCGACCATTGCGGAAATCAACATACCACCCTTTAAAATAAAACAGTTTCTATACTTAGATGCAGAAAGCCGCTCCAAAAATCGCTCCATCGCATAGTTCCGGAGAAACAGCATGGATTTTGCGCTGCCTCCATGCGCACGGTTTCCAACCAGATCTTTCAATTGCTTAGATGTCTTGATCATTCAGAACAGCACCCCCATTTTCTCACGAAGCTTTTTCTCTACACGAAGCGCTGCTGCGTAACGAATCAGCTTTGCGTAATTCTTATCCCTTCGCTTTGTGTATTCCCTGACTGCATAATTAAATGCAGACACATCCATCATTTCACTGCGCCGAATCACGTCGCAGATCGTGCGTTCCAGGTCGTAGGCGTGAACCAGATGACCACCAAAAGAAGGGATCTCAATTAAACCAAGTGTGTACCACTCCGGTTTCACGTAGTAGACTTTCACACCTTTCCGAGTCAGTCCGGTGCTGTTGTAACTCGCAGGAACGGTCACTGTCAAGGGAATCGGTTCATATTCGCTGAGATCGTGCAGATAAAGCGCCGCCTCGTGCGAAAAAACAGCGCGCGGAAACTGTGCCTGCAATAAGTACAGTTCGTCCGTTAGCATATCCGCAGACACATAGATGCCGTGTGCGGCTTTTTCTAATTTCGCAGAATTGACGTAATCGTAAAACTGAGATTTTGTAATACCGCGAGCCAACGCATCTGACGTTCGCAGGATTCCATTCTGCTCACGGAGCAAAGCATCGAGCATTTCAAAACACATAGCGGTCACCAACTTTCACGCTGATATTATAACCACAAATCAGCGTGAAAGTCAAATCGAAGTTAAGCGTCTTTCAAAAAAGGCGAGCAACAAAATGCAATCCCCGCACCGTCACGCCTGTGTCGGCAGTTTGTGCCGTTTTCAGGACACAGCCGAACGCGTACCCACCGGAAGCTCCAAAAACTGAACGCTGCACCTCCGTGCAGGCATTGCGGAAACGGCAAACGCAGAAGAAGGGCTAGCAACCTCCCGGCAAATAAATTCCAAAACCAGTATAACTCGATGTGCGGCTTGATACAAATCGCCGCCTCAAAGCCACTGCCTGTTCGGGTAGCGGCTATTTTTTTCTGTCAAAAAATATTTTCAAAACAGGCTGTTCAAAACGCGATTTTCTGTCGGATTAAATAGAAGGATTTTTTCGGAGAGACGCGAACAGGCAACGCAGGCGCGGAAATGTAAATGATCTGTGAATTTTCTCAAAAGGGCTTCTAAAAATCGCGTTCCCGTGGCCTATGCAGTGAGAGGATTTTTTCGAGGGACACCGCTCAAAACGCAAAATTCTGTCGGATCAAATAGAGGGAGTTATCGATGAGCGTAAAATATCTGCCTCTCTGAATTAAAAAGTTTGCGAAGGAGGGTAACAAAAACGGCTTTTAGTGTCGGATTAAATAGGGAGATGTTTTGACCGGCGAAAAAGTTTCCGAATTTTTT
>ERZ772875.2096-NODE-2096-length-15675-cov-7.452241_pt1 | contig 15675 bp, 19 predicted proteins | sample MGYA00580585_ERZ772875 | MGnify/ENA primary metagenome ERZ772875 (study PRJEB29015, sample SAMEA2737736) | human gut metagenome | biome: human gut; feature: human-associated habitat; material: faeces | place: China | collected 2012 ... | reverse complement strand
GGCGCGACCAAAGGGCTTTCCGATCGCCCTTTGGAAACCTTCGGTGTGCGCACCTTCGGAGTTGACTTTTTCCGCAAAAATTGACCCGCTTGTCGCTTGACAGGCGGGTTTCTTCATTATATTGCTTACTCACGCCGCGTCGGTTTTCTGCTTTTGCTTATACTGCGCAGTGGTAATTCCCAGAATCACACCGAGAAACGTATCCACCGCGGTAATGGTGCCGACGACCTGCTCACCGTATGGCAGGCGCCAGATACTCGCCAGCGCAAAATACAGCGTCCCCATCGCGGGCAGCAGCAGCTGCGCCATCCATTTCAGCACGTTATACGTCTTGTCACACATGCGCATTCCTCCCCTCCATCGCAGTCTATGCGGAAATTCGCCGCTTGTGCAGATTTTTTTCGCAGAAGTCTTGACAGAACGGGATTGCCCTGCTATAATAAACAAGGTTTTGAAGAAACCTGTGCCGTAGACAGCCGGTATCCGCAAGGATGTAAAGGAGTTTGCTCCGCCTGCCGAGGTGTGAAGGATATAGCATGAAATTTGCTCATCCCTTGCACCTGTTGCAAGGGTTTTCTTTTACTCCCAAACCGTTAAGGAGGTGCAAGAAATGAGCAAGGTGCATGAGGTGAAGCCGGAGAAGGTGGCAGCTGTTGCTGACATCGTCGAAAAGCTGAAGAATGCCCAGTCTGTGGTGATTTGCAGCTACAGCGGACTGACTGTGGAGCAGGTGACTGAAATCCGCAAGCAGTGCCGTGAGAATGACGCCGCGTACTGCGTCCTGAAGAACCGTCTGGTTCTGCGCGCGCTGAATGAGGTGGGCATTACCGGTCTTGACGATCTGCTCAACGGCCCGAACGCTTTCGTGTTCTCCATGAAGGACGCTGTGTCCGGCCCGAAGATCATCAACGACTACATCGAAAAGAACAAGCTGGAGAGCCTGAAGATCACCGGCGGCGTGCTGGGTACGGAAACCCTCGACGTGGCTGCTGTGAAGCATCTGGCGACCCTGCCCAGCCGCGAAGTGCTGCTGGCAAAGCTGCTTGGCTGCATGACCAACCCCGTGGCGTCCTTCGTCCGCGTGGTGGATGCAATCCGCAAGCAGAAGAATGGCGAGGAATAATCCGCGCCGATGCCGCATGAGGCTTTACGCCCCTGCGGTCTGAACAACGACAAGTTTTCATTACGATATCAACCGATATAGGAGGCTGAATCAACATGACTCATGAGGAGATCATTGCTGCCGTCGAGTCCATGACGGTGCTGGAACTGGCCGATCTGGTCAAGGCTATGGAAGAAAAGTTCGGCGTGTCCGCTGCTGCGACCGCTGTTGTTGCTGGCCCCGCTGCTGGTGCCGCTGCTCCCGCTGCGGAAGAAAAGACCGAGTTCGACGTGGTGCTGAAGTCCTTCGACGCCGCTGCGAAGCTGAAGGTTCTGAAGCTCGTCCGCGAAGTGTGCGGTCTGGGCCTGAAGGAAGCCAAGGACTTCGTCGAAGCCGTTGCGGCTGGCCCGAAGACCGTCAAGGAAGGCCTGTCCAAGGAAGACGCCGACAAGATGGCTGCCCAGTTCAAGGAAGTCGGCGGCGAATGCGAAATCAAGTAATTCTTCGGAATTACGTTTCGCCTTCTTGCAATCGTCAAGAAAAGCAAAGAGGTTGGATGCTTGCATCCAGCCTCTTTTTTATGCTATCGACACGCTTCGTCTCTGTTCCCCTTGACTTTTTTGCATTCTTGCGGGATAATAAGGCAGGAAATTCGTCAATTCATCCGTTTTATTTGGAGGAGGTGCATGGCGATGCTGACTTTTCGGGACGCAACCGCTGATCAGGCGGGGCTTATCAGCCACATTTATGCTACCAGCTGGCGTAAGACCTATCGGGGGCATATCGCCCAGCATTATCTGGATCGTCTGCCCGATGAATACTGGGTGCCATCCATCCGCTCATGGCTGTCCAGCGGGCAGCTGTATGGGCTGATGGTCTATGACGACGATAAGCCCGTCGGGTGCTGCATCTACGGCCGCGGGCGCGACGAGGATTACGGCGACTGGTGCGAGATTGTGTCGCTCTATCTGCTGCCGGACACGATGCGTCAAGGCATCGGCGGCAAGCTGCTGGAAGAAGTCATCCGGCTGATGCAGCTGGACGGCTATGAGAAATTCTACCTATGGGCGATTGACGGCAACGAAATCGCCGACGGCTTCTACCGCAAGCATGGCTTTCTGCGCACGGGCGACGTTGTCGATTACAAAATCGGCGGTGAACCCGTGCGAGACGTGCGGTATACGCGCGTATTACCCAGCGCGTAATTCAGCCGGTTTCGGCTTTTGCAGATACATGCCCGTGGCAATCAGCGCCGTCAGCGGCGCCGCCGCTGCCAAGCCGAACGACCCGACAAGCGTGTTGAGCAGCTGCGAAGCGACATATTTCAGGTTGATGATGTCCATCAGCGGCGTTCCCTGTCCGGCGAAATGCATCAGCATCGACAGGTAGTTGCCGGAATATGCCAGCATCAATGTCGTCGTCATTGTGCCTAACACGCTCCGCCCGACCAGCAGCCCCGACTTCATCAGCGCTCGGCGGCTGATGTCCGGTTTGTGGCGGTGCACTTCCTCCATCGACACGCTGATGTCCATCGATAAATCCATCAGCGCGCCCGAATTCGCAAGGAACATCATGCCGATATACAGGCTGCGCGTATCAACCCGCATGGCGGATTGGCTCAGCAGCGGCACAACATAGGGTAAATCGCCGCCGTCGAGCTTGAGCAAAATCGTTAGCCCCCACGCGCTCAGGCAGGTGACAACCGTTCCGGCAACCGAGCCGAGAATCGCCGTCAGGCAGCGGCGGCTGAACCCCGCCACCAGCACGTCAATCAGCACCGTCAGCACGATGACGGTCACGAACGATGCCATCCATCTGGCAGCAGGCAGAGCAAGCCGCAGAAAATCAGCATGACGAGGCACATCAGCCAATTCTGCTTGTTTTTCCGTTGGCGCTTCGTCTTTTCCATTTTCATTTTCCCCCATATGGGCAGAGCAGGAGATGGCATTGTGTCATCCCCTGCCCTTTGTTTTGCTTCGATTTACTCCGCGTCCGCGGTCAGCCCCATCGCATCCATCGTGCGGGTGAAGATGCCCGTGTTGTCATACAGGCCAGAGAACTTTTCCGCGCCCACCCCATAGGCGTACACCGGAATCTGCAAGCCGGTATGCGCATAGGAGGTGTAGGACAGGCCAGCCTTGTTGTTCATGATGTGGCTCACCGCCATGGAGAAGGGGTTGGTCAGCGTTTCATCATAATTGATGACGCCGGAGAGCGTCTTCTTGCCGGAAGCCATCGACGTAGCGGTCGAAGCGGAGTCCGGGCAGAAGGAGGTGCTGTCGTAGGTGGTCACGCTGCCCACCTGCGGAAAGCTGGTAAAGCTCAGGTCAGCCTCGGTCACAGCGCCGTTGTTGTCCACAGTGCCCTTGTAAAAGCGTGCGGACTGGATCTGGGCAGTGCCCATGCCGTCACCGATGAACAGGAAAACGTACTTGGGCTTTTTGAACACGTCCAGCAGACCGTTCTCTTCGTCTGCTGCGGCAGAAGCATCGGCCTCGGCGGCGTGAACGGCTACGGGGGCAGCCGACAGCATGCCCACTGCCGATGCCACGGCACCGGCTTTCAGGAAGCTGCGGCGGGAAATTTTCGCATTCTTCATAACAGATATCCTCTCTTTTTTCAGCCCGGCTTGGGGCGGTTCTACTATTTCTTGTGGGAACACCTGTATTGTAGCGCACCGCCCGCAGCGGCGAAACCAGCCCCGTGTAACACTTAGGTAAACCTTTGGCGCACGGAAGAGCGGCGGTGTAAAATGCGGGCAAAACAGGTAAAATCTGCCTGTAACGCCCGCCGCCGAGGCACTTTTTGCGCCGAACCGCCCCGCAAGGGTTGCAAGCAGGGGGCTTTTCATTGTACAATAGAAAGAGCAAGCTGAGATATACTTCTATATTGAGAGGATCTTTTAAATATGTCTGATATCAAAGTGCTGGCGCTGGATCTGGATGGCACCCTGACCAACGACCAGAAACTCGTCACCCCGCGCACCCGCGCCGCGCTGGACGCCGCCATTGAAAAAGGTGTGACCATCGTGCTGGCGTCCGGCCGGCCCACCGCCGGCATCCAGCCGCTGGCTGAGGAGCTGGGGTTGGACAAAAAGGGCGGCTGTATCCTGTCCTACAACGGCGGCAAGATCGTGGACTGCCGCACCGGCGAAACGCTGGTGGAAAAAACGCTGGACCCCGCCCTTGTGCCCGAGCTGTGCGCCTTTGCCGCCGCGCAGGATATTGCCATCCTGACCTATAACCGCGAGGGCATCGTCTGTGAGCGGGACAAGGACGAGTGGGCCAACAAGGAGTGCTTTACCACCAAGCTGCCCATGATCCATGTGGATGATCTGGCGTCCTATGTGAACTACCCCGTGTGCAAGATGCTCATCACGCTGGATCCCGCCCGCCGGGACGCGGTGTGCGCCGCCGGGCAGCAGCAGTTTGCAGGCCGCGCCGACCTGTACCCCTCCAGCCCCTTCTTTATCGAGGCGGTGCCGCTGGGCGTAGCCAAGGACGGCAGTCTGGCGGAACTTCTGCGCCGCATGGGGTTGACCCGCGAGAACCTGATGGCCTGCGGCGACGGCCTGAACGACCGCTCCATGATCGCCTACGCCGGGGTGGGCGTGGCCATGCAGAACGCCGAGCAGCCGGTAAAGGACTGCGCCGACTATGTGACCACCGCCGACAACAACCACGACGGCGTGGCCGAGGCCGTGGAGAAGTTTATTTTACGAGAGGACTAACAAAGCAATGCCGCGTAACTTGGTTTTATTTGATCTGGAATGGAACATCGGCTACCAGCCGTATACCTTTAACTACCATGGGGTGCAGCAGACCCTGCGGGGCGAGATCGTGGAGATCGGCGCCGTAAAGATCGACGAGGATGCCAATGTGCTGGACACCTTTTCCATCCATCTGCGTCCCCGCATCTTCCGCAAATTGCAGCACCATATCGCCAAGGTGACCGGCCTGACGCAGGCCGATCTGGACAGGGGCGAGCCCATCGTGCAGGGACTGCGCCGCTTTATGCAGTGGTGCGGCCCGGATGCCGAGTTTGCCGAGTGGGGTCTGGATGACGTGCCGGTGCTCAAGCAGAATTTGTTCCTGTGCAATCTGGACGAGTCCAGGCCCACCGTCTGGTATGACCTGCAGCAGGTCTTTCTGCGGGAGCATCCCCGCAAGGAGGGCGAGGGCATGACGCTGGAAAGCGTGGTCACCCGCATGGGCGTCCCCATGGAACGCCCCTTCCACGATGCACTTTCGGACACGCTGTACACCGCCGATGTCTGCCGTCTGCTGGATCTGCGCGCCGGTCTTGCCGCCTACCCCACCGAGGACGAGGCGCTGCGCCAGAGCCTGTGCCAGACCCCCGGTGACTACCGGGACTTTACGGTGTTCCACGGCTATGTGGAGCAGTACGCATGGCGGGCTGACCCCAAGATCAGCCAGATGCCCTGCCCGGAGTGCGGCACCACCCTGCAGCCGGACGAGATTTGGCTGAAAAAGGGCAGCAACAGCTGGTATACCCTGTGTCAGTGCCCCAGCTGCACCGGCAGCAGCAACGCCGCCGGGCAGGGCGTGTTCCAGCGGTACAAGCTGTCCCGCCGGGACGGCCTGCACTGGAGCTTTGCCCGCTGCGCCCAGATGCCGGACGCCGAAAGCCTTGCCCGCTGGGAAAAACTGCGCACCGCCCAGCTGGAGCGGATGCGCGCCAAGGCTGAAAAGCAGGCTGCGGAAAAATAAAGGCAGGAAAATCCCTTTTCATCTCGTAGTATTGGTAGCAGAGCCTGAAGCGTGTCGAAAAATGCACACTCTGTTCATGGCTCTGTCATAGAGAATGGATATACTAAGCATGATGCAGCCTGCCCGGGAACGTCCCGGCACCGCTGCACAGAAAGGGATTGGACACAGGATGCAAACCGCACTGATGGGCTGGGTGCACCAGCTTGGAACACTGGAATACTGGGAGGCGCTGCTGGCGGGCTTTGAGGGGCTTGGCCCCCTTGTGCCCATTTTGCTGGCGATGGTAGAGTCCTTTTTTCCGCCGCTGCCGCTGATCGCCATTGTAGCACTGAACGTAGCCGCACACGGCGGTCTGCTGGGCTTTTTGTACAGCTGGGCAGGCGTGGCGCTGGGCGGCATCATCATGTTTTTATTCTGGCGGCGGCTCATCAAGCGCTTTTTCTGGAAGGTAGCCAGCCGCTCCCCCAAGCTGGAAAAGGCACAGCAGTGGGTGAACCGCTTCGATACCTCGTCCCTGTTCATGCTGTCGCTGCTGCCCTTCACCCCCACCTCCTTCATGCACTTTGCCTTCGGGATGTCGGACTTTGACGAAAAGCGCTACCTGCGCGCTGTCCTTTTGGGCAAGGGTCTGATGGTGGCCATGATGGCTGTCTTTGGGCAGTCGCTGGTCAGCTCTCTGAAAAACCCGGTCTACCTTGTGCTCGCAGTCCTGCTGTGGGGCGGGATGTACTGGGTGAGCAAAAGGTTCTGCCGGAAGCATCATCTGGAATAACACGATACTGTTCGGGACAGCGGAACACCTGCGGGTGCGCCGCTGTCCCTTTTTGCAAAAAATGCCACGGCGGGCAGCCCGCAGACTGCCCGCCATGGCATAGATTACATGATTTTTATTTTGCTTCCGGTTCCTGTACAAGGGGTTCGGACGGCGGTGGGGTGAGGGTGGAATGCGCCACTACAAAGGCCGCAGCCTTTGCCCGGGCAAGGCGCTGGCGCACCTTGCGGGTGTCGTTCGCCGGGAAGGTGCGCTCTCCGTCCAGCTTCTCGTCCCAGTGCGCAAGAGCAGCGTTCACCTCGGCTTCGGTGGGCTGTAAGCCCTCCCGCTCGGCCACCAGCAAAAGCCCCAGCCAGCTGCGCAGCTTGCGCTCTGCCTGCTGGTGCAGCCACTGCCGGAACTGCTCCACCGTCTGCCCGCGCACGGCCAAGAACTGGTCAAAGTTGATACCGTTTGCCTGCAAGCTCAGATTGAACTGCCGCTGCTCGGCAAAGTAGTTGCCCGCTTCCAGCCGCTTTGGCACCGGGCCGGTCACCTCATCGCCCAGCTGCCAGACCAGCTCCTTTTCAGCCCGGTCCTTGGCCTGTGCGCAGCGCTTTGCGTAGAGCTCCCGGGTCACCCGGTCGCGCAGCGCGGCCTTGCCTGCGGCATCGGCGGCGCGTTCTTCATCGCCGTAGTTGCGGTTGATCTCCAGTTCAATGGTCAACCGGCGCAGCGGGTGGGGCTCGATAGGCTGCACAAAGCCGGTGTCCTGTCCCAGCTCCAGCGGTGGCAGGGTGTAGAACTGTGCTCCCGCCCGGAAGCCCTCGGCCTTGTTGACCGCCAGCAGCTCAAAATCTGGGTCGGTCACCGGTACAAGCTTCTGCTCCTGCACCAGCTGCCGGTAAAGAGGGTCAAAGCCCTCCAGAATGGTGCGGTTTACCGCTGCCGTCAGCAGTTCTTCCTCGTCCTGCGGGGCGTCCGGGGCGGCCTGCTCCTTTGCCAGCGCAGCGGTCAGCTCCTCCGCGCTTGCCGTGAATACCAACCGGCAGTCCCCCGGCTCAGCCATGCCGAAATGTTCCAGTTTCATGCGGTGTCCCTCCTTCTCAGCGGTTCATGATGCCGACCATCAGCACCAGCAGCGCCACGCCGATGCCAGCGTACAGCAGCTCAGCACCCAGCACGGACTTGTCGCCCTCTACGAACATCTTCTCCGGGGCATCCGGGTCGTAGTACAGGGTGACCACGCTGCCCTCGGCAAAGGGCTTGCCCTTGGCGGGCTTGGGATATTGCAGCCGGTGGCTGCCGCCTGCGGTGGTAAACTCCAGCACATAGGCAGCGCCGTCCCGGCTCTGCACCGTGCCGCTTACCGTGGCCTGCACGCAGACGCCCTTGGTGCGCAGCTGCTGCCGCGCCCGCACGCTGCGCAGCGCCATGTAAAACATGATCAGCGCGCCCACCAGAAAAATAATCACATTCAGCATTGTTTTCCCTCGTTTTTCCGTAATCGCCGGGCGGTGCCCGGACGTATAGACAGTACCGCATAATTCTAAGTGCCGATACGGCGCGCGAGGTGCGGCAGATGCTAAGCCAAAAGCGCAGATAATACTTTGTGTATTATCGAGCATTTTGGCAACGCAGATGCCGTGCCGCAGCCGCCGGAACGGTGCTTGAGCCGTCAGGCGGGAATTGTGCGGTACTGCCTTCAGTATAGCACACCCGGCCGAGCGGTGTAAACAGAAAATGGAGCAGCGCCGTTTTTCTCTGCCCATTTTGGGGTTGACAGTCCTGCCCTGCGGTGTTATCTTATATCGGTTCCAAAAAACAGAACGGATGTCAAGATACAGGAGTACTTTCTATGAACGATTTTGATACATTCCGGCGCGAAGCCGTAGCCGCCGTCCGGGTGGCGCTGCAATGGTTCTTTCTGGCGGTCCCCATGGGTCTGCTCTGCGGATTTCTGGGCACCTTGTTCCATCTTGCTGTCGAGCACGCCACCGAGCTGCGTGCCGCGCAGCCCTGGCTGCTGTTCCTTTTGCCTGTGGCAGGTCTGCTCATCACCGCCCTTTATAAGGTAACAAAGTGCGAGGGCGTGGGCACCAACAACGTTATCCGCGCTGTGCAGAGCGGCGAGCCGGTCAGCATTCTGCTGGTGCCCGCTATCTTTCTGGGTACGGTGCTCACCCACCTGTGCGGCGGCTCTGCCGGCCGCGAGGGCGCTGCGCTGCAGATGGGCGGCAGCATCGGCTGGAACCTTGGCACCCTGCTGCGGCTCAAGGACCACGACCGCCGCACCGCCACCATCAGCGGCATGGCGGCGTTCTTCTCTGCCCTATTCGGCACCCCGCTGGCGGCGGCCTGCTTTGCCATGATGGTGGAGGATGTGGGCCTGACCTTTACTTCTGCCTTTGTCCCCGCCTTTACCTCTGCCCTCATCGCCTACGGCTGCTCGCTGGTCTTTGGCATCGCGCCCACCCACTTTGCCCTCACTGCACCGGAGCTGAATGTCCGCACCGCCCTGCTGGTCATCCTGCTGGGTGTGGCCTGCGCTGCCGTTTCCCGCCTGTTCTGCTACACCCTCCACTTCATGGAGCACACCGTGCCAAAGCTTCTCCCAAACCCGTGGGTGCGGGTCTTTGCGGGCGGCGTGCTGGTCATCGGCTTTTCCTATCTCTTCGGCGTGGGGCGCTATAACGGCGCGGGCATGAGCGTCATCACCGCTGCCGTGGAGCAGGGACAGGCACTGCCGTGGGATTTTCTGTGCAAGATCTTCCTTACCGCGCTGACCCTTGCCTGCGGGTTCAAGGGCGGCGAGGTAGTGCCCAGCTTCTTTGTGGGTGCTACCTTCGGCTGCGTGGTCGGCCCGCTGCTGGGTCTGCCCGCCGGGTTTGCAGCGGCGGTGGGGCTGGTGTCCATCTTCTGCGGTGCCACCAACGTCCTGATCCCCTCCATCCTGCTGGGCTTTGAGCTGTTCAGCGGCGCCGGGCTGGAGCTCATCGCGCTGGGCTGCGGTATCTGCTTTATGCTCTCCGGCCACCACGGCCTGTACAGCAGCCAGACCTTTGTTACCAACAAACTGCGCTCGGAGTATATGTCCCACAAGTGGCGCGTAAAGGTGAAAAAAGCGGAAGAGTAAGCGTTTGCAAACCCTCTCAGTCACGCCTGACGGCGTGCCAGCTCCCCCGAAAGGGGGAGCTTTTTTTGCAACTTCCGGTCAGTACAAATAAACCTCCCCCCTTCGGGGGAGGTGGCATCGCGCAGCGATGACGGAGAGGGTTCAGCCCGCCAAAAAAGAAGCACACCATACAATAAGGGGCTGCTGCACCGAATGCCGTGCAGCAGCCCCTGTTATCATTATTAAGATTTTCTCTTATGCCAGCGCGGTGATGGCCGCCACAGCCAGCACGATGGCACCCAGCACGATGCGGTAGATGCCGAAGAACTTGAAGTCGTGGCGCTTGACGTAGTCCATCAGGAAGCGGATAGCTGCAAGGCTGACCACAAAGGCCACAACGCAGCCCACCAGCAACACAGCAATCTCGGTGCCGGTGATGGCCGTACCGGAAAACGCGAATTTGACCACCTTGAGCAGGGATGCACCCGCCATGACCGGGATGGCCAGATAGAAGGTGAACTCTGCCACGCAGGCGCGGGAGAGCCCCAGCAGCAGACCGCCCACGATGGTAGCGCCGGAGCGGGAGGTGCCGGGAATGATGGCAAGGCACTGCCACACGCCGATGAGCAGCGCGTCCCGGTAGCTGATCTGTTCCAGCTTTGTGACCCGGGGCGTGGTGCGGCGGTTTTCCACCACAAGGAAGAGCACGCCGTACAAGATCAGCATGGCGGCTACGGTGATGTAGTTATAGAAGTGTGCCTCCATCCAATCGTCCAGCGGACTGATGACCAGCACCGGCAGGGTGGCGGCTACCACCTTGAACCACAGGTTCCACACGCTGGGCTTGGAGATGACCTTGCCCTGCCGCAGCCCGAAGGGCCACAGCTTATTCCAGAACAGCACCACCACGGCCAGAATGGCACCCAGCTGGATGACCACCCGGAACATGGACATGAATTCTTCACTGGCATTGAACTTGACGACCTGCTCCACCAGAATCATGTGACCGGTGGAGGAGATGGGCAGCCACTCGGTAATGCCCTCCACGATACCCATCAGGATCGCCTTGATGATCTCGAAAAACGTAATAAATCCCTCCTGCAGCACCCGGTTGGATGCGTAGTTTTTTCAAAAGCAGTTTCAGTATACCATACTATGAGCCCCTGTGCATACAGATTATAGAAATTTTCCCCCGGGCGCTGTATTTATCTGCCCCGGGAAATGTGCTATACTATAAAAATAAGAAGTCTGTCCGCTTTCTGCGCCCGGCGCTGAAAGCACTGAGAACAACGAGGTGAACCTTCATGAACATACTGGTGATCGGCTGCGATCAGGTGGGTGCGGCGCTGATCCGCGATCTGGAGCGCATCGGCCATGATATCTCGGTGGTGGAAAAGGACCCTGAGCAGCTCAAGCGTCTGGATGCCTTTGACGATTATACCTTTCACGGCACTGCCCTTGTGGGCGACCCTACCGACCCGGACACCCTGCGCCGGGGCGGCGTGGAGAACTGCGACGCCGTGGCGGCGGTGACCGAGGAGGACTCGGTGAACCTGATGGCGGCGCAGCTGGCAAAGAACATCTTCCGCCGGGATAAGGTCATCTGCCGGGTATCCGACCCGCATCTGCAAATTTTATACCACAAGGCCTACGAGCTGGAGACCATCTGCCCCACCGTGCTGACTGAGCAGGCGGTGTTCCGGGCACTTTCCAAGTAAAACAGCCTGTTTTTGCTTTACAGACCGTAGAATGAGGTAACGATATGAAAGTTTGTATTGCCGGCGGCGGCCGGGTGGGAATGTATCTTGCCCAAAGCCTGCTGTCCCACCACCATAAGGTGACCATCATCGAGCCGCAGGAGGCGCTGTGCCGCACCCTTGCGGATACGCTGGATATCCCGGTCATCTGCGGCGACTCCTTGAGCTTTGACACCCTGCGCACCGCCGACGTGGCCAGCTGCGACGCCTTTGTGGCGGTGACCAACACCGACGAGACCAATCTGGTGGCCTGCCAGATCGCCAAGCGGGAGTTCGGCGTGAACCGCACCGTGGCGCGCGCCTCCAACCCCAAAAACCGGGACATCCTGCACACGCTGGGCGTGGACACCGTGGTGTGCGGCACCGACAACCTGAGCCATATCCTAGAGCGGGAGATCGAGACCGACACCATCCGGCAGCTGCTGTCTCTGGGCGGCGGCACTGCCAGCCTGAACGAGATCCTGCTGCCGGAGGACTTTCAGTTCGCGGGCAAGGAGATCAAGGAGATCCCCATTCCCGGCGATGCCATTCTGGTCAGCATCACCCGGGATACCGAGTTCATCATCCCTCACGGCAGCACGGTGCTGCTGCCGTGGGACCGGCTGCTCTGCCTGACACAGGACGACACCCTGCATCTGCTGATGGATGCATGGGGTCTTTCCTCCCACAAATGAGCGAGCAGGAGCTGCTGCGCACCGCGCTGGTGCTGCCGCCCCGCGCCCGCCGGGTGCTCTGCGTCTGGGCAGCTGTGCCCGGGCTGGTCTGTGCGCCTTTTGCCTTCTGGCAAAGCGTGTGGGCGGGCGCGGTCTTTTGCGTTATTTGGGCGGCGCTGGTGGCGCTTGTCCGGGCGCGCTGCTGCAGCTTTGTCGCCGCCCTGACGACAGACAGCGTCACGGTGCAGTCCGGGGTGGCTATCCCTGTGCTGCGCCGCATCCCGCGCCGGGCGGTCACCGGGGTGCAGCTGCTGCGCACCCCACTGCTGTGGGCGGCAGGGTGCACCGTGCTCCTTGTGCGCAGCCCGGGGCTGCAATTGGTGCTGCCCGGCATCCCCGCCGCACAGGCTACCGCGCTGGCAGCGGTACTGATGGAGGGCAACGTATGAACCGGGAAAAGCACTTTCACCCGCTGGCGGCACTGCATCTGCTGCGCAAGACCCTGCTGGTCTACCTTCTGCCGCTGGTACAGGTGCTTTTTGACCGCAACTGGGACGCCCTGCGCGCGGCGCTGCGGCAGGACCTTGTATTGCTCTTCTTTATCAGCGCCGTGTGCTGGGCGGTGTACTATGGCGGCCGCTGGCAGGTGGATGCCGAGGGCACGGTGCACGTCAGCTGGCGGCTTGGCGTGCGGCTGGACCGCGCCCTGCGCGCCGAGGGGCTGGCGGCGCTGATGCTGGAGCAGCCCCTGCTCTACCGCTTGGCCGGTGCCTGCCGGGTGGTGCTGTACCCTGTTGGGCAGACCAAGACCATCACGCTGTATCTTACCCGGCAGCAGGCCGAGGAACTTGCCGATGTGCTGCTGCCGGTGACAGACCCGCTATGGCACGCGCCCAAGGGCGGCGAAAAGCTGGCCTTTACGGTGCTGGGTGCCAACGGCCTGTCTACCCTGATTTTGTGGTGGCTGGCCATCCACCAGACCCAGAGCTACGCCCCGGACGCCCAGACCGCTGCCCTTGCGCAGCTGGGACAGCTGGCGGCGCTTGCCGCCCGCTGGCTGCCGCTGGGCATGGCGTGGTTGCTGGTGCTGGCGGGCACCCTGTTCTGCATCAGTCTGGTGCGCAGCGCTTTGCAGGCGGTGCATTACACCGTCTGGCGCACCGACACCCAGCTGGGCAGCCGGGGCGGGCTTGTACGCCGGTACGAGATGCGGCTGCGGCTCAGCCAGCTGAACTACGCCGACCTGCGCCGCTCCCCGGCCACTTGGGCGCTGCATTACTGCCCGGTATTTGTCTCGGCAGGGGCGTGCCGCCCGGAGCTGCCCTTGTTCGTCTGGCGGGAGGGCACCCCGCTGCTGCGGGAACTGCTGCCCGAGATGGCGCAGCTGCCCCCGGACACCTGCGCCGACACCACTGACCGCAGCATGGTGTTCTTTTTACCGGCGGGCATCCCGCTGGCGCTCTGTCTGCTGCTGACGGCGGTGTCCCGCACCACCCTGCCTGCCCTTACCCTGCCGCTGCTCATCCCCACCGGGGTATTTGCCGCCCTGCTGGGCGCTGCCGCCGTAGGCTGGCACCGGGAGGGCGTATGGCAGCAGCAGGGACAGCTGCTGCTCTGTCGGCAGCACCGGTTCCATCTGCACCAGCTGTGCGTGTTCCACCCGGACACCTGCTTTACCGCATTGCAATCCCCTTGGGCGGTGACAGTGCAGCGTGCCAACCTGACCCTTGTATTCCCCGGCAAAGAAAAGGTCACTGTGCGCAGTGTGCCGCTGGCGGCTCTTGATTTTCTGGGAATATAGAAGTATACTTGCGATGCCCCGCTGAACCTACGGTCGGCGGGGCGTTTTTGCAACACAGACCAACGGAGACTATTTTATGATAAAGACTGTATTATTTGATCTGGACGGCACCCTGCTGAACACCATCGACGACCTTGCCGATGCCGGCAACTGGGTGTGTGCCCAAAATGGCTGGCCCACCTTTACGGTGGCGCAGTTCAAGATGATGGTGGGCAACGGCATCCCCAAGCTGGTGGAGCGGTTCTCCCCCGCCGAAGCCCGCACCCCGGCGCAGCTGGCGGCGACGCTGGCGCAGTTCACCGCCCGGTACGATGCCCACAAGGAGGACAAAACTGCGCCCTACCCCGGCATTCCGGCGCTGCTGGACGCACTGAAAGCCGAGGGCATCCAGTGCGCGGTATTCTCCAACAAGGCCGATGCGCTGTGCGGCGGCATCATTGCCCACTACTTTGGCACCGGCCGCTTTGACGCCGTGCGGGGCAACCGCCCGGGCGTGCCCACCAAGCCCGACCCCACCGGTGTTTACAGCCTGATGCAGGACCTGCACGCAGACCCTGCCAGCACCCTGTTTGTGGGCGACAGCGATGTAGATATCCTGACCGGGCACAATGCCGGTCTGCCTGCCATGGGGGCGCTGTGGGGCTTCCGGGGCCGCGCAGAGCTGACTGCCGCCGGAGCCGATGCACTGGCCAGCGTGCCTGAGGATATTTTAGAATACGTTAGAACACATTAAAGGAACGACCCTCTCCGGCGCTGTGAAGCACGGACGGAGAGGGTCGATTTTTATTTGCAGACTGTTCACAGGATGTTTCTTGCATAAACTCCCCTGTTTTCCTATAATATAGTTCCCATTTGATACAATTGAGAAACGGAGGACTTGCCCATGGCAGCTGAAAAGAAAATCTCCCCCAACGTAGAGAGCCGCCTGCGCCACAACATCCTGAAAATGCCCCAGGAGGTGTATGCCGCCAGCGGCATCGTTATCAACGGGCGGCGGCTGAAAAGTTTTGTATTCACCACCGACCTTGCCATCATCCGCAACTGCGACGCGGACGCGGTGTTCGCGGTCTATCCTTTCACGCCCCAGCAGGCCATCAGCGATGCCATCATCAAGGCATCCTACATCCCGGTGTTCTGTGGTGTGGGCGGCGGCACCACCCACGGCGTGCGCACCCTGAACCTTGCCCGCGACGTGGAGAGCCAGGGTGCCATGGGCGTGGTGCTCAATTCCCCCATCTCTGACCTGAACCTGCTGGCGGTCTCGCGGGTGGTGGACATCCCGGTCATCATCACAGTGACAAAAGAGGACACCAACATCCGGAGCCGCATTGATTCCGGGGCATCCATCCTGAATGTGGCCTGCAGCACCGACACGCCCCGGGTGGTGGCAAAGATCCGGGAGCAGTTCCCGGATGTGCCCATCATCGCCAGCGGCGGCAAGACCGGCGAGAGCATTTCCGCCACCATTGCGGCGGGTGCCAACGCCATTACCTACACGCCGCCCTCTCCGGCTGTGCTGTTCAAGGAAATGATGGAGAAATACCGGGAATGATTTACGCAAGACGCTGTAACGTTTTTTCTGTTACAGCGTCTTTTTTACGCCATAGAAGGAGATATTTCAGAAATTTTTGAATTTTTGCGAAATAATTGTTGACAAATCGCGGTCGATTGGATATAATAATAAAGCACTGTTCAAGTGCACAAAATAAATATGGCGGTATAGCTCAGTTGGCTAGAGCATTCGGTTCATACCCGAAGTGTCACCG
>ERZ772875.2089-NODE-2089-length-15719-cov-81.580822_pt1 | contig 15719 bp, 10 predicted proteins | sample MGYA00580585_ERZ772875 | MGnify/ENA primary metagenome ERZ772875 (study PRJEB29015, sample SAMEA2737736) | human gut metagenome | biome: human gut; feature: human-associated habitat; material: faeces | place: China | collected 2012 ... | reverse complement strand
AGCATCGCCAAAGGCAATGTCCAATTCTTTATAAGACGAAGAAGCATACCTGTATCTACCAATTAATATTTGTGCGCAAAGTTACAGATATTATCAACAAATAGGCTCATCGCAGAAAATAAAAGGGAAAAAAGAGAAGCATTGACACAGAACGTAGTATTTTTAATTCGTTAGACAGTCGTCGCCCTTTCGTTAGACCCGGGTCATCCGTTCGTTCAACCAAGGTCTAACGAAAGGATGACCCGGGTCTAACGAATTATGCACAGCCAACCGCCAAACAGAAGCAAGTATAGAAAACATGTAAATTTTGCAAATGCAAAGACTAAATCTCCCTAAAAAGAAGCTGTTACGAATAAAACTTGAAAGCAAAGTGTGAGTTTTCTATAAAATTACATTACTTTTGCAGGGCGATAATAGACCTTTGCGCTATCTTTGCAACGATATTTTAATATGAAACGATACAGACAACATATCTTATATATAAGCCTTTGCCTGGGACTGCTCATTGCGCCTTTTTGTTGCAGCAATATCGGGGCGAAGGATTTTGTTGTCGTTATCGACGCCGGACACGGCGGACACGACCCCGGCGCCATCGGCAGAATCTCCAAAGAAAAGAACATAAACCTGAATGTCGCACTCAAACTCGGCAAGCAGATACAAAAGAACTGCCCGGACGTAAAAGTCGTATATACCCGTACGCGGGATGTCTTTATTCCTCTAAACCGACGCGCGGAAATAGCCAATGATGCCAAAGCGGACTTATTCATCTCGATCCACACCAATGCGCTTGCCAATAACCGGACCGCCAAAGGCGCATCCACCTGGACGTTAGGTCTTGCCAAATCGGATGCCAACCTTGAAGTTGCCAAACGGGAAAACTCGGTCATTCTTTACGAAAGCGACTATAAGACCCGCTATGCAGGATTTAATCCCAATTCCGCCGAGTCCTACATTATCTTCGAGTTCATGCAGGATAAATATATGTCGCAAAGCGTGCACCTGGCATCACTTGTACAAAAGCATTTCCGCAACACCTGCCGGCGGGTAGACCGGGGCGTGCATCAGGCCGGTTTTCTGGTATTGAAAGCCAGTGCCATGCCCAGTATTCTGGTCGAGCTCGGCTTTATCTCCACACCCGAAGAAGAACGTTATCTAAACACGGATGCAGGAACCGGCACCCTTGCCGACGGCATTTTCCGTGCTTTCCTTACTTATAAACGGGAACAGGAAATCCGGTTGAACGGAAGCAGCCAGACCATTCTGCCGGAAGACCTGCCACAGCCGGAAGAGAAAACGTCCGCTCCTGCCGATGCCACACCCGAGACAGAGAAAAAAGCGACCGCCCGGAACAACAAACCGGCCCCCCAGCCTTCGGAAAAAGCAACCGTTGCGCAGACAGAGGACAAAGCCCCTGTGTTCAAGATACAGATACTCACCTCTTCCCGTCCGCTGGCCAAGAACGACAAGCGGCTGAAAGGATTGAAAAATGTGGATTATTATAAGGAAAGCGGCCTGTACAAATACACCTATGGCGCATCTTCCGATTATAATAAGGTGTTGCGCACCAAACGTTCAATTACGGCAAAATTCAAGGATGCTTTCATCATAGCCTTTAAGAACGGCAGGAAAGTAAACGTAAATACTGCCATCAGAGAATTTAAAAACAAAAGAAATAAATAAAATACATCATGAAGTATATTACCAAAGAAGTCAGAATTGGAATCGCAGGCATAGCAGCGCTTTGCATATTAGTATATGGCATCAACTATCTGAAAGGCATTCACATGTTCAAGCCTTCCAGTTATTTCTATGTCAAGTTCCATAATGTCAACGGACTCACCAAATCAAGTCCGGTCTTTGCCGACGGTTTCCGCGTAGGTATCGTACGCGACCTGTATTACGATTATACCCAACCCGGAAAAGTGGTTGCCGAAATAGATGTCAACACCGACCTCCGCATTCCCAAAGGCAGTACGGCGGAACTGGCCACAGAAATGTTAGGCGGCGTCAAGATGAATCTTCTTCTTGCCAACAATCCCCGCGAGAAGTATCAGGTCGGAGATACGATTCCCGGCACTCTCAACAACGGAATGATGGAGAAAGTGGCTACCATGATGCCGCAACTGGAAAAGATGCTGTCCAAACTGGATTCTATCCTCGGCTCTTTAAATACGGTATTGGCAGACCCCGCCATACCTGCCACCCTGCACAATGTGCAGAACCTGACCGCCAACCTGGCCGTAACCAGCGGACAACTGCAAACATTGATGAATAAAGACATCCCGCAGCTCACAGGAAAGCTGAACACCATCGGAGATAACTTTGTTCTGATTTCCAACAACCTGAAAGAGATAGACTACGCAACAGCCATGCAAAGCATAGACTCAACGCTGGCCAACGTGAAGATGCTTACAGACAAATTAAACCGTAAGGACAATACAGTAGGATTGTTACTGAACGACCCTTCGCTTTACAACAATCTGAATGCCACCACGGCAAACGCAGCGAGCTTGTTGGAAGACTTGAAATCGCATCCGAAACGCTACGTCCATTTCTCTTTGTTCGGCAAGAAAGATAAGTAAAAATTCCTCTTAAATAGATTTTGTCTAAATAAGAAGGCTCATTTGTTATTGGGAAAGAAAACCCTTGATAAGTCTACGTATAAAGGTAAAAAAGAGGTTTATACTCATGCTGTTTCCAATGGATGCAGCAGCTTGTGTATAGGATATAATACACTACATTACAAGCTGTTACATAAAAGCAAGACTTCCAGCAAAGGCATAGGTTTCATACATCCCGATAAGTAGCTGAAAGTAAAGAGATTATTGTTTTCCTGAGAAATGCAAGAAAAGAGAGATTTGTTTTTTTCAAATAAGATTGCCAATTTTGCAAACGTAGAAGTTTTGCTTAATTAATAAATGTATTAGTAACCGTTATGAGTGGACAGGATCATGTCGGATTGTGGAACCGCTGTCTTGAAATCATCAGAGACAATGTTCCGGAACAGACATATAAAACTTGGTTTCTCCCCATCGTTCCCTTAAAATATGAGGATAAAACGCTCGTTGTACAAGTTCCCAGCCAGTTCTTTTACGAATTTCTGGAGGATAAATTTGTAGACTTGTTGCGTAAGACCCTTTATAAGGTAATCGGAGAGGGAACAAAGTTGATGTATAATGTTATGGTGGACAAAAGTTCACGGCCTGAAAAGACCGTCAACTACGAGTCGACCCACCGTACTATTATGCCACAAAAGCAAACGATAGATAAAGCTATTCCACAGATACCTGTTCCCGATTTGGATCCGCATCTGAATCCGGAATACAATTTCGACACGTTCATTGAAGGATATAGCAATAAACTCTCTCGTAGTGTTGCAGAAGCAGTGGCGCTCAATCCGGCTAAGACCATATTCAATCCGCTGTTTTTGTATGGAGCATCAGGTGTGGGAAAAACTCACCTTGCCAATGCCATCGGTACAAAAATCAAGGAATTATATCCGGAGAAACGCGTATTGTACGTATCTGCGCATTTATTCCAAGTACAATACACCGACTCTGTACGTAACAATACGACCAACGATTTCATCAACTTCTACCAGACTATTGACATATTGATTATTGACGATATTCAGGAATTTGCAGGCGTTACCAAAACGCAGAACACATTCTTCCATATCTTCAACCACCTGCATCAAAACGGCAAACAGCTTATTCTCACTTCAGACCGGGCTCCCGTACTGCTTCAAGGTATGGAAGAACGCTTGATTACACGTTTCAAATGGGGAATGGTGGCGGAACTGGAAAAGCCCACGGTAGAATTGCGCAAAAATATCCTGCGCAATAAGATACATCGTGACGGTTTACAATTCCCGCCGGAAGTAATTGATTATATAGCAGAGAATGTAGGTAACAGCGTGCGCGACCTGGAAGGCATTGTCATCTCCATTATGGCCCATTCTACCATATACAACAAGGAAATCGACCTGGAGTTGGCACAACGTATCGTACGCAAAGTCGTGAACTGCGAAAGCAAAGCCATAACCATTGACGACATCATCACCACCGTATGCAAACACTTTGGTTTGGAAAATGCTGCCATACATACAAAATCGCGTAAACGCGAAGTGGTGCAAGCCCGTCAGATAGCCATGTATTTAGCCAAAAAACATACAGACTTCTCTACAGCCAAGATAGGTACGCTAATCGGAAATAAAGACCATGCCACCGTACTGCATGCCTGCAAAACAATCAAGCAACTGAAAGAGGTGGACAAATCATTCCGCGCTGAAATCGAAGAAATTCAGACCGCCTTGAAAAAAGTATAAGGTACGGAATAAAAGTATAAGGTATAAGGTATGAGGTATAAAGTCATCATGCAAAAAACTGCATGGATACGCTTTATACCTCATACGTTATACTCAAATTAAAATCCCTGTTGTTTCATTACTTTCCAAAGGTTCTCGGACATAGCCTCGCTGTCTTTCTTTGTATAGCGTACATCCGTAAAGACCTGAGCCAATGTTTCTTTATTATTTTCTGCGATAAACTGTTTATTCTCAGGCAAAGACTCCTTATAGGCATACAGACGGTCGATATCCTCAGGAGTATAATCATGATAAGTTTCTTCATGGATAATGGCTTCCAAAGGCAGGCGGTCTACCTGTGCAGGAATCTCTGCCGGCCAGCCTACAGTAACGGTGGTGATAGGGAAGACCAATTCGGGCAACTCCAATGCCTCAATAATCATTTGGGGGTTGTAGGTGGTAGTACCCAGATAGCAGATGCCCAAACCTTTTTCTTCGGCTGCCACACAGAATGTTTGCGCAACCAACAAAGCATCCACGGCTCCGGTAACAAACCATTCAAAATTGTTATATCCCGGTTCTGCCTTCCGCTGCTCGCACCATTTGCTAAAACGGCGCAAGTCGATGCAAAAAGTAAGAACTGCCGGCGCCGTCTTCACCATAGGCTGATTGAAATGCGCCGGTGCCAACCTGGCTTTCCTGTCAGCGTCACGGGTTACAATTACGCTATACACCTGCATGTTTCCAACCGTAGAAGCACGGAAAGAGGTTTCAAGCAAATCATTTAACAAATCAGAAGAAATATCTTTCTGCTGATACTTACGGATTGTTCTCCTTTGTTTTAGACTTTCCATTCTTTCTTTTTTCTGCAAATATATGAAAAGAAACACAGAATATCATCCAATAGTTCCGAATATGTGCAGGCATGTTTTCTAAAAAGGACAAACTACCCGAACTGTATTCGTTATGGAATTTTCTTTTTAGAAAAGTTTTTGTTAATTTACAAAAAGCCATTTTATTATAAACCAATAAATTAACCGATTAAAACTGAAAACTAACAACCGGTTAATAAAAACATCAATTTTTATTTTGCCATAACAAAAAACATTCATAGATTTGCAGCCACATTTGTTAGCAATAAGTACAACTTCTACACTTTTACTTATTCATAATTAAATCTAAGAGTTATCGCATCGTGGAAAAGAAAGTTTATTCTTATGACGAAGCCTACGAAGAATCTTTACGATACTTCCAAGGCGACGAACTGGCTGCAAGGGTTTGGGTGAACAAATACGCAGTCAAAGATTCTTTCGGAAATATTTACGAAAAATCTCCGGAAGACATGCATTGGAGAATAGCCAATGAAGTAGCCCGCATCGAAGCCAAGTACCCCAACGCACTGACTTCCGAAGAACTCTTCGGCTTGTTGGACCACTTCAAATACATCGTTCCGCAAGGCAGCCCAATGACCGGAATCGGAAACAACTACCAGGTAGCTTCCCTTTCCAACTGTTTTGTGATAGGTGTGGATGGCGAGGCCGACTCATACGGTGCAATCTTCAAGATTGATGAAGAGCAGGTACAACTGATGAAACGCCGCGGCGGTGTAGGACACGACTTGTCACACATCCGCCCGAAAGGTTCGCCGGTAAAAAACTCCGCCCTGACATCAACCGGACTGGTTCCTTTCATGGAACGCTACTCCAACTCCACCCGTGAAGTAGCCCAAGACGGCCGCCGGGGTGCGCTGATGTTAAGCGTATCCATCAAGCATCCGGATTCGGAAGCCTTTATAGATGCAAAAATGACAGAAGGTAAAGTTACGGGGGCTAATGTATCCGTCAAGCTGACCGACGCATTTATGCAGGCAGCCATTGACGGCAAGCCATTCGTACAGCAATATCCCATTGACGCGGACGAACCTCTGTTCAAGAAAGAAATCAGCGCCACCGATTTGTGGAAAAAAATCGTGCACAACGCATGGAAGTCCGCCGAGCCCGGCGTACTCTTCTGGGACACCATATTAAGAGAGTCCGTACCCGATTGCTACGCAGACCTGGGTTACCGTACCGTGTCGACCAACCCTTGCGGTGAAATCCCCTTGTGCCCCTACGACTCCTGCCGTTTGCTGGCCATTAACCTATATTCATATGTAGTCAATCCGTTCAAACCGGATGCCTACTTCGATTTCGACTTGTTCAAGAAGCACGTAGCACTCGCCCAGCGCATCATGGACGACATCATCGACCTGGAACTTGAGAAGATAGAACGTATCATGGCCAAAATTGACTCCGATCCGGAAAACGAAGATGTAAAGCATACCGAAAGCGTTTTGTGGCAGAAAATCTACAAAAAGAGCGGACAAGGCCGCCGCACCGGCGTAGGCATCACCGCCGAAGGCGACATGCTTGCAGCATTGGGACTGCGTTACGGCACTGAAGAGGCTACCGAATTTGCAGAGAAAGTACACCAGACCGTAGCACTGAGCGCATACCGCTCTTCTGTGGAAATGGCTAAAGAACGCGGCGCTTTCGAAGTATACGACAGCGAACGCGAAAAGAACAACCCGTTCATCAACCGCCTGCGCGAAGCAGACCCGGAACTGTACGAGGAAATGAAGAAATACGGCCGCCGCAACATTGCCTGTCTCACCATCGCACCGACAGGCACGACAAGCCTGATGACGCAAACCACTTCCGGTATCGAACCCGTATTCCTACCGGTATACAAGCGACGTCGCAAAGTCAATCCGAATGACGCCAACGTACATGTGGATTTCGTGGATGAAACCGGAGACGCATTCGAGGAATACATCGTATTCCATCCCAAGTTCGTCACCTGGATGCAGGCGCAAGGATACGATCCTGCCAAGCACTACACCCAGGACGAGGTAGATGCACTGGTACAGAAGTCACCTTATTATAAAGCAACTTCCAATGATGTGGACTGGCTGATGAAAGTAAAGATGCAGGGACGTATCCAGAAATGGGTAGACCACTCCATCAGCGTTACCATCAACCTGCCGAACGATGTAGACGAGGAACTGGTGAACCGCCTCTATGTAGAAGCGTGGAAATCGGGATGCAAAGGCTGTACGGTATACCGCGACGGCTCACGTTCGGGCGTGCTTATCTCCACCAAAAAAGACAAAAAAGAAGAGTTGCCCCCGTGCAAACCGCCTACGGTTGTCGAAACCCGCCCGAAAGTGCTTGAAGCAGACGTTGTACGCTTCCAGAACAATAAGGAGAAATGGGTGGCATTCGTCGGTTTGCTCGACGGATATCCTTATGAAATATTTACCGGTCTTCAGGACGACGATGAAGGAATCATCCTTCCGAAGAACGTTTCAACAGGACACATCATCAAGAACGTTGACGAAAACGGCAACAAGCGTTACGACTTCCAGTTCGAGAACAAGCGCGGCTATAAGGTAACCATCGAGGGACTGTCCGAGAAGTTCAACAAAGAATACTGGAACTATGCCAAACTCATCTCCGGCGTACTGCGTTACCGCATGCCTATCGAGCAAGTAATGAAGCTGGTAAGCTCACTGCAACTGGACAGCGAGAACATCAATACCTGGAAAAACGGCGTGGAACGTGCCTTGAAGAAATACGTTACGGACGGCACCGCAGCCAAAGGTCAGAAATGCCCGAATTGCGGCAACGAGACACTGGTTTATCAGGAAGGCTGCCTTATCTGCACCACCTGCGGTACATCCCGTTGCGGATAAGATTCAGGCAAGCACAAACGTTTGCATAGGAATTTAAATGAGATAGCCGGCAATAGCTGCATGATTATGAGGAATATTTTCTATACTTGCATAATCATTGCAGCTATTGTTGTTTCTAAATCTAATATATATGATTTTATTATTCAATATCGAGTACAGAACCAATTGGGGTGAAGAAGTCAGAGTTTCAGGCTCCATCCCCGAACTCGGAAACGAACATCCCGACAAAGCTTTGCCGCTACAGACCATAGACGGTATCCACTGGACTGCGGAAGTAAACATTGCAATGCCGGAAGACGGACTTGTCCGATACAGCTACCATATCTTCCGCGACGGCCGGCATACACGTGCAGAGTGGAACAGCCTGCCCCGTACGCTTTACCTTTCCGGAACTTCCAAGAAAACGTACCGGATACAGGATTGCTGGAAAAACCTGCCGGAGCAGCAGTATTTCTATACTTCCGCCTTTACGGAATCTCTTCTGGCACACCGCGAACGCAACGCCGCACCCAAAGGACACAAGAAGGGGCTGCTGATAAAGGCATACGCACCCTGCATAGACAGTGACCATTGCCTGGGCATCTGCGGAAACCAGCCTATATTCGGAGAGTGGAACCCGGACAAAGCCGTGCTTATGAGTGATGCCAACTTCCCGGAGTGGCAGATAGAGGTGGATGCCACCAAAATCAGCTTCCCGCTGGAATATAAATTCATTCTATATAACAAGAAAGAACGCCGTGCCGTTTGCTGGGAAAACAATCCGAACCGGTATATGGCAGACCCGCAAACAGGCGCCAACGAAACCCTTGTTGTCGGCGACCGCTACGTATATTTCAGCCTTCCCGCCTGGAAGGGCGCAGGTGTTGCCGTGCCCGTATTCTCACTCCGCTCCGAAAATAGCTTTGGTGTGGGCGACTTCGGCGACTTGAAGCGTATGATTGACTGGGCGGTAAGCACCAAACAGAAAGCCGTACAGATTCTGCCCATTAACGACACTACCATGACGCATACATGGACGGATTCCTATCCTTACAACAGCATCTCCATCTATGCTTTCCATCCGATGTACACCGACTTGAAGCAACTGGGAACATTGAAGGACAAAAAAGCCATGGCAGACTTCAACAAACGGCAGAAAAAGCTGAATGCCCTGCCTGCCGTCGATTACGAAGCCGTCAACAAAACCAAGTGGGAATATTTTCATCTCATATTCAAGCAAGAAGGAGAAAAAGTATTGAGCTCGGCAGCTTTCCACGATTTTTTTGAATCAAACAAAGAGTGGCTGCAACCGTACGCCGTTTTCAGTTACCTGCGCGATGTTTATAAAACGCCCAACTTCCGCGAATGGCCTAAATACAGCAGCTACAATGCCGCAGAGATTGAGAAGCTCTGCCAACCGAAATCAGCCGATTATCCGCATATAGCCATCTACTTTTATATCCAGTTCAACCTGCATCTGCAACTGCTTGCCGCTACCGAACATGCACGCGCCAATGGTGTTGTGCTGAAAGGTGACATACCCATCGGCATCAGCCGCAACAGTGTAGAAGCATGGACAGAGCCCCACTATTTCAACCTGAACGGACAAGCCGGCGCACCGCCCGATGATTTCTCCGTAAACGGACAGAACTGGGGGTTCCCCACCTACAACTGGGATGTCATGGAAAAGGACGGCTATGCGTGGTGGATGAAACGCTTCCGCAAAATGGCGGAATACTTCGATGCCTACCGCATTGACCATATCCTCGGTTTCTTCCGAATCTGGGAAATTCCGATGCACGCCGTGCACGGTCTGCTGGGACAGTTCGTACCCGCCCTGCCCATGACGCGTGAGGAGATAGAGAGTTACGGTCTCTCTTTCCGCGATGAGTTCCTGAAACCTTACATACACGAATATTTCCTCGGACAGATGTTCGGCCCGCATACCGATTACGTAAAGCAGACGTTCATCGAACCGACAGATACGTGGGAAATTTACCGGATGCGTCCCGAATTCGATACCCAGCGCAAGGTAGAGGCCTACTTTGCCGGCAAAACGGATGAGGACAGCATCTGGATACGCGACGGCCTGTATGCGCTTATCAGCGACGTGCTGTTTGTGCCCGACCGCAATGACCCGTACAAATACCACCCGCGTATCGGTGTGCAGCACGACTATATCTACCGTTCCCTGAACGATTGGGAAAAGGCTGCCTTCAACCGTCTGTACGACCAGTACTACTATCACCGCCACAACGAATTCTGGCGTGAGCAGGCTATGAACAAACTGCCGCAACTGACGCAATCCACCCGGATGCTGGTATGCGGTGAGGACTTGGGCATGATTCCCGGTTGCGTGGCATGGGTAATGAACGATTTACGCATTCTATCCCTGGAAATACAACGCATGCCCAAAGATCCGGCACAGGAGTTCGGGCATCCGGACTGGTATCCGTATCGCTCTGTCTGCACCATATCCACACACGATATGTCCACCTTGCGCGGCTGGTGGGAAGAAGACTTCCAGCAGACACAACGTTACTACAACACGATGCTCGGACATTACGGTGCCGCTCCTGCCGTTGCCACGCCCGAACTTTGCGAAGAGGTTGTACGCAAGCACCTGCAAAGCAATTCCATACTTGCCATCCTCTCCCTGCAGGACTGGATGTCGATGGATGGCAAATGGCGCAACCCCAATGCGCAGGAAGAACGTATCAATGTACCTGCCAATCCGCGCCACTACTGGCGCTGGCGTATGCACCTGACACTGGAACAACTGATGAAAGCCGAAAGCCTGAACGAAAAGATAAAAGAGCTGATCGCACAAACAGGACGATAAACAGCATATTGACTGATAATGAGTAAAAAAGCGGTGGAGACTTTTTAATAGTTTTCCACCGCTTTTTTACTCATTGCATCTCCTTACATAGAATTTTCTGCTATACCTCTGCTTAATAAACAGACCTATGATAACAAACAACTGACTAAATCATACAAAAACTTCCCCACGTTTCGCAACGCAGGGAAGGCAAACAAACAAAAAAACCGTATGCTCTCCGAACCGCAGAACACTTCCGTAATCCGGAAAGCAACAGTTGCATCATCTCCTCTTGCGAAAGAGACAAGTTTCATGTCCCATAAAGGGGGGGGATCAGTATCTTGTACCGTTAATAGTCAGCGAAAAATACCTATCCTAAGTAAAAAACACTTTTTCATACCAATCTTATTTAGATATTTATTATTCAGACACTACCTGATAGTTATACTGATTTCCATTCTCGGTTACACTAATATCCTGAAATTTATAACCGCTTTCCAAAGGAGCGGACTTATCACTAAAGTAGCCACCGGTAGTTTTTACGGTTCCGCTTGCTACATAAATATTCTTTCCTGTCGGACTATAAAAGTAACCACCGGAAATCGAAGTATTGCCGCCTCCGTTATACAAGGCATAATACACCCCCTCACAATATACCGAACCACCCGAAATATTTACTTGAGCGCCACCGATAGACTGTATAGCCTCTATATCACCGCCACTTACGGTAAGCTTGGCAGCAGAACCTGCCGCCATTAACGCATATCCCGTTTTTATGCCACCACATTTTACAGTACCGCCGGTAACTGTCATATCTGCATTGCCGGTATTCATCAGTGTAAATCCGGGAGCATCAAAGACTCCGGAATTGACAGTGCATTTTCCCTGATTATAAACAGCCACTCCGTTGGCATCCGTAGCTGATGTAGCAGTGAAAATGCCGCCTTCAATAATCAATTCGGCTCCGGTTTCATTCATAAGCAGGTAATCGGTAGCTTTCATGGCACCTGCACCTTTTACTGTAAGTTTACTCTTATTATTGACTTGTTGTTTTCCTACAATGAGTACGGCATTCTTCTCCAATGTCAACACCGTTTCCGCAGTAATATTTATTTCCTGACTTGATTCATTGTTCTTTGTCAGGTCTACATAGCGATAAATGGAAATATCTCCCCCGGTTCTGAGCAGGTTTGCCACACGCTTCACCTCTATCCAACGGTCCATAATCTCACCGTCAATCACCAATTTAGTGGAGTAAGAGACATTATTTCCATTAAGATTGTAGTCACCTGCCCACCAACCTATATAATTATTGGTACGGTCACAAGTTACGGCATTTTCAAGCTGTTTATCCACTCGATTGTTCTTCAAAACAACGCTATACTTATTGTATGATTCGTCTTTCTTAGAAGTGTTTATCACATTTCCGATAAATGCATGGCAATAGGTCTGCTCCATATCAGCAACCTTATCCGTAACCTCGTCAGGAGAAGTATATATATAATTTATGGCAATATTGCTTACACTATTATTTTCGATGAGCGTATTCCGTTCGTAAGATTGCAAATAACCGATAAAACCTCCCATCATATAGGCTTCATCCATACTTGAAAGTTTATCGAGTGTTATATCCGATGCAGAACATCCGCGGATAATCAAATCTTGGCTGCTGTTGTTTACATAACCCGCCAGCCCGCCGGCCTTTTGCTCACTATATATCCTGGCATTCTTCACGTGGCAGTTTTCCACCAATCCGGCGTCCAATCGTCCTATTAATGCTGCACCACGGAAACAAGTTACTGTTGCCCCATCAATAGTAAGATCTTTCACCGTACCGTTGAGTACATAAAACAGACCACCATAATAATTTCCTTTAGTATTTGTTTTATTCGTAACATTATCAACATAAAGATTACGGATGGTGTGGTTGCCACCGTCAAACTCTTCAAGGTTGGCTTCTCCGTTTTTGAGTGCATTGTATTCTGCATTCATCGGTTCCCAAAGATTTTCACTGCTTCCGTTGAGGTCTATATCGGCAGTTAATACAATTTTCCGGCACTTCTTTTGGGTTACCAAAGCACCGGCCGCCTTAAGCTGTGCGGCAGTGGAAACGCTGTAAACAGTAACATAACCGCCGTTGTCTGTAAAGTTGATATTGTTTACCGTTCCATAAATTTCCACATTGCCTTTCTTAACGGTCAAATCTGCAACTGTAACATCTTTCCCCACAATCAGCGTATTATCCGCTGTAGTAGCCTCAACAGCCGTATAAGACTGTCCGTTCAACGTTACGGTAGATTCCGAAGCGTCAATGATTATCTTGCTGACGGAAGGAGTCGTTATATTCAGTTCCTTAGGAGCATTTTTACTATCCCCTCCGGTTTCTGTCGCATAATTAATGGTTATGTCATTCGATGTTTCAGGCAATGTTATGGATACCGCAACATCCCCGCTCTCATATTTGGGCAGTGAAATAGTGGCTGCTTCTTTCGGTGCTTCCATTACAACCACATTAGTATTGGTTTTCAAGGCTTCAGCCACTTCGCTTACGGATGCTACCTCTATTACTTTTTCACTTAAAGCAGGAGAAGAGAATGCAGGAGTAACCATTACGTTTACCTTACCGTCAACCGTCAGTAAATTACCCGTTACATTCGTCTTGTAGTTACGCTGAACAGGTATGTTATTCAGGTCTTTCGTGGTAATCTGCTCACCGGCAGCGTTGTATACGGCAAGCGTCATATTTACCAGATGTTGTCCGCCCGCTGTATTCGGTGCAAAGAGATAGTCCACAGTCAGGTTACCGTTGGCATCCGCCACAGCCGAAGCCGCTTTGTAAGCTACAGCCGTCGGTTCGCCGAGCAAGTCACCCGTGGCAGCATTAAAACCGGTATAAAGGTTCTTGAATGACAAACCAGCCGTTACCGGAACAAATTCTTCTTTTTGATTGTCAGGAATAGAAGCCAAATCTTCCGTTTTGATGTTCAACTGTCCGAACGGACGGGTCAGCTCCACACTTTCAGAAAAAGCATTAGTCACCAGCTTCTCCAGACTGGCAAAGAAAGCATCCCGCGTATCGTCCTTGCTGCTTCCGTTATAATCCCCTTGCATGGAAATGTTACGAAGGTCGGCAGTGTTGTAATGCAAATCGGTCTTTATGGCTTCATCTTCCACTGACTCGACGTGGTCTGCCCAAAATACGAACTTATAAGTCTGTGAAGTAACCAGGCGGACATCAAAGCCGGCCGTCAGACCATCCGATTGAATCGCACCTATCTGCCGGCTATAAAGTTCGTCGTTCAGGTAGATTTCCATGATACAACGGTTCACCGATGTACCGTCACCCGCCGTTGCAGCACGGGTTACAGCATTGTTCCCGTTCCCAGGCAACTGTACACTGAAAGAGGCGGCTACTTCGCCGTTTCTTCCGCCATTCGCCAGCTCGTCACTCTGACAGGCTGCGAATACAAGCAGGATAATACCTGCCATTAATAAAAAACACTTTTTCATGTTCGTTTTGTTTAAAATGAGACATCTGTTTATTCTGTTTGAATAAGTCATGTTTAAATAAGCCGTCAGGGAACCACCACATTTATCTCTCCGTCGAAACCGGGGTTGATACCGATGCCGGGAGCGAACTCACGGGTAAGAAACGCATCACGCACCGTAGTAATCCTATTCCGTCTGACGGGCACTTCCACGCCGCCGACCCGGTTCACCTCCTGTCCCTTTTCGTTGCAGATAACCATTTCCAGCGTAACGGAAGACTCCGTACCATTCACCAGCACATAGTCGAAAGCCAGACAAGCCTCATTGTTGGAAATAACAACGGGAACGGAAGTAAATTGTATACCTGTGACCGCCTCATTGGGACGGTTGGAAACGACATTAAAACCTGTGGGGAAATAACCGGTGTAACCCAGTTGCACCGTAAAATCTTCTATGCCTGCAGGACGGACAGACTTCATTTGTTCCAACTTGTTGAGGTACTTGATGACATCGGTAGTAATCAACTCTATTTTCGCCAGCGGACGTTCCAATTGTATCTCTTCGCGATGACGGGCTGCCAAACGGCAACGATAAGGAGTAAGGTCGAGGGTTGCCTGCCCGCAAAACACATCTTTATAGTCGGTTCCACCCGTATAATCGCCTTTCAGCTTGACGGCAGCAAAATCGGAGGTGGTGTAAAAACAGTCGGCAGCAGTGTTGCCGGAAACCTCGGCAGCAAGTACAAAGTCCCGCCATGCCACCACCCGATAGTTACGTGCATGAAGCTCACATTCCAATGCCACTTCTCCTGCATCTCCTTCCTCACAAATCAACTGACGGCGGAATTGCAGGCTTTGGTCGAACCTGTCATCGGCATATACTTCCACAATATAACGCACCTTGTACTTGTGCACACCGGCGGTACGTGTAGAGAACTCCGGAACATCGAACGGCATCATATCAGCACCGGGTAGCAGGACAATTTCGGTATGTACGGTTGTAGGGTCTATCCCACCTCCTTCCGGCAATTCGCGTACGCTGCATCCTCCCCACAAGAGTGCAGACAGCAAGCTACAGACAGCCACAAACAGTTGTTTCATCGCCGGCCTCCTTTCCAATCAATACGGTAGCCCACTGAAATACCCGCATGGTCGATGCCGAAAAAATTCTTATGACGAGTATCGACATAAGCACCACCGGGAATATTGAAAAAGCGGTCATAATCCAGATAAGCATATCCCGCTCCCAAAGAAAACTCCAGACACCAACACCCGCCTTTTCCGAGTGAAAGCCGGTAACCGGCAGTAAGCCCCATGTTCAGCAATGGAGTACCCGTGAAGGTGTGTCGTAATGCACGATGCACCTTCTTTCTTGTTTATCACCGATATAAA